>Ga0080064_1000480_pt1 | contig 104262 bp, 86 predicted proteins | sample Subgrocontami54m_FD_69260 | JGI IMG/M metagenome (GOLD analysis project Ga0080064, IMG submission 69260) | Subsurface groundwater microbial communities from S. Glens Falls, New York, USA - GMW46 contaminated, 5.4 m (SPADES assembly) (version 2) ...
AAAGGGCGCGGCTTCGTGGAAAATATTTTTCCAAATAATAACGATTATCCGGGCCGCCACGGATCGTCAGTGGGCGAGCACGCGATGCCGGTGCTATCGTTCCGCCACGCAACTGGCCAGCCAGGGAGGAGACGATGAGCGATTTATCCGGGGAGTCGTTGCGTGCGCTGGTCAAGGCCCTGGCCGAAGCCAGCCGCGACGCGCGTTTTGGCGACGATCACCTGAAGCGCACCGCCGCGGCGCTGCCGCCGTTCCTCGCGCTCGGCGAGCGCATTGCGTCGTGGCCGGAGCAGGCGCCGGCCGGCATGCTGGATCCCTCGGAATGAGCGCCGCGCCGCATCCCGTTCAGAGCCTGGTGCGGCAGGTGCGCGCGCTGCAAGGCGGCAGGCTCGGCGTGCCCGACCTGCTCGAAGAGGTGCTGGCGCGCACGCAGGACCTCGCGCCCGCGCTGAAGTGCTACATCACCCTGGCCGATGCCGGCGCGCTGCGAGCTGAAGCGGCGGCGCTGCAGCGCGAGCTTGACGCGGGGCGGCGTCGCGGGCCGCTGCACGGCGTGCCGATCGGCATCAAGGACATCATCGAAACCCGCGGCCTGCGCACCACGGGCGGCTCGGCGGCGCTCGATGACTGGATTCCCGAACGCGACGCGACCGCGGTGCGCAAACTGCGCGAAGCGGGCGCGCTCATCATCGGCAAGCACAACACCCACGAATTCGCCTTCGGCATCACCACCGACAACGAACGCTTCGGCCAGTGCCTCAATCCCTGGAGCAGCGCGCACGTGCCCGGCGGTTCGAGCGGCGGCTCCGGCGCCGCGGTGGGCGCCGGGCTGTGCATTGCCGCGCTCGGCACCGACACCGGCAGCTCGATCCGGCGCCCCGCGGCATTCTGCGGCGCAGTCGGTTTGAAGCCGCGCTACGGCCGGGTCAGCCGCCAGGGCGCGATGCTGCTGTCCTGGTCCTGCGATCACCTCGGCCCGCTCGCGGCGAGCGTGTTCGATGCGGTGGCGATGCTCGATGCCATCGCCGGCCCCGATGCAGCCGATCCCGCAACGCGCCAGGAGACCTGGGCGCCGCTGCTGCCCAGCCTCGGCGATGCGCATGGCCTTGGCACCGCGGCGATTCCGCGGCGCTGGATCGAATCGTGTTGCGAGCCCGGCGTGCTGGCGCGTTTCGAGGAGGCCTGCCGCATCGCCGGGCAGGCGGGACTGACCCTGGTCGATGTCGATCCGCCGTTCAGGGATGAAGTGGCGCCGGCGCTGCGCACCATTTCGGTGGCCGAAGCGCGCGTCGCGCATGAGCAGCGGTTCGCCGAGCGCGGCGAGCGCTACAGTGACGAGCTGAAAATGCTGATCCGCCTGGGCGGCTACATCCCGGCGCACGTGTACATCAAGTCGCAGCAACTGCGCCAGCGCCTGCGCCAGTGGATGGCGCAATGCTTCCAGTCCGCGGACCTGCTGCTCACGCCGGCCATCCCCAGCGTCGCGCCGCGCATCAAGCCGCGCGGCGCTGCCCCGCCAGGCGCGGCGCCGGCAGACCCGGTCACGCCAGGCCCGGCCGATTCACCGGCGCTGATGCACGACGTGAGCGGTCTGTTCTGCAGTTTCGGCTCGATGGGCGGGCTGGAATCGATCAGCATTCCGATGGGGCTGTCGGCTGGGTTGCCCTGCGGCCTGCTGCTGACCGGCCCGGGCAGGCACGAGCGCGCGCTGCTGCGCCTGGCGGCGGACCTGGAGCGGCGCCTGCCGCCGTTGCCGGCGCCGCCCGGCGTAAAGCACACGGCGTGAAGCACACGCCCCATGACACCACTGTCCAGGACGCGAAGTGGCGCAAAACAATCATCGTGAGCGGCAGCACAAGGAGCAGGGCGTGAATCATCCAGTGCGTGTGCCATCATGATCCGGCGGCTCGGCGTGCCGGTCGGCCTGTTCTCCACCGTTGCGTTTCTTCGCGAGGAGCTTCTCAGGACTTATCCCGGAGCGAAGCTGAACCCGGTCAACCGGGTATTCAGCGAGGACGAAACCGTGGCATTCCTGCAGGACTGCGATGCGGCCATCATCGGCATGGAGCCGATCAATGAGCGGGTGCTGTCGCGCCTGCCGGCGTTGAAGGTGATCGGCAAGTTCGGCGTGGGATGCGAGAGCATCGATTTCAATGCGCTGATCAGGCACGGCATCCGCTTCGGCTACCGGCCCGGCGTCAATCGCCTCGCGGTCGCCGAGCTGGCGCTGTGTTTCGCCATTGCCGCGCTGCGCGGCGTGTCCGCGGTGAACGCCGCGATGCGCTCCGGCGAGCGGCCGCGGCAGAACCTGGGGCGGCTGCTCACCGGCCGGGTGGTCGGCATCCACGGCTGCGGTCACATCGGCAAGGAGCTGATACGCCTGCTCAAGCCCTTCGGCTGCACCGTGCTCGCCTGCGACATTCGCGATATTTCCGATTTCTGCGCCGAGCACGGCGTCATGCCGGTGTCCTTCGACGAACTGCTGGCGCGCTCCGAAGTGCTGTCCCTGCACCTGCCCCTAACGCGGCTCACCCGGCAGATGTACGACGCCGCAACCCTGGCGCGGCTGCGGCCGGACTGCGTGCTGATCAACACCTGCCGCGGCGCGATCGTCGATGAAGCGGCGCTGCGCGAGCGGCTCAAGGGCGGTCAACTGCTGGCGGCCTGCTTCGATGTATTCGCCATCGAGCCCGCGGTCGATGACGAGCTGCTGCGGCTGCCGAATTTTCTGGCGACGCCGCACATCGGCGCGAGCGCGGTGGAAGCGCGGCTGTGGATGGGGCAGGCGGCGATCAACGGGCTGACGGTGAACGCCCTGGTGCAGCCCGGCCAGTTCGATGATGTCTGACGCGGCAGTGAACCCCTGATGGCCGCCGGCGACGCTCCGCTGCGCAGCAACGGCTGGGACCGCGCGACGCGCAAGCCGGGCGTCGTCGTGCCGGAGAATGCCTGCGATTGCGCGGTGCATGTCTTCGGCGCGAGCAGCCTCGATGCGACGCGCGTCTATGATCCGCCGCAGGCGAGCTTCGATGACCTCCTGCGCGTGCACCGGACCATCGGCATCGGCCGGGGCGTGATCATCCAGAACACCACCTTCGGCAGCGATCACAGCGTGCTCTACGAGGCGCTGGCGCGCGGCCGGGGACGTTACCTCGGCATCGCGCTGGTGGACGAGCAGACCAGTGACGCACAATTGGAGCGCCTGATCGCGGCCGGCGTGCGCGGCGCGCGCTTCAATTTCCTGTCGCTGCTGCGCATCGACTGGAACCGGCGGCGCTTCGAGCGGGTGGTGGCGCGCATTGCCGAGCTGGGCTGGATCACGGTGGTGCATGGCACTGCCGACGAGTTGTACGATCGCTCGGACATGCTGGCGAAGGTGCCCACCCCGCTCATCATCGATCACCTGGCGCACTGGGACCTCGCCCGTCCGTTCCAGGGGGCGCCGGCATTCGAGTTCATCACCGGAATGCTCCGCGAAGGGCGCGCCTGGATCAAGCTGTCGAACGGCGACCGCATTTCCAAAACGGGTCCGCCGTTCGAGGACACCGTGGCGCTGGCGCAGGCCTACATCGCCGCCAACCCCGAGCGCGCCATCTGGGCCACCGACTGGCCGCACATTCTCTACAGGGGAACGGTGCCGAACGATGCCGAGCTGATCGAACTGATGTTCAAATTCGCGCCCGATCCGGCCATCCGGCGGAAAATCCTGGTCGATAATCCCGGCCAGCTGTTCCGCTTTTGATTTTTCCACCCCGGCTTTTCCCCAAAGGTGCTTCCATGAGCCTTGCCAACGATCCCGCAACACCGACCGCAGAACGCTGCGTCACCTCCTATCCGGCGCGCCGCGCCTACCGGCCCGGGGTCATCTACCCGCCCCAGGTGCCGGGCGTGGCCGGCGCCATCGACATCCACGTGCATGCCCACGAAGGGCAGAACGATCCGCTGGCGCTGGCCAAGCTCGCTTCCGAATCCGGCATGGGTGGGCTGCTGTACAAGACCTTCGGCCCGATTTCAGGCGGCGACTATCGCCCCGGCCTGCTGATGAAAAAAATGCGCGAGGACCTGCAAAAATGGTCCGACGAAACCGGCGTCGAGCCGGTGAAGTGCTGGGCCGGCGCCGGCATCACCATGGACAACAGGCCCTGGTCGGTGGCCAAGGTGCGCCAGCACCTCGCCGACGGCGTGGTCGGCATCTGGATGCCGGTGTTCAACCACGCCAACACGCTGTCCAAGGTGGGCGGCAAACCGATCTGGTGGGACAAGAGCGCCGACCCGGCCGCGCACACGCCGCCGCTCTCCTGGGAGGAGTCGATGAAGCATGGCCACTACCTGATGGGCGACAACGGCAGGCTCAAGCCGGAGATCGAGGAGATCATCCGCGTGGTGGCCGACGCCGGCTCGCCGCTGTTCTTCGCCCATGCCACGCATCCGGAGCTGTTTGCCATGGTGGAATTCATGGACAGGATCAATTTCCGCCGGGGCGTGGTGGATCATCCGTTCAGCCCGTTCGTTGACCTCGATATCCCGCAGATGAAGCAAATCGCCGCCGCCGGCATGTTCCTCAATTTCACCTTCGATGAATTGTCGCCGCTGCTCGGCGTCGATCCGCGGCGCATGTACGAGGCCATCCGCGCCGTCGGCGTGGGCCAGGTGACCCTGTCCTCCGACGGCGGCGAGCCGCTCTTTCCCCACTGCGTCGAATGCCTGCGGCTGGTGCGCGCCTACATGGGCGCCTTCGGCCTGAGCGATGACGAACTGCGCACGGTGTGCGTCGCCAATCCGGGCCGCGTCGTCGGCGCCGCGCTGAACTGAGAGTGCCCGCGCGCGGGCGCCAAGGCCGAGGGCAGGGGCCGCGCTGCCTCTGCCGCGCCCGTCCCGCCTCCCGCCTCGCGGCGCGGCCCGCTGCGATTCTTCAGATTTTTTCCCATGCAGGACCGATGACATGAAGCACTACGCGCTGGCAATCGATATCGGCGGCACGTTCACCGATGTGGTGCTGCGCGCCAGCGACGGCGAGGTATGGGTGGACAAGGTGCTGACCACCTATCAGGATCTGCTCGATGGATTCTTCGATGGCGTGGAGACAGTGCTCGGCCACGCCGGGGTGAAGCCGGCCGAGGTCGATGACGTGGTGGTGCACGCCACCACCATCGTCACCAATGCGCTGATCGAGCGCAAGGGACCGAAAACGGCGCTGCTCACCACCATGGGTTTTCGCGACGTGCTCACCATTCGCGACGAGTACCGCTACGACATGTACGACCCGCAGATCGAGTTCCCGCCGCCGCTGGTGCCGCGCGAACTGACCTTCGGCATCAACGAACGCACCCGCGCCGACGGCAGCGTCACCCGGGCGGTCGATCCCGCAGAAATCCGCGAACTGGCCGGCAAACTGAAGGCCGCGGGTGTGGTGTCGGTCGCGGTCGCGCTGCTGAACGCCTACCGCAACGGGGAGAACGAGCGCGCCGTGGGGGTGGCGCTCAGGGACGCGGCGCCTGACATGTACATATCACTGTCCTCGGAAGTCACGCCGCAGATCCGCGAATATCCGCGCACCTCCACCACCGCCATCAACGCCTATACCGCGCCGATCGCCCAGCCGTACCTGGGACGCATGTCGGCCGAGCTCAAGGAACGCGGCTTTCCCAATGCACCGATGGTGATGCTGTCCAACGGCGGCCTGATCGGCGTCGGCATTGCCGGGCGTTTCCCGGTGCGCATGATCGAATCGGGTCCCGCCGCGGGGGCGCTGGCGGCGAGTTTCTACGCCGAGGCGCTGCAGCTGGAGCGGCTGCTGTCGTTCGACATGGGCGGCACCACCGCCAAGGCGTGCATCATCGAGAACGGCTCGCCGCTGGTTACCGGGCTGTTCGAAGTGGACCGCAAGTACCGCTTCAAGCACGGCAGCGGCTTTCCCGTGACCATCCCGGCGATCGACATGATCGAGATCGGCGCGGGCGGCGGCTCGATCGCCTCCTGCGATGCGATGCGCCTGCTGAAAGTCGGCCCGCGCTCGGCCGGCTCGACGCCGGGGCCGGTATGTTACGGCCGCGGCGGGGAAGACATCTGCGTCACCGACGCCGACCTCGCGCTGGGCCTGCTCGACGCCGACAATTTCCTCGGCGGGGAAATGAAGCTGGACGCGCAGGCCATGCGTTCGCGGCTGGCCAGGCTCGCCGGCGAGCTCGGGGTCACGAGCGCCGATGCCGCCGCCGGCATCTACCAGATCGTCGGCGAAACCATGGCCTCCGCGGCGCGCGCGCATGCCGCGGACCGCGGCGTCGATTACCGCGGCATGACCTTGTTCGCCTTCGGCGGCGCGGGGCCCCTGCACGCCTGCTACGTCGCCGAACTGCTGGGCAGCACGCGCGTCATCGTGCCGCCGCAGGCGAGCGTGCTGTCGGCCTTCGGCATGCTGGTGACGCCGGTGCGCTACGACCTCGCAATCGGCGCGCTCGGCCGGCTGCAGGCCATCGACTGGGAGGCCACCTCGGCGCGTTTCGAGGAAATGATCGCCACCGGCCGGCAGGCGCTGCTCGAGGCCGGCGTCGCGGCGAAAGACATCCGCCATGTGTTCGGCGGCGACCTGCGCTACTTTGGCCAGGGCAACGAACTCAGCATTTCGTTCCAGGCCGACCCGCGCGAAGCGCGCGACGCCGCTCAGGTGCGCGAAGTGTTCGACCGCGCCTACGAGGCGCAGTACGGCATTCGACTGGACAACGACATCGAGGTGGTGAGCTGGCGCCTCACCTGCATCGGCCCCAACGTGCTGCGCAGCACCGCGACCCGGCTGGCTGCGCAACCGGGCCAGCCCCGCGGCGAGCGCCGGGTGCACCTTGCCAATCGCGGCCATGCGGATGAGCCCTATGCGGTGTACGCGCGCAGCTCGCTCGCGGCAAGGCAGGTGGTGCCCGGGCCGGCGCTCATCGAGGAGCGCGAGACCACGACCGTGATCCTGCGCGGCTGGCGCGCGGCCATGCATGAGACCGGCTGCCTTATCGCGGACCAGGCATGAGCCGCGCGCATCAACCCGCCCCTGCCCGGCCGGGCAGGCCGGAACACATTACCGGAGCGAGGCAACCATGAACGGCATCGAACTGGAGATCCTCTGGAGCAACCTCATCTCCATCGTCAGCGACCAGGCGAAGGCGCTGCAGCGCATCGCCTTTTCTCCGATCGTGCGCGAGACCGGCGATCTCGCCTGCGCAATTTTCGATGCGCGCGGGCGGATGATGGCGCAGGCGAGGACCGGCACGCCGGGGCACATCAACTCGCTCGCCAATTCGGGCCGGTCGCTGGTGGACATGTTCGCCGGCAGGCTGGAGCCGGGCGACATGCTGATCACCAACGATCCGTGGCTGTCGGCCGGTCACTTCTTCGACATCACCGTATTTCACCCGGTGTTTTACCGCGAGCGCATCATCGGCTACATCGGCTCCAACATTCATCACACCGACATCGGCGGCTACGGCGTGGGCGCAGGGGCGCGCGACGTGCATGAGGAAGGCCTGTGGATTCCGCCGCTGAAGTTCTACGAGCGCGGCGTGATGAATGCCACGCTCAAAGCCCTCATCGCGCACAACGTGCGCACGCCCGACCAGGTGTTCGGCGATCTCGCCGCGCAGGTGGCGAGCGGCAAGACCTGCGGCGAACAGCTTGCCCGGCTGTGCGAGCGCCAGGGCCTGCGGGACGTGGAGGCGCTGTCCGACGAGATCTGCAACCGCTCGGAGCAGGCGACGCGGGACGCCATCCGGGCGCTGCCGGCCGGCACCTGGCACGGCGAATCGACGTTCGACATTCCCGGCGGCGAGATGATCACCCTGCACGCGGCGGTCACCATCGACAACCTGATCGGCGAGATTTCGATCGACTTCGCCGGTTCCAGCCCGCGCAGCCGGCACGGCATCAACGTGGTGCTCAACTACACCCACGCCTACAGCACCTTCGCGGTGCGCTCGATGCTGAACCCGGACCTGCCCAACAACCACGGCAGCCTCGCGCCAATCAAGGTAAGCGCGCCCGAGGGCTGCATCGTCAATTGCAGCTATCCGGCGCCGGTCAGCGCGCGCCACGTGGTCGGCATGTACGTGCCGATGCCGATCCTCAAGGCCCTCTATCACGCCGTCCCCGAGCGGGTGCTGGCAGAGAGCGCCGGCGCGGTCTGGTCGATCCTGATACAGGAACAGAGCATGCATGGGCCGACGCATCCGTCGATGATCGGCTTCTCCGGCGGCATGGGCGCAAGGCTCAACAAGCCCGGTCCCGACGCAACCTGCTATCCCACCGGCGTGGCCGCCATCCCGATCGAATCCATGGAAGCCTCCAGCCCGGTCGAATTCATGCAGCGCGAATTGCGCCACGGCTCGGGCGGCGCGGGCCGCAGCAAGGGCGGCGACGGCCAGGTGGTGTCGCTGCGCGTCATCTCCGGCCGGCCCTGGCTGATGAACATGGTCACCAGCCGCACCAACCGGGGACCCGAGGGCCTCGCCGGCGGCGCGCCCGGCCTGCCGGGACGCTTCACGGTCAACGGCGAGCCGGTCACCTCGGCGGGCAAGCTGCTGATGCAGCCCGATGACGTGGTGCTGATGGAGACACCGGGGGGCGGCGGCTATGGCGCCTGAAGCGAGGAGGGGGGCGGGCTTCGCTTTCGCTTCCGCATCGACCAGTCTTCGCCCGGCGGCTGCACGGTGTGCATGCCGGACCGCGGCATCCACGCGCCGCTTGCCCGGGCCATAATGGCGGTCGGGCGTTCAATGTACGAGTGCGCATCATGAACTTCATTCCTGCCGTTTCACCGTCCGTCGGTTCGGCGGGAGTTCCGCATTGATGAGCTCGAAAGAGATACTGATCGCCGGTGGCGGAATCGGCGGAATTGCCGCTGCGCTTGCGCTGGCGAAGAAGGGGCTGCGGGTGCGCGTGCTGGAGAAGGCCGCGGAGTTCGGCGAGATCGGCTTTGGCATCCAGATGGGCCCGAACGGGGCGAGGATGTTCGACCGGCTCGGCGTGCTCGGCGCGCTTGAGCCGCATGCAGTCTTCCCGGATGCGCTGATTCTCGTTGACGCGCTCGACAACAGCGAGCTCACGCGCATTTCGCTCGGGGCCGCGTACCTCGCCCGCTACCAGTACCGCTATTTCGTGATTCACCGCCGCGATCTGCACGGCGAACTGATCGAGGCGTGCCGCGCCCATGAGAACGTCGTGCTGGAGGCCTCCCGCGGCGTGACGCGCTTCGAGGAGCGCCGGGACAGCGTCATCGTTCACTGCGAGAACGGCGCCGAGTACGAGGGCGCGGCGCTGATCGGCGCCGACGGCCTGTGGTCGCCGCTGCGCTCAGCGGTGGTGGGCGACGGCGCGCCTCGCCTCGCCGGTCATTACGTATACCGAGGCGTGGTGCCGAGTGAGGAGATTGTCGATACCTCGCGCGCCAATTCGGTGACGATCTGGTGCGGTCCTCGGCTGCACTTGGTGCAGTATCGCCTGCGCGCCGGCACGGTGATGAACAATGTCGCCACCATCGTCAGCAAACGCTTCGAGACTGGTGCAAGCAGTCCGGGCGCACCGGACGAGTTCGAGGAAATCTTTGCCGGCGTGCACCCGCGGGTGCACGACATGCTGGGCTACATCTCGCGCGAACGAAACTGGGTGCTGCACGACCGGGACCCCGTCACCAACTGGACAAAAGGCAGGGTGACCCTGCTCGGCGACGCCGCCCATCCCACCCTCCAGTACATGGCTCAGGGCGCCAACATGGCGATCGAAGACGCCGTGGTGCTTGCCGACAAAGTGGCGGCAGCCGGCGGCGACTATCACGGCGCGTTCCTCGCCTACCAGGCCGAACGAATGAACCGCTCGGCGCGGGTGGTGCTGACGTCACGCTTTTTCGGCGACTTCATTCACGTGGGCGGCGGCGCGCGCCTGTTGCGCAATGACCTGCTGCGCCAGCGCGATCCGGAGAATCCGTGGGAAGTGGACTGGCTGTGCAAAGGTATTTAGGCGCAATACCGGCAAGCGTCGCACGCCGCCTGCCTTGCAATCCGCCGCCTCGACTGCCGGACAGAAAACGCCGCGGCGGTTTCCCCGATTTCGGGGTGTGCGAGGGGGCTTGCCCCTTCGCCTCGTGGACGGCTCGCCGGATGCGCTTACTGTTCCAGCGTGCTCGCGGCAAATACCTCGTCGAGTTTCATCCGCCGCGGCGTCAGGCCCTGCTCGTGGGAATACTGCGCGGCGGTCTCCAGCACCAGCCGGTTCGCTTTCACGCCGTGGCGAATCAGCGGCGTCGCCAGCGCCGCCTTCGCACCCGGCCCCAGCAGGCCCGTGGCGACATGGTACTCGGCCTGCTCCAGCCGCTCCTGGTCGGCAATCGCGTTGGCGCGGTCGAATGCCTTCATCAGATTAAGGATGATCCAGGGATGCTTTTCCGCCAGCTCGCGGCGGATCACCATGCCGTGATTGATCGGCATGATCCCGGTCTTGTTGAAATAACGCACCCCCTCGGCCACCGGATCGGGAAACAGCGGCCTGATGTCCGGGTGATGCCACAGATCTGCCGAACTCCGGTCGAGCATGTTCGGCTGGGGGATATACAGCAGCACCGCCTGCAATTCACCGGAAAGCATCATGCTGCCGATGTTCTTCTCGACCGGAATCTGGTGGATGGTCACCCCTTCGGGCGGGACGAAGCCGACCGCGCCGCGATGGCTGTGGCTGGGAATGCGCTCCATCCAGTATTCCATGTCGCGGGGGCGGACGCCGAATTCGTGCTGCAGCACGCCGCGCGCCCATAGCGCCCCGGTCTGCTGGTATTCCGGCACGCCGACCCGCTTGCCCTTCATGTCTTCGGGACGCTCAATGCCGGCATCGCGGCGCACCAGGATGGTCGAATGAAAAAAATACCGCGTCGTGAACAGCGGCAGCCCGACCCAGCGCTCGTCGCCTTGCGACTTCGCCATCATCAGGGTGGAGAAGGACATTTCCGACACGTCGAAATCGGCGAATTTGAGTTGCCGCCAGAACAGCTCCGAGGGAAACACCGGGCTGGCGATGAAATCGATGCCATCCGCCCTGACCCGGCCGTCGAAGATCGGCCAGGTGCGCGGGTTGGGCGCCATGCCGATGGAGAGCTGAATGTTCATGGGTGTGAAGGGCCGTACTGCGCCGCGCCGGCGCGAGCCTATGCCGCCAGCCTCGCCTTCTCGAAGTCGAATTGGATCGGTTCGATCTCGCCGCGAAAAATCGCGTCGATGCGCGCCTGCGACAGCGGCTGACTGAACTGGGCATTGCGCATCAGGACGCGCTGCTTCAACTGCTCGACGACCATCGACTCCATCAGCGTCCAGTCGGCGTCGCGCATGCCGGTCTTCTCGATGCCGACGATGCCCGCCAGCATGTGCCCGAATTCATCCTCGTACACCAGCGCGCAGGCAGCGGCAATTTTTTCTTCGTTGCCGCCCCGGCCCTGCAGCTTCATGCCCTCGGAGAACAGCGTGCAGTAGCCGCCCTCTGTGAACCGGGTGGCGCGCTGGCCGAGGTCGCCGTACTGCTTCCTGTGGCCGATGGCGGTCGTGGTGCGCGCATCCTCCTCGGGCCAGCTCTGCAGGTCGTGGGGATTCATTTTCGGCGTGCCCGCCGGGCGAATCGCATCGTAGCAATTGGCGAACGCGCAGTAATGGGAGTATTCGGCATGGAAGGTTTCGACGACAGACAGTATTTCTTCGCGGTCAACGGAAACGTCGATGTTGGGCCCGGCCGCGAGCAGGTTCTTGAGCGAGCCGAAGAACACCCCGCCCATGTCGTACTTGCTCACCCCCGAACCCCAGAATTCCTTGAAACACTGGCCCGCCAGCCACCGCAGATCGGTCCGGGCGGTGCGCACCGGCGACGTCCAGTAGGTGCGGACCACCTCCGCTTCGCCCGCCCACAGGGGTGCAGCAACAGAGACCAGATGTTCGATGCGCGAATCGACGCTCACGAGAAGCTCCTCCTTGTTATGAGTACCGAACGGGTATGGGCGACGACCCTCATCGCTTCAGGCCCGCGAGTTGGGCGGCACGCTCGAACTTCTCCAGATCGTCCCTCATTTGCACGGCGGCCGCTTCGGGCGAGGATGGCGTCGCTTCCAGGTTGAAGACGCGAAATCGCTCGACTATCGACGGATGCTTCAGCGCAGCATGGACCGCGCCGGCGAGCTTTGTCACCACCGGCATCGGCGTCGCGGCCGGCGCCAGCATCGCGAAACTGCCGGGGAAATCCATGCCCTCCACGCCGGACTCGGCGAACGTCGGCACCTCGTTCGCCAGGGGGGAACGCTTCGCCAGCGCCACCGCGAGGAGATTCAGATTGCCTTGCTTGACATGCGCGGCGATGGCCGGCATCCCCTGGAACGAGATCGCAACCTGCCCCGACAGCAATGCCGGCACCACCTCGCCGGCTCCCTTATAGGGGATGTGCTCCAGCTGCAATCCGGCACGCGACTTGAACACTTCCATCATGAGATGGTGAATGCTGCCGACGCCGGGCGTGCCGTAGTTGAACTTGCCCGGATTGGCCTTGACGAGGGCGATGAAACCGGTGAGGTTCGATGCATTGAGGCTCGACCGCACCACCAGGTAGATTGCGACACGCGCAAGCATGGTGACCGGCTGGAAGTCCCGGGCCGCGTTGTAGGGCATGTTCTTTTGCAGCGCCGGCTGCACCGCCCACTGCCCCGAATCGCAGACGCAGACCACGTAGCCATCGGCCGGGGATTTCACCAGCAGATCGGCGCCCAGCAGTCCGCCCGCGCCGGGGCGATTGTCAACGATGAACGGCTGCCCCAGGTCTTCGGCAAGGCGCTGCCCGAGGGCGCGTGCAATCGTGTCGGGCCCGCCGCCCGGGACGAAGGGCACAATCATGCGCACCGACCGGACCGGGTAGGCGCCGGTTTCCTGGCCGAGGGCGAGTCGCGAAAACGGCAGGCAGGAGACGATGACCAGGGCCGCCACCCAGCCCAGTCTGTTGTTGGCGTGGCTCACGAAATTCTCCCCGGGCAATATCGGTCGATAAGGACTGCCCGCGCATTGTACAGCGCACGTCCGCGCGTCTGCTGCGTAGCCGTTATCGCGCCGGATACGGCCGGTTCATGTAGGGGCCGGTCATCACGGATCCGGGCGGAGTGCGGCCGACCAGCGCCTCGAGCATGATCAGTTCGGCATCGGTGTGATTGCTGACCGCGGCGGGGACGATGGGCCGGGCGCGCCCGTCGCCATAGATATAGCGAGGCGACTCGTGGTGGCGGGTGACGTAGGTCTCGCGCGCGGCGCTGCCCGACGCTATGACGTCGGCGGTGCCGTAGCACAGGCAGAAGTAGGTGCGCGCCGGCTCGGACTCCAGATAGGCGCCGGTGCCGCGGATGCCGATCACCCCGGTGGAGGTGAATATGCGCCGGTCGCTGCCGCTGCCGAATACGGCGAGCAGCTTGCCCGCGGCAAGCCGCAGCACATCGACCAGCACGTTGGTGCCGGTCAGCTCCGCCGTGCTGTTATCGCGTATCAGGAACGCATCGCTGCCGACGACGAACACCGCGCTCCCCCCACGGCCGGTGACCACCGTATCGCCGGGCCGCACCGGAAAGCCGATTGCGGCCGGCTGGCCGTTCACGCGCACCTCGCCGGTGGCGCGGCGCAGGCCCTGCGCGTTCGGCTCCTGGGCAATCGCCAGGCGCAGCGCACCCGCCAGGCCGGCGCCCGAGCCGAGCAACGCCAGCAGCATGCGCCGCCGTTTCTGATCGTGGTTCATGCGGGAATGTCCTTTCGTCTTTGGTGCAGTGTATTACGTCCCGCGTTGTGATACACCTTGGCGCATCCGACACTGCCGCGGGGGTATTGGAATGGCGCAGCATCCGTTCAAGCAGGTGGACGTGTTCACCGCGCTGCCGCTGCGCGGCAACCCGGTGGCGGTGGTGTTCGAGGCGGATGATTTGTCCACGGCGCAAATGCAGGCCATCGCCAACTGGACCAATCTCAGCGAGACGACCTTCGTGCTGCGCCCGGGCGCGGGCGCCAATCCGGACACCACCTACCGGCTGCGCATCTTCACGCCGAAAAGCGAGCTGCCCTTCGCCGGTCATCCGACCCTGGGTTCAGCGCACGCCTGGCTGGAACGGCGCGGGCCTGCCGGCAGGACCGGCGGCGAGTTGCGGCTGGTGCAGCAATGCGGCGCAGGCGACATCGCCATCACGTGCAACGACGAAGGCTATGCGCTGAGGCTGCCGACGGCGCTCAGCGCAACGGTTGATGCGGACACGACGAGTGCGCTGGAACGCATCATCGGCCCGATCCTCACCGGCGCGGCGCCCGTCATCATCGATCTCGGGCCGAGGTGGCTGGTCACGCAGGTGACTTCCGCCGCGGCCTGTCTCGCCATCGCGCCCGATTTGCCGAAGCTCTCCGGACTGTCGCAACGCCTCGGCATCACCGGCCTCACCGTGTTCGGCAAGACGGTCTCGGGGAACGCCGACTACGAAGTGCGCTCCTTCGCACCGCTGCACGGCGTGCCGGAAGATCCGGTGTGCGGCAGCGGCAATGGCGCCGTGGCGCTGTACCTGCAATCGCAGGGCGCGGCCGGCGCGGGGTATACCGCCACCCAGGGCGCCGCGCTCGGGCGCGCCGGACAAGTCACGATCCGCTACGCCGCCGAGGGCATCTGGCTGGGCGGCCGCGCGGTGACCTGCGTGGACGGAGTGCTCACGGTCTGATCCGGAGCCGCCTGCGCCAATACCCGGCAGGCGCTCTCGCTAGATGCCTTCGACGATGCGCATGTCGCGCTCGGCGGCATCCCCCAGCACCCGCAGCGCCTCCTTGTAGGCGGGGCTGTCATGCGCGGCGATCGCCGCCTGCACGCTGTCGAACTCGAGGACGACGGTGCGCTGGTTCAGTCCGGCCTCGTAGGTGATCGCCGGCGCACCGCGCGCGAGAAAACGCCCGCCACCAGCCTGTATCGCCGGTCCGGCGAGCTTGGCGTAGGCCGCCAGCGCGTCCGGATTCCTGATCGAGCGGTAGAACGCAATCCAGTAGGCTTTTGCCATCTTCACTCCTTTGGGTCGAAAAATCGGGGTCGAAAAATCGGGTTGCAAATGGAACGTCCCGCAGCAGCGGGGCGCCGCGCGCGCCGATACCGCCCGTCCGGGACGGCCGCGAATCATGCGCAGGACGCAGTTTGCAATTCTGCGGGGGCCGAGTCCAGCACCAAATTTGGCGCCACCCGGTCGATGGGTGGAGCCGAACTGAATCGGGCATTTGCCGCGCGCGACATGCCCCGGTCCAGATGCTTCCCGGGCGCCCTCCTAGGCCTAGGCCGATTGCGGCCGGGAAAGCAATATTTGCTGCGCGAGCAGCGCCTCGATCCTCGCGGCGGGCACGGGCGGGCTGTACAGAAAGCCCTGCATCTGCTCGCAACGCATCGACCTGAGCAGGTTTGCCTGCTCCTCGGTTTCGACCCCCTCGGCGACCACTTTCAGATTGAGGGAGTGGGCGAGCGAAACGATCACCGAGACAATGGCTTTGTTCTCCGGGCTGTCGGCCATGTCGACGATGAACGAGCGGTCGATCTTCAGCACATCCACGGGCAGCTTCGAAACGTAGGCGAGCGACGAATAGCCGGTGCCGAAATCGTCGATGGCGATCGCCACGCCCATGCCGCGCAATGCCGCAAGCTTCAGGATGTTCTGCTCGATATCCTCCATGATCAGGCTCTCGGTGATCTCCAGGTCGAGTCCGTGCGAGCCGTCACGGTCCCCGCCCAGGGCCTGGCGCACCACATCCACGAAATTCTTCTGCCTGAGCTGCAGCGGTGAAACGTTGACCGCGACCCGTGGCGGATCGAGACCCGCAGCCCGCCAGCGGCGATGGTCCTCGAGCGCTCGCCCGATGGCCCACTTGCCGACTTCCAGGATCAGCCCGGTCTCCTCCAGCAGCGGGATGAACAGCAGCGGCGGCACCAGCCCCGCTTCCGGATCGTTCCAGCGGATCAGTCCTTCCAGCCCGCTGATTCGGCCGCTGACCAGGTCCACCTTGGGCTGGTAGTGCAGCACGAACTGGTCCCGCTCCAGCGCCCGGTCGAGCTTGCTTTCGAGGAACAGTTTTTCCGCCACCCGGGCGTTCATCTGCGCGGTGTAGAACAGGTGCGGCTCTCCCGACGCCTTGGCCTTCTTGAGCGCGGTCTCGGCATTGGCGAGCAGGGCGTCCGCGTCGCGGCCATCGTCGGGGAACAGCGCGATGCCTGACCTGGCCGACACGCGCAGGTCCGTTCCGGCCACGCTGAAGGACCGCTCGAACAGCGTCATCACCCTGCGCTCCAGGATGTGCGCTGCATCGGACTCCTCCTTCACGCCCAGGAGGGCGACGGCAAAGCCGTCCGGGCCGACGCGCGCCACCAGGTCGGGCGCGGCGATCGCGGTTCCCAGGCGCTCGGCGACCATCTTGAGCAGCGCATTGCCGGCCGCATGGCCGAGCGTGTCGTTCACGTTGCGGAAACGGTCCAGTCCGAGGTAGATGACCGGCAGGATCCTGCCGTCCTGACTTGCGGCAATGATTTGCTGGTTCACCCGGTCGCAGAACAGGCTGCGGTTGGGAATGCCGGTGAGCGCGTCGTAGTACGCGAGGTAGTCCAGTTGCTCCTGCTTGGACAGGTAGTCGAGGCCGAAGGAGACGTCCCCGGCCAACTCGTTCAGCAGCCTCATTTCCTCCTCGGTAAAGAAATTCTGTTCGGTCGCGTACAGTGCGATCAGGCCGGCAATCTGGTTCTCGACTCGCAGCGGCAGGATGACGAGCGAGCCGTAGCCGCGATCGAGCGCCTCTTTCTTGTAGAGTACGCGCGGGTCGCTCTCGATGTGGTTTACGACCAGCGCCTCGCCACTCAGCAGCACCAGCTTGCCGGCGCCTTCGCCGTTGGGAATGTGGCGCACCGATTGCCCCACGTCCTGCAGGTAGCCGTCCTCGTGACCCGCCCAGGCCTCGGGTTTCGCGTACAGCGTGCCGGACTCGACCAGTCCGATCCACGCCATTCTGAAGCGGCCGTGCTCCACCGCGATGTGGCAGACTTCATCGAACAACTTCGATCGGTCGTGGATGCGCATCAGGGCGGCGTTGATGCCGCTCAACACGGTGCGGATGCGGGCCAGCCGGGCGAGTTTTTCCTCCTGTTGTCTGAGTTCCTCGAACGTCCGTCCCGCGCGCAGCATGTAGCGCGCGCGGTGCCCGAGGATCGACCAGTTGAGCGGCTTGGTGATGAAGTCCGTGGCGCCCGACTGGTAGGCGCGTTCGATGGACGAGACGTCGTCCAGTCCCGTCATGATAAGCACCGGGACATGCTGGCCGCCGGGCAGGCCGCGCAGTTCGCGGCACACGGCGAATCCATCCTTCTCCGGCATCTGCACGTCGAGAAGCACCAGATCGGGCCGCTCGATAGCGAAGGCTGCCAGGCCCGCTGCCCCATTCTCCGCCTCGATGACGCGCATGCCGTTCTGCGCCAGGACCTCGCATGCAAGCAGGCGCATGATCGCGTCGTCGTCGATCACCAGCGCGAGCGGCGCCACGCCGCTCATGGCAGGGTGAGCTGGGCCTGCAGCGCCGGCAGCATCCTCCGGTGCTCGCGCTCGATCGCGGCAAGTCGCGCCTGCGATCGCTCGGCGCTGCCGGCGCGCCCGTCGCGCTCCATCTCCTCGCAATGCCTGGCCAGTTCCAACCCGCCCAGGCTGGCGCTGCTCGATTTCAGGGTGTGGGCAGCGCGCTGCATGGCCTCGCAGTCGCCGCGCGCAACCGCCTCGCGCAGCACACCCAGCAGCTTGGCCGAATCGGCCAGGTACACATTGACAATCTTCCTCAGGATGTCCGGGGCGCCGGGCCGCTGCAGGGCGCGAATCTGGTCGAGCGCGCCAAAATCGAGCTGCGCCGGCCCTGCGGGCAGGGGCGCATCCGGGAGCAGCCACCGCTGCAGCGCCGCGTGGATATTCGCGCGGCTGAACGGCTTGGACAGGTAGTCGTCCATCCCTGCCGCCAGACAGTGCTCGCGGTCACCCTGCATGGCATTGGCGGTGAGGGCGACGATGGGCACGCGGCGCGACGGTGAAAGGGCGCTCTCCAGCCGGCGGATTTCGGCGGTGGCTGCAAAACCATCCATCTCGGGCATCTGGCAGTCCATCAATACCAGGTCGAAACCATCGGCGTTCATGTGCGCGGCGAACGCCCTCACCGCCTCCCGGCCATTGCCCGTGACCTCGACCTCACTACAAAGGTCCTCCAGGATGGCCAGCGCGACTTCCTGATTCACCACGTTGTCCTCGACCAGCAGGACTCTGCCGGCGAGGCGGCCCGGGACAGGAAGGACCGCAGCCGGCGGCTCATGGAACGTTCCGGTGCCGGAGGTGAGCCGTGCGAGACAATCGAACAACTGCGATTGCGAAACCGGTTTGGTCAGCACCCCCTCCAGTCCCAGCTCGCGCACCGTCGCGGCCGGCAGATCGTGCCCCATGGAGCTCAGCATCACCAACTTCACGGAGCGCGCCAAAGGCGCCTCGCGGATGCGCCGGGCCAGTTCCGCGCCGTCCATGCCGGGCATGTGCAGGTCGAGAATTGCGAAGGCGTAGCGCCTGCCCTCGGCCAGCATCGCCAGCGCCTCGGCGCCGCTCGCGGCGCAGTCCACCTCTATTCCCCAGCCGCTGAGCTGCTGGCGCAGAATGTCGCGGTTGGTGTCGTTGTCATCCACCACCAGACCGTGCGCGCCGTGCAGGCTGCGCAGCCGCCGCTCAGGGTCGAAGGACGCTTCCGGCACCGGGATACCCTTGGCGAATCTTGCCGTGAACCAGAAGGTCGAGCCGGTTCCCGACTGGCTGTCAACCCCGATCTCGCCACCGAGCATCTGCGCCAGTTGCCGGGAGATGGCGAGCCCGAGCCCGGTGCCGCCGTACTTGCGGGTGGTGCTGCCGTCCGCCTGGGCGAAAGCCTCGAAGATGCGCCCGCGTGCCTCGGGCGCGATGCCGATGCCCGAATCGCTGATCTCGAACCACAACAGCACCGACTCAGCCTCGTTCTCGGCCACGCCGGCCCGGATCACGATCTGGCCGGCCTCGGTGAACTTCACGGCGTTGCCGATCAGGTTGGCGAGGATCTGGCGCAGACGAATCGGGTCGCCGATCAGTGCGTCAGGTACGTCCTCGAAGACCTGGGAGGTGATCTCCAGCCCCTTCGCCTGGGCGCGGCCGGCAAACAGTTGCGCCGCGTCGTCGGTGATCTTGCGCAGGCTGAACCCGACCCGCTCCAGCTCCAGTTTTCCCGCCTCGATCTTGGAGAAATCCAGGATATCGTTGATCACCTTCAGCAGGGTCTCCCCCGACTGCTGCACGATTTCGGCGTAGCGCCGCTGCGGCCCAGCCAGCTCGGTCCCGAGCAGCATCTCGATCATCCCCAGCACGCCGTTCATCGGTGTGCGGATCTCGTGGCTCATGCGGGCGACGAACTCCGACTTGGCGAGGTTGGCCGCTTCCGCGGCCTCCTTGGCGGCGATCAACTCTTCCTGCCTGCGCTTGCGCTCGGTGATGTCCTCGGAGATGCCCAGCAGGTACTGCGGCCGCCCGAGCGCGTCGAGAATCGGGATCTTCTTGGTGTGCAGGAGCTTGGCTTCGCCGCTCTTGGTCCAGACCGGCTCCTCCGGAATGTCGGTCATCGTTCCCCTGGCCAGCGATTCACGGTCCTGGTCCGCAAGGGAATCAGCCTGCTCCCTGGGGAATAAATCGTGATCGTTCCTGCCGATCAGCTCGGCGCGCGACTGGCCCATCAGTTCCTCGCCCGCCTTGTTGAAGCGGACGAAGCGCAAGTTCCCGGCATCCTTGACAAACACCATGTGGGGAATGTTCTCGACGATCGAATCGAGGAACAGATTGGCGCGGTCGAGGTTCTCCTGGGCGAGCTTGCGCTCGGCAATTTCGCCGGTGAGCAGCTGGTTGTGGCGTTCCAGCCGCCTGCTGAGGGTCCACAGCGACACGGCGAGCGCGGCGCCCATGATGGCGATGGTCAGGCTGCCTATCATGGTGCCGAGCAGGGTCGGATCGATGTCGGCAACTGCGAGGGTGCCGGGGCCGGTGGAGACACACACCGTGGCGTACATCGCGGTGTAGTGCATGCCGCAGATCGCCACCCCCATCATCATCGCCGCCATGATGTTGTAGCGGGTGCGTTCCCGCTGTCCCGCCCGGCCCAGGTAGGACACCAGCCATAGCGCAATGGTGGAGCACACGATGGCATTCACCACCGACAGCGCGAACCAGCCGGGCCGGTACAGGATCAGGGCATCGAGCCGCATCGCTATCATGCCGGTGTAGTGCATGGTGCAGATGCCAAGGCCCATGATGACCCCGCCCACCAGCAGACGGCGCACCGACAGCGCGTGGCGGCTGACCACCTGAAGCGCGAACCCCGAGATGACGATCGCGAACAACAGCGACAGCAGGGTGGTCGGGAGATCGTACTGCACCGGCAGCGGCAGCCGGAAGGCGAGCATGGCAACAAAGTGCATGCACCAGATACCGGCACCCATGGCGGTGGCGCCGCCGAGCAGCCAGGAATACGTGGCCACCCTGTCAGTGCGGCTCTCCACCATGCGCCCGGCGAAATCGAGCGCGGTGAAAGCCGCGATGGATGCGACGATATAGGACAGGATGACCAGCCACGGGTTGTAGACCGCCTGCAGCGCCGTCTCGGGGACCGGTCCATCCAGGAAAACGATCAGATCGCCCACCCTGTTCCTCCTCCAGGTTTTTTTTTCAGGCAGCCGGCGTTCAGTGTACCGTGCCCTCCCGTACCGGGCCGGGGCAATCCTTCACACTTTGTCAAATTGATCGGTCGCGGCGAGGCCGGTCGATGCCTGGGTGACGGCCGGGAGCCAATCAGGCACACTGCGCAAATCTCTTCTGCGGAACACCTCATGCACACCCCTTTCAGTACGGCCGGCAACCGGGCTGCAATCCCCCCCTCCCGGCCCGCGCCCGCCCGATGCGCGTGTTGTTCAACACGGTCAGCGCCGCTTGCCGCGCCGCGGGGGCCGCTGTGCCAATGAACCCGGCCCGGATCGGCGCCGCCCTCGCGCCCTCGGGCACGCTGCGCGTCGGGGTGAATCACTCCAATCCCATCCTCTCGGCCAGAAATCCGGCCAGCGGCGAGCTGAGCGGCCTCATCATCGAGCTGTCGAACGAACTGGCGCGGCGCGCCGGCGTGCCGGTCGAGTACGTCGGCTACGAGACGGCCGGCAGGATGGTGGAAGGATTGAAGCAGGACGGCTGGGATATCGCCTGGCTGGCGGTCGATCCGGCGCGCGCCGCCGAGATCGACTTCACCGCGCCGCACATCGTCATCGAAGGCACCTACCTGGTGCCGGCGCGCTCCACGTTTCGCAGCGCCGCCGACGTCGATCGCGACGGGGTGCGCATCGGCACCAACTTGAACAGCGCCTACGACCTGTACCTCGCCCGCAGCCTGCGCCACGCGCAGCGCGTCACCGTGCAGGATCCGGAAACGGTGATCGAGCTGCTTGCCACGGGCCGCGCCGACGTCATCGCCGGCGTGCGCCAGGCACTGGATGCGCATGCGCGGCGCCTGCCCGATCTGCGGGTGCTGGATGATCGCTTCATGGCCATCAACCAGGCCGCCGGCATCGTCAAGGGCCGCGCCGAGGGCGCCCGGTATTTGCGCGAATTCATCGAGGAGGCGAAGGCCACCGGCCTCGTGGCGCAGGCGCTGGCGCGGGCCGGCATACGCGACGTGGCGGTGGCGCCGCCGGAGATGCTGCGCTAGCGCAGCGTTGCTGGTAGTGTTCGCGAAGAAGTACGCCAGCCGGTTGTCGCCCCGCGGGGTGGCCTGAGCAAGTAGCGCAAGTCGTCCCGATCCCGCTCAACGCGGCAACAGTTGGAACCCCATCTGGCCGAAATGGTGGTCCGTGGTCAGCGCCACCTTGAGGCGCAATTCCTGCATCACCACGAAGCTCGTGCAGTCTGTGAAGGAGTAATTCTTGTCACGGTAGCGAAAGAACGCCTTTCGCGCCTTCTCCGCGCGCTCCATCCCGACCCATTCCCACCGCACCCGCGAACTGCCTTCGACCTGCTCCCACCATGCTTTTGCGGCCGGCAAGCCCAGGCGCATCCGGATGAGCGTGAGCGTTTCGTCAATGACGTAATCCGTCGTTACGAACAATGCGCCCTGCTCCAGTACCGCATCGCGCGCCTTGCACGCGGACCCGTGCGACGGATCTGCGGCGTCCGCGCAGGCCATCCAGCCCGCAGTGTCAACGAAAAGACTCTTCATCTGCCGTACAGGCCGGCATCGTGGTCAGCGGCAGTCCGTCCATCGACCGACTTGCCCACCGCCTTGGCGCGATACAGCGGATCGGCTTGCAGGGTGCCGCGCGGCGTATCCGCTTCGTCAACCGGTACTATCTGGAACGCGCGGCGGCTGCGGTAAAGCACGGTGTATCGCGCACCCCGTCTCACCGCCTCAACCAGTTTCGGCAGCGACGCGCGAAGTTGTTTGGCATTGATGGTGATGTTCACGGTTTTCCCCTATGTTCATCTTAAGTTGAACATAGGGGAAGACGTAAGTCAAGTACATCGCAAGCCCCCAGCCGCCGGGACGACCTCGCCATGCGTCAGCGCGCTCCAATCACCCAACGAGAGCGTTCCGGATGATTTTCGCGATACCGTCATCGGCATGACCTGCAGTTCGATGGCGCGGGTGCGGCACCCCCCCATGCGGTAAAATTTCCCGCTGCAAATACGCACTATCATGCGCGACCGATCATGGAGCACCGCCCCGAATGAATAGCCACCCGCACACCCGCCTGCGCAGCGCGCTGCATCACATCTGCCGCTCCCTGATGCGGGCAATGGCGCCGGCGCTGCTGGCATGCGCCATGGCCGGCGCCGCATTCGCCCAGACCTGGCCGTCGAAGACGGTGACCCTGGTGGTGCCCTTTCCCCCCGGCGGCGGCCCCGACCTGTTCGCCCGCATCCTCAGCGAAAAGCTGCCGCCGCGGCTCGGCCAGCCGCTGCTGGTGGAGAACCGTCCCGGGGTCGGCGGACTGGCCGGCGCCAACGCGGTGGCGAAGTCCTCCCCCGATGGCCACATGTTCCTGATTGCGCCCAACACCATCGCCATTGCGCCGCACGTGCTGCCCGCGGGCGCGGGCGGCGGCGTGGACGTGATGCGCGATCTCGCGCCGGTGATCATGCCGGCGGCCACGCCGATGATGCTGGTGGTGAATCCCGCGCTCGGCGTGAAAAGCGTGGCCGAGCTGGTGGCGATCGCCAGGCAGCGCCCCGGGCTGCCGTACGCCAGCGCCGGCAACGGTTCGCCGATGCACATTGCCGGCGAGCTGTTCCGCAGAGCGGCCGGCGTGGATCTGCAGCACATTCCCTACAAGGGCGTCGCGCCCTCGGTGACTGCGGCGCTGGGCGGCGAGGTGCAGGTGCTGTTCGTCGCCCTGGGCGGCGGCATCGCACAGCACCTGCGTTCGGGAAAACTGCAGGTGCTGGCGGTGACGGAAAAACGCCGCACCGCGCTGCTGCCCAACGTGCCGACCATGGCCGAGCTCGGCTATGCCGGCGTGGCAACCGACGCCTGGTACGGCGTGCTCGCGCCCACCGGCACGCCGCCGGCGGTGATCGCGCGCATGAACCAGGAAGTCAACGCGGTGCTGGCGCTGCCCGAGGTGCGCGAGCGCATGAACACCGCCGGCATCGACGTGCGCGGCGGCACGCCGGAGGCCTTTGCCGCGGAAATGCGCGACGATCACGCGCGCTACGGCCGCATCGTGCGCGAATTCGGCATCAAGGCCGATTGAGGAGAATCGCATGAACGCCCCCGCCTCCGTCCCCGAAATCATCCCTGGCGTCCCGGTCGGCCTGCCGCTCGGATTGCGCAATTACTGGTACCCGGTGCTGCAATCGGAGGAACTGCCGGCGGATCGCCCGGTGGCATTCAAGGTGCTGGGCGAGGCGTTCGCCGCGTGGCGCGACGCATCGGGCAAACCGCGCGTGGTCAGGGACCGCTGCCCGCATCGCTCGATCAGGCTGTCGGTGGGGCGGGTCATCGAAGGCGAACTGCAATGCATCCTGCACGGACTGCGCTTCGAGGGCACCGGCCGCTGCACCCTGATCCCCTGGGAGACCGGGCGCAGCCAGGTGCACGACAGGGTCGGGGTGCAGGCGCATCCGGCAGAGGAGCTGGGCGGCTACATCTGGGCCTACATCGGCGATGCGAAGGCGTTTCCACCGCCGCCGCTTGCGCACGAAGTGCCCGAGGAATTGTCACGCCCCGATGAATTCATCTGGTTCCGCCGTCCAACGATGATCTGGAAATCCAACTGGCTGGTCGCAATCGACGGCAGCGATGCATTTCATGCGGTCACCCTGCATACGGTCTCGCAGTCGGCCGCCGACATCGCGCGCCAGGGCGGCGTGCCGCTGCGCGACCGGCGCATTCAAATTGTGCGCAGCTCGCATGGCGTGCGCGGCGTGTCGGTGGATCTCGAGGGCAGGCAGATCGGCCACGGCCATGTCACCGATGACGTGCGCGGCGATCGTTTCAGCCTGCCGTGCATCACCACCAACCCGATCCAGCCCGCCCCCGGCGTGCCGCCTTACGCGGCGCGCCTGTGGCAGTTCCCGGTGGACGAGCATCACACCATGGTGACGCGCTTTCTCACCTTCCGTGCCCGCGGCGACGCCGAGCGCGAACGCGCCAGAAAAACGTTTGATGAAATCGCCGTGCACCGTCTCGACAAGGTGGCCGAGGAAGACGCCTGGGCGGTGGAGGCGCAGGGCGACTGGCTGGAAGCGCGCGCCAGCGAATTCCTGCTGTCCCCGGACGAGGACGTGGTGAAAGTGCGCCGCATGCTTGCCGGCGCGTTCGTCAAACAGGCGGCGACGGGCACGCGCGAGCCGGTGGCCCGGGGCGCATTGCGCTGCCCGGTCTGACAGCGGTGCGCCTGGGAAGAAAACGCGAAGCGTTTCATGATTTGGGGGCACCAGGACTGTGGCCCCTTCGTTCGGACTGGCTACGGCGCGGGCATCCCGCCATCGACCATCAACGCAGCGCCGGTGACGAACGACGCCTCCTCCGAGGCCAGCCACAGGATCGGCCAGGCGATCTCCTTCGCTTCGGCCCAGCGCTTGAGCAAGGTGTCGGCCTTGGCTTCGCCGCGCAGCTCGTCTTCGCTCGCGCCGCGCGCCCGGCCGCGGCCGATGGTGAAGGGCGTCAAGGTGCCACCCGGGCACACCGCGTTGACCCGGATGCCGTGCCCGGCTTCTTCGGCGGCGAGGGTCCGCATCAACGACAGCAGCGCCGCCTTCGATGCGTCGTACGCGCCGAAGCGCTTGCGGCCGGTCATGGCATAGGTGGAGGACACGATCACCACGCTCGCGCCGCGCTGCTTGCGCAACTGCGGGAGCGCCGCCTTCGAAAAATTCACCGCGCCCATCAGGTTCACCGACAGCACCTCGTGCCACGCCGCCGGATCGGCGTCGGCCACCGCATCGAGATAGCGCACCGCGGCGTTGCTCACCAGCACGTTCAATGCGCCGAAGCGCGCCACCGCCTGGCGCACCGCGCCGGCGGCCTGCTGCGGATTGGCCACGTCCGCGCCGTACACTTCCAGGGTTGCGCCCGGCACCTGGTGGCGGATTTCCGCCGCCGTGCGCTGCAGCGCCTCGCCATCGCGATCCACCAGCAGCACCTTCGCGCCATGGGCGCAGAACAGTCCGCCCGCCGCGGCGCCGATGCCGCCTGCGCCGCCGGTGATAAGGGCGATCCTGCCGGCCATGCGGGGCGGGGCGTTCATCGGAGCGATTGCATTCGAAGGGAGTGGGTCGGCGAACGGGGGCTGCGCGTACTGATGATACGATACAAGGAAACCGGCACGGCGCAGCGAATACGGCGCAATCGATACAGCGGCGGCGCGGGCCCCCGCGGACAATTTGACCAAGGAGAGCAGATGGCAGGCCGCAACGAAGCACTCTGGGCGCTGATCGAAGGACGCTCCCCCGGCGCGCCGATCACCCGGCACCTGCGCTGGAAATGCCTCGCGGTCGATGCCGATAAAGGCACCTTCAAGGTGCAGTTCGAGCCGCGGCCGGAATTCGTCAATCCGTTCGGCACCCTCCACGGCGGCATGCTGGCGGCGATGCTCGACGAAACCATGGCGCCGTGCGCGCAACTGATGCTGGACGCCGATCATTTCGCCTCGACCCTGGAATTGAAGACCAGCCTGCTGCGGCCGGTGAAGCTGGGGCCGTTGATCGGATCGGCGCGCGTGGTCCACAAGGGGCGCACCGCGGCCTTTCTGGAAGGCGAGATTCGCACCCCCGAGGACGTGCTGATCGCCACCGCCTCGGCCACCTTCATCATTGCCGCCGCGCCCGGGCGCAGCTTCGACATGGGCCAGGCCGAAGCGGCGAAGAACGCGCCGCAGGGAGCAGGCTGATGCCCACCTTGCCATCGACCAATGCGGCTGCGACGCAGCGCAACGCCGCGCAGGCGCTGGTCGCCACCCTGGCGGCGCACGGCGTCGATCGGGTGTTCTGCGTGCCGGGCGAGAGTTTTCTGGCCGTGCTCGACAGCTTGTACGAGACGCCGGCCATCGACTGCGTCGCCTGCCGCCACGAGGGCGGCGCGGGCATGATGGCGCTGGCCGATGCCAAACTCACCGGGCGGCCCGGGGTGGTGTTGGTCAGCCGCGGACCGGGCGCGACCAACGTGTCGATCGCCATCCACGTCGCCGAGCAGGATGCGGTGCCGCTGGTGGTGTTCGTCGGCCAGGTGGAGCGCAAAGACATCGGCCGCGGCGCATTCCAGGAAGTCGATTACAAGAAGTCGCTGGGCGGCATGTGCAAGGGCGTGTGGGAAGTCGCGGACGGCAGCCAGCTCGCCGCGGTGTGCGCCAAAGCCTTCTCCCGCGCGCAGCGCGGCGTGCCCGGCCCGGTCCTCATTTCGCTTCCCGAAGATATGCAGTTCGATGCGGCCGAGGGCCCCTCGCCGCCCCTGCCCGCAGCGCGGCGCCGCGCGCCCCCGGCGGACGCGATAGCGCGCACCCTCGCCCTGCTGGAGGAGGCCGAGCGGCCCTTGATGATTCTCGGCGGCGCATTTCCCGCGGGACAGAACGAAAACAACAGCCGGCTCGCGGTGCGCGTCGCCGAGGCCCTGGCGGTGCCGGTCGCCGCCGGCTGGAAGAACCAGCACCGCTTTCCCAACGCGCATCCCCATTACGCCGGACATCTGGGCTACAACATTCCGGCGGTGCACCTGGAATTGCTGTCGCCCGCGGACCTGCTGATCGCGGTGGGCACGCGGCTGGGCGATGTCACCTCGCAGGGGTATCGTTTCCCCGCTGCGCCGCCGTCGGACAACGGCGCGCAGCAACGACTGGTGCATGTCTATCCCGCAGCCGAGGCGCTGTCGCGCGTGTACCGGCCGCAACTGGCGGTGCAGAGCGATTGCGGCAGATTTCTCGAGGCGCTGCTCAAGCGAGCGCCCGGCCGCGCGCCATCGCCCGGGCGCGCCGCGGCACGCCACAACTGGATCGCGCGGCTGCACGGCTACGCCGCCGGCCAGGCGCACTGGAACGGCGAGGAAGCCGCGGACGGCGTGGTGTTCGGCGCGCTCACCTCGGCCCTGAACGGCCTGCTCCCCGAAGACGCCATCATCGTGCAGGACGGCGGCAACCATTCGAGCTGGGTCCACCGCTACTACTCATTTCGCGGCGGCGAGACGCTGCTGGCCGCCTCGGCCGGGGCGATGGGGTTTGGCGTCCCCGGAGCCGTGGCCGCATCGCTGCGCCATCCGGGACGGCGGGTGGTGTGCATCCTCGGCGACGGCGGCCTGCTGATGACCGGCAACGAGCTGGCGACCGCCGTGCAGCACGGCGCCACGCCGCTCATCATCGTCTCCAACAACCACAGCTACGGCACCATCCGCCAGCACCAGGAGAAGCATTATCCCGGCCGGGTCAAGGCGACCGGCCTGAACAATCCGGACCTGCTGCGCTGGGGGGAAGCGTTCGGCGTGCCGAGTTTTCGCATCGAGCGGCAGCAGCAGGTCGAAGCGGTCCTCAAGGAAGCGCTCGCGGTGAAGGGGCCGGCGTTTGTCGAGGTGAAAACCAGCCTGCGGCATATCTCGGCGTTTGCGACGCTGCCGGACTGACGCCCCTGTTCGCCCCCGGGCGTCCCGGGCACCGCACCTGATTCATTGCTGCCATACTGCGAATTCCCCGGAGAGGATGCATGTTTCGAAATTTCGAATGGCCGCTGCCGCAGTTTTTTGAACTGCCGCCCGGTGCAGAATCCGCAGGTCACGAGCCGGCGCTGCTGATATTCGTGCGCGGGCAGAAGATGAGCGGCTCGCTCAGCCGGTTCCTGCCCTCTCATGGCGTCATCGAATTTTTTCCGGCGCGCGGGCGCGTCAACATCGATGTCCCTTTCAGCGACGTGCTGCAATTGCGCCTGACCCGTCCGGTCATCCTGAAAGCCCGGGCGACCGAGATGGAACAGCGGGCGGATTCCCTGATAAAGCCGTCGCACAAGCAGCCGTTCAGGATTGAACTGACCAACGGCGAAATACTCACCGGCGAAACCGTGGGTTCTGAACTGCAAAACGCGGGATTGTTCCTGTATCTGGTCAACTACGGCGACACCGTCCTGCGGGTGTTCATTCCGTCCACGTCGATCAGCGCCCACCGCATCGGCAAGCCGCTCGGCGAGATCCTGGTGGAGGAAAAGCTCCTCACCCTGGGCCAGGTGCAGGGCGGCCTCGACCGGCAGCGGGATCTGCGGGATCAGAAGCTCGGCGATCTGCTCACGGAAAACAGGATCCTCGCCCGGGACGATCTGCGCGCCGCGCTGGAGCGCCAGCGCACCGCACCGATGGTCAAGCTGGGCGACGCACTGGTCGGCCTCAACATGATCACGCCCGCACAGCTGGAGGAAGCGCTGGCGATGCAGGCGCAGAACCGCAAGAAGCCGCTCGGTGAAATCCTGATCGAACTTCATCACCTCACCCGCGAAGACCTGTTTCGCGCGCTGTCGCAAAAGCTCGGCATTCCCTGCGTCGATCTGAAGCGATTCCGCATCGATCCGCTCGCCATCAAGCGCATTCCCGGGGCGCTCGCCTATGAATGCCAGATCATTCCGCTGTGCTTCGACGGCCAGTCGCTGGTGCTGGCGATGAACAATCCCCTCGATGCGCTGCCGATCGAGAAGGTCCGCTTCTTCGTGCAGGGGACGGTCATTCCGGTGCTTGCGCCGGCCGAGGACATCGCCGCCGCGATCCGTCACCACTACGGTGACAAAGGCGACGAGAACAGGATCGAGGACCTGGCGACGCAGTTGAGCGCAGAAGTCGCGCCGCTGGCCTCCGATGACGAGCTGATCTCGGAAAACGACAACACGCTGGTCCGGCTGGTCAACAAGACCATCCTCGATGCGCACGCCGCCGGTGCCTCGGACATCCACATCGAAACCAATCCCGGCCGGGCGAACGTGTGCATACGATTCCGCCGCGACGGCGTCCTGTCCGAGTACCTGCAGGTTCCGGCGCAGTTCCGCAGCGCCATCATTTCGCGCCTCAAGATCATGGCGAGCATGGACATCTCCGAGCGCCGCCGCGCGCAGGACGGGCGCATCAATTTCCAGAACTACGGGCCGCTGAAGATGGAATTGCGCATCGTCACCATTCCGACGGCGGACGGCCTGGAAGATGTGGTGATGCGGCTATTGTCCGCGGGCGAACCCCTGCCGCTGGCCAGGCTGGGGCTGCGCGACGCCACCCACGACGCGCTCGGCGAGTTGCTGCAGCGCAGCCACGGACTGATCCTGGTCTGCGGCCCCACCGGTTCGGGCAAGACCACCACCATGCATTCGCTGCTCGGGGTGCTGAACGCGCCCGGCCGGAAGATCTGGACCGCGGAAGACCCGGTGGAAATTTCCCAGCCGGGGCTGCGGCAGGTGCAGGTCAACGCGCGCATCGGCTGGACCTTTGCCGCCGCGATGCGCTCGTTTCTGCGCGCCGATCCGGACATCATCATGGTGGGCGAAATGCGCGATGCGGAGACCGCCGTCATTGCGATCGAGGCGTCGCTGACCGGGCACATGGTGCTCTCGACGCTGCACACCAACAGCGCGCCCGAAGCAGTGTCGCGGCTGCTCGAGATGGGCATGGATCCGTTCAGTTTCGCCGACTCGCTGATCGCGGTGCTGGCGCAGCGCCTGGCAAGGCGGCTTTGCGAAGCGTGTCGCAAAGGACAATCGGCGACCCGCGACGAGATTGCGGCGCTGGCCGCGGAATTCTGCCGCGACTCGCATCACCAGCCCGACGCCCTGATGGCGCAGTGGATCCTGCGTTTTGACGGCAATGTCCGGCTGTTCCAGGCTCAAGGGTGCGAACGCTGCGGCGGCACCGGCTACCGCGGGCGCATCGGCCTGCACGAACTGCTGGTATCCACGCCGCCGTTCCGCCAGCGCGTGCAGCGGCGCGAGGGCGCGACCGAACTGCGCGCCGAGGGCATGCGCGCCGGAATGATGACGTTGCGCCAGGACGGCATTGAAAAATGCCTGCTCGGGATCACCGATCTGCACGAGGTGCGGGCGGTGGCGAGCTAGCCGGGCGAGGCCTCTCAATACCCCGCGGTCTTCAGCATCTGCTCGAGCATCCCCTGCGAATAGCCGTTCATGCGCTGGCCGCCGACCAGGATGACCGGGACGCCCTTGCCGCCGAGCTTTTTGTAGTCGTTGCGTGCGCTGTCGGATTTTTCCACATCGCGCTCGGCGTAGCGTATCCGGCGCGAGTCGAGGTAGGCGCGCGCCTGCTTGCAGTAGCCGCACCAGTCGGTGCTGTAGAGCACGATGTCCTTGCCGGCGGCGATTCCTGCCGGCGCGCCCGACACGGTCGGTGCACCGGCATAGGAACTGATGCGCATCGACACCTCGGCCGCCCTGGCGTTGGGCGGCGGCTGGTCGCCGTAGTGCACCTTGCCGGAGGCATCGGTCCAGCGATAGGCCTGCGCGCCCGCCGCAGTGGCCACCGCAGTGACCACCGCAGTGATCACAACAGGCGCGGCGAGCGCCATGGCGATTCGCGCGAACACGGGTCGCTGCATCTTCAGTAGTACTGCGGCGCGATCTTCACATTGCCCTCGCCCACCCCTTGGATGTACGGCGTCAGCGTGTCGCCCGGCTTGACCGGCCCCACCCCCGCCGGTGTCCCGGTGAAAAAGAAATCGCCGGGGTGGAGCGTGTAAAAGCTCGACGCGTACTCGATCAGCTTCTGTACGTTGTAGACCAGGTATTTGGTGTTGTTGTCCTGGCGCAGCACGCCGTTTTGCGAGAGCTTGAGCTCGAGCGCGTTGGGATCCGGGATCTCGTCCCTGGTCACCACCCACGGACCCATCACCGCGTAGGAGTCGATCGATTTGCGGAAGCACTGCAGCTCTTTTCCGCGCAGGGTCATGTCAAGGCCGATGGCATAGCCGAACACGTAATCGAGCGCCTTGTCTGCCGGCACCTTGTTCGCCGTCTTGCCGATCACCACCGCCAGTTCGCACTCGAAGTCGTTGCGGCGGTCGGGAAAGCGCAGCTTGATCTCCTCGCCAAAGCCGATCAGCGCCGAGTTCGCCTTGAGAAACAGGCCCCAGTCGGAAATGTGGGTGAGGTTGGTGCGGCCGGCGGAAATGGTCGGGTCTTTCGCCGATTCGGCGATGTGATCGGCATAGTTGATCGGCGCATTGACGATCTTGGTCGGGTTGGGCACCGGCGCGAGCAGCTTCACCGAGGCGAGCGGGCGGCGCGGCGCCGAGGGCAGCAGCGCGGCAATCGCCTTTGACACGCGGTCCCAATGCACGATGAGCGGGTCACCCGGCGCGACCGGCCAGCGCTGTTGCGGGATTTCCGAGAGCGCGGGGGTCACGTCCAGTACTTCGTTGCCCTGGACGATACCCAGGCGATCATTGTCGTAACGGCAGAATTTCATGTCGTCCCCTATACTTTTGAAAAAGCAAAGCGATGGCTGCAATCGGCGCGCTGCCGCTGCGGCGCGGTGGCGATGGAGTAGCCGCGGCGCAGGCCCCCGAGCAACAAATCGATCTACGGTCCGCGGGCGGACTTGAAATCGTCGTTGGGGTACCGGCGCAGGATCGGTTCGCAACATCCGGCGAGGGCCACCGCGATTCTGACCACCGCAGCAACTGTAGGGCATGGGCACGCCGTTGTCGAGCCCGGCTCGCTTGCCGCACTGCCACGACGGGCGGCTATACTTGGCTCCGCTCCCAACGTACCAGAGTTTCCCTGCGACACCCATGATCAGCCGACTCTTCTCCGGTTCCGCTCTGCACGAAAATGCCGATCCGGCACAGCGCATTCTCAGCGTGGCGCGGCTCGCGGCGGATTCACCGGAACTGGCGCGCCTGCTGGCCGGCGATGCGGTAGCCGCGGTGCGCGCTGCCGCGGCCGCTCGCTGCAGCGACCCGCTCATCCTCGCCGCCGCGCTGGCGCGCGAGGCGGACGCCGGCGTGCGTAGCGAACTCGTCGCCGCGCTTGCCCGGGTGGTGATCGGCATGCCCGATGGCGCCGGCGCCCGGGCGATGCTTGAAGGGCCGGATTGCAGCGACGCAGTCCGCGCCGAGGTGGCGCGGCGCAGCCCCGATATGGAGCGGCGCCGGCTGGCCATCGGCCAGGTGCGCGACGAAGCGGTGCTGGTGGACCTGGCGCTGGACGCCGGCCATGCCGAGACGCGGCTCGCCGCCGCGGAGCGCGTCACCGCGCAAGCCGGGCTGCGCGCTCTTGCGGACGCGGCGAAGAACAAGGACAACGGCGTATTCCGGCTGGCGCGGCTGCGGCTGGACGCCCTCGAGGAACGCCATCGCCAGGACGCCGAAGCCGATGCGGTGCTGGCGGAACTGGAAGCGCGCGCGGCCGATCCCGGGCCCATCGTCAGCGCGGTGGTCGAACTGAACCGCCGCTGGTCCGCGCTGGACATGAGCGCCGACCCGGCGCGCCGGGCGCGCTTCGAGGCGGCCCGTCACGCGCTGCAGATGCGCTTCGAACGCGAACAGGAGGCGCAGCGCACGCGGGTTCAGCTCGAGCGACGGCTGCGCGAGTGGATCGGGGCGCTTGACCAGGCGGTCGCCGATGCGCAGGGCGCAGGCGCTCGCGATCCGGCAGCGCTGCGCAGCGAGCTGGAGGCATTGAGAGAGGCGATTCGCGGCGAGGGCGTGAGCGCCGACGTGCCGCGGCGCAGCGACCGCGTTGCGCTCGCCATGCTCGATGACGCGGCACGGCGTATCGACGAATACGCGCTGGCGCGCGCCGCGTTCGCCCCGGCGCTGGCACTGGTGGTCGAGGCGGAGCAGCTGGCGATGAGCACCTCCATCGACAACGCCCGGCTGCCGGAGCGCTGGCAGGCGCTGGCCCGCACCATTCGCACAGCCGACCTGACGCAGCGTTTCGAAGCCGCCCTGATGCTGGTGGAGCAGCGCCGGCTGGAGCACGCACGCGCCGCCCGCGAAGCGTCGAACGCACTGCGGTTGCAAATCGAAGTACTGCTGGCGGCTGCCGAGCAGGCGCTGGGCGCGGGCCGGTTGCAGGCGGCGCGCGCCGCGGCCGAGGAGATCAAGGCGCGCCGCGCCGGGGCGGGCGCCCTGCCGCATGGCCTGGCGCAGCGGCTGGCCGGACTGACCCTGCAACTGGGCGAACTGGAGCGCTGGGAATCGTTCGGCCGGCTCAATGCCCGGCTGCAGTTGTGCGAGCGCGCCGAAGCGCTCGCCGGCCCCCTGAACGAATCGGCCAGGCCGGCCGGCGATTCAGCCAAGCCTCCCGGCGAGCCGGTCAAGCAATCGGGCGACCCGGCGAAGATCGCGCTCGAAGTACGCAAGCTGCGCGACCAATGGAAGGTCCTCGACCAGCAGCATCCGGGTGTGCCGCGGGCGCTGTGGGTGCGCTTCGACAAGGCCTGCGAAAGAGCCTATGCGCCGGCGGCAAAGCACTTCGCCGAGCAGGCGGCTCAAAAAAAGCAGGCGCGCAGGCAGCGCGAGGAGTTCATCGCCGCGTCGGCCGCGCGCGTGCCGCCGCTGCTGCAGGAGCCGCGCGACTGGCGTGCCATTGAACGCTGGCTGCGCGAAAACGACCAGGGATGGCGCGAAGGCAACCTGGGCAGCGTCGATCCGGGCGAGTGGAAAAAACTCGATGCGAAAATGAAGACCACCGTCGCGCCGCTGCGCGAGGCGCTGGCGGCGGCGCGCGGCGAGGCCAAGGCGGCCCGCGTGGCGCTGATCGATGCGGCAAAAGCGCTGGCCGCGAAGGCGATGGAACGCGACACCCCCGCGCAACTGAAGGCACTGCAGGCGAAATGGCAGGCCGAATCGAAACAGATGTCGCTGGCGCAGCGCGACGAGCGCAGCTTGTGGGACCAGTTTCGCGCCGCCTGCGACGCGCTGTTCGGCGCGCGCGACGCCCAGCGCAAGCAGGCCGGCGAGCGCAAGCTCGAACAGCGCAGCGCGTTCGAGCAAATCTGCGTGCGACTGGAAACGCTGGCCGCCTCGGAACAAGATGATCAGTCGATGCGCAACGAGTCGCGCGAAGCGCAGCAGCAATGGCAGCAGGCCGGCCGGCTGCCGCCTGAATTGCGCGACCTCGAAGCGCGTTACCGCAAGGCGAGATCCGCGGTCGATGCAACGCTCGCTGCGCGCGCCCGCGCTCGCGAAACGGCGGTGTGGCAAACGCTCGCGGCGAAGGAGCGGTTGTGCCAGGAACTGGATGAACGCCTGCGCGCCGGCGCCGCTGCCGCTGAGAGCCGCGTTGCGCCGGCGACGGTGGAGGAGCGCTGGGGCGCGCTGCCGGCGCTGCCGCCCGCGTGGGAGCAAAGGATGAGCGCGCGGCGCGACGCGGCACGGCAGGCGCTGGCGGACCCCGCAGCGGCAGCGATTTATCAGAAGCGCATCGAACAGGGCCAGGCAGCGCGGCGCGAAGGCCTGCTGGAACTGGAACTGATGCTCGGCATGGACAGTCCCGCCGAGCACCAGCCGCAACGCCTCGCGCTGCAGGTGAAACAGTTGCGCGAGCGATTCAAGGGCACAGGATCAAGTGGCGGCAGCGGCAGCAACAACGACACCAATGCAGGCGAGCGTCTGCTCGCCTGGTGCGCGCAGCCGGGTGTGGCGGACGAGCGCGACCGCCGGCGCGTCGAGCGCATTGCGGAGCGGGTGGCGCGGATGAAGTAGCGCAAGGGACCGGCCGCCATCGGCGCCACTCAAGCCTGCGCCGCCAGATCGTCCCGTTGTCTGGCGAGAGTTTCCCGGTCCACGTACTGCGCGAGGAATTCGATGTCCGGGTTGGTTACGCCTTTTGACATGAAGTGCTCCTTCCATCGTGCACAAACGGCGGCAACGCAGCCCGCCTGCCGTAGCGCCTCGCCCCTGGTGATACCAAACAGCACAGCCTGGGACAACGCGTTGTCCACCGTCGAGTCGGCTCCGTCCAGACCGACGCGCAGCTGCTGGTAGCCGAGCGCCTGCCCCGTTGGCAGCACGTCAAATGCCGGTGCGAGACTGAGGTATTGACCATCGTCCACCAAGAGTGCGTGGTTTTTTTCGTGGTCATCGGTGTTGTCCATCAGAATGTTGAAGACCATGCGCCTGAATACCTCGCGCATTTGCTCCCGGGCGAGTCCGCCCTCCATGCGGCAACGCCGCCGAAGTAATTGGGCGAGTTCGGGATAGCCCATGACCTCGCCGGCTGCGCGCAACGCCACGCTGGCGGTCTGCGCGTGCATCCTGAAGGGTTGCTCCGCGGTTCCTGCCCGGTCAAAACGAAGCACCGCGACCGCGTGCCCCCGTGACAGCTTGATGGGGCGGGTTTTAGCGACATTTATTCCGGATATTTCGGCCAAGGTCATCGAGGCATGCTCGACCAGAGGCGTGTCAATGGCGTCATCGCGCTCGGAGAATTTGACCACCCACTGCGCCCCATCGATGGTGATGAGGGCTTTAGGGCGCACGCCCCCGAGGGTGACGCCGGGCGCCATCAAGCGCCGCTTTTCTTCCGGAACGGGCTGGTTGGCAAGGATTCGATCGACAATAGCCTGCATCTCCTCCACGTCAGCAAGGGTCGGCAGGACTCCGGTGGCGTGCGGCAGGTACGCATTATCCGAGAGCGACACGCCCAAGGCGCCAAAGCGCTCGTCGCCGGCGAAATAAAGATATTCAAGCAGCGACAGCCGGGGAGGTTTGTAGAGAAACCGGATGACGCGCTCCCCCCATCTGTCGGGCATTGCGTCATCGACAGCTCCAGCCGCAGTGCCGCGCTCCAGTGGCCGATGCTCGATATCGGTCAGAGGCAAGTCTTCGCTCAGCGCGAATCCGCTGCCCAGCCATTGCGGCGAATAGCGCAGCGAGACGCCTTGCGTTTCACGAAGCAGGTGCAGTGTTCCAATCAGGACCGGAGATCGCGGGTTCCCCAACCACCAGAGAAACAATTCGTCGGTGACCGCGTACTCGCTCATTTGTCGTTCCTCATCGGATCTACCCGATCGCCCGGAACATCCTGGCGTGCTTCGATGGCAGGTGCCCGGCGCCTGGAATGGCGCCGAAGAGCCTTTCGCACATCCGCCGCCAGTGCCCCCAAGTCAGCTTCCGGCGCCGCCAAATCGGCCAAGGCCTGGACGCGGCTCATCAACCACAGCGCGCCGGCATAGGCGCCCATGCTGACCGTGGGGTCTCCTTTTTCGACCCGGATAAGGGTGGGAATGGAAATGCCGATTCGCTGCGCCCAGACGCGCTGCGACTCCTTGCGGCGGGAGCGGGCGATAGCAATGTTCTCGCCCAGCCTGCGCAAACTGGCAAGGGCAATTGGAGGGAGGGCGTGGGCCGCATAACTGGACTTAGACATAATATTAGTATAATAAATAATATTATAATAGTAAATTTAATGATTTTTATTTAAAAGACGATGGCACCGATAAGTATCGGCGTTGACTCGTTCAGGCCACCTGTGGGAAAGAGACTGGGCGCTTTCGCCGGGGGACCGCAGGACGCAACAGGCGGGGAACCCCCACTATCCTCTTCGCCGCCGGAGGAGCAGCCCGGCCCTACCATGGGGCCGGGCCTGGTCGATGCGCATCACCTCCGAGGGGCGCACATCTGCCTCGCCGGGGACTTCGCTCAACGCCACGCCGCGGAAAAGCTTTGCCGAAGGTGGGCGGATTGGCGAAACGCCGAAAGGACCGGATATTTATATCAGATTATATAATTCAATTGCCTGATGGCGCTCGCCCATCGGCGTGTTCCTGAATCAAAGTTCCAGTTTCAACCTCACCGTCGCATCATGGAACGCGGCCAGCACCTGGTGAAACGCTTCCGGTTCCTCGCGGAACGGCAACGCCCCGGCGCGGTTGATGAGGTGGAACTGCGAGGCGCTCTGGTGCCTGGCCACCATGCGGTAAATCCACATGCCCTGATCCAGTGTGCCGAGCGGATCGTGGCTGCCCCAGATCACCTGTACCGGCTTCGGCAGGCCGAGCGTGCGGGTGATTTCGTAGAAACGCGCCTTGGCCTTCATCAGGCTCGGCACGAAATGCTCGGCGCGCGCCCCTTCGCTCATTGCCGCCTGCGCAGCACAGTGCGGCGCGCCTTGCGCGGCGGCGACGCAGGCATCGAGCAGCGCCGCATCGACGTGGTGATGCGAATAGGAGATGCGCTCCAGCGCCCATTGCTGCGAATCGCGGCTCCACAGCGGCGAAGGCGGATGGGCGAAGGTGAAGTTCTCCACGCCATCGCCTGTCGGCGAAGCGGCGACGCTGGCGACCGTCGTCACGGCTGCGACAAGACTACTCGCCGGCCCGGTTTTCCCTGCCGCATCGGACTTCCCGGACACGGCGTCGCAGGCGAGATCGAACGCCACCACGCCGCCCAGATCATGCCCCACCAGATGCGCCTGGCCGATGCCGAGCGCGGCGAGCGTGTCGCGCACGTGCTTCGCCAGCATGTCGATGGTGAAGTGCGTACCGGCCGGCAGCGCGGTGCCGCCGCTGCCCGGCAGATCGAGTGCGACCACCGCGCCCTCGGCGGCGAAGCGCGAAAGACAATCGCCCCAGATGTGGGCGCCGCTCGCATACGGGGTGATGCCGGGCACGCCGCCGTGGAGGAACACCAGCGCCGATGAACCGCTGCCGCTTCTCAGCACGCGCGTGTCGGTGCCGCCGACCGGAATCGTTTCCTGCCGCAATTTGCCCATGATGCTCAGCCGGCGCCGCGCGCCGCGCCGGCCGGTGCCGCGGGGGTATGGGCGCGGACGAAGCGATCGAGCAGCGCGTTGAATCTTTCCGGATGTTCCTTGAACGGAAAGTGACCTGACTCGTTGATGACGTGGAACTGCGCGCGCCGCTCATGGCGCGCGAACATGTCAAACAGTTCGAGACCGCGCTCGACCACCGCCGTGGGATCGTTGTAGCCCCAGATGATCTGCACCGGCCGCTGCAACCGGCCCTCGTTGATCCACTGGAAGGTCTCGCGCTTGTCGCGCGCCAGTTGCGGCAGGAACAGCTTCGCGCCGAGCTTTTCGGCCTCGATCTTGCGCACGCTCTCCTGGTACTTGGGCAGCGCCAGCACCTCCATCACCGCGTCCACCCAGTCCTCGGTCACGACCGAGGGCGAGTAGCTGTAGCTCTCGTAGATCCAGCGCACGCACTGGCGCGTGCCCTTGGGGTGCGGCGGCCTGGAGAGCACCACTTCGTTGGTGCCGACACCGGGACTCAGGGTGCCGCTGTTGACGATGGAGAGCGAACGCGCGAGGTCGTGGTTTTCCAGCGCGAGACGCGCCGCCGCATAGCCGCCGCGCGAATGGCCCACCAGGTGCACCGGCGGCAGCTCCAGGGCGCGGATGAAGGCGGCGGCGTGGCGCACCACCGCGTTCATGGTGTAGTCGTCGTTCTTCGGATTATCGGTGTAGCCCTGGCCGAGCTTGTCGAAGGCGATGACCCGATGGCGCGCCGCCAGCGGCGCGAAGTTCAGCACCCAGGTGTGCGCGCTCGATGCCGATTCGCTGCTGCCGAAGTTGCCGCCGTAGATGAATACGATGGTCTCGCCCTCGCCCGCCTCGAAATAACGGGTGCGTATGCCATCAACATCGATCCATCTGCCATCGGGCATCGAGCGGCGCGACGCCGGCGGTGCGGTGGCGGCGGTGGGCATTTCGTCTTCTGCTCTCTGGACGATTCGATGCTGCGCCCTGGGGCGATTACGCAGCCACCCCTGCCAGCGCCTTCCTGCGCCACATTTCCCAGGCGCGTCCGTAATCGTTCATGGTCGCGGCGCTCCTGCCCTCGCCTTCGGTGAGAAAATTGATCCTGCCGCTGCCGCCGGTGAGCAGGCTCGCCTGCGCCTGCAGCCGCGCATTCATTTCCAGATAGATGGCGCGGCCCACCACCAGCGGCAGCCCGGAGGCTGCCACCACCGCGCCGTGGCCGCGCATCAGCGCCGCCGGCTTGCAATCGAGGCAGCGCGCCAGCGCCTGGCCGAGCGGCCGGTCGCGCACCAGCATGTCGGTGGCCTCGCCGCCGGTCTCGCGGATCTCGAATACCGGCACGCCTTCGCCGATGAATGCCGACATGTGATACATCGGCCGCAGCGGCTGGTTGATCACGCCGTAGGGAATCACGTTCGGCGAATGGCTGTGCACCACCGCGTTGACGTCGGGGCGCACCCGGTAGATCTCACCGTGGATGAACCGCTCGCTGTACAGGGTGCGGCCGCGCTGGTCGATCGGATTGCTGTCCAGATCGAATTCCATGATGTCCGCGGCGGTGACGATCTCCGGGGCGCGCGAGCACGAGAGCAGGTAGCGGTCCTTGTTTGAAGGATGGCGGACGCTGACGTGCCCGTAGCCATCCACCACGCCGTGTTCGGCGAGGATGCGATTGGCGGCGACGAGATCTTCGAGCAAGGCGTTGAGGGTGCTGTCGGTCATTGCTGTCCTCCTGAGTGAAAGCGAACATTAGCAGAATCCCGAATCCCCACCCAGCCCCGCTGCTCCAGGACATTGCGGCTCCCCTGCGACCTCACGTATGATGCGGGCACCGGGTTGCAGACACCCGGTGGCAAATGAATGCCTCGACGGTGTCCCGTCCAAGTGCTGCGCCTGTTTTTTACCGGAGCGACCATGGACACCGTTACACAAGCTGTTTCCGTTTCCCGACTCGCCCGATTTTTTTCCTCATCCAATGCGCCGCCGGTCCTTGCCGCTCGGATCAAGTCGGCGCGCGGAGAAGTGCACAACGCCGGCCTGTTCAGGACGAAGCAGCCTTGAAAGCCGCATTGGACCGGACTGCCGGCGCAGCTCCCGCCGCCCCTGCGCCGGTGGGCTTTCGTGAAGCATTCGCGTACTGGCTTCGCCTGGGCTTCATCAGCTTCGGCGGGCCGGCCGGACAGATCGCAATCATGCATCAGGAACTGGTCGAACGGCGGCGCTGGATTTCCGAGAGCCGGTTCCTGCACGCGCTCAACTACTGCATGCTGCTCCCCGGCCCGGAGGCACAGCAGCTGGCGACCTACATCGGCTGGCTGATGCACGGCGTGAAAGGCGGCATAACGGCCGGCGCGCTGTTTGTATTGCCGTCCTTGTTCATCCTGATCGCGCTGTCGTGGATCTACATGACGTTCGGCAACGTTCCGGTGGTAGCGGGCGTGTTGTACGGGATCAAGCCCGCCGTGACGGCGATCGTGCTGTTCGCGGCGTGGCGCATCGGATCGCGCGCGCTCAAGGCAGGCGTGCTGTGGGCGATAGCGGCAGCCGCATTCGCCGCGATTTTCTTCTTCGATCTGCCTTTCCCGCTCATCGTGCTTGGCGCCGCCGTCATCGGCTATATCGGCGGACAGCTCGCCCCGGAACAATTCCGCTCCGGCGGCCATGGTCCGCCGGCCAAAGGTGGTTACGGTCCGGGTTACGATCCTGGCCGCGGTCCGGCGCTGATCGACGACTCGACGCCGGCGCCGAAATGGGCCGGTTTCGCGCGCGGCCGGCTCATTCGTTTCACCGCGATCGGCCTGGGGATCTGGCTATTGGCGATGGGCGGGGTGATCGCACTGTTCGGCCTGGAATCGACGCTGGCGCGGCTCGGATGGTTTTTCACCAAAGCGGCGCTGCTGACCTTTGGCGGCGCCTACGCGGTGCTGCCCTATGTGATCCAGGGCGGGGTCGAACAGTACCAGTGGCTCACTGCGCCGCAGATGATCGACGGGCTTGCGCTGGGCGAGACGACCCCCGGGCCGCTGATCATGGTGGTCACGTTCGTCGGATTCGTCGGGGCGTGGACCAAAGCCGTGTTCGGGCCGCAGTCCCTGGCGCTGGCGGGCATCGCAGGCGCTGCCATCGCGACCTTCTTCACCTTCCTGCCCTCGTTCCTGTTCATTCTCATCGGCGGGCCGCTGGTCGAACGCACGCGCGGCGAAATAAAGTTCACCGCGCCACTGACGGGGATCACCGCGGCGGTAGTCGGGGTCATCCTGAATCTTGCGCTGTTCTTTGCCTATCACGTGCTGTGGCCGCAGGGATTTGCGCAGCCACTGTCGATTACGACGCTGTCCGGCGGATTCGAATGGATCGCCGCGATCATCGGTACGTCGGCATTCGCTGCCCTCGCCCGGTTCAAGGTGGGCGTAATCAAGGTGATCGGCGCCTGCGCGGCGGCAGGTCTTGTCCACACCTTCGCCCGGCCGATGTTCGGCTGATGATCGACGGGCTTCGCTCGCGGCACCGGGCGAGGCCGGGGCGGCACAAGGGCGCGGGCTGATCCGGAAAACCGGCATCGACGCGGACCGATCAAAGTATAGTGGCGGCGTGCGCCGTGCTGCCGCTGCCGGCGGCGCGCCGGAATCACCCCCGGAGGAGGGGTAAAATTATATCTATTTTCATAATAGAATTGCCATTTAAAATCCGTACTTCCGGCACTTTCGGAAAATAATTCGTCGAATTTATCCTCCCGCCCACGATGAAATCCATCCGCAGCCTGCTGGTCGCCAACCGCAGCGAAATATCCATCCGGGTGATGCGCGCCGCCGCGGAACTGGGCATACGCACCGTCGCCATCCATTCGGCCGAGGACCGCTTCGCGCTGCACCGGCTGAAAGCCGACGAGAGCTATCTGGTGGGCAAGGGGAAAAAACCGGTCGCCGCCTACCTGGACATCGAGGACATCATTCGCGTGGCGCGGCAGGCCAAGGTCGATGCCATTCATCCGGGCTATGGATTCCTCTCGGAAAATCCCGATTTCGTCGAAGCCTGCGACGCGGCCGGCATCATTTTCATCGGCCCGCGGCCGGAGGTGATGCGCAGGCTGGGCAACAAGGTGGCGGCGCGCGAACTGGCGCAGTCGGTGGGCGTGCCGGTGATGCCGGCCACCGGCGCGCTGCCGGCCGACCCCGCCGAAGCCGCGCGCCAGGCGGCGGCGATCGGCTACCCGCTGATGTTGAAGGCGAGCTGGGGCGGCGGCGGGCGCGGCATGCGCGTCATCGAATCGGCGGCGCAGTTGCCCGAGCTGCTGGATGCGGCGCGGCGCGAGGCCCGGGCGGCATTCGGCAACGACGAGGTCTATCTGGAGAAACTGCTGCGCCGCGCCCGCCACGTCGAGGTGCAGCTGCTCGGCGATCTGCACGGCGGCCTGGTGCACCTGTACGAGCGCGACTGCTCGGTGCAGCGGCGCAACCAGAAGGTGGTGGAGCGCGCGCCCGCGCCGTACCTGAGCCCCGAACGCCGCGCCGAGCTGTGCGAGGCGGCCTTGAAGCTGGGGCGCGCGGCCCATTACAGCCACGCCGGCACCGTCGAATTCCTGATCGACGCGGACTCCGGCAAGTTCTATTTCATCGAAGTCAATCCGCGCATCCAGGTCGAGCACACCGTCACCGAGCAGGTCACCGGCATCGACATCGTCAAAGCCCAGATCCGCATCAGCGAGGGCGCGCGCATCGGCGCGCCGGATCCGGACCTGCCGGGTGCGCCGGCGGCGCTGCCTGAGCAGGCGGACATACGCCTGAACGGCCACGCGCTGCAGTGCCGCGTCACCACCGAAGACCCGGAGAAGGCGTTCACGCCGGACTACGGCCGCCTCACCGCCTATCGCAGCGCCGCCGGCTTCGGCATCCGCCTGGACGCCGGCACCGCCTACGCCGGCGCGCTGATCACGCCGTTCTACGACTCGCTGCTGGTGAAAGTCACCTCATGGGGCCAGTCGCCGGACGAGGCGATCGCGCGCATGGACCGCGCGCTGCGCGAATTCCGCGTGCGCGGCGTGTCCTCCAACCTGCAGTTCCTCGAGAACGTCATTGCCCATCCGCTGTTCCGCTCCGGCGAATGCACCACGCGCTTCATCGACGAGACGCCGGAACTGCTGCGCTTTTCGCTGCGCCGCGACCGCGCCACCAAGCTGCTGCAGTTCCTCGGCGAGGTGATCGTCAACGGCAATCCGGAGATGAAGGGACGCCGCAGTCCCGGGCAGCCTGTCCCGGCGCCGGTACTGCCCGACTGCGATCTCGCCGCGCCGCCGCCCGCCGGTTCGCGCACGCGGTTGCTGGAACTGGGGCCGCAGAAATTTGCGCAGTGGCTGCGCGACGAACCGCGCCTGCTGCTCACCGACACCACCCTGCGCGATGCGCACCAGTCGCTGCTCGCCACGCGCATGCGCAGCCACGACATGCTGGCGATCGCGCCGTATTACGCGCGCCTCGCGCCGCAACTGCTCTCGCTGGAGTGCTGGGGCGGCGCCACCTTCGACGTGGCGCTGCGCTTTCTCAGGGAAGACCCGTGGGAGCGGCTCGCGGCGTTGCGCGAACGCATCCCGAACATCCTGCTGCAGATGCTGCTGCGCGCCTCCAACGCCGTGGGCTACACCAACTACGCCGACAACGTGGTGCGCCATTTCGTGCAGCAGGCGGCCGGCGGGGGGATCGACCTGTTCCGCGTGTTCGATTCGCTCAACTGGGTGGACAACATGCGCGTCGCCATGGATGCGGTGATCGAATCGGGCGCGCTTTGCGAAGCGGCGATCTGCTACTCCGGCGATCTGTTCGATGCGGCGCGGCCGAAATACAATCTCAAGTACTATGCCGGCATCGCCAGGCAACTGGAGCGGTCCGGCGCGCACATTCTCGGCATCAAGGACATGGCCGGGGTGTGCCGGCCGCGCGCGGCGCGCGAACTGGTGCGCGTGCTGCGCGAGGAAACCGGGCTGCCGATCCACTTCCACACCCACGACACCAGCGGCATCTCGGCGGCGAGCGTGCTGGCCGCGGTGGAAGCCGGGGTGGACGCGGTGGACGGCGCCCTGGATGCGATGAGCGGCCTCACCTCGCAGCCGAACCTGGGCGCCATCGCCGCTGCGCTTGCCGGCGGCGAGCGCGATCCGCGGGTGAACCTCGATCATCTGCGCTCGTTGTCGCGCTACTGGGAAGGCGTGCGGCGGCATTACGCCCCCTTCGAATCGGACATGCGCTCGGGCACCAGCGGCGTCTATCGCCACGAGATGCCGGGCGGCCAGTACACCAATCTGCGCGAGCAGGCGCGCTCGATGGGCCTGGAGCCGCGCTGGGCGGAGGTGGAGCAAGCCTACGCCGAGGTAAACCTGCTGTTCGGCGACATCATCAAGGTCACGCCGACCTCCAAAGTGGTGGGCGACATGGCGCTGTACATGGTGGCGAACGGCCTCACCCCGGCCGAGGTCGCCAGCCCGGAGCGCGACATCGCCTTCCCCGAATCTGTGGTGGGCCTGTTCCGCGGCGAAATGGGCTTTCCCCCCGGCGGTTTCCCGCCCGGGCTGTCGGAGAAAATCCTGAAGGACACGGCGCCGCTCGCAGGCCGGGCCGGGGCGTTGCTTCCCCCGGTGGATCTGCAGGCAAAGCGCGTCGAAATGCGGACCATGCTCGGCCGCCGCCCGAGCGAGACGGAACTGAGTTCCTACCTGATGTATCCGAAGGTGTTCCGCGATTTCGCCGAGCATCGCGCCGCATTCGAGGATGTCAGCGTGGTGCCGACGCCGGTGTTTTTCAACGGTCTGCCCGACGGCGGCGAAGTGGCCGTCGAGATCGACCGCGGCAAGACGCTCATCTTGCGCCTGCAGGGCCGCGCCGAGCCGGACGAGGAGGGCCAGTGCAAGCTGTTCTTCGAACTGAACGGGCAGGCGCGCCTCATCCGGGTGGCGAAGGCCGGACTCGCCGCGGCGGTGCGCCATCCGAAGATCGACGAGGACAATCCCGGCCACATCGGCGCGCCGATGCCCGGCACCATCGTCACCGTGGCGGTGGCGCCAGGCCAGAAGGTGGCGCGCGGCGACGTGCTCGCGTGCCTGGAGGCGATGAAAATGGAAACCATGCTGCGCGCCGAGCGCGACGGCACGGTACGGCAGGTGCACGTCAAACCGGGCAGCGCGGTGGCGGCGAAGGATCTGCTGATCGAACTGGAGTAGGCAAGCGGGTACACTCGACTCGAACAGCCCGGCGTAGTTGAACATGGGGGGAGAGGAGATGCCGTTTTCACGCCCGCACTGGCAGTGCTGACGTTATCGGGCTTGCGCCTGTGCACGGTGCAGCACCTGAAAGGCAAAGCATGAGAATTTTTCACTTCAGCGAGCAGCCGTATCCGCCCGCCTGGGACCTGAGCGCGCCTTCGCTGCGCGTCACCCCGCCGAGCGGACAATGCGATCCGCAGGTGATGGCGGACCTGTATCACCGCTATCTGGACGAGTGGCGGCTGGCCGACGAGCTCGGCTACGACATCATGATCAACGAGCACCACAGCACGCCGGTGTGCCTGTCGGCGGCAGCCAGCATCACCCACGGCATCCTCGCCCGCGAAACCAAACGCGCGCGGCTGCTGGTGCTGGGGGTGCCAATCGCCAACCGCCTTGACCCGGTGCGGGCGGCCGAAGAACTGGCCATGGTGGACGTGATCTCGCGCGGGCGGCTGGAAATGGGATTCGTCAAGGGCGTACCCTACGAAATACCGGTGGCGGCGCGGCCCGCGGTGCGCATGATGGACCGCTTCTGGGAGGCGCACGACCTGATACTCAAGGCCATGACCACGCACGACGGTCCGTTTGCCTGGGAAGGGGAGTATTTCCAGTTGCGCAACGTCAACGTCTGGCCGCGGCCCTGGCAGCAGCCGCATCCGCCGGTGTGGATCACCGGCGTCAGCCCGGGCAGCGTGCGCCCCATCGCCGAGCGCGGCTACGTGCTCGCCACCATGTTCAACGGCTTCCAGGCGAAGGCGCTGTTCGAATCCTACCGGCAAATCCGGCGCGAGCTCGGCCGGCCCGAGCCCGGCGTGGACCGCTTTGCCTATCTGGGCATGGTCGCGGTGGCCGGATCGGAAGCCGAGGCGCGGCGGCGCGCCGAGATCATGCGCGGCTTCATCGCCTCCGCCGCGGTGGCCTCCGAGCCGATGAGGAATCCGCCCGGCTACCTCTCGCCCCGGGACGCGGCGCGGACCATGAAAGCGGCGGGCAAGTCGCAGCGCGGCATGATGACCCTGGACGGCCGCGCCGTCGGCCTCGCCAACGCCAGCGTCCAGGACCTGATCGACACCGGCCTGATGTTCGCCGGCACCCCCGACCAGGTCCACGATCAGATCGCGCGCTACTGCGACGCGGTGGGCGGCCTCGGCAACTTCATCATGATGGGCCAGGCGGGCGAGCTGTCCCACGAGGACACCGCGGACAACCTGACACTGTTCGCCCGCGAAGTGATGCCGCGCCTGAAGGAGCGGCGCGCGGCGGCAGCCGCGCACTAGCATCGGCGTGTATGCTGGTACGCTGTCGCTGCGTTGATCCGGAAAATGCGTTGATCCAAAAAGGAGGAGCGAAATGAACCATTCAGAGAACCAGTCCATCCGCCGCCGCAAGGTGCTGAAGGGCCTTGCGGCTGTCGGGGCGAGCGCCATCATGGGCGGACGGGCGCCGGCGGTGATCGCGCAATCGCGCCCGCTGAAGCTCGGCGCGCTCTTGTCGCTGAGCAAAGTGCTGGCGCAGTCCGGCGAGGACAACCTCAGGGGCATGGGCCTGTACTTCGACGAGATCGGCTGGGAAGTGGCCGGCCGCAAGATCGAAATCATCCGGGAGGACGACGACATCAACCCGCAGGTCGGGCTGCAGAAAGTGCGCAAGCTGGTCGAGTCCGACCAGGTGGATTTTGTCTGCGGCCCGCAGGCGAGCAATGTCGCCTTCGGCATCATGCAGTACATGAAAACGGCGAAGACCTTCTGGATCCTGTCCGGCGCCGGCGTCACGGCGCTCACCTGGGAGCGCATTGCGCACATGTTCCGCACCTCGATTTCGGTGTATCAGTTGTCCAGGCCGATCGCCGACTACGTGTACGACAACATCGCCAAGGAAATCCTGCTGGCGGGCACCGATTTCGCCGGCGGCCGCGACGTGGTCGCCGAATTCAAGGCGGTGTTCGTCAAGCGCGGCGGCAAAGTCATCAAGGAGATTTTTCCGCCGCTCGGCACCGCCGATTTCAGCCCTTACCTGACCGACATCCGCTCCATCAACCCACCGGCGACCTACAGCTTCTTCGCCGGCACCGACGCGGTCCGGTTCGTCAAGCAGTACGACGAGTTCGGCCTGAAAGCGAAGATACCGATCACCGGGTTTTCCTCGCTGTTCGACAACGATACCTTTCCGGGACAGGGACGCTCGGCGCTGGGGGGCCTGTCCTCCAACATCTATACCGACACGCTGGACAACCCGGAGAACAGGAAATTCGTTGCCGCCCACCGGGCGAAGCACAAGGACTATCCCAGCCTGTACACCGAATACGGCTACGTCGCGGCGCGGGTGATCGCCGACGCGGTGAAGGCCACCAGGGGCGACACGCAGAACCGCGAGCGCCTGTCGCAGGCGGTGGCGGCGGTGCAGTTCAACGCGCCGCGCGGCCCGTTCCGCTTCGACCCGGTGGTGCACCACCCGATCCAGAACGTCTATATCCGCCAGGTGGCCGAAGTCGATGGCCGCATCGCCAACAAGGTGATCGCCACCGTCAAGGAAATGCGCGATCCGGGGGTGAAGGGGGGGTGAGCGTCCGGCGTAGCCCTAGCCGCTGCGCCGCCGCTGCGCGATCCGCACGAACAGCGGCAGGCACAGCGATACGATGACGACGCGCGCAACGTGGTGCGCGCCGATGTAGATCGGGTCCAGGCCGAGCGCGAGGGCGAGCAGCATCATCGCATCCACCGCGCCGGGCGCGAACGCCAGCACCACGTCCGCAATCCGCACCTCCAGCACCATCGCGGCGGTGATGGCGAAGACCGCGGCGATGCCCGTCCCCACGGCGAACGAACCGAGCGCGGCCGCAAACAGGCGCCGCAGGATGCCCAGATCGGTATTGGCAAAGCGCGATCCGGTGATCGCGCCCATCATCACCATCAGGCCGATCACCACCCAGCCCGGCAGGACGGCGCCGATCAAGCCGCTGCCGTGCAGCAGCGCCGAGGGAATCATGGCGTGGATGACGGGGCCGCCCGGGAAGCGCAGGCGCTTGAGCAGCAGCGCCACCAGGCCGCACGCGAGGAACAGGATGGCCAGTTCGTAGGCGGGGCCCGGCGGATGCGGCGCGGCGCCGCGCGCCACCCCGGCGACGCCGCCGAACAACGCCATGACATAGGGAAGACCAAGCGTCAGCAGCAGCACCCGCAGCGACTGGATGACCGCAATCGCCCGCAGGTCGGCGCTGCTGTGGGCGGACAGCGCGATCACCTGCGCCAGCGCGCCGGGAAACGACGCGAACAGCGCCGACAGCGGGTCCAGCGCATGCACCCGGCGCAGATACCAGGAGGTGCCGGCGATGATGCACAGCATCGCGGAGGCCAGCATCAGGATGCTGAGAGGCCAGGTCGCCATCCCGCGGATCGTTTCGGGCGTCACCACCGCGCCGATGGCGATGCCGGTGAGCAGGAACATGGCCCGAGCGAGCCTGAGCGGAACGAGCAGCGGCCGGCGCAGGATCGCGGCCAGCGAGACCACCAGCATCGATCCGGTGAGCCAGCCGGCGGGAACGCCGAGCGCCGTGGCGCCGCCGCCGCCGGCGAACGCCAGAATCAGCGTTTCGCAAAGACGGCGAAGACGAGCCTTGCTCGGGGAAGACTGCGACACGGTAGAGGGAGAGCGGCGGGGATCGGGCATTTCGGAGAGGCTGATCCGACTCCTGGTTCAGGTACGGACGTGTCGCTGGGATCCTCATCTCCTCATGAGGTTGGGAAGCCGGGTCGCGACGCCGGGAAAGACAGCAAGCCGCTCGCCGAGCTTTAGCTCCCGCTTTTCAGCGTGAGTTTCATGCCGTTCTTCTCGACGTGGATATGGCGCGACTTGGTGCTCCTGACGAGCCGCTCGATTACGCTTGCGAAGCTTTCATCGCTGCGCGGCCGGTTGCCCGAGGCGCGCATCGCGGCGACCTGGTCCGCACCGGTGAGATAACGAAGCAGCATCTCCTCGTCGGAAACTCCCGCTCCGCCATGTTGTTCGCGCACTTCCTTCAGGCTGGGCTCCGGAGGGTGCCACTTCGCCAGCTCCCGGGCGCGCGGCCGGTTCAGGATCCGGTCTTTCACGTCCGGAAGGATGGAGGAGGCTTCTTCGGCGCCCCAGTGCCCGAGGGCGTACTGGATCAATTCATCGGATACCCCCTTGTAACGCTCCCCGGAGACGACATTCATCGTCGCCTGCACGCCCACGTACTGGGAATAAGGGGTGACCATGATCGGATACCCCAGGTCCTCGCGGACGCGGCCGATTTCCTCCAGCACTTCGGGCATCCGGTGGCCCAGCCCGGCATTCGTCAGCTGGAAGCGCAGATTGGAGATCATGCCCCCCGGCACCTGGTGAACGTACTGAAACGCGTCGTATGCCGCCGGGGCGCCCACGGGCAGGCGCTCTCTTTCGGCGATGGCTCTGAAGTGCTTTTCGACCTCCTTGATCGCGTCTTCGTCGAGGCGCGACGTATAGCCGAGCGCCCTGGCATTGGAGGCGACGTTCAGCACGGAGGGGTTCGAGATCGAATCGGCCAACGGGGGGATCGCCGTGTTGACATGGCGGATCCCGAGCTTGATCGCCTCCAGACAGCACAGCGGACCCAGACCCGTATGGCAATGAGTGTGGAATTCGACCGTGATCCCGCCGGCATTTTTCAGCACGGCGGGTACGAGCGTCCGGGTCCTGTCCGGCGTCAGCAAGCCACCCGGGTCCTTCAAGCAGATCCGGAAGGGTTTCAGCCTGGCGGCGTCGCGGGCCTTCTGTGCATAGTAATCATCGGTATGTTTCGGCGAGATGGCATAAATCAGATTCACGATCGGATCGATGCCCACTGAGCGGCATAGTTCGACATTGCTGCGCCATCCTTCAGCGGTATTCGAGGAATTCGAGATGCGGACCTGGCGCACGCCATGCGCCGCGATCCGCTCGTACCACAACCGCTCGATGGACCTGGGGGTGATCTGGAACGAGGCGAGAAACTGCCCCCGGATGATCCGGAGCGGGGTTTTCATCACCCGTTCCCGCACCCGGCTCAGTCTTTCCCAGTAATCCTCGCGCAGGTCGCGCACCAGCTTCTTCTCGAAACCGGTCGACATGATTTCCATCGCATCGAAGCCGGCCTCGTCCATCGTGCCCGCAATGGGAACGATCATGTCCGTGCGCATGCCTGTCGCCCACAGGCTCATCTGGCCGTCACGAATCGTGGTGTCGATGTAGATCAGTTCATCCATGCTGCGCGAGTCTCCGCTTTGCCGGTCGCAGAAAGTGTTTGCGATGTCATCCGCTCGATGAGCGTCCCGACCAGTGCGGTGTTTACTTTGCCGTCGGCAAATCCGCCCTGGTCGAAGACGTATTTCAGGAAGGGAATGGTGGTGTCGACTCCCCGAACGGTGAACCTTTCGAGGGATCGGCGCATGCGCCGAATTGCCTCACTGCGATCTATTCCGTACACGATCAGTTTCCCGAGGAGGGAGTCGTAGAACGGCGGCACGGTGTAGCCGGGAAAGCAGTGGCTGTCGACCCGGATGTTGGGCCCCTCGGGCGGCGACCATTCCGCGAGCGTCCCGGGGCTGGGGCGAAAGCCCATATGAGGGGACTCCGCATTGATGCGGCACTCGATGGCGTGCCCCCTGAACACGACACCCTCTTGCGCGAAGCGGAGTTTCGCGCCGCTCGCCACGCGAATCTGCTCCTGCACGATGTCGATGCCCGTGACGAGCTCGCTGACCGGGTGTTCCACCTGGATGCGGGTATTCATTTCGAGGAAGTAGAACGTGCCCGTATCCTGGTCGACGATGAATTCGACGGTCCCAGCGTTCTGATAACGCATGCCCCTGGCAATGCGCAGCGCCGCTTCGCATATGCTCTGACGCAAGGCCGGCGTGATGCCGGGAGCCGGCGACTCCTCGACCAGCTTCTGGTGCCGGCGCTGCAGCGAACAATCGCGTTCGCCGAGATGGACGATATTGCCGAAGCGGTCGCCGATCACCTGCACCTCGATATGCCGCGCATTGGCGAGATAGCGCTCCAGGTACAGGGTGTCGTCGCCGAACGCAGCGCGAGCTTCGGCTGCGGCCGACCTGAAAAGAGACGGCATGTCCCTGGAAGCGGCAACGATCTTCATGCCGCGCCCGCCGCCCCCCGCCGCTGCCTTCATCATGACCGGCAGGCCGATGCGCTTTGCGGCCGCGATCGCTTCGTCCGGCGAATGCACATGCTCCGACCCCGGCAGGACCGGCACGTCGAACTTCCGCGCCAGCGCGCGCGCGTGGAGCTTGTTTCCCATGTCGCGGATCTGGTCTGCCCGGGGACCGATGAAGACGAGGCCTTCCTTTTCGCACGCGCCGGCCAGCTCTGCCGATTCAGCGAGGAAGCCGTACCCGGGGTGCAGGGCGTCCGCACCGGTGGCCACCGCCGCCGTAATGATCGCGTTCACGTTGAGATAGCTCTGCAGGCTGCTCGCGGGACCGATGCAGACGCACTGCGAGGCGACCCGGGCGGGCAGGCTGTCGCGGTCGGCATCGGATACGGCGAGGACGGTCTCGATGCCGAGGTCCTCGCAGGCGCGAATGATTCGAAGCGCGATCTCGCCGCGATTGGCGATCAGCACGCGGGAGATCTTTTTCAACGTTCGGCCCGGGCCTTGACGGCCGGTGCGCCGCTGCGTTTCCTGGTCGATGCGCGATCGGCCTTCCTGATGCGGAACAGCACAGCACCGAACTCAACGAACGCGGCGTCCTGGACGCAGACTTCGCAGATCACCCCGTCAATTCCGGCCTCGATACTGGTATAGACCTTCATGACTTCGAGGAGACCCACCGTCGTCCCTGCGCTTACCTGGGCCCCCAGGGTAACGAACGGTGCCGCCCCGGGCTCGGGCTGCGCGTAAAACCGCCCGATCATCGGTGCCGTGACGGCAACCACGTCGTCGCCGTGCGCAGCCGCGGTGACGCTCGCGGCGGGGTTTGGCACGGCGGGCTTCGCCTCACCGACGGGCGGGGCGACCGGACTCGGCTGCTGCAACGGTACTGGCGAGGAGGCGCTCGCGGGCGCGCTACTCGACTCCTCCGGCGGAACCGCTCCCTTGCCGACGACGACCTTGAGGTTGCCGGTATCGAGCCGAAGGTAATCGAAGCTCGATCGGTCCAGCATCTCGATCAGCAGGCCGATCTGCCTTACATCCTCATCTGTAAGCGAATCGAACTTGTCACTCACTGACGTTGCCTCCGCGCCGATGTCGATTGTTGGACGATTTTCGATTATATAGCGCCGATTGTATTGCATACGGCCAGCACATCTCATGTTCGAGATCTCCCTGTCTGATGGGTGGCCTTCGACGGGAGGATCTACGAAAGGATGAGCCCAATGGTTCAGAGCGAATGGTTCAGAGCGCACGGCCCGCCGACTGCGACGTCGTGGTCGTCGGCGGCGGGGTTGCCGGCCTGGCCCAAATGTTCGAGGATTCGGCGAATGACCGCGGCATCATCGATCAGAGCGATGGTCACCAGATCACCGAATGGTCTGCACGAACAGCATCAACCCCGGCGATGCACCGGCATTGAACGCCCGGTGATTAGTCCGCGGCGAGGCGTTTTACGCACCAGTTACGGGATGGGCGCGGATGCCGAAGGGTTGGATGCAGGAAGCGCAGCGCGAATTCCCTCACCCCCTCTCTCCCGGTGGGAGAGGGGAGCCACGACAATTCTCTCCCCGCGTGGAGAAGACCTCAGCCCTGCAGAATCGCCTTCACCTTCGGCCAGTGATTCTCCTTCCCCTTCACCCGGTCGTCGTAATCCATGATCGGGTCGTAATCCGAGATGGCCTTGAAGCTGGGCCGTGCCTTCATGCGCGCGAACCAGTCGCTGACCTTGGGCCGCTTTTCCCACATTCCGCCCAGGCCGAGCCGGTCCATGCGCTCCAGGTACGGAATGAGCGAGATGTCGGCCAGCGAGAAGGTCTTGCCGGCGAGCCAGGGCCGGAGCTTGAGCGCCTCTTCCATTTCGCCGATGGACTTGTCGAACAGGCGCAGGTGCTCGGCGACGAAGGGCGCGTCGAAGCCCTGCCGGATGATGGCGCGCTGGCGTTCGCGGCGCGCCGGGTCGGGCATTTTCATGAGGCGCGCCTCCAGTTCCTCCGGTGTCTTGCCGTGCGCCAGTTGCCGGGCGAAAGCGCCGGCGAAACTGATGGTGCCGCATTGCGTGTGCAGGCCCTCGTCGCAGATCTTGCTCCACAGGCGCATCTGCGCGCGCTCCGCCAGATCGGCGGGCTTGAGCGGCTTGTCGGGAAACGCTTCGTCGAGATACTCGTCGATCACCGTCGATTCGATGATGATCCTGCCATCGTGGACGATGGCCGGCACCAGGCCGCGCGGATTGATCTTCAGGTATTCGGGCGTGAGCTGCTCGCCCCTGGAAAAACTGAGGTGATGGCCGGTCCAGGGGATGTCCTTCTCTGCCAGCACCACGCGCACCTTCTGCGCGCACACTGAAATGTTGTTGTGATAGAGCTCGAGCATGTGTCTCCCCGTTCTTCTCATCGTGGCGAGCGCGAAAGGCGCTATATTTCCGCAGGTTGCCGGCGAACGCGGGCAACCTGCAAGGTGAGGCGTGAATTTTACTCCGCGCGGCGGCGGGGTTTCTCCGGATGGTGCAATCTGCAGCATAATTTATATGATTATTTATATTCGATATCCATGGAGATGTCCCCAGTACGGGGATTTTACCGAATGAATGTGCGGAAATATCGGCCCAGCGGGAAGCCCGGATGAACGCCGAACGCAGCCGCGTGGTCATCCTCGGCGGCGGACCCGCCGGCCTGGTGCTCGCCATCGAGCTGGGCCGGCGCAGCGTGCCCTGCGTGCTGCTCGAAGAGGATGCCGCGCCGCCGGATTTCCCCAAGGCGAACGCCACCACCTCGCGCACCATGGAGCATTACCGGCGCCTGGGTTTCGCCGCAGAAATACGCGCCCTCGGCCTGCCCGAGGATTATCCGCAGGACATCACCTACTTCACCCGCTGCAACGGCTGGGAACTGGCGCGGCTGAAAGGCATGACGCGGCGCGAGGCACGCGCGGCGCGCGCCGCCGCCGATTCGCGCTGGCCGACACCGGAGCCGCTGCACCGGGTGCAGCAAATGCTGATCGAGCGGGTGATGCGCGCTCAGGCGGCGAAATACCCGTCGATCGATGCGCGCTTCGGCTGGCGCGCTTCGGCGCCGGCCGTCGCCCCGGATGGCGTGACGGTGGTGGCGGAACAACTCACCACCGGCAAGAAAGTGCGCATCGCGGCGGACTACGCGGCGGGCTGCGAAGGACCGAAGAGCCTGGTGCGCGAAGCGATCGGCGCGCGCTACGAAGGCCTCCCTCCCGAGGAACGCGACTTCCTCGGCGGCAGGATGCTCTCCACTTATTTACGCGCGCCGGCGTTCTACGACGCAATACACGCGCCCAGATCGTGGCAGTACTGGGCCATCAACGCCGAGCAGCGCGGCGTGCTGATCGCGATCGACGGTGAGGGCCTGTTCATCCAGCTGTCGCAACTGCCGCGCGGCCAGACGGCCTCGGTCGGGCTCGGCGAGCGCGCCTTCCGGCGCATGCTCGGGCAGGATTTGCCGCATCAAACGCTGGGCATCGCCGAATGGACCGCCGGCTTCGCGATGGTCGCGGAGCGCTTCTGCGATGGCAACGCCGAGCGAAACGGCGGGCCGCGCCTGTTCATCGCGGGCGACGCGGCGCACCTGTTCACGCCCACCGGCGGCCAGGGCTACAACACCTCGGTCGATGACGCCGCCAATCTCGGCTGGAAACTCGCTGCGGCGTGCCAGGGCTGGGGCGGCCCCGGCCTGCTCGCGAGCTATGAGCAGGAGCGCAAACCCATCGCTCATCGCAACACGCGCTTTGCCCGGGCCATGGCCGACAGCCTCGCCAGCCTCGCGCCGTTACCCGGGCTGGAAGACCACACACCAGCCGGCGCAGCGCTGCGCGATGAACTGGGCGCGAAACTGCTGCTCCACGTTCACACCGAGTTCGACATACCCGGCATTCACTTCGGCGTGTTCTACGGCGGTTCGGCCATCGTCTGCGATGACGGGACACCCGCGCCGCTGGATGACTTCCATCACTACGCGCCGCACGGCACCCCCGGCGCGCGCGCGCCTCACCTGTGGCTGGCTGAGGACGTATCGATATTCGATCGGCTGGGAAGCGATTTCACCTTGCTGCGGCTGGGGGGATCGGCCGCCGATGCGGCGGCGCTCATGGCGGCAGCGAAACAGCGCGGCGCCGGACTGGCGGTGCTCGACGTGCCTCAACCGGAGGCGCGTGACGCCTACGGCCGCGACCTGGTGCTGGTGCGGCCGGATCATCACATCGCGTGGCGGGGGAATACCTTGCCCGGGGACCTGCGCGGGTTGGTGGATCGGGTTACCGGGTGGAGCGGGTAGTCGGCGTTTGCGGGACAGCGCCAGGGTGATGGTTTCGAAACGCCGGACCACCGCCTGACCACATCGGGCAGGCGGCCGGGCATGCCGTAGTAAGTGCGCAGTTCGTACAGCATCAAAGATCCTCCTCCTGGCTGCCGGCGACGCGCGCCGTTTGCGGCACGCCGCCAGTGCAGGCGCCATCAGATCTGCGTGCGCCGGTTAAACCGGCAAAGTGTTGTGAATGAAAGTTTCATACATGATTCGGACTCCTCCTTGATTGCAACCGGACGTTTGCTAGACTGAGCCCGAGCCGGGCAGCACTTGCCCCGCCTACCCCTGATGGAAAGCGCGCATTCGATGGCTGACAAGATTACTGAAAACGCCGCGCAAGGCGCCCGCTACAAACTCGGCGTCGATATCGGCGGCACCTTCACCGATCTCACCCTGATCGAGGAAGGCGGCGACGGCCTGTACACGCACAAGGTGGCGAGCACGCCCGATGCGCCCTCGCGCGCCGTCGCCCGCGGCGTGGTGGAACTGATGGCGCGCATCGGCCGGACGCCGGCCGCCATCGGCGGCTTCGTCCACGGCACCACCATCGCGCTCAACGCCATCCTCGAATACCGCGGCGCCACCGTGGCGCTCGTCGTCAGTCCGGGCAATCGCGACATTCTCGAAATCGGACGGCTGACCAAGCACGACACCTTCAATCTGCGCGCCGCCGCGCCGAACGACCTTTTGCCGCGGCGCCATGTGATCGAGGCCGAGGGGCGCATCGACCGCCACGGCGTGCAGGTGACGGCGCTCGACAAGAGCGGCCTGCGCGCCAGCCTGGCCGCGCTCGCCGGCGAGAAGATCGACAGCGTGGCGGTGTGTTTCCTCAATGGCTACGTCAGCGCGGCGCACGAGCAGCAAGCCGCCGCGGTGATCGCCGAGGCGCTGCCCGGCCGGCACGTGTCGCTCTCCACCTCGCTGTGGCCGGAGATGCGCGAGTACGAGCGCGCCATGGTGGCGGTGCTCAATGCCTACGTGCAGCCGGTGCTGTCCTCGTACCTGCGCGCGCTGCAGCGGGACACCGCCGCCATCGGCATGAACACCCGGCTCTATATCACCCAGTCCAACGGCGGCGTGATGTCGGCCGCCACCGCCGAGGACAAGCCGGTGCGAACCCTGCTCTCCGGTCCGGCCTCCGGGGTGGTGGGCGCCGCCTACATCGCGCGACTGGCCGGGGTGCGCGAGGCCGTCACCATCGACATCGGCGGCACCAGCGCCGACGTGTCGCTGATCCGCGATGGCGAGCCGGTGCACTCCACCGAGGCCAAGGTCGGCGTGTTCCCGGTGGTGATGCCCTCGGTGGATGTGTTCGCCGTCGGCGCGGGCGGCGGTTCGATCGCCTGGTTCGATCCGCTCGGCCTGCTCAAAGTCGGACCGAAGAGCGCCGGCGCCATGCCCGGGCCGGCCGCCTACGGCAACGGCAACACCGAAGCGACGGTCACCGACGCCTACATCGTCTGCGGTTATCTCAATCCGGACAATTTTCTGGGCGGCGCGATGAAGCTGGAGCGCTCGCTCGCCGAGGCCGCGGTCGGCAAGGTGGCGACGCGCCTCAAGGTCAGCCTGGAGGAAGCCGCCGAAGCGATACTCAAAATCGCCACCGCCAACATGACCACGGCGTTGCTGCCGATGATGACCAAGCGCGGCGTCGATCCACGCGATTTCGCGCTGATCCCCTTCGGCGGCGCAGGCGCCACCCACGCCTGCCTGCTGGCCGAGGAAATCATCATTCCGCGCATCGTGGTGCCGCCCAACCCGGGCACCACCTGCGCCCTCGGCGCGGCGATTGCGGATGTGAAGAACGATTACATCAGGAGCCTGCGCGGCGACCTGTCGAAGACCCCGGCCGATGCCATCCGCAGCGGCTTTACCGAACTGGAGCGAACCGGCCGCGCCTGGCTGGCCGCGGAGAATCCGGCGATGGACCAGATCGTCATCCGCCGCTCGGTGGATGCGCGCTATTACGGCCAGGCGTTCGACATCGAAGTGGTGCTGCCCGGCGACATCGGCGCTCTGAACTCTGAAACGCTGGCGGCGCGTTTCCACGACACCTACGAGGCGTTGTATCGCAACAGCGACCGCAAGGCACGCATCGACCTGGTGAACCTGCGGGTGAGGGTGTCCGGCAAAACACCGCCGCTGACCCTGAAGCGCCTCGCAAAATGCATGCAGGGCGCGGGCGAGCCGCAAGCCAAAGGCGTCCGGCGGATCTGGTACAACGGCAGGCACCATGACGCGCAACTTTACGAACGCGAACAACTGCTGGCTGGGCACCGCATCACCGGGCCGGCCGTGGTCGAGCAATTCGACACCACCACCCTGGTCGCCCCGGGCTTCGTCGCGCTCACCGACGATTACGGCGTGCTGATCCTCAACCGGTCGTGAACGGCGCAAAGGTCATACGGGACACCGGCGGGACACCGGCGCCCGGCTGGACTAGCATAGAGCGACGTGAGGCGGGCCGCGCCGCTCACTCCCGAAACCGCGCACTACTCACTACTCTCGAGGCATGCCATGAAAACCAATCCGATCGTGCTGGAAATGCTGATGCAGCGCTTTCGCTCGGTAGCCGAGGAAATGGGCTACTCGGTGCAGCGCACCGGCTATACCGCGTTCGTCAACGAGACTGCCGACCTGGGCGTGGCGTTGGTGACGCCGCAGGGCGAAATCTTCGGCTATCCGAAGGGCATCGGCATCACCATGTTCATCAACCTGGACATGGGGGACGCCTTCCGTTCATTCGACCGGTACGACGAAGGCGACATCGTGGTCACCAACGATCCCTACACCTCGGGCGCCCTGTCCTCGCACCTGCCCGACGTGAACCTCTACCGGCCGGTGTTCCATCAAGGCAAGCTCGCGTGCTTCACCTTCGCCTACGTGCATTCCACCGACATGGGGGGCAACGTTGCGGGCAGCCTCACGCCGTCGAACTACGAGGTGTTCCAGGAGGGCCTGCGCATTCCGCCCATCAAGCTGTACAAAAAGGACGAGTTGAACGAGGACGTACTGAAGCTGATCATGAACAACGTGCGCGTGCCGGCCGACAACTGGGGCGACCTGCGCGCCATGGTGACGGCGCTGCGCGTCGGCGAGCGGCGCGTGCACGAACTGATCGAGCGCTATGGGCTCGCGGATTTCCTGTCCGCGCGGGACGACTGCCTCGACTACGCCGAAGCGAGGGCGCGCGCCGTGATCGCACGCATTCCGCCGGGCACCTACCGCTTTCACGATTATCTCGATGATGACGTCGCCAGTGAAATCCCGGTGCGCCTGGCCGTGGCGATCACGGTCGAGGGCGACGCCATTCATTTCGATTTCACCGGCACCGATCCGCAACTGAAATCCGCCTTCAACCTGTACTCGGCCGGCAAGCCGCACCCGTGGCTGATCTACAAGCTGATGTCGCTGTTCATGACCATGGAGCCGGACATGCCGTTCAATGCCGGCATGATGCGGCCGGTGTCGGTCACGGCGCCCGAGGGCTCGGTGGTGAACTGCGTGTTCCCCGCGGCGATCGGTCTTCGCACCACCATGGGCGTGCGGCTGCAGGACGCGGTGATGGGGGCGCTCGCCCAGGCGCTGCCCGATTACGTCCCGGCCGCCGGCTCGGGCACCATCGTGCCGGTGGTGTTCGCCGAGCCCAGCGCCAGCGGCCGCGGCGTGGAGGTGAACGTGCTGCAGCCGCTCTCCGGCGGCACCGGCGGCTGCGTCATGGCCGACGGGCTGCATGCCCGCGACGTGGTGGACATCGCCAACCTGCGCAACAACCCGCTCGAGGCGGTCGAGAGCAAGTCCTCGACCCGGGTGCTGCAGTACGCGCTGCGCGCCGATTCGGCGGGCGCGGGCGAGTTCCGCGGCGGCTGCGGCATCGTGTTCGAGTTCGAAGTGCTGGCCCCGGACTGCGTCATCATTGCCCGCGGCATGGAGCGGCTGCGCTTCCAGCCCTGGGGATTGCGGGGCGGCGCGGGCGGCGCCAACGGACTGATCGAGGTGAAACGCGCCGGAGCCGAGCGCTTCGAGGTGATCGCCAAGGCCGATGCGCTGCGCGCCACCATCGGCGATCAGGTGCGCCTGTCCACCGCGGGCGGCGGGGGTTATGGCGATCCGCTCCGGCGCGACGCGGCCCGAGTGCTGGATGACGTACTGAACGGCTTCGTCAGCATCGCCGGCGCCGAGCGCGACTACGGCGTGGTGGTGCGTAACGGCCGGCTGGATGCTGCCGCGACCGCGAAGCAGCGCGGTGCGCGCGCGCGCACCGCGCCGCCGGCGCTGCATACCCTGGGGGCGGCGCGCGAGCAGTACGAGCAACTGTGGAATGCGGCGCTCAGCGGCGCCTTCATCGAGCTGTTGTTCTCGCTGCCGCAGCCGCTGCGCTACGAAGTGCGCGGCCGGCTGTGGCGCGCCATGGAGCAGCGCCGCGCCGAGGGCAAGACCACCGATGCCGTGGCGCTTGCCCAGTTGTGGAGCGAACTGAAGAAGCACCTGGAAAGAAGTACCGTGCGCCTGGAAGCGCTGCCCAGAGCGGCCTAGCCAGGAAATCGCGCGCATCTACACGCCGCCCGACGCGCGCGAGAAAGTGATCGCCACGGGCGACATCCGGGCCAGCAGTTCACCCGGCAATTTTGGCGCATCCATCCGCGCGCAGGCGGCGTGCTGGGCGCCGGTGATCAAGCAGACCGGAATCAAGCCGGACTAGTGTTTCGTAAATTCGTTTGAGTAAGACGTGTAAACCCTCCCGGCATGCCGCCTGCCGAGCACTAATCGAAAGACACGACCACGACCCCGGGCATGCGGCCGAAGTCGGCGACATTGGCGGTCAGCAGTGCAAATCCGTGTGCGAGCGCGGTCGCCCCGATGATCAGGTCGTGCGCGCCCAGCGTGACATTACGCGGCAGCGCGCCGAGCAGTTGCGCGTGCGTGCGTGCAGCGGTGGCGTCGAATGCCAGCACCGGCAGGCGTGCGAGAAGGGTTTCCACGTACGCTGACCGCCGCGCACGCCGCGCAGGCGTGTTGGCTCGATGGACACCTATCAGCAGCTCGGAGCAGGTGATCGCGCTGATGTAGGCTTCCCCGTGCTCCGCCCAGCGCGAGAAGTCGACTTCGACCGCTTGCTTCTCGCCGCGAATCAGGACGTCGGTGTCGAGAATCAGGCCCACTTCCGCGCCTGCGGCCGCCGGGCTCGTCTCACCGTCCTGACCTCCGCCCTCCACTTGCTCGCTTCCGCCTGGCCGAGACGCGGCAGGCCGGCAATCAGCCGGTTCAGATCAGCGAGCGGAAGCCCCGCAGGCAAGGCCGGCGGTACCAGCCGCGCGATGACCTTCTTGCCGCGTTCGATCGAAAACGACATGTCGCGGTACTGCACCTGGTTGAGCACTTCAGAGAAGCTGCGAGCTGCCTCGGTCGCCGAAATCGTCTTGTCGCGCATGGCGCAGACCTCTATCAGATTATCTGATTCCAAGTCTAAACGATAAACGAAAGAAAATTCAATACCGCCTCTTTTCACACGCCTTCGCCCGTTCACCGCGCGCGGTCGGGGTACCGGCTCTCGATTTTGCATGCCCGTCACGTGCATTCGGCGGTGGCGGACGAGTACGTTGATGTCAACCAGTGCGGCTATGCCGCCGTATGTCTTCGTCTCTCCCGATTTTCGCGATCCCGGCGCCTGCGATTCGAAGATCGGAAATTTTGCCCGCTTGCGCGTTCTCGTCCGATTGCATCGGCGAAATCGTGGTCTGTCCCCGGCCCCGGCACCGGCAGCGGCAGCGGAACGATGGCCTCGGACAGGACTGTCCTGCGAGCGGCACGTCGCCCGCCTCGTCTTTCGGGGCGGCGACGTACCGATTGTTTCGCAGTAAGATGCTCTCCTCCTTCACTGTTGCCAACCTGACCGGAATTGCCCGGCGGGACTATTTCCGGAATCCGGAGGCCGGAGACAGGCCAGGTTGTCGATAGTGAGGAGCAGCGGCGCGCGCGGCTGCGACGAGCCATGCCGTGACCGGTCCGGAATGCTGAAGGAGGGAGCAAAATCAAGCTTGAGTCAACCGCGCTTCGCTTCTATGCTTGCACAGGGCCGCATCGGGCAATCGTTCAGGAACGCCGGCTCGGCCTGCCCGAAACGTCGCTCGGAATGGCCGCTCGACGCTAACCGATTCACCTTGCAACGGCGCCGGCCAGCGCCGGATTTCCGACCCGTGCCATCCTCGCGCGGCCTCGCCACAGTCACCTTTTTCGAACACACGGAGACACCATGAACGCCAAACAGGATTTCGCCGCAGTCGGCTCAAAGACCCAGGAACTGGGCGTCGATACCCCGGTCGCATCACCGCAGCAGCAGCAGGTGTGGGGCAGCGACGCCATCGCGGCGATGCTGCGCGCGCTGGAGGTGCCCTATCTTGCGCTCAACCCCGGCGCGAGCTACCGCGGCCTGCACGACAGCATCGTCAATTACCTGGGCAACGCGAAGCCCGAAATGCTGCTGTGCCTGCACGAGGAAAGCGCCATTTCCATCGCCCACGGTTACGCCAAGGCGACCGGCAGGATGATGGGCGCGGTGGTGCACTCCAACGTCGGCCTGATGCACGCCTCGATGGCGGTGTTCAACGCCTGGTGCGACCGCATGCCGATGCTGATCCTGGGTGCCACCGGCCCATGGGATGCCAACAAGCGCCGTCCCTGGATCGACTGGATCCACACTGTGAGCGACCAGGGCGCCATCGTGCGCGACTACACCAAGTGGGACAACCAGCCGGGCTCGGTGCCGGCTGCCTACGAAGCGCTGCTGCGCGCCACGCAGATGGCCAATACAGCGCCGCGCGCCCCGACCTACATCAATCTGGATGCCGCCATCCAGGAAGCCAAGGTCGGACCGCTGCCGAAACTGCCCGATGCCTCGCGCTTCCTGCCGCCGGCACGGGTAGCCCCGGATGCGGCGTCGCTGGCCGAGGCGGCGAAGCTGCTGTCGAATGCGAACAACCCGGTGATCCTCGCCGGCCGCGTGAGCCGCAGCGAACAGGGCTGGAAAGAGCGCATTGCGCTGGCCGAGAAACTGCAGGCGAAGGTGATGACCGACATGAAAGTCGCGGCCGCCTTCCCCACCGATCATCCGCTGCACGCCGCCCCGCCCGGGGTGTTCCTCGCGCCCGCCGCGATGAAGGTGCTGCACGACGCCGACGTGGTGATTTCACTTGACTGGAACGATCTCGCCGGCACCCTGAAGCAGGCCTTTGGCGGCGAGACCGTCACCGCCAAGGTGATCCAGGTGTCGGTGGACCAGCAACTGCATCGCGGCTGGAGCGCCGATCACCAGGGGCTGCCGCCGGCCGACATCTACATGATGTGCGAACCCGATGCCGCGGTACCGCTGCTGCTCGCGGCCGTCACGGCCCGCAAGGCTCCCGCCGCCGCGGCGGCGCCGGCCGCGGCGCGCGCCGCCTTCGACCCCAACGTGGTCAGCATTCGCAGCGTGGCCGATGCCATCAATGCCGCCACCGAAGGCATGGACGTGTGCATCACCAAGCTGCCGCTCGGCTGGAACGGCGAGTACCGCCATTTCCGCCACCCGCTCGATTACCTCGGTGCCGACGGCGGCGGCGGCGTGGGTGCCGGTCCCGGCCTGACGGTGGGCGCGGCGCTGGCGTTGAAGGGCAGCGGCCGCATTCCGGTCGCGATCATGGGCGACGGCGACTTCCTGATGGGTGTCACCGCGCTGTGGACGGCGGCGCATTACAGCATTCCGGCGCTGGTGGTCATCGCCAACAACCGCTCCTTCTATAACGACGAAGTGCACCAGGAACGCGTCGCCATCGAACGCGCGCGGCCGGTGGAGAACAAGTGGATCGGCCAGCGCATCGACCAGCCCGACATCGACCTCGCCATGATGGCGCGCGCTCAAGGCTGCGAAGGCATCGGCCCGATCACCAAGGGCGCCGACGTGCGCCCGGCGATCGAGCGCGGACTGGCACTGGTGAAACAGGGCAAGTTCGTCGTCATCGACGCGCGCGTGCTGCCCGGCTACGACGCCAACATCAGCGGTGCACCGGCAGCGGCGCACAAGCGTTAAGCAGTGAAGCGTGAGGGGCAGGAACCGGCCGCCCGAGCGGTTGTCGCGCCGCCTGCCGTTGCTGTGCCAATCAAGGAGGACACCATGTTGCGACGTTCCGTCTTAACGCTATTCCTGGCAGCGTTCGCCGCCACCGCGCTGCCGATTTCCGAATCCCTGGCGCAGGCCTGGCCGAGCCGCGCGATCCGCCTCATCGTGACGCAGCCGCCCGGGGGCTCCCCCGATGTCGTGGGGCGCCTGCTCGCCGAGCGCCTGCAGGCCAGCCTGGGCCAGCCGGTGGTGGTCGAAAACAAACCCGGCGCGGGCGGCACCATAGGCACCGACTACGTGGCAAAGCAACCCGCGGACGGTTACACCCTCATGCTGACGCCGAACAATCACGTGATCACGCCCAGCTTTTTCATCAAGCTGCCCTACGATCCGGTCAGGGATTTCGAGCCGGTGTCGCTGGCGGCGACCGTGCCCTTCGTGCTGGCGCTCCATTCGAGCGTGCCGGCGAACAACCTGAAGGAGCTGCTCGCCTACCTGAAAGCCAATCCCGGCGCGCCCGTCGGCACCTCCGGCATCGGCAGTCCGCATCATCTGGCGATGGAACTGCTGAAAAGCATGACCGGCATCGAGTTGACGCACGTGCCCTACAAGGGCGCTGCGTTCCTGGTGCCGGCGCTGCTGTCGAACGAGGTGAGGTTCTCCATCGGCGCGGTGAACTCGCTGCTGCCGCACTTCAAGTCGGGCAAGCTGCGTCCCATCGGCGTCGCCACCGCGGCGCGCGTCCTGCTCCTGCCGGAGGTGCCGACCCTCGCGGAGGCGGGCCTGCCCGGCTATAACATCGACATCTGGATAGGCGTCATGGCGCCGGCCGGCACGCCGCGTGCCATCATCGAGCGCCTCAATGCCGAAATAAACCGTGTGATGCGCGACCCCCAGATCGTACGCGAGCGGCTCACCCCGATCGGCGTGTCCCCGATCGGCTCCACGCCCGAACAGTTCCAGGAGGTGATCAAGACCGACCTGGTGATGTACGCGAAAATCACCAGGGACGCCGGCATCAAGCCGGAGTGACGCGCCACGCCGCGCCAGCGTGAGGGGCTCGGTCCTCGCGATCGGCAGCTTCCGCTGGCTGTGGCTCGGATCGCTGTGCTCGCATCTATGCCAGTGGATCCAGCACGCCACGCTCGGCTGGGTGGTGTACGACATCACCGGGTCGGGGTCGCTGCTCGGCGCGGTGCTCGGCTCGCGCGCCATTCCGATCGTGCTGCTGGCGCCGTTTGCAGGCGTCGCCGCCGACCGCTACAACCGCCGGGCGCTGCTGCTGACCAGCCAGTTGCTGGCTGCGGTGGCGTCGCTGGTATTCGGCGCGGCGCTGGCGCTGGGGGCGCTCGAAACCTGGCACCTGTTCGCTTTCATGTTATCCGCCGGCCTGTCCAACATCCTCGACCGGCCGGCGCGCATGACCACCGTGCTGGACGTGGTGCCGCACCAGCTGGCGATGCAGGCGGTGGCGATCAACACCTTCAGCTTCTCCATCGCGCGCGTGGTGGGGCCGGCCATGGCGGGCTACCTGCTGGTGTGGTTCGGCGCGCCCGGCAGCTTCATGATCCAGGGCGGCATCTATCTTGCGGCCGGCGCCATGGTGCTGCTGGTGAGCTTTCCGCCGCACCAGCATGCGCATCACAAAGCGTCGGCATGGAAGGATCTGGTGGATGGCTTTCGCCATGCCGCCACCGACCGCACCGCGCGGATGCTGCTGACGCTGGGCATCGTCGGCTTCTTCCTGATGGGTCCGACCTCCGGCGCGATCCTGCCGGCGCTGGCCAAGGACGTATTCCACTCCGGCCCCGAAGGCCTGGGCATCATGCTCACCGCGCTGGGGGTCGGCGGCATCGCCGGCGGCATCGCCGCCTCGCTGATGGGGCGCGCCGATCGCCACGGCCTGATTCACGCCGCCTCCATCGCCGCGCTGGCGATCGGACTGGTCGGTCTGGGGGCGAGTCCCTCCACGCCGTGGGCGCTGCTGTTTCTGGCGCTGGCCGGCGCTGCCGAGATGACCCTGGTGACGACCAACCAGATCATGCTGCAGATGAGCGCGCCCGATGCGATGCGCGGCCGCATGGCCGGCCTGACGCAGCTCTTCCCGGGGGTGATCGCGCTCGGCACGCTGCTGAGCGGGGTGCTGACCGACCTGGCCGGCCCGCGCGGCGCCTCGGCCATCTGCGGCGGCGTCGCGCTCGCGATCATCGGCGCCATGTGGCTGGGCTCGCCGTTCCTGCGCGAGATGCGCCTGAGCGACGCGCGACGCGCGCGGGATGAAGAGGACCACCGCAGCAAAAGCAGCCATCGCGCCGGGTAAGCGGGTACTGCAAGCGGGTGGGCATGGACGCGCGCGCCCGGCCCGGCTACGATGACAACATCAGCGGTGCGGGGCGGCGGCGCAGAACAGATAGTTGCAATCGGCGCCGGGCGCCGCGCCGGGCAATGCCCGGTGGCGCGCCCCCGACCGGTGTTCGGTTCGATGCAGTTCCCGCAGTCCCGCGCGACAGCAGCAATCAGGCGAGCTGCGCGCCTACCTCAAGGAGGATATCGATGCGCTTACAGCCTTTGTTTGTCTGCCTGGCCGGACTTGTGCCGGCCTTTGCCGCGTCCGTGGCAGCGGCGCAGGCCTGGCCGGCCCGGACCATCCGGCTCATCGTGCCGACTCCCCCCGGCGGTCCCACCGATCTTGCCGGCCGGGTGTTGGCCGAACGTCTCACCCCGGCACTGGGCCAGCCGGTGGTGGTGGACAACCGCCCCGGCGCCGGCCATATGATAGGCACCGACATCGCGGCGAAGTCCGCGCCCGATGGCTACACCCTGGTGCTGGTCACCACGCCGCACGTGGTCAATCCCTCGCTGGTGGCCAAGATGGCGTTCGACCCGGTCCGCGACTTCACGCCGATCACCATGGTCAATTCGCTGCCGATGGTGCTGTTTGTGGGCAGCGCGGTGCCGGTGACCAGCATCGCCGAACTGGTGGCGCTGGCCAAGGCCCGCCCCGGGCAGCTCAACATGGCCTCTGCGGGCAACGGCACCGGCCCGCACCTTGCCGGGGAGTTGTTCAAACTTTCCGCGGGCCTCACGGTGCAGCACATTCCCTTCAAAGGCGCCCCGCAAGCCACCGGCGCGGTGCTCAACGGCGACGCTCATTTCCTGTTCGACGTTCCCGGTTCGATGAGCCACGTCAGGACCGGCAAGCTGAAAGCACTGGCGGTCAGTTCGACGACGCGCTCGCCCGCCGCGCCGGATATTCCCACCATGCGCGAAGCCGGCATCGCCGATTACGAAGCCGTCGCATGGAACGGGTTACTGGCGCCGGCGGGGACATCGCCCGAGATCATCGCCCGTCTCAACGCCGAAGTCCTCCGCGCGCTGGCGCTGCCGGAGGTGCGGGCGCGGTTCGCAGCGCAGGCGTTCGACATCATCGGCAGCACGCCTGAGCAACTGGCGCAGCGCATCGCCGCGGACATCGATAAATGGGCACGGGTGGTGAAAGCCTCCGGCATGCGCGCCGAGTGAGGGGATGAACGATTTCGACCTGGTGATCCGCAACGCCAGGATCTACGACGGCGTAGCGCATCGCGACGCAGTTCGGGGCAAAGTCGGGCGCGGCAAAGGCGAAGCCGGTTTCAGCGGCGATGTGGCGATCAGGAACGGGCGCATCGCCGCCCTCGGACCGCATCTGCCGGGCCGCAGCGCACAAAGCATCGACGCCGCGGGACTCGCGCTCGCGCCCGGCATCATCGACGCGCACACCCATTACGACGCGCAGATCACCTGGGACCGGCTCGCTTCGCCTTCGCCCGCGCTGGGGGTCACCACGGTGGTGATGGGCAACTGCGGCTTCGGCATCGCGCCCTGCGCACTCCGGCATCGCCAGCTGATGATGGAAAATCTCGCCGTGGTCGAGGGCATGGACCTCGAGGCGCTGCGCTGCGGCATACGCTGGGAATTCGAGTCCTTTCCCGAGTACCTGGGTCAACTCGAGCGCAGCGGCTGCTATCCCAACGTCGCGGTGTTCGCCGGGCACACCCCGATACGGCTCGCCGTGATGGGCGAGGAGGCCTCGCAGCGCGCCGCCACGGAAAGTGAGATTGCCGCCATGCAACAGTTGCTGCGCGAGGCGATGGACGCGGGCGCCATCGGCTTTGCCACCTCGATGTCGGGCAATCACACCGGCGCGCGCGGCCTGCCGGTGCCGTCGCGTTTCGCCGATGCGCGCGAGATGGCAGGGCTGGCCGAGGCGCTGCGCCAGTCCGGCCGCGGCGTGTTCGGCACCGTGGGACAGCAGCAGTCGAGCGCCGATTTTGCGCGCATCGCGAAGGCCACCGGCCGGCCGGTGGTGTTCAACGCGGCGCTCTACATGGACACCCATCCGACCAAGGCGCTCGATTATCTGGCGGGCGGCAGCGCGGCCAAAGCCGAGGGCCTGGAAGTGGTGTCACTGGTGTCGGACCTGCCGCTGGCGCTGGAATTCACGCTCGATAACGCCTTCCCGCTCTACAGCAATCCGGCCTGGGAACCGCTGCGCACTGTGTCGCGCGAGGCTCTGAAACGCGGCCTCGCGCAACCCGGATTCCGCCACGCCTTCGTTGCAGCTCTCGCGAAGCCCACCTCCAACATGGCGTTCCAGGGCAACTGGTCCGAGATCGAACTGTCCCGCCCGGGCACTGCCCGCTACGCCGAATTCGACGGCATGCGCCTCGACGCGATCGGCGCGCGCCTCGGCCGCGCGCCGGTCGATGCGCTGTTCGACATCGCCCTGGACGAGGACCTCGCCACCTTGTTCACCTCGCATTCGATCAACAGCAACGAGGAGGAGGTGGCGAAGCTGCTGCGCCACGACGCGGGACTGATCTCGGCCTCCGACGCCGGCGCCCACATCGATTTCATGTGCAATGCCGGCTTCGGCCTGCATCTGCTCGGCCACTGGGTGCGCGACCGGAACCTGTTCGACCTGGGCGAGGCAGTGCGCCGGCTCACCAGCCTGCCCGCCGACCTGTTCCGCATCCCGGACCGCGGCCGCATCGTGCCCGGCGCGCACGCCGACCTGATGCTGTTCGATCCGCACACCGTGGCGGTGGCGCCGAAGCGCCGCGCCGCCGATCTGCCGGGCGGCGGCAAGCGCGTCATCTGCGATCCGGTCGGGCTCAAAGGGGTGTGGGTGAACGGCGTGCAGGTGTTCGATGGCGAGCATTATGTCGAGCATGATGAGGCACCCGGCCGGGTGCTGCGCAGGTTCGCCCGCTAATCGCAAGCACCTCGCGCCATTGCATCCGACTGACCCCCCGCCGCGCCCGCGGCCCACCCGAGGAGAAACATTATGGGACCGTCGCTGTCACCCGAGGAACTGGCCCGCACCCGGCCCGCAGAATCGCTCCGGTTCGCCTCGCCCGTGCCCACCCGCATGGTGTCGAACGGCGAGTTCACGCCACTGCCGCAGACCACGCTGCAGAAACAGTTCGAGCGGCGGCTTGCGGCCCTCGCGGCAGACCTGGGTAAGCGACAGGGCATGAGCCGGCGCGCCTTTCTCAGGACCGCGGCCGGCATGGCCGCGGCCTTCGTCGCCATGAACGAAGTGTTCGGTCCGAACTTCGTGGTGAGCTCGGCCGAAGCCGCCGACCCGAACCAGGCCGCCGAACGCGCGCGGCGGCTGGCGCGCCAGTTCGTGTTCGACGACCAGGTGCATTTTCTGCGCGACCAGACCCGCCACGCGCGCTTCATTGGCCTGCGCGGCTATACGTCCGGCTTCCTCAACCCGCAGATGGGCGACCCGGGCAATCTGGAGAGTCTGAAATTCCGCAACTTCGTCAAGGAGGTGTTCATGGACTCCGACACCAAGGTGGCGCTGCTCTCCTCCGCACCCTCGGACAATCCCGAGGATTGGTTCCTCACCAACGACGAAACCGCCGCCGCCAAGGCTGCGGTCAATCGCGATGCCGGATCGACGCGCCTGCTCTGCCACGCCGTCCTGACGCCGGGCCAGCCCGGCTGGCTGGATGAAATGGACCGGGTGCACGCGAACATCAAGCCGGACTCCTGGAAGGGCTACACCACCGGCGATCCGAACGGTCCGTCGAAATTCATGTGGCGCATGGACGATGAGAAACTGGTGTATCCGGCCTACGAACGCATGCGCAAGGCCGGCGTGAAGATCGTCTGCGTGCACAAGGGCCTGTTGCCCGGCGACGCGGAAAAGCAGATGCCCGGCGTGACCAGGCACTCCATGGTGGATGACGTCGGCCGCGCGGCGAAGGACTTCCCCGATATCACTTTCGTTGTCTATCACGCCGGCTACCATCCGCTGCCGCGTCCCAATGCCGACCAGGAACGCGCCTTCGAGCAATCGGGCAGCATGCCCTGGGTGAGCGACCTGGCCGCGCTGCCGGAAAAGCTCGGCGTGAAGAACGTCTATGCCGACATCGGCGCCGCCTTCGCGCTCACCGCCACCACCAATCCGCGCTACTGCGCCGGGTTGCTCGGCACTTTGATCAAGGGCCTGGGCGCGGACCACGTGTTCTGGGGCACCGATTCGATCTGGTTCGGTTCACCACAATGGCAGATCGAGGCGTTCCGCCGCATCGAGATCCCGGGCGACCTGCAGAAGAAATTCGGCTACGCGCCGCTCGGCGATGCCGAAGGGCCGGTGAAAACCGCCATTCTCGGCGGCAACGGCGCGAAGCTTTACGGATTGAAGACGACCACGGCCGCCGCCGAGCCGAACTGGGACAACGACCGTTTCGCGCTGATGAAAGCCGAGTACGAGCGCGCCGGCACGAACCGCAGCAACCGCGCCTACGGCTACGTGGCGCGCGGTTAAGGCGACAGCGGTTCGCCGCCATGACATTGGGCGCGGCCGGCGCGCTCGGCATCGCGCTGTATGGTTGGGTTCGGCGCGACGGCGCGGCATGCGGCTCGCCGAACCGCGCCGAGGACAGGGCGCGGGGCTAAACTAGCGGGAGTGGCCGCCCGTTGGCATTCAGCGGGAAGCATTCGGCAGGAGGCATCGGGCAGGCCGCGCCTTACTCGGGAAAACCGTCATGCATGAAACAGCCATTCTGACCCGTGTCGGCCCGGGCACCCCCATGGGCGAATTGATGCGCGAGTACTGGCTGCCCGCCTGCATGTCCTCCGAGCTGGTCGCCGATGCGCCGCCAATGCGACTCAAGCTGCTGTGCGAAAACCTGCTCGCCTTGCGCACCACCTCCGGCAAAGTGGGCATCATGGACCAGCGCTGCCCGCACCGCGCGGTGTCGCTGTTCTACGGGCGCAACGAGGAGGACGGGCTGCGCTGCGTGTTTCACGGCTGGAAGTTCGACGCCGCGGGCCGCTGCATCGACCAGCCCAATCTGCCGCCGCGGCAACAGGCGCCGGCCCAGGTGCGCGCCAGGGCTTACCGCGTCACCGAGCGCGGCGGCGTGGTGTGGGCTTACCTGGGGCGGCGCGAGACGCCGCCGCCGCTGCCCGATTTCCCGGTACTGTCGATGCCGGGCGAGCGCTTGAGCGTGTGGTGCGAGCAGCGCCAATGCAATTATCTGCAGTGCCTGGAAGGCGAGATCGACACCTCGCACGCCGGCTTCCTGCACATGGGTCTGGTGCAGGCCGAGTCGCCCTACGGGCCGCAGGGCTCGAACATCGATGTCATGAACCGCGCCATCGAATACCAGGTGCACGACACCGACTACGGCGTCATCGCCGGCGGTTACCGCCCCTCGGGCGAGCGCGACCTGTACTGGCGCCTCGCCAATTACCTGTTTCCCTTCTACACCCAGCCGCCGCCCAATGCCTTCGGCGCCGAAGCGGTGATGCGCGCCTGGGTGCCGATGGACGACACCCACACCATGCTCATCGCCGTTTCCACCGACACCTACCTGATGGCGCAGGGCCCGCGCGCGGCGCGCCCGCCGGCGCCGGTGAAAGGCATGAGCTTCGACTACCCGTTCCTGCCCAACACCACCGACTGGTACGGCCGCTGGCGCCTCGCCGCCCACCGCGGCAACGATCACCTGATGGACCGCTCGGTGCAGCAGGACGGCAGCTACACCGGCATCGAGGGCCTCGACGTGCAGGACGCGGCGATGCAGGAGTCGATGGGCGAGATCGTGGACCGCAGCTTCGAGACCCTGGTGCCGAGCGATCTCGCGGTGGTGCGCACCCGCAGGCGCATGCTGGGCGCACTGCACGCGTTCGGCGAGGGCACGGCGCCCCCCGGCGTTGATCGGCCCGAGGTGTACCGGCAATGGAGCGGCTACCTCACCGCGCCGAAGGAAACCGACATGCGGCGCATTTACGCGGAGAACCTGCCAAAGACGGTGACGGCGTAAGCGGCCGCGCCGGAGCGCGCTCGCACATCACTCTCCTGGAGACAATGATGGGTGCCAACGAAATCGACAAAATCGCCAGGCGTTACCGGGCATTGTGCGAACTGGTGCCGCTCATCCGGTCGTTGCCGAAGCCGGTTACAAGAAGCGGAGCTTGCTCTGGCTAGCGCAGCGCCGGCGGCGCAGGCAACGCGACCGTAGCCGGGGCGCATCCTGCATAATCCGGTAAAAACCACCCGAGGAAACACATGGCCACGCGCAAAAAACCCGGTTCGAACAGCGCACCCGAGCCGCAGCTCATCGAGGACCTGGTGCTCGCCAACCAGATTCTTTCCAACGAGGGCGTACTGGACGGCTATGGCCACGTCAGCGCGCGCCACGACAAGAAGCCGGACCGCTTCCTCATTTCGCGGCACCGCACGCCGATGGCGGTGACGAAGGAGGACGTCATGGTCCTCGACCTGGATGCCCGGGACGTCAACGCGGCGGCGGACGGCGCGCGCGGCAAACTCACCGGCGAGCGCTTCATCCACAGCGAGATCTACCGTGCGCGTCCCGACGTGATGGCCATCGTGCACAGCCATTCGCCCGGCGTGATCCCCTTCGGCATCACCGGCAAGCGCTTGAAGCCGGTGTGGCACGTGAGCTGTTTTCTCGGACTCACAAAGGTGCCGCTGTTCGAGATCCGCGATACCGAGGGCCCGGCCACGGACCTGCTGATCCTTACCCCGGCGCGCGGCAAGGCGCTCGCGGCAACGCTCAAGGACGCACCGGTGGTGCTGATGCGCGGCCATGGCAGCACCACCGTGGGCGTGTCGCTGAAGCAGGCGGTATTCCGTGCGATCTACACCGAGATGAATGCCAGGCTGCAGCTGGAGGCGATGAAGCTCGGCAAGGTGAATTACCTCACCCCGGAGGAATCGGCCACCGCCGCCGAATTCATCGAAAGCGAATTCTCGGTGGAGAAACCCTGGGAATACTGGGTACAACGCGCGCGCAACGCACAGCGCTGATCCGCGTTTCCCGTACACCGGCACCAACCGAACACCTTCCCTCTCCCCCCGGAGAGGGGCCGGGGGTGAGGGAAATTCATTCGACAACTAATGGACCGAGATGGTGCGCACCCACAACGTCAAGCCGGATTGATGCCGTATTGAACCCAACCGCATGGCGCTGAACCCGAACCCCGCGCCCATCCTCATCATCGGCGGCGGCCCGGTCGGCATGGCGCTCGCCATGAACCTGGACGCCCTGGGTATGCGCTCGGTGGTCATCAACACCGAGCCGCAGCCGCGCTGGCATCCCAAGGGCAGCACCCAGAACGCGCGCACCATGGAGCATTACCGGCGGCTCGGCATCGCCGCGAAACTGCGCCAGCTCGGCCTGCCCTCGCATCACAAAACCGACGTCATCTACTTCACCCGACTGACCGGCTGGGAACTCGCGCGCATCCGCATGCCCTCGGAGGACGAGAAGATGGCGGCGGTGCGCAACGCCGCACCCACCGACCAGGTGCCCGAGCCGATCTTCCGCTGCAACCAGATGCACGTCGAGGCGTTCCTGTTCGAGCACATCAAGACCCTGAAGACCGTGGACGTGCGCTTCGGCTGGCACTGTCCTGACTTCCGTCAGGACGACGAGGGCGTGTCCGTGGACATCGAGCACGTCGAGACCGGCCGCAAGGAGACCTTGCGCGGCTCCTATCTCGCCGGCTGCGACGGCGGCCAGAGCATGGTGCGGCGCAAACTCGGCATCCGCTACGGCGGCGGGCCGGCGGCGGAGCAGGCGTATCTGGGCGGCCCGATGGTTTCCACCCACATCCGCTGTCCCGAACTCTACGGCCGCATCATCCGCGAACCCCGCTGGCAGTACTGGGTGGTGAACGCGCAGATCCGCGCCAACATCGTGGCGGTGAACGGCAGGGACGAATTCCTGTTCAGCACCCGCTTGCAGAGCGTGGACGACCAGCCCGACGACCGGGCGATCCAGCGCGCCTTCGTGGCGGCGATCGGCGAGCCGATCAACGTCCAGATCGTCGGCCACTGGACCTGGACCGCGGGCAACGCGCTGGTCGCGGACAAGTTCGTCGAAGGGCGCGTCGCACTGTGCGGCGACGCCGTGCATCTGTTTACACCAGCGGGCGGATTCGGCATGAACACCGGCATCGACGACGCGGCGAATCTGGGCTGGAAGCTCGCCGCCATGGCGCAGGGCTGGGGCGGGCCCAAGCTGATGGAGAGCTACGAGCTCGAACGGCGGCCGATTGCGATCCGCAATACGGAGGCGGCAAAGGCGCTGGGGCGGAACATTGGCGCGGTGCCGGTTGATCCTGCGATCGAAGAGAATTCACCGGGCGGAGAGGAAGCGCGGCGGAAAGCCGGGGAATATTTAAGCGGATTCGAGCCGGAGTTCGGGTCGCTGGGCGTGCAACTCGGGGCGCGCTATGACGGATCGCCGATCATTGTTTCGGACGGGTCGCCGCCGCCTGAGGATGATCCGGTGAATTATGTGCCGAGTACGGTGCCGGGGGGAAGGGCGCCGCATGTGTGGCTTGACGGTCGCAAGTCGCTGTTCGACATGCTTGGCAACGGATTTACATTGCTACATTGCGGTGAAAGCAATTCAAGCGTATTCGAAGCGGTGCCGATGAAACGCGGGGTGCCCTGTAAAAGGCTCGACATTCGCTTCGCCGAGGCGGCAGATTTATATAAGTCCGCGTTCGTGCTCATTCGCCCGGATCGGCATGTCGCCTGGGAAGGCGAGAAGATCCCTGAGGACTGGGACGTAATAGACTCAACGGTGATCGGATGCTAGCCTATCCTCTGACGCATCTGCGCCTTTGCATTGCGTGTCCACGGCCAAAACCAGGAAATTGAACCCCCTCGGTGAAAAGTACTGTTCGGGCCCGGTGCCACGCCCGATCCCACAGACAGGGTGGTCCGTACGAAGAGGGGCCTTCATGCCCGGACACAATCGCGCAGCGCTGGCGAGACTGTCATCAAAGGAGAAGATCGATGTTTTCAACCTTTTCAAAGCGGCAAACAGGTGGGGTCATTGCCAGACTGTGCGGTGCCGCAGCGCTGCTGGTTCACGCGCTGGCCCTTGCCCAGACCCCCGCCTTCCCCAACAAGCCGGTGCACATCGTCATCCAGACCGGTTCCGGCGGCAGCATCGATCTGGTGGCGCGGTTGCTGGCGCAGAAGCTGACCGAGATATGGGGGCAGCAGGTGGTGGTGGACAACAAGCCGGGCGCGGGCGGCATGGTGTCCGCGGAGCTGGTGGCGAAGTCGGCGCCGGACGGCCATACGCTGTATCTCTCGGCCGAATCGCCGCTGGCGGTATTGCAATGGCTGTATCCGAAGATGCCGTACAACCCGGCCACCGATTTCGCGCCGATCAGCATGCTGGTGCGCATGCAGTACGTGCTGGTGGTCCACCCTTCGCTGCCGGTGAATTCGGTGCCTGAACTGCTTGCCTACCTGCGCGCGCGGCCCGGGCAGGTCAACTACGGTTCTCCGGGCAACGGTGTGCCGCATCACCTCGGCATGGAAATGCTGAAAACCATGGCGAAGGTCGATATGGTGCATGTGCCCTACAAGACCAACGCCGCTGCGACCACCGATCTGATCACCGGCCGGGTGTCGCTGATGTTCAACACGCTCGGTTCGGTGGGATCGCACATCACGGCCGGCAAGCTGCGGCCGATTGCGGTAGCCGGGTCCAGGCGCATGGCGCAATTTCCGCAACTGCCCACCGTGGCCGAGGCAGGCAACCTGCCGGGATTCGAATTCGCCACCTGGATCGGTCTGCTCGCGCCCGCGGGAACGCCGCAGGAGATCCTCAACAAGGTGAATACGGAGTCGGTACGGCTGGTGAACACGCCGGAATTGAAAGAGCGATTCAACAGCCTGGCGTTTGAAGCGGTAGGGAGCACGGCGGCGGAGTTCGCTGCGGTGATCAGGGAGGACACGGCCAAGTGGGGGCCGGTGGTGAAGGCTTCGGGGGCGAAGGTGGATTGAGGGGCTTGTTGCAAGTTCGGCTGACGTCTATATATCGATATTGGTATGGCTACTAATGGTTTATGGAAGAGTACAGGCCATTTCCTGAAATAAATTCCATAAATATTTGCCTGGTCTCGCGCCACGGTCAAAAGCTTGACTGGCTATTGAGCCGACTGCGCCTGGTTGCAGGCGCCACTGTCAGGCTCTTGCGACGGAGTAGAATATCTTATGAGAGGTGGCCGCGCTTTTTTGGACAGGAAATCGGGTCTGCTTAAGTGGATGAACTGCTCTATGGTAACGGCAACGATGCCGATTCAAAGGAGCAGTGAGCACGAAACGATCGCGCAGGAACCATTCCTCGAAGTTCAAGGCCAGGATCGCGCTGGAGGCGCTGCGGGGCGATGCCACGCTGGCCGAACTGGCCTCACGCCATGGCGTGCACGCCACCCAGATCGCCGCCTGGTGCAAGCTGTTGCTTGAACACGCGGGCGATGTGTTCGAAAACGGCAGTCCGGCGGTCGAGGAGGCCGAACAGCGCATCCGCGACCTGCAAGCCAAGGTGGGCGAAATCACCATGGAGCGGGATTTTTTGGCCGGTGCGCTCGGTCGCTTCGGCCTGCCGAGCGCAAAACGATGATCGACCCGCAAAGCGAGGTGACCATCATGCGGCAATGTGAATTGCTCGACCTGTGCCGATCGAGTCTGTACTACCAGCCCCGGCCGGTTTTCCCGGCCGATCTGCGGCTCATGCGCCGCATCGACGAGCTGCACCTGGAGTATCCGTTCCTCGGGGCGCGGCGGCTTGCCCAGATGCTCGGGCGCGAGGGCTTTGCAGTGGGCCGCCGTCATGTGGGCACACTGATGCGCCTGATGGGCATCGAGGCGATCTACCGCAAGAAACGCACCAGCATTCCGGGCAAGGGCCACAAGATCTATCCCTACCTGCTTGGCAAGCTCGCCATCGAGCGGCCCAATCAGGTCTGGGCCGCCGACATCAGCTATATCCCGATGGCCCAGGGGTTTGCCTACCTGGTGGCGATCCTGGACCTGCACAGCCGCAAGGTGCTCGCCTGGCGGGTGAGCAACGCAATGAGCACGGACTTCTGCCTGGAAGCCCTGCACGAGGCGCTCGGGCGTTACGGCGCACCCGAGATTTTCAACACCGATCAGGGCAGCCAGTTCACCGACGAGGACTTCACCGCGCCGCTGCTCACCAAGCACGTGCGCGTGAGCATGGACGGCAAGGGCCGGTGGATCGACAACGTATTCGTCGAGCGGCTCTGGAGGAGTGTCAAGTACGAGGACATCTACCTGCACGCCTACGAATCCATGGGTGAACTGAAAGCGGCGCTGTCGCGGTATTTCAGTTTCTACAACGCGCGCCGGCCGCACCAGAACCTCGAGTATCGAACCCCGGACGAGGTCTACTTCGAAAGCCAACCGATGAAGGCCGCGGCATGACGCCAAGGCGAAACGGGGTGAGGGAGAGGTATGGACCGAAGCGCGTGCGTCGATCCTGGGGCTTCCTGGCAAGCCGATTTTGCTCCGGCAAGCCTTTCGATGCGGGTTTTGCGTCCTTTCGCGCCAATACGCGCCCGCCTGAGCAATGCCGCAGTAATCAGTGCGGGCAGGTAACATCATGACGACACCGACACGCGGGAACCCACGCTCGGCGTGCGACCGCCGGATCGCTGTATGAGAATCGAGTTTCCCACCGGCTGAGTTGCACAAGACATGGTTCCAGCAAATCTGGACCGGCGTAACGGGTGCTTCGACCAAATCGCACCCGGCTCCTTACCCGCTGCAACTGGCGGAGCGCCTCATCAGGATGTTCAGCTTCGTCGGCGATACCGTCCTTGACCCGTTCATGGGAACCGCCACGACCAATGTCGCTGCTGCAAAATGGGGACGCAATAGCATTGGCGTGGAGGTCGACCCGCACTATTTCGAGATGTCCGCGAAGCGGCTGGACAACGAAACGCCGAAGCTGATCGCTGATCGGGTAATCCGCATTCACGAGTAATCCTGATGCTCGATTTCGAAAAAGAACTCGGCAAGGCTGTCGGCCACTTCTGGCGAGTCCGCAGCAAACAGAAGAATCGACAAGGCGGCGAGAGCGGGAGGAAGGACGCTGGCGAGCGCGGGTCCGTCACAGGAGGCAAGCATGCCGACGGGTTCATAAGATTGATCGCGGCAATTGTGAAAGACGCCGCGCTGCCGAACGTCGACATCCATGTCACCGCGAAACGGCCGAGAACAATCCCAGGCTTCTACCGGCCCTGCAAAGAGTGGGATCTTGTTGTTCTTTCGGGCGATTCGCTCGTTGCTGCGATCGAGGTTAAATCCCAAGTGGGCAGCTTCGGCAACAACTTCAACAATCGGGTCGAAGAGGCACTCGGGAACGCGACTGATTTCTGGGCAGCATACCGGGAGGGCATATTCAAACCGTCGCAGAAACCCTGGCTCGGCTATCTATTCATGCTGGAAGAACGGGAAGCGTCCACCCGGCCGACGAAGCGCATCACGCTGAAGCCGTACCAGGTAGATAGGCATTCCAAGGACGGAGTTACGCAAAACGGTATGAGCTGATGTGCCAGCGTCTCGTCCGCGACCGGCTATACGACGCCGCGTGCTTTTTTACCTCGAACGCCATCACCGGAAAAAGGGGGCGATACAACGAGCCCAACGAGGAATTGAGCATGAACAATTTCGCGATCTCCCTGCATGCTCGCGCGGCGGCCTTTGCCCGGATGGGGAAAGAACTGAAGGTTCTCGAAGGAAATAATGACGGTAAGACGGGATAGCATCGCGATTTGTGATGTTTGTCGGACCTTCAGCTCTTTCTGACCGATCGAAGCACTGTTGCAGTGATCATAGAATGTGGCCACGCTCGCCTGTTTAATGGTGGTCTGTCCCGGATATTCCGCCGCCCTGTAACCAGCAGATTCCCGATGCTCGATTTCGACAAAGAGCTCGGCAAGGCAGTGGGACATTTTTGGCGAGTCCGCGGCAAGCAAAAGAATCGCCTTAAATGTTAAATGGTGGTCTGTCCCGGGGGTGTAAGCTTTGCCGCCCCCAGCCGACCAACGCACACGTCATTCCCGAGGAAAGGCCCGTCATGACCAATCTGCCCCGCCATTTTCTGCGCACCCTGCTGGCCGCTTGTGCCCTGGCCCTTATCCTGAACGGTACGGCCCGGGCCGAAGGCGAGCGCGCGCCCCTGCCAAAACCCGCCGTGGACGCGCCGCTTGCCAAAACCGCCCGCCAGGAAACCGCCGTGTTTGCCGCCGGCTGCTTCTGGGGTATTGAGGCGGTGTTCAAGCACGTCAAAGGCGTGATCTCCTCCACCTCCGGCTATTCGGGCGGTAGCGCCGACACCGCCAACTACGACATGGTCAGCCGCGGCTCGACCGGGCACGCCGAAGCGGTCAAGGTGGTGTACGACCCGTCCAAGGTCACCTACGGCACGCTGCTGCAGATCCTGTTCTCGGCCGCCCACGATCCGACCCAGCTCAACCGCCAGGGGCCGGACAGCGGCCCGCAATACCGCTCGGCGATTTTCGCCGCCAATGCCGAGCAGCAGAAAATCGCCCGCGCCTACATCGCCCAGTTGCAGGCGGCCAGGGTCTATCGGAAACCCATCGTCACCCAGCTGGTGCCGCTCAAGGCTTTCTACCAGGCCGAGGACTACCACCTTGACTACCTCGCGCGCAACCCGAACCAGCCCTACATCGTGTTCAACGATTTGCCCAAGCTGGCGGCGTTGAAGAAGGAATTTCCGGGGCTTTATCGCGGCAGGTAAGTCGCCGCTTCGTACCCTGGCATCGAACCGGGCAAGCCCCGGCAAAACGGATTCCGGAAAGCTTTCACGACAAGCCGCGCAGCGAATTTATGCGCCGGATTGATCCGGCTGTCCGTTCACCCGTCCGTCGCCTGGCCGAACTGTTCGCACAGCCGCTTCACCGCCTCCGGCTCGCCGCGGATGCGCAGGAACGCGCCCTCGTTGCCGGCGCGCTCCTCCAGCACCTCGCAACTGGTGAAGATCTCCCTGCGCTGCTTCTGTGCCGACCAGGGCAGGAAAAGTTCCGCTTCGACCAAGCGCTGCCCGAAGAACGCGACTATCGCCTCGCGCAGCCTGACGATGTCGCCCGCGCGGCGCGCGCTGATCACCATGCAGCCGGGGTACCGCAGGCGCAGCGCCGCTTCGCGTTCAGCCTGCGCTAGGGCGTCGCCGGCGCGGTCAATCTTGTTGAAGACGAGGAGGCGCGGCACGGCCTTCGCGCCGATCTCGGCCAGCACTTCGTCGGTCACCGCCAGCTGCCGCTCGTACCCCGGATCGCTGGCATCGATGACGTGGGCGAGCAGCGATGCCTCGAGCGCTTCCTCGAGCGTCGATTTGAACGACGCGACCAGCCCGTGCGGCAGGTTCTTGATGAAGCCGACCGTGTCGCTGACCAGCACGCGCGGGACGCTCTCCGGATGCAGCGCGCGCACCGTGGTGTCGAGCGTCGCGAAGAGCCTGTCGGCGACCAGCGCCTCGCTTCCGGTGAGCGCACGCATCAGGGTGGACTTGCCCGCGTTGGTGTAGCCCACCAGCGCCACGCGCGCGAGTCCTTGGCGCTCCTGCCGCCGCGCACGTTGCGTGGTGCGCTCGACGTCCATGGCATCGAGCTCCTGTTGCAGCTCGGCAATGCGGTCGCGGACCTTGCGCCGGTCGAGCTCGCCCTGCGACTCGCTGCCGCCGCGGCCGCCGATGCCGCTTCTTTGCCGGCCCTGCGGCCCGGCGAGCTTGGCCGCCTCGCGCAGGCGCGGCGCCATGTAGCCCAGGCGCGCGATCTCGACCTGGGCGCGCGCGGCGCGGGAGCGCGCATGGCGGTGGAAGATCTCGAGAATGACCATGGTGCGGTCCATCACCTCGCAGCCGAGCGCGCGCCCGAGGTTGCTCGCCTGCGTGGGGGAGATCTCGTGATCGACCAGGATGACGTCGGCGCGGCGCGTGTCCGGGTCGGCGGGGGCCTCGGTGGCTTGCCTCGCCGCGGCGGCCGCGCGCTTCGCCGTCTTGCCTGTACCGTGTTCCAGGAAGAAAACGCCCCGGCGTTTTCCCCGATTTCGGGGTGGCGAGGGGGCCTGCCCCTTCGCTTCGTGGATGACTGCGTCGGCGGTGGCTGCATCGCCGTTCTCCGGGGACGCGCCCTGCGCCCGGTCGGGCTCGGGTTCGTTGCTCACGAAGCGGCGCATCTCCTCGCGCTTACCGGCGCCGAAACAGGCCGCCGACTCGAACCTGGCGCGCTTCTGCGTGAAGCTGCCGACGACCTCGAACCCCAGCGTCTTGGCGAGCTGCGCCAGCTCGGTCAGCGACGCCTCGAGCTCAGCGTCGCTCACGCCCGCCAGCTGCACGGCGGCCACGATGGCGCGCTTGGGCTTGTCTTTGACTTCTTGCATCATGGGGCGCGGCGCCTGTCAGATCAGGCCCGTCCGCAGGCGGAGCGAAGGGCAGGAATTACTTCTTTTCGATCAAGCACTGCGTGCGGACCCCGGCGTTATGCGCCATTGACGAGTACTCGCGAGATTTCCGGAGATCGGGTATCGATACCCCGCATCTGCGCGAGGCGTCCGTGTCTTTTACCATAGACGTTTTCGAATCGCTTACCTCGCCCGCACCGCGCGCCAGTTGACGCTCCTGCCCTTCGGCCCGGAGAGTTTGCCGCTGATGCGTTCGCCCGCAACCTTGCCATCGAAGTGGATCGGGTCCGATCCGTCGCGCAGGTCGAATGAGATGTGCGTGCCGCGCAGCGACGCCTGCTCGATGGCGATGTCCCGGTCGCCGATGTGCGCTATGCCCGAGAGATCCTGGTAATGCTGCATCAGATCCAGAACGACCTCATGCTGGTGCGGTCGCTGGTCTGCGCCTGCAGGCAAGTTGAAGCGCCAGCGGCCTTCGACCCTGGCCGGCACGATCCACAGAAACACCTTGCTTGATTTCTCCACGCCGACCGGCTTGTCGGGCGCGTCCACCTTGATCTCGGCGTCGGGGCGCCACTCGCCCATGTCGTAATCGTGCGAGACGATGCGCGCCCCCGGGCGCAATTGCCGGTACAGGCGCGGGCGGAGTATCTGGTTGTATTCGGGCAACAGGTACATGGTCAGCACCGTCGCCTTGCCGACGTCGGTCTTGAACACGTCGCGCTCGAAGAATTTCGCCCGGCCGGCGACGCCGGCGGCGCGCGCGTTTTCGCTCGCCAGTTTCACCAGGCGCGGATCGTAGTCCACGCCGTAGCCGCGGGTGCCGTAGCGCCGCGCCGCGGTAATGACGATGCGCCCGTCGCCCGAACCGAGGTCGATGAGGAAATCCTTGCCCGTCACCCGGCCCAGCCGCAGCATGCCGTCGACGACACTCTGCGGCGTCTGGACATACGGGGTTTCTTCGCTGGGGCGTTTGGCCGGATCGTCGCCGGCGAGGGCGGCGGCGGACATCGCCGCCGCATAAATTGTGAAGATTATATTTGTCGAAAGCCTTGAAGACGGGCGTGAAGCGGGAGTTGTCGTATTAATTTTCATATATTCTGCAGCGGTACAAGCGAGCGCTAGGATTTCGCCTCGCGCTGCAGCGCCCATTCGGCGATGTCGCGCTTGCGCGGGAACCACACGCCCTCGTGCTGCCTGGCGTACTCCAGGCATTTGCGAACGGTGGGAATCAGGGTGGGACGGCCGGCCATGTGGAAGTGCAAGGTGATCTCGGTCCACTTGGGGATGCCGTTCTGTCCTTCCAGGTAAAGCTGATCGAACGTTTCCTTGAAACCGTCGAACAGGATGCCCGGCGGGTTCTTCGCCATCACCCACATGATGAGGTCGTTGTGCGGGATGTTGACCCTGGGCATGATGACCATCGGACCGTTCTTCGTATCCTTCAGGAACGGCAGATCGTCGCTGGCGTCGTCGCCATTCCAGATGTAACCCTCGCCCTTCAGGTGCGACAGCGTGTTGGCCGAGCCGGCGCTGCCGGGGCTGGTCCAGCCGACCGGACGCACGCCCGAGGTCTCGGTCAGCGTCCTGGTACAGCGGCGGATCTCGGCGAGTTCGCCCTCCGGATCGTCGTCCTTCATGATTTCATCGTTGGCCCAGGCGTGGCCGACGATCTCGTGGCCGGCCTGCGCGACGGCGCGCATCACCTGCGGATGCTTTTCCGCGGCCAGGCCGTTGGTGGACATGCTGCCGCGCAGGTCCAGATCGTCCAGCAGGTCGAGCACCCGCCACGCGCCCGCCTTGGCCCCGTATTCGGCATAGGACAGCGAAAAATGATCGACCTTGTTGGCCGTCTTCTCCAGAGTCACCTGGCTCTGGCGCAGGAAGGCCTCGAAGGCGAGATTGACCGACACGGCGATCTTCGCCTGGTTCGGCCAAGCCCAACTGCGCGGGTAGCGCGACTGTTTCGTCGTCATCGTGACTGCTCCGGAATCCAGGCGGTTTGCGCAGCGGTTGGCCGGTACCTATGACGGCTGATTTTACGCGAGCGGCGTCACCGGGTCAGAACAGTTCACAGTGAATGCGCCGGATGCGGATCAGGACGCCAGGAATTCCAGGTGCAGCCGGTTGAACGTCGGCGCGTCTTCGAATTGCGGCCAGTGACCGCAGCCTTTCATCACTTCCAGCCGCGCGTTCGGGATGGTGCGGGCGAAGCGCTCGCCGACTTCCACCGCGCCGGTCGGATCGTGGTCGGTCCACACCACCAGCGTGGGCGCCTTGATGGCGCGCAGCATGTCGTCGGTGAGCATGTTCTTTTTGCGGATGTCCATTTCCTGCAGGCACATGATGTTTTCCATGGCGCGCAGGAATCCCGGCTGGGTGTAGATGCGGTAGCGCATTTCGATGAGGTCATCGGAGACGTGCGCCTTGTCGTGCATCAGCCACTCCAGGCGCGTCTTCACCGCCTCGCGGTCCGGCGTTTTCACCGCGTTGATCGACAAGGTGCGAATCCGATCCATCACTTCCTGGTTGGCGGTCAGGCCGCCTGCGGTGTTGAGCACCAGCTTGCCGACCCGCTGCGGCTGCGTCGCCGCCAGCCATGCGGCCACCCAGCCGCCCAGCGATTCACCGGAGAGGTGGGCGCGTTTCAGGCCGGCCGCATCCATGAACGCGGTGAGATGGCTCACGTAATCGGTCATCTGATAGGGACGATCCGGCTTGTCGGTATAGCCGTGGCCGATCATGTCGATGGCGTACACGCGGAACTTCGCCGCGTGCGGCAGGATGTTGCGCACGTAGGCCTCGAGGTGTCCGCCGCTGCCGTGCAGCAGTATCAGCGCAGCGCCGCCCGATCCCGCTTCAAGGCAGCGGGTGCGGATGCCGGCGGCGTTGACATAATGGATTTTGAACTCGCCGTTGGCGAGTTCGGGCCAGAGTGACATGGAGAATCCTTTCAGTTGATCAGGCGATGCATGGTGGCCGGGGGTTGCTTTGCGCTACGACCCGTCAAGCCCTCGCCGTCAAGCGGTCGGGTGGCGTACGGCCCGGGATTCTGGGCCTGCTGCTCGGTATTCTTGTTCGCAGCCTGCAAATTGGCAAGAAATTTCCCGCCTGACGCAGGCAGGCGCGAGGCACGCAATCACCGCAGCCCCGCCTTCGCCAGATAAGGAATCACGACGTCGCGGAATGCGGCTATCTCCTCCTCCGGCGCGCCGAAGGTCCTGGAGGGCAGGAGATACATGCTGCGCACGCCCAGTTGCGTGACTGCCACGATGCGTTTCGCGCAATCCTCCGGCGTGCCGAACAGTCCGAGCGCATCGCACAATTGCGCCAGCACGCCGTTATCGACGAACGAAGTGGCTGCGATCGCCTCCTCCCAGTTCCGGGCATGCATCAGGTCCGGGTAGATTTGTCTGGTCGCTTCCGGAATATCGTACCGCGGCAAATTCAGTCCCGCGGCCGCGAGCCACTGGTTGGGCTCCATGACGCCCCAGTGCACCGCGATCGGCCGCGCCTGGCGGCGCGCCGCCGCGGTGGTGGCGCCGATGCCGGTGCGCACGCCCCAGATGATTTCGAGGTCATCCAGTTTGCGGCCTCCTTTCTGCGCGCCGCGCTCAAGACAGGACAGCGCTGCGTCGATGATGCCTTTGTTGAATCCGACCATCAGCAGCACGCCGTCGGCAATCTCGCCGGCGAGCTCGATGGCCCTGGGCCCGGTTGCCGCCATGATCAGCGGGATGGGGCGCTTCGAAGCAAAGGCCAACCGGCCCGGCTTGCCGTTCCAGTCGGCCTCGCGCCCCTGCAACAGCGCCCGCATCTGCTCGATGCAGGCGCGCATCTCGGCAAGCGTGGCGGGCTTGCGCCCGATGGTGCTGGCCGAGGTGTAGCCGGTGCCGAACGCGAATTTGACGCGGCCCGGCGCCATCTCCTCGACCGTCTGGATCGCCCCGGCCAGCACCGACGGATGCCGGGTAAACGGATTGCTGACCGCGGGGAACAAGGTCAACGTGCGCGTGTGCGCCGCTGCCTGGGCGAGAACGATGAAGGTGTCGCGCGACAGCAACTGGCTGTCCAGAATGCCGGCGCCGTCGAAGCCCGCCGCTTCGATGCGCTGGATGAGTGACATCAGTTCGGGCATCGGGTCGGTGCCCGGCACCCGCAAATACAGTCGCACGCGTTCAGCCATTGCATCCCCTGTTCTCGATGGGTCTCGGGCAGACGATCAGCCGGCCGGGTGACAGCGCAGCGCCTTTTCCGGGGGGAAAGCTCATGACGCCGTCTCCTCTGCCGCGCTTTCGGTACGTTCTCGATTGTAGCCTGCGTCCGGCGCCGCTCCGGCGTACGATTCGATGCCGCACGCCCGCGACCCGCCCCGGAAGGATGAGCCATGAACGACCGCCTGCAGCGTCCCGACGCCGACCTGATCCGCTCGCTGGAAGCGGCGAATTATCATCCGCTGTGGGACCGCTACCAGCGCATCACGCCCCTTGCGCCGCGTCCGAAAGATAAGCCCATGCTGTGGCGCTGGCAGGACTTCCTGCCCTACACCGCGCGCGCCGCAAAGGAAGTGCCGATCGAGGACGTGGAGCGCCGCGCGCTGATTTGCGTGAATCCGGCGTTCGGCGGCGAAACCACCACCACGGGCAATCTGATCGGCGCCTTCACCGTGCTGGAGCCCGGCGATCATGCCGTGCCGCATCGCCACAGCGCCTCGGCGATCCGCTTTTCGGTGGCCGCCGAGGGCGCGGTCACCATCGTCAACGGCCGGCGCTGCGAAATGCATCCGGGCGACCTGGTGCTGACCCCGCCGATGTGCTGGCACGGCCACATCAACGAGTCGGACCGGCGCACCATCTGGTTCGACGCCGCCAACATGCCGCTCATCGGCGCGCTGGACGCGAGCTTCTTCGAGCCCGGCCGACGCGACGTTGCGGAATTCTGGAAAGTGGACGAAGGCGACGAGCGCCTGTTCGCCGCTGCCGGTTTCGCGCCCGCTGCCGGCGTGCCGAAAACCCCGCATTCGCCGAAATACCGCTACCCCGGGGCGGACATGCGGCGCATGCTGGGCGCCGTCGCGCCGGGCGCCGACGGCTCGGTCACGGTGCGCTACGTCGATCCGGTGTCAGGCGGCGCGGTGATGCCCTCGCTTGACTGCTACGTGAAGCGCGTCGGCAACCGGACGAAACGCCGCCGCGCCACCTACAGCCAGGTCTGCCTGGTGGTGTCCGGCGAAGGCCAGTCGGTGATCGGCGACAGCACCTTCGAGTGGACGCAGAACGATGTCTTTACCATCCCGCACTGGACCTGGGCCGAGCACCAGGCGAGTGCCGGCGCGGATTTGTTCCTCGTCACCGATCGTTCGGTGTACGAAGCGATGGATTTGGTGCGGGTGGAGCTTTCCTAGGCATTGGCCGCTGTCGTTCCGCTGCGCTGCGCGCAGCGCACGTGCGCTTTTCCCGTTGCCGAGCAATCTTCGTGATTGTTGCGGCGGGCCCCGCTGGCCTGGAATCGCGGTATTTCTAAGCCAAATTCGATATATTTCACAGCAGAGAGTTGCGCCATGGATTTGCTGCAAATGGCGGTGTTCCTCGGGCTTTGCGCCATCGCGCTGGGCTGGCTTGCGCGGCACTTCGATTTTCCCTATCCCATCGCGCTGGTAATCGGCGGCGCCGCGCTCGGCTTTGTCCCGCGGCTGCCGCAGTTTGCGTTCGATCCGGAGCTGATCCTGACCCTGGTGCTGCCGCCGATCCTGTACCAGGCGGCGGTGCTCACCTCGTGGCGCGATTTCAAGCTCGGCATGCGCACCATCGGCCTGCTGGCCGTCGGTCTGGTCGTGGTAACCACGCTCGCGGTGGGCGCGGCGCTCAAGCTGCTGATTCCGGATATCCCCTGGGCCGTCGCCTTCGTCTTCGGCGCCATCGTCTCGCCGCCGGACGCGGTGGCCGCCACCGCGATCCTGTCGCGGCTGAACATCCCGCGCCACGTGGTCACGGTGCTCGAGGGCGAGAGCCTGGTAAACGATGCCTCGGGACTGGTGCTCTACAAATTCACCGTCGCGGCCGCCCTCACCGGGGTTTTTTCGCTGCTCGATGCGCTCGGGCAATTCGCCGGCGTGTCGATCGGCGGCATTGCGCTGGGCTTCATCACCGGCCTGGCATTCATCTACGTGCACCGCCGCGTCGGCGACGTGTTCATCGAAGTGCTGATCTCGCTGGTGACGCCCTACGTGGCCTATGTCGTTGCCGAATCCCTGCACGTCTCGGGAATCCTCGCCGTGGTGGTTGCCGGACTGGTGCACGGACGCCATTCGCCGGTGGTGGTCTCATCGGAGATGCGCATTCTTTCCAGGTCGATGTGGAGCGTTCTGGTATTCATGCTGAATACCGTGGTTTTCGTGCTGATGGGCATGCAGCTCTCCGACAGCGTGGAGCGGATGCAAGGCTATTCGGCGTTGCGGCTGGTGGCCGAGGGCGCAATGCTGAGCGCGGTGGCGATCGTGGTGCGCTTCGCCTGGGTCTACGCTGCGCTGTACCTGCCGCGCAGGCTGAGCGCATGGCCCCGGCGCGAGGCGGCGCCGCCCGAAGCGGAGTATTTCATCATGAGCTGGTGCGGCATGCGCGGCATCGTGTCGCTGGCGGCCGCGCTGGCGCTGCCGCTCGCCCTGGGCGACGGAACGCCGTTTCCTTACCGCGACGCAATCGTGTTTTTCACCTTCGTGGTGATCGCCTCGACGCTGGTGCTGCAGGGGCTGACCTTGCCGGCGCTGATCCGCAAATTGCATGTGGGCACCGACTGGAGCCTTCAGGAGGAACAGAAAAACGCCCGCAGGGCGATGAGCCGGGCGGCCCTTGCAGCCATCGACCTCCTGGCGGGGCGCGAAGGCGCGGCGCCGGACCTGGCGGCTCGCATCGGCGCCGAATTCACCGAGAAAGTCGCCGACGAGGTCCCCGACGCGGTGATGTCCGAGCACGAAGCCGATCTGTCACGGCGGCTGCGGCGCGCCGCGATCCAAGCGCAGCGCCAGGAGCTGATACGCATCTGGCGCGAGAACCAGATCAATGACGAAGTGCTGCACCAATTCGAGGAGGAACTCGACTACCACGAAGCGCATGTCTGAGGAGGACGCGCGAGAGGAGCGCTGCCGATTTTTGTGAAGCGCGCTCGTTCGAATGGATCTTCAAACGGCTCTCATGAATACCCAAGGCATCGGCGCTGCTTTGCAGCGCAGCGGGGGCGAAGCAGCGAGCGCGGCTCAAGCCACCCGCGCCTCTTTGCTCCGCGCGCCGGCGTTGACAACCCACACGTAATGAGTGGCAGGCGCTGTCCCGGCCGGCACGCACGCCTCGGATGCCGGCGACTGCCCGGAACAGTTTCGCATTGCCATGCCGCCGTCATGTTGATGTCATCTCATCTGCGTATCCTCAAGACCGGAATGAGAGGAGCAGACATGGACATTCACCCTATCAAGCTCGAGCATCGGCAAGGAGCGCCGGCGCCGCAGCAAGGATTTCAGGAAGCGCTGCTCAGAATCGTCGCGCAGACCCGGCGCAGTTGGCTGGGCGGCGAGGATTCAACTGCGCATGGCAACGCGGCGCCCGCGCTGCTCGGCAAATCAATCGGCGGCGCGCCGGGGCGGCGCGCCGAGCGTGAACCCGGCATCGGCCAGCAGCGCCTGCCCGGTCATCACGTTCGCCGATCCGATCAGCCACGCCACGGCTGAGACGCGGCGGCACCCCCCCGCCCGCGCGTGGCCACGCGGCCGGGAGCCGTGGTTCAGGCCGCGAGCGCGTTTTGGGTCGGATCACCCGACAGTTCCAGCGCCCTGCCGACCATTGCCCGGCACGCGGTCTTGTCGTAACTCAGATAGTTCCCCGCAACCAGCCGCACCGGATCGCCGGCGTAGTAGCGTTCATACTGCAACTGGCGCGTGCCGAAGGCGTCGCCCGCGAGGTCCCAGGCCAGTTTGAACAGGCGGATGCGCTCCAGCGCCGGCATGCCGGCCGCGCCCTGATAATACTTCTCGACGTCCCCTGCAATCGGGCTGGCGAAGTCGGCGGCGCTCGGCATCATCAGCAGCCCGCCGGCGCCCAGGGTCTGCAGCACCTCGATGACTTTCGGATAGGCGCGCGGCAGAAACCCGCGCAGCGTCTGCAACGGCGGGAGGCTGGGGCGCACCGCGCCGCTCGCCGTGGTCTGCTTTTCGACTTCGGCGCGCACCAGGCAGCTTTTCGCCAGCTCGATCATGCCGACGCATTCGCCCAGCTTCTCCTGCACGTGCAGGAAGCCGTCGATCTTGACCGCTTCGGCCAGCGACATGGCGATGCCCACGGCGAACTGCAGCTTGACGATGCCGCGCATGCCGGTCTGGTGGGCGGTGTGGTTGCGCAGGTTGGTGTCGGCGTACATATCGTTGGCCAGTTTCACGTCGCCATGGGAAAAGATGCGATCCCAGGGCACCAGCACGTCGTCGAACACCAGCAGCGCATCGGGCTCCTCGAAGTTGGTCGCCAGCGGGTGGTCGTAGGAGGAGCGCCCGCCCTCGTCGAACGGCTCGCGGCAGATCATCTTCAGACCTTTGACGTCGACCGGAACGGCGAACACCGTGGCGTGCCGCTCGTCCCCGGGCTTCAACCCGGGAAGTCCGTACACGATCACCTCGTCGGCGATCGGCCCGAGTGTTGCGAGCATGCGCGCCCCCCTGAGAATCAACCCTTCCGGCGTCTCGCGCACCACCCCCAGGTGCAGGAACTCATCAGCCTGATCGAAGGAACTCTTCGAGCGGTCGATCTGCGGCGTGATCAGCGCGTGAGTGAGGAACAGATCGTTTTCCCGCACGTACTCGTAGTAGCGCACCACATTCTGCGCGTAGCGCGGGCCGAGCCGGCCAAACACGTCGGCCGCTTCGCAGAACGCCATCACCGTGGTGTTGAGGAAATCGGGCGAGCGCCCCATCAGGCCGAACGTCGCCTCGGCATAGAGGCGGAACGCTTCGCGGCGCTTGAACAGGTCCGCGTCGCTGCGCGCCATCATGAAGGCAGTGCCGACGCGCTCCCCGCTGCCCGGGCTCGTGTAGGTCAGCACGTCGCGGTGCGCCGGGTCGTGCTGCATGTCGTAGAGGCGTGCAATGTTCTGCATCGGCCGGATCAGGGCCGGATGCACCGTCACGTCGTCGATTCGTTTTCCCCGCAGCCATACTTCGCGCGGCCGCGATTTCAATCCATTGATGTACTGCTGGCCGGTCCGTGCGCCCATGTCCCCGCTCCTTTTGCGTTTTCCGTCCTGTTGACATGCTAGTGGGAAATCGGTCCCGGGGTTACGGCGCCGCATAGCCGCAGCACCCGGCGCCGGGGTTGAAGGCGTACGAGCGCAAGCGGCAGGGCGCCTTATAATCCCGTTCCAACCGGTTACCCTGAACTCCCGATGAACGTTTCCGAAATCAAGCTGATCGAAACAGAGCGCTACGAGGCCAACAAGCTGTCGAAGCGGCTGGCGCGTCTTGCCGGCCAGGCGATCGTCGATTACCGCATGATCGGCGAGGGCGATCGCGTGATGGTGTGCATGTCGGGCGGCAAGGACAGCTACGGGATGCTCGAGCTGCTGCTGATGTTGCGCGAGCGCTCGCCGGTCTGGTTCGAAATCATCGCGGTGAATCTCGACCAGCGCCATCCGGGCTTTCCCGGGCACGTCCTGCCCGATTACCTCGCCTTGCGCGGGGTGCCGTTCCACATCGAGGTGCAGGACACCTATTCGATCGTCAAGCGCGTCATCCCCGAGGGCAAGACGATGTGCTCGCTGTGCTCGCGGCTGCGGCGCGGTGTGCTGTACCGCGTGGCCGGGGAACTCGGCGCAACGCGCATCGCGCTCGGCCATCACCGCGACGACATACTCGAGACATTTTTTCTGAACCTGTTCTTCGGCGGAAAACTGAAGGCGATGCCGCCGAGGCTGCAGTCCGACGATGGCAGGCACGTCGTGATCCGTCCGCTGGCCTACGTGAGCGAAGACGATCTCGAACACTGGGCGCGGGTGAAGGCTTTCCCTATCATTCCCTGCGACCTGTGCGGCTCGCAGGACACGCTGCAGAGAAAGCAGGTGAAGCAGATGATGCGCGAGTGGGAAAAACGCAATCCCGGCAGAATCGAGACGATGTTCCGCGCTCTCGCCAACGTTGTGCCCTCGCATCTCATGGATCGAAAACTGTTCGACTTTGCCGCGGCGCAGGCGACGGGCGAGGCCACGGCCGACGGCGATACCGCGTTCGATCGCTAGTTGCGATCAGGACACCTCCGGCCCCGCCGGCCGGAGGACTTCGGACAGCGCCGATAATTCAGGGCAAGGACTACCTGGGCAGCAAGATGGTCGCCGCCGCGCCAAGCGGATCGGGCCTGCAATTTTCCCTGTTCGGCCTGCTCGGGGCGAGCGTCAGCCCGGTCGAAGGGCTGGAAATCAACGTACTCGGACTTTCCTTCGGCATCAACCCGTTCGATCTCTCGATCAAATTGCCCATGTTGGGCCGCATCGGCCCGGGGCGGGTGTTCGGCCAGAGAACGCCGGCTGCGGCGCCAGCCAGCAGGCCCCAGGCTTCCCCCCGCTGAAAGGACGGATGAGCGGCCCGGTTGCGGCCGGGTCGTCGCGTGAATCTGGCGGGAGCGTGGCTCAGTTGTGCCGAAAAATCACTTACCCTATACTCGATCGTCAAAATTTCCCGCCGGCCGGGCAATTCGCGGCAGGCGTCCATGGCAGGTGTCCATGAGTGTGTGACGGATTTGCTCATGGCGGCAAATTTTATTTCTTCGAGGGTCGAGGATGAATCATCCAAGCGTATCGGACAAGGTCAAGGCGGACGCCTATCGGGACCTGAACGCAGCCAAGTCGCGCGACAAGGAATCGAAGAAGGCATTTTCCGAGCGCATGGCCGGCATGAACATGATTCCCGCCTGGGAGGCGATGCAGGCCTACGGCAAAACCGAGCCGACGCCGCGTGCCCTGCCGATGTTGTGGCGCTACAAGGATGTCCGCAAGGCATTGATGGATGCCTGCGACCTGATCACGGCAAAGGATGCCGAGCGGCGCACGCTGCTGTTGCGCAATCCCGGCCTGCCGAGCGAGTATGTCGGCGCGACGCCGTTCGCGATCGCCTCCTTCCAGTGCGTCGTGCCGGGAGAGCCGATGAGCCCTCACCGCCATGCGCAGACGGCGCTGCGGCTTTCCATCGAAGGCGATCGCGGCTACACCTCCGTCGAGGGCGAAAAAATCTACGTCGAACGCGGCGATGTCATCATCCAGCCCCCGCACCTGTGGCATCGCCACGGCAATGACGGCGACAAGCCGGGCATCTGGTTCGACGGGCTGGACGTCGGCGTCGTGACCCTGGAGACGGCCTTCTTTGACGGCTATGAGGACGACGACCTGCCGCAAACCACGGCATCCGGAGACGCGCGCGCGATCTACGGGGCGAACTACCAGCCGGTGAATTACAAACCGAAAAGCCACGACTTCCGTATTTATCATTATCCCTTCGATCGCACCCTCGAAGCGATTGCAGCGCTGCGGCGCGATCAGGGCGTGGATCCTCATCACGGCGTCAAGATCCGTCTGACCAATCCGCTGACCGGCGGCTCCTGCATGGCCACTTTGTCGGCCTTCATGCAATCTCTGCCGAAGGGCTTCCAGGGTCAGCCCTACCGGTCCACCGAAAGCGTGATCGTGTGTGCGCTGCAGGGGTCGGGCGAAACCCGTATAGGGGACATTACGCACCAGTGGCAGCAGGGCGACGTGTTCGTGATTCCGAGTTGGCAATGGCATCGGCACCAGGTCACTGCCGCAGACGCGATCCTGTTCAGCTATTCCGAGCAGGAAATGCAGCTCAAACTGGGTCTGTGGCGCGAACAGCACGGCAACAGTACCGTGGCATGAGCCCGGTCGGCCGCCCGGTCGACCTGAACGACTTACCTGGAGGGAGTGTGTTTAAAAGTCCGCTTTGGTTGCGTCATTGGTCATTCGTGATGGCGGCATGCGCCGCCATCATCCTGTCGGCGCCGCTCTCGGCGCAACAGGCCAGCCGGCCGTTCGACGGCCAGACCCTGCGCGTCGCACTCTGGGGCGGCAATACCGGCAAGGCTCTGCGGGCCGCGATAGCCGCGCCGTTCGAGCAGCGGACGGGCGCCCGCATCGAATGGTCGGAGGGCGATCCGCTGCAGTTCATGGCCCAGTTGGTCGCGGCCAAGGGCGGGCAACCGCCGCACGATATCTTCCCGGTCGAAAGCCTGCTCGAGCCCCAGGCGGTCGAGCAGGGCATCGTTGTCCGCCCCGATCCCGCCAAGCTGACCAATGGGCATCTGCTTGCTCCGGGCGTACTCAGCCACGGCGGCTACGGTCCCTCATGGGGTTCGTTCCGGCTGGGCATCGCCTACTTGCCGGAAAAGCTGGCGGCCGCGGGCATACCCGAGCCGACGGACCTCTCCATTCTTTACCATCCCAAGCTCGCCGGACATGTCTCGATACCGGATGTGAGTCAGGCCAACTGGCCGCATTTCATGCCTGCGCTGGCGGCGTTTCACGGCCTGTCGCTCAATGATCCGGCGCCGGTGCTCGCCAAGCTGACGGCCATCAAGGGTCTGTCGTTCTCGGCCAGCTCGTCGGATCTGGAGACCCGGATGACCTCGGGCGAGATGTGGGTCGCGGTGTGGATCGACGGCCGCGTCAATGCACTGAAGGCAAAGGGTGTGAACGTCAAATTGGCGCCTTTTGGAATTCGCAACCCCAAGGCCAAGGGCGAGGTGCTGGGATATTCGGTCGGACTGCTGCAATTCCAGATCGCCAATCCCGCCAAAAAGGCGCTCGGGGAGATTTTCCTCAACGAATTGATCAGCACACCGGTCCAGACAAAGATCGCGCTCGCGACGGGCTACACGCCGAGCAACGTGGAAGCCCTCGCCACTGCCCGCAAGGATCCCAAGATGGGAAGCTACTTTGCGAGCGAAGCCGGCATAGGCCGTGGTTTCGTGCCGGACTATATCGCCTGGAACAAAGTGCAAAGCCGCTGGATGGACGCCTGGGGCAAGGCCGTGCGTCGCTAGAGGTCTTCTCAAACCCGCATCACCGGCACTGTTCTCGAGCTGATTGGCGGGGCGCGCGTTGGTCGGAGGTCAGGGCTCGGTGACGGATATTGCAAATGCGCAATTGCGCCTGGATGAGGTCAGCCACGCCTATGAGCAAGCCCGCAAGGGCAAGGCGCTGAACGCGGCGAGTTTCACCGTTCCGGCAGGCGAGCTCTGGACCCTGCTCGGTCCTTCCGGTTCGGGCAAGAGCACGCTGCTGGGCATCATCGGCGGTTACGTCCGGCCGAGTGCCGGACGGGTCCTGTTGAACGGCCTCGATATCACGCGCCTGCCGCCGATGCGGCGGGACATGGGCATGGTGTTCCAGGATTACGCCCTCTTCCCGCACATGAGCGTGTTCGAAAACATCGCCTACGGCTTGCGCGCGCGGCGGCTCGACAATGCCGAAGTACGGTCTCGCGTGGGCGAGATAATCGGAATCAACCGGCTGAACGGGTTCGAGCAGCGCTATCCGGCTCAGTTGAGCGGCGGCCAGCAGCAACGCGTGGCGCTGGCAAGAGCGCTGGTGATTCGCCCCAGTGTGCTGCTGATGGACGAGGCGCTCGGCGCGCTTGACCTCAAGCTGCGCGAATCCATGCAAATCGAGGTGCGCAAGATCCAGCGGGCGCTGGCGACCACCACGATTCACGTGACCCACGATCAAACCGAAGCCTTGACGATGTCCGATCGCATCATCGTGCTCAATGCAGGCAACATCGAGCAGATCGGCACGCCGGAGGAGCTGCGTCTGCAGCCTGCGAACCGCTTTGTCGCCGACTTCGTGGGAGCCAACAACGTGCTCGCCGTCGGGATCACCTCGTCCTCATGTGGCGAAACCGGCGGCGTAACTCGCGGCGCGATCCTCGGCGTAGAAGGCGAGCACGCTTTGTGCAGCCAGCCCTGTCCTCCCGGATGGGAATCGGGCGCGTACCTCGTGCTGCGCCCCGAAGACATCCGGATTTCCTCCAGCGATCTCTCGCCGGGGATTGCGGGAAGGGTGATCGCCATCAAGTACGTCGGCACCAGCCGGTGTCTGGTGCTGGAGATCGGCCCCAGCGTCGAAGTGGTGGCGTTTGATCCGACAGCCGGTGACGCGACGGTCGGGGCCAGGATCGGCGACCGGCTGCGCCTGGGCTGGTCTGCGGAGTGTGCCTTTCTCGTTACCGAGTCCGCGGCTGCTACGCCGGCGCCGCGGCAGCCTCTGACCACGGCGCGGGCCGCCGCCGGATGAGAACGCACTCCTGGACCGTCCTCGGATTGCCCCTGCTGCTGTTCTACGTTCTGGCCTTCCTCGCGCCGATGGCGACGTTTCTCGGCAGCAGCCTGTATGAGCATGCCGGGCCGGCCAGGCTGGGCGACGGGCCCGGCCTGATCAATTACGAGCAGATCATCACCGACTCGTATTATCTCGAAGCGTTCGGTCGTTCCCTGTTGTTTTCGGCGCTGGTTGCGCTTGTCGGGCTGCCCATTGCCTATCCCATGGCGTTTTTCATCGCCCGCTCGCCGTCGAGGCTGGGCTTTCTCGTGCTCCTCATCGCGGTGGGCATGCTGTTCAGCAATGCCGTCATCAGGAGTCTGGGCTGGCGCGTGTTGCTGTCTTCGGTCGGCCCGCTGAACACCTTTCTGCTCGAGCTGGGGTTCATCGCGACGCCGTTGAATTTGATGGACAACTACACCGGCGTCATGATCGGGCTGGTGCATGCGTTGCTGCCCATCTATGTCGTCACCCTGATTCCGATCTGCCAGGTGGTGCCGCATAATCTGATGCGCGCCTCGGCGGGGCTGGGCGCCTCGTCCTGGCAAACGTTCTGGAAGGTGATCTTTCCGCTGACCCGCCACGGCGTCGCTGCCAGCATGCTGCTGATTTTCGCCAATTCCATCGGCGCATTCACCACACCGGTGTTGCTGGGCGGCGGGCGCATACTGCTGCTGCCGATTCTCATTCGCGAAAAGGTGCTGCTGCAACTGAACTGGGCAATCGGCGCCACGCTGGCGACCATGCTGGCGGCGCTGGTGCTGGGCATTTCGGTATTGGTCGCGCGACTGAGCGCGGATCGATCCATCGAATCGCGCATCCGCGGCGAGGGGATCGCGGCATGAGCATGGTCCGGCCGGTCACCACGGCGCCGCGCTCGCGCCTGCACGCCGGCGCGGCGCTGATCGACGGGCTGTGGAAGTTTTTGTACGGGTGCGCCGTCGTCTTCGGCCTGGCGTTCATGCTGGCGCCGGTGGTCGTGATCTTCATCATCTCCCTGTCGTCTGCGCCCTCGGTGGTCTTTCCGCCGCCGGGTTTTACCTTGTCACAATATTCGGAAATACCCGCGGAAGTATTCACGGCATTCCAACGCAGCGTCACGCTCGGTCTTTGCGTTGTCCTCGTCGATCTTGCGATCTGCGTGCCCGCGGCCTTTGCCCTGGCGCGCGGGCGCATTCCGGGCCTGCGGCTGATGGAAGCCCTTTTCCGAAGTCCGCTGCAGATTCCCGGAATCGTGCTCGCGGTCAGTTTTTTTCTCGGCTACTCCCAACTTCTGAGATTGACGGAAATCAATCTGCGCAACGACATCAAGGGCCTCATCATCGCCCACGCGATCATGACCATTCCTTACATGCTGACGATCCTCACCGTCCGCATGTCCAGCCTCAATCGCCACTTCGAGGAAGCCTCTCATGGCCTGGGAGCGGGCCTCCCGCGCACCCTGTGGCGCGTGGTGCTGCCGCAACTCAAGCCCGCACTGCTGACCGGCTGCTTTCTCAGCTTCGTCATTTCGTTCGAAGACGTCCCGGTGACGCTGTTTCTGGCTCCCGGGTCGTCCTCCACAACCGTACCCGTGGTGTTGTTCAATCTCGCGATAGATTCGCTTTCACCGGCGCTTTTCGCGGCGGCCATCCTGGTGCTCGTATTTTCCTTCGCGCTGGTTTTCGCTCTGGAATTTCTTGTCGGCGTCCGGCGCGTCGTGTCGGGGATGTAACGGCGATCGCGTACCGCCTCGCAGGTTCATGGTGCAATAACACGCGCATCGTTCCAGGATGCGCGTTGACCCCTTGACGTTGACCCCTTGGCATTGCAAGGGCCTTCCCCTCAAGCTAATATGCCCTGCATTCAAGTGCAAATCGGGCGGGTCCTCGCCCATAGCGCCGTTCCAGGAGACAGCAGTGCCCGCCAACGCCATCCATCACGCGCCGTCGCAGTCCGATTTCGCGGCGATCAGACGCGCCTTGCCGGAGGCATCGCATGTGCCCGGTGAGATTTATTATTCAAGCGACATATTCGCTCTTGAGAAGGCGCGAATTTTCACCAGGGAATGGTGCTGCGTCGGCCGCAGCGAGGAAATTGCCCATCCCGGCGACTACATGGCGATTCGCCTGGTGGGTGAGCCGATTGTCGTGACGAGAAACCTGGAGGGCGAACTCCGGTGTTTTGCCAATGTCTGCCTGCACCGGGGCGTCGAAGTGGCGCAGGATTCGGGTAACACCAGAATCTTCAGTTGTCCCTATCACGCCTGGACCTACGATCTGGACGGCAGACTCACCGCCGCGGGGTTCATGAAGGAGTCGCTGGGGTTCGACACAACGAGCCGCCGCCTGAAGCCGATCCGGGTCGGAGAATGGGCCGGATGGATATTCGTGAATCTTGACGAGAATGCCGCTCCCCTCAGCGAACATCTCGAGGATTTCGCCCGCGATACCGCTGTATTGCGCATGGAAAACTGCCGCATCGGCAGCAAGATCGACTTCCCGGCGCAGGCGAACTGGAAGTTCGTGGTCGAAAACGTGCTGGATGTTTATCACTCGCGAACGCTTCATTACAAATCCTTCGGCAAGCATCGTGGCAGTCCGGAGAAATACCCTTTTCACCTGCGCAAGAACGGCGGGACCTGCACTGTTTACGAAGGCAAGCCCAAGACGCCGGACGGCGTGACGCTGTTCCGTAAAATGCCCGCGCTGGAGGATCGTCCCGACAATTTTGCCATGTCGTGCCACCTCGCACCGAATATCCAGCTTGTCGCGCGCATCGACAGCGCGCAGGTCTTCGTCGCCTGGCCCGATACGGAGACGACCTCTCACTTCGTCGTCTACAGTCTTTTCGCCAAGGAATTTTTCGATCTTCCCGATTTCGCCGAGCGCGTCCGGGTCTATGACGACTACACCCGGCTGTTCCTGGGCGAGGATTCGGTGATGCTGACTTCGCTGCAGCAGGCGATGCAATCGGTGAACTACGTGCCGGGCCGGCTTAGCACGCTCGAAATCGGCGTTCATCACATCCTCAATGACTACCTCAACCGCCTCCATGGGCCAGACCGGTCGCAAGCCAGGGCTGCCGCCGGGCGCCCGGGCTGAAAGGATGACGCATGGCCGTTAGCCAATCCGAACTCGTCGCCGCATGGCGCCGGGTTCTTGAGCTGTCACGCGTCAGCGGCGAGGAGACCGTCGCCATACTCACAAGGCCGAACATCCAGACCCGTAACGTCGAGGCGGCGCAGCAGGCACTGGCCGGTATCGGCAGTTCCGTGTTCCAGATCGAACCGGTCATCGGCCCGAAACTGCTGCGCGAGAACGCGGTCGTCATGGATACATTGAAGAGCGTCGATTTCCTTGTCGATTTTCTCGGCCTGCATCTGCTGCGCGGGCTGGAGCAGGACCAGATCATGAAAGCGGGCGTGCGCATTCTTTACGTCACCGAGCCGCCCGAGGCGCTGGTGCGCCTTGTACCGACGCCCGACGACAAGCGCTGGGCGAGGGCCGCCGAGGCGCGCATCAAGGCGGCAAAGGCGATGCGCATCGTCTCCCGCGCCGGGACCGACTTGAAGGTCGCGATCGGCGAATACCCGATCCTCGCGGAGTGGGGCTATAGCGACGAGAAGGGGCACTGGGACCACTGGCCGGCGGGATTCATCGCGACCTGGCCCAACGAGGGCTCCGCCAATGGCACTGTCGTGCTGGATGCAGGCGATATTATTTTCCCCTTCAAGTCCTATGTGCGCACGCCGATCAGGCTCACCATCCGGAATGGCTACATCGAGGACATAAGCGGCGATTTCGACGCGGACTATCTGCGCGAATACATGGCCGAGTTCAAGGATCGTGAGGCCTACGCCATCTCCCACCTGGGCTGGGGCCTGAATCCGAAAGCCCGCTGGAGCGCGCTCGGGCTGCTCGACAAATCCCAGACCAACGGCAATGACGGGCGTTCTTTTGCGGGGAATTTCCTGTTCTCGACCGGGCCCAACACCGATGCCGGAGGCCGGCGCGATACGCACTGTCATCTGGATATCCCGATGCGCCGCTGCAGCGTTGCGCTGGACGGCGAGCCGATGACCAGCGAGGGAAGAGTCGTCGCGCCGGATCAGCATGGGTGATCACTCCCGACGAGTGAGCGCCAGGACATGTCCCAGACCATCAGCGAGAAGATTCTGTCAAGGGTGGTCGGCCGGACCGTAACGGCGGGCGACATTGTCTTTCCCGAGCCGGAGCTGATCGTGGTGCATGACTGGTACGCCGCGAACGCCGGCAGTTTGCTCGACGAATTCGGGGTCACTTCGTTGCATGCGCCGGAAAAGGTCATGTTCGTGACCGATCATGAGCCCCTGGCGGTCAGTCCCGAGGCGGCGACGCGGCAGGCGAGGGTCAGGGAAATTGTGCGGCGGTTCCGGGTCGGCCACTTTTTCGATGTGGGCCGCGGCGGTCATGGTCATGTCTTTCCCGTGGAAAAGGGCTTTGTCCGGCCCGGCATGTACGTGGCCGCGTACGATACGCATGTGCCGAATTACGGTGCGGTGGGTGCGCTTGGCATTGCGCTCCTGACCGAGATCGTGGAGGTCCTGGCGCTCGGCTCCGTCTGGATCAAGGTGCCGGAGACGGTGCGCGTCAATTTGTCCGGCCGGCTTTCGCCCTGGGTGTCGGTTCGCGACTTCGCCCAGCGCCTGATCGGCGATCTCGATCCTGAAACGGTCGATTACTCGGTCGTCGAGTACGGCGGTCCCGGACTCGCCAATCTTCCTTTCGATGCGCGCTTTACGCTGTGCAATACACCCCTTGAAATCGGCGCGAAATCAGCCCTCGTCGAACCTGATCTTGCCACCGCCCGGTATCTGCATGCCCGGGGTGTGGCAACGAGCGACATGCCAAGGAGCGATGCGGGGGCGGCGTACAAACAGATTGTCCAGTACACGCTTGATGATGTGACGCCGCAAATCGCCCTGCCCCCTCTGCCGGAAAACGTGGTGCCGATCGCGCAGGTGGTGGGCACGCCGGTACACCACGCCTTTGTTGGTTCGTGCGCTTCCGGCCTGCTTGCGGACCTGCGGACCGCCGCGCAAGTGCTGCGCGAGCGCAGGATCGATCGCAATGTGCGCATGTTCATCACCCCGGCCACCACCGAAATCCTGGAGCAGGCCGCGCGGGAAGGCCTCATCGATATTTTTGCGAAGGCCGGCGCCATCGTTACGGCCCCCGGTTGCGGCCCGTGTGCCGGAGGGCGCATCGGGCCGCTCGCCGAAGGCGAGAATTCCATCAATACCGGGACGCGCAACGATTACGGACGGCTTGGCCCTTCAAAGGCGAATATTTATCTGGCGTCTCCCGCCAGCGTCGCCGCCGCTGCGGTGACAGGTCGGATCGTCGATCCGCGTGAGTTGATGGCAGGCACCGATCATGGCGACGAGCGCGAGGCTTTGCCATGAATCTGGTGTTCCGCGGCAATTGCTGGCTGTTTGGAGACAATCTCGGCGTGGACAGCGACCTCATGCCGTTTCGTTTCGCCCTGGCCCGCGAAACACGACTCGAGGTGCTCCGCGACCATGCCATGACCGGCATCGATCCGGAGTTTCCCAGAAAGGCACGCCCGGGCGATCTTCTTGTCGCTGGACGGCGCTTCGCCCAGGGCAATCCCCATATCCAGGGCCTGCTTGGTTTGCGCGCGCTTGAGCTTGGCGTGCTGGTGGAATCGATCCAGCGCGGCAGCCTGCGCAACGCGGTCAATGCCGGCCTGCCCATCCTGCCGCACTGTCCCGGCGTGACCGGGCTCGCGGCAACAGGCGACCAGATCGAAGTTGATTTCACCACCGGGCGGTTTCAAAACCTGACGCGGAATCTGGAAAGGTTCTACACGCCATTGCCCGAATCACTGCTGGACATCGTCCGGCTCGGCGGATGGCGCGACAATTTCGCGCGCCGCCTCAAGGATTCCGCTCGTGCATAAGCGGCGGACGCCTCCGGCCGAGAGCAGCAGCGGAAGTCGAAAATGATTTTCCTGCGTCCGAACCAACACCGTTTGCCGGCGCCCGCGGGCCGGTTGCGCACGCTGCTGGCCGCGGGCGGCCTGATCAGGGCGCCGGGCGCCGTTGACGCGTTGTCGGCAAGGCTCATCGAGCAGGCCGGGTTCGAGGCGGTGCACATGACCGGTGGCGGCATCGCGCGCACGCTCGGCGTCCCGGACGTGGGTCTGGTGACCATGAGCGAGGCGCTCGAGTGCGCCAGGTCGATCGCCGGCGCCGTCTCCCTGCCGGTGATCGCCGATGCTGACACCGGCTATGGCAATGCCATCAACGTGATCCGCACGGTCAGGGAATTCGAGGCGGCGGGCGTCGCCGCCATCCATATCGAGGATCAGGTAACGCCCAAGCGATGCGGGCACTATGAGGGAGGGCAGCTCGTTTCTCCCGGCGAGATGATCGGCAAGATCGAGGCCGCCTGCGCCGCGCGGAGCAATCCTGATTTCCTCATCATCGCCCGCACCGATGCCCGCGCGAGCGAAGGGTTCGACGGCGCCGTGCGGCGGGCGCGCGCCTACCGCGCGGCAGGGGCGGATGCCCTGTTTGTCGAGGCCCCGGAAAGCGTGGATGAAATCCGCAACCTCGTCGGGTTGATCGACGCGCCGCTGCTGTTCAACATGTATAGCGGCGGCAAGACACCCGTCGTTTCGGTCAGGGACCTGCGGCAGTTTGGCTGCCGCATCGTGATCTTTCCCTCGCATCTGCAGCGCGCCGCAATACGCGGCATGCAGCGTGCGCTGCAATTGCTGCTCGGCGAAGAGGCTTCAGCGGCCGAGGATGCCGATCTCATGGTCTCGTTCCGGGAACGCGAGGCGATAGCAGGCCTCGCCGATATGGCGGCGCTTGAAGCGCGTTACCTGGCCGGGCCGGAGATGCCGGATCAGTGACCCGGCAAGTCCGCTGGCTAGGGAAGCTCTGAAGAACTGTGAGTTGTGTCGCGAGGCGGCCGCTGTTTGCAACCTGCGCGGACGAGCGAGGACCATGGCGATCAAGAACTTAGGCGCATGGTTATCGCGACGCTGTTTGCGGTTTGAGTTAATCAGCGTTTCCTTAGCGCAAAAAATCTTCGACCACCGCCACGAACCCGTCCAGATCGTCGAAGGGAAGCATGTGACCGGCATGCCGCATCCAGGCGACTTTGATGTCCGGCATGATGCGCCGGACCTCGACCACGTCCTCATCGTTGATCACGCCACCCTGGCCTGCGGGCACGAGCAGCGTGGGCATCTTGATGGTGGCGAGATTGCCGTGGATTTCCTCTTCCTGCAAGCCGCGGTGACTCTGCGCGATTGCCGCTTCGTCGCAGGTATGCAGCCATTCGGCGCGCTGGCGCAGTTGTGCCTCGCCCCAATTGGGAAAATCGCGGCGAACCGCGTCGCCATCGACCAGACCGGCCTGCGCCTGCCGGATCGAATCGATATAGAACGACAGCGGCTTGACGTAGGGCCGGCGTCCCGGGCCGCTGAGCGGCGGGTCGGCCAGCACCAGCCGCTCGATGGGCTTGCCATACAAGGCCGCGAGCCGCGCCCCGATGCGAGCGCCCAGGGAATGGCCCAGCACGCGGTAGCGCGACAGCCCCAAAGCCGTCGCGAAATCCGCCACGTCTTTCGCGCACGTGTCCAGGCTGTAGTCCAGATCGGGACCGGCGCTGGACAAACCCCGCCCGCGCACATCGAGCACATAGGTGTCGAAGGCGTGCCCCAGCCTGTCGCCGACAAAGCCCCAGGTTGCCGCGGGGCTGGTGATGCCGGGGATGATGATCAGGGCACCGCCCCTGCCGCCGTAACGCAGGTAATGCTGGCGAATGCCGTTGGCGCGTACATGGGCGCCATACTGGTAAGTACTGTCCACGTGAGGCTCCTAGTGTAGTGCTTCTTAATTAATGGAACCACGCACGATTTGTCGAGTCCAAGGATTATCAGATGCGCTTTGGAGGCGGCGATGCGAGTGGCAAGTGCGATTGAACTGGACGACGCGCAGC
>Ga0080064_1000481_pt1 | contig 104222 bp, 110 predicted proteins | sample Subgrocontami54m_FD_69260 | JGI IMG/M metagenome (GOLD analysis project Ga0080064, IMG submission 69260) | Subsurface groundwater microbial communities from S. Glens Falls, New York, USA - GMW46 contaminated, 5.4 m (SPADES assembly) (version 2) ...
TGGCCCGACCGAGAAATATCTGGGTTCGATTCCGATTGATCCGAGCGGCGGCACGGCGAACGGCACGCGTTACGGCATTTCCCAGAGCGCGACTGGCGGCCGGGTGACCGTCTGCGCGCCCTCCGCGGAACAGAATGCGACGATTAGTGTTACGCGCTAGATATATTTCTAAACAGCGTTTCCAAAAAATCATTTACGGGTACTTCAAGAAGAACGCCCGTAATTTTCCGTGGCGACGGACACACGACCCGTACCGGATTTTGGTTTCTGAGATGATGTTGCAGCAGACTCAGGTCAGTCGGGTCGAGCCGAAATACCGGAAATTCATTTCGACATTCCCGGATTTTTCCGCGTTAGCGCGGGCGTCACTTTCGCGGGTTTTGCGTCTTTGGCAGGGCTTGGGCTATAACCGACGGGCCTTAGCTTTAAAAGCAATTGCCAAATCTGTCGTTCGGGATTACCGGGGCCGGTTGCCGGATGATTTGGGAAAGTTAATGTCTTTACCGGGTATTGGTCAGGCTACCGCTTCAGCGATTATGGCCTTTGTTTTTAATAAGCCGTTTCCGTTTCTCGAGACAAATATCCGCACCGTCTATATTCATTTCTTTTTTAAAGGTCGGAAGAACGTTTCCGATTCGGCTCTTTTGAAACGCCTTACAGAAACTTTAGACGTTAAGAATCCGCGGCAATGGTACTACGCGCTTATGGATTATGGGGCGATGTTGAAGGCGACGCGCGGCAATTTAAGTCGCCAGAGTAAGGGGTATCATTCGCAATCTCCTTTCATTGGTTCGCGTCGTGAACTGCGTGGGCAAATACTTCGTTTGAGCCTTCGGAAGCCTCACTGGCAGTTCAAAAAAATACTCGACAAGCTACTTCTCGAACGAAAATGGGAGCGGCCAGAAATAGAAAAAACCTATCACAGTCTGGTTAGGGAGGGGTTTTTCAAAAAAAGCTAAACTGTATCTGGCCGAAACTCAGCCCTGCCGCGTTACATTTTTCATTTTCCACCGTTATAGTAGATGAGATGAATGAGGAGATGAAAATTTTGAATAACGGGCAAAAAAAAGAAACCGGTCTCGATTTTTTGATCGGAGCTGTGTCCATGATCCTTTTTGGGGCTTTTTTGGTCATTCTGGGAATCTTTTTTTAGGCGCGTGAGGGCTGATTTTCATCGAATCTCGTTATGAATTATACGAGGTTTTTGTGTATACTGTAGTCGCATGGCCAGGATTTGTATTGTGATTCCAACGTATAATGAACGTGGTAACCTCGAACCGCTTATGAAGCGGGTTTTTTCATTAAAGATTCCCGACCTCGAGGTGATGATTGTCGATGATAATTCTCCGGACGGAACAGGGGAGTTGGCTGAGAATCTTGCTCGCCGGTACCCAATTGTTGTGTTACATCGTGAAAAAAAGCTGGGGTTGGGGACTGCCTACGTTTATGCCTTTACGACTCTTCTGGTTTCAAAGAAAGAAGTTCAGGATCGCCCGGAATATATTATCCAGATGGACGCCGACCTCTCGCATGATCCCGGCGATATCTTCCAGCTTTTGGAAAAAGCCAAAGAGTATGATGTCGTCTTAGGGTCGCGCTACGTGCCTGGTGGCGCGATTCATAACTGGAATTGGTTTCGAAAATTAATTAGCCGCTTGGGCAATGTCTACGCCCGCGCCGTTTTAGGAGTGCCGTTTCATGATCTGACGAGCGGTTTTAAGTGCTATCGCCGCGTGGTGCTGGAAGGTCTTGACCTCGAGTCTTTGAGTTCCGTTGGCTACAATTTTCAAATAGAGACAACCTATAAGGCCTATCGGAAAGGCTGGACAGTGACCGAAGTTCCGATTTCTTTCACTGAGCGGAATACTGGAAGTTCGAAAATGAATCTCGGTATTATTCTCGAAAGTTTTTTTAAGGTTTTATTATTACGTCTTGGTAGATAGTCGCCGGTTTTTTTTGCCTGCGGCTTGCAATTTTGCCGAATCGAATTAGTATGACTATGAATTGTTTTTTGAGGTATGGAAGATACTCTTAATCAATCTCCAACTACTCCCGCTACTCAGCCTAAGCAATCCAATTCCTCCAAGAAAAAAGGCACCTGGATGCGTTTTTTGGTTATCCCAATTTTTCTGGCAATTATTGCCGTGCTGGCGGTTCGGGAGAGAACCGGCGATCTTCAAACCGTTAGTCAGTCGAAGCCGGCTAATTTTTTCCAGGCCCGCAAGAATTTGGAAAAGAAAATTCTCATTGATCACTTTGAGAACTCGGTCGTGGACAGCGAACCGACCAAGACCTTTACGAAGAAGCTTTTGACGACCGGGAAATTTAATCATGGATATCTCTATCTTAAGGCATCGGTGAACGGTCGAGCTTTAGTCCTGCCAGACGATATTTATATTAATTTAGCGGCGGCCACAACAACCGATCGCTACCAATCTTTCGGAGGGCATTTGATCGCCGCGGAGAGTTTGGGGGCGCCGCCCGAGGACGCGTATACTGAACTGATTTATGACTTGTCTCGAGTGGTTTTTAAGGAACGTTATTTTGAGACCGAGGCGGATAAGAAGACCGCGGACTGGATTTCGGTTCTGAACGACGATCGCGGTCCAGAACTCGCCGCTTTTATGTCAACGTTGGGCAAGGGCGTGATCGAGGAGGCGAGCTTCTATTATGACTGCCTGTCCGGAACTGCCTGTGGAGTGGAAACCAAGGATCCTTAACGGCTCATTTCGCGAAATTTGATTTCTTTATTGTCTCTGCTAGTATTAAGTCAATTATTATTAACTGGGCAATTAAGGAATCATGAAAAAATTTCTCATTGTGGTTGTGGCGCTGGTCATCGTGATCGGCGGTTTTGTCTTATTGAATCAAAAGGCCGAAAAAGCCACGATTATTGAAAAAGATACGACTCTTTCGGGGCCGCAAGTAATCGAAGCCGGCAGTCAGCTGATGATTAAAAACGGCGCGACCTTGACGGTTACGGGTGACCTCACGGTTAAGGGTTCGATTTCGTGTGATGGCGGACCGTTACGGATAGAGGTTAAGGGAAATTTGACGGTCAGCGATACCATTGGTTGTGATCGTGGCGCGGTCTCGTCGGGAGATCCGGCACTCGGCATCGCCCTCGTTGTTTCCGGTTCGGCTATGTTTAATAAGGATTCGACGCTGACTTCGAATGGCGTGATTGAGCTTGTTTCTCGTACTGATCGTTTGGTCACGACCAGTGATCAAGTTCAGCGATTATTTGATGAGGTAATCAAAAATACCGGCACTGGCCCGCGAGTCGGTCCGATTATCGAGGGCGGAAGCAAGGTTTCATTGCATGTCCCTCAAAAAGATTTACAAAAGAGTATTGCTCGTCAGGTGGTCCGGCTGTCCCAGCCGCGACCAAATCCTTTTTCTTTAATTCCTATCGCTGAAGCGCAAAATCAGTTCGGGGTGACGATGAGCGGCAAAATAGTCCTTAAAACTCCGTCGCCGGGCGTGCGTCAGTTGGTTTTGGTTGACGTGCCGGATGCCACGCACCTGACCTTGGAAGATTTGGATTTGACCGGGCCGGACGGCCGTTCTGGAACTGAAGCGAAGGATACCTGTCAGGCGGTTGGCGGCAAGGGCGAGAATGCTTTCCGAATGTTTGTTCAGGCTCCTAATTTGACGGTCAAAAACGTTCAGTTGCATTTGGGAAACGGCGGCCAAGGCGGCGATGCCACGACTAAAAAAGACTGTGATCCGGGCAAGGCCGAAGGCGGCAAGGGTGGCGATCCGGCAAATTTTAAGATGATCGGTGCTGAGAGTTTTGCGATTGAAGGAGAGTTTGTGATTTACCCGGGTAAAGGCGGAGCAGGCGGTAAGGCAACGGCGAATGGCAAGGACGGCGGTCCCAGTGAAAAAGGAGGGGACGCGGACGCCCGCGGCGGAGACGGAGGAAATAACAATAAAGGGTTAGGCGTTGCCGGTACTATTGGCGGTGTTGAAAATATTCAAATTGGTTCTGTTATTGGCGGTGGCGGTGGTTCGGGAACCGCGAATCCGGGCAAGGGCGGCGACGGCAATGCCTGCGGTAAGAAAGGCGGTGACGGCGGAAAGGCAACCGCGCGAGGCGCCAAGGGCGGTGACGCTTCCTTAGGATCTACGTCTGGCGCGGTTCGAACCGCTGACGCTGACGATCGCGGTGGGAAAGGAGGAGACGCGACGGCTCATGGTGGTCAGGCCGGAAGCGGCGGCAGTTGCGCCGTGAACCAGGGTCCGGGCGGCAAGGGTGGTAAAGGGGGCGACGTGTCGGAAACCGCTGGCAAAGGTGGTGCCGCGACCACGCAAGGAGAAGACGGTACTATACAGGATCAAGGCGGTGGGAATGGCGGCAATGGCGGTGATGGCTGTCCGCCAGGTAAGGGCGGTAAAGGCGGGAGCGGCAAGCCACCCGGCAAAGACGGTAGTGACGGTAAGAAAATTTGTTTTATACCCGAGAAGAAAACTGGAACCAGCGTCAATCCACCGGCTGGTCAGACGTCGGGACCAGGAACGAGCGTTGTTCCTTCCCCAACTCCAACCCCGACTCCTCCTCCGACAACTCCTCTAACGCCGTCAACGCCACCTTCGTCAGGAACGAATGGAGGGACGCGCGTCATTGGCTACCAGGGTAAATATCTTCCTGTTAATCAGCTGATTGTTGAAAACGAGGTTGGCTGCGGCGCGAATCATTGGCACGCCGCTCACGGGGTCGTAACCGCGACCGACGGTTCGATGGTCTATGATCCAGGACCGCAGTGCGGTTTCGGTAAAGTCAGCGAAAATCCAGTCATGACCTTGCCAGCGTCTCAATAAAATTGTTCCCATGAAAAACGTCGTCCTGCTTATTTTCCTGATCGTTGGGGTGATTGTTTTCGCGGTGATTATTCGAAAAAATTCCACTGAATCAGGGAATTTTGGAATACAACAATCTCAAAGTTCGGGTAGTGATGCTCTAGCGACGCCAAGCGTTTTTCCTTCCGTTCAGGAAGCGTCGAAAGTAGAAGTAGGAAAAGGTAAAACTATTGAACCGGAGTATTAGATTTTGATGAGCGCGGATCAAGGACTAAAAAAGTGGTATGATAACTGTGAATGGCCGTTTTCCTTCGCGTCGCATTGCTTTCTTTATTCACGATCCTCGCCTCGGGCTTAGCCGTAGCCGAAGGCAATGTTTTTTTTGAATTTAACCCGACACCATCCGAGGGCTTGTTCATCAGTTCGTTAGCCGCGCCCTCGCAGGTTTTCACGGCCGAGAATGATTTTTTAAGCGCGTTTGATTTTTGGTTTGACAATCGCGGTCTCGACGGCACGGTGACGTTCGAACTGCGGGATGGCGGGAACGTACTCATTGCCTCGAAAACGGTCGCCGTGCCCCGTATCTCAGTTAATCGTGACGGCGAGCGTTTTCATGTCGATTTAAATAATTCGATTCCTTTGGTTTCCGGCGATCGCTACCGTATCGCGATCGTGACGGTGATGTCCGATCTCCGGATTTTTTTCGCCGAGCGTCTTCATGTGTTGCAAAGAGACGAGCCGCCAGCGCCGGAGCACCTGAACGACTATGCGATGCTCGGCCCCGACCGCCAAAATTTCAGTTTTAAATTTGCTTTGTCTGAGAATCGTGAAACTGTGCCGCCGGTTTTGTCGAATGTCGGAACGGCGTTACTTTCACCAACCCAGATACGCCTGGCTTTTAATGCCAATGAGCCGGTTGATTATAAGATCAATTACGGTCCGACCTCCGGCTCCTATACTGGGGGAACCGCGTATAGCGGAATATATCAACCGTGTCCGGTTTTTCTCGGCGCCTGCGATTTGACCCTAAATGTGGCGCCGGCTACCACCTATAGCTACGAGTTGGTGGCTCGAGATTTTTGGGCAAATGAAAGCCGGGTCACGGGATCCTTTACTTCGGGTTCTCCGGCTTCTAATCCAAGCCCTCCGCCTCCTCCGGGTAACTCAAATCCGCCCCCGCCACCGGGCCCTGCCGATACTAATCCGCCGATTATTTCTAATATCCGCGTCATCGTGGTCACGGACCAGAATTTTCAAGTTGTTTGGCAAACTAACAAAGCCGCTGATTCTTCGCTTGTTGTGAGCCTTGACGCGCTAGGGTCTCAAGTCGCCGCGAGCGTGAGTTCCGGAGTTTTTGAGTTGGAGCATTCGCTTCGAACCGGCAATGCGTTAAGTCCGAAGACGCATTATTTCGCGCGTCTTATCTCTCATGATCCGTCCAATAATTTTGCGAGTCAAAGCTTGGAGTTCACGACTACGAACAGTGCTGCTCCGCCGCCCGGCAGTGCCCCGCCGCCACCGCCTCCCGCGCCTCCCAGCGGACAATCGGGCGGCGGTGTCGGATTTTCAGGAACGAATAGCAGTGGCAGTAGTGGTAGCGCGAATACTGACAACGGGAACGGTCAAAACAGTAATTCCTCCGGCTCACTCGTTTTTTCTTTGGCGCCGGCGAGTGCGACCGCCGCCGGAACTCATGAAGTAGTTTTGACCTGGCAAGCGCCCAAAGAAGGCGAGCCGGATGGTTACCGCGTGGATATTTTCAATCAGGAAAAAAAGTTGGCAGAGCAGAATTACGTCGCGCCCGGCGTCCACAAATTAATGGTCAGGAATTTATCGGAGGGCGATTACTACGCGATTATTTACGGCAACCGCAAAGGCATTTTTGAAAAAGTGTCTCCGCCGATAAATTTTACGGTTGGCTCGACCACATCCGTGAGGGCCGAAGCCATCAAGAGACAAGCCTCGTCCTCAGGGCGCGGAAAGTTCGTACTGATTTTTGTGGTGATCCTGACGTTGCTCTTCGTCGGAATTTTGCTGAAGTTCGTGATCTTAAAGAAATAAAAAACCCTCGGGAGACCCGATGGGTTCCGAGGGCAAGACGTTTTTCTATTTCTTACTAAGGAGCAAGTCCAAGCGTCTTTGGGTCGACTTTGATACCCATCGGGCGAGGAAGCTTGAAGGGTGAAGGCTTGATAATCGTCGCGAGTTCTGGGTTGAGCTCGCCGTAGCGCGTGAGGCGGATTAACGCTTCGGCTAGCGGCACCCCGAATTCGGAGCCTCGTGTCCTCTCAAGTTCATCAAGGGCTACCAGAATCTCGTTTGGATTCTGACTGTGATGGCAGAAAACCATCTCTCGTTTTTTCTCGATGGTCATCTGTTGCGAGACGTCCACGTAGTGCGACGGGAAGAATCCGAGCGATTGTGGCCGGCCGACTGCCGAGAAGACCTCGATACAGAAGAGTTCGATGTTCACTCCTCTCAAGAGACAGGGTTCGAGGACGAGCGCCGCGACCGCTCGATGGTCGGGATTCGTGTCTGCCGGCCAGTGCGTGAAGACCGCGTCCGGCTTCTCGCTTTCGACGAGTAGTTTGAACCGCTCACGGTTTTGACGCGTCACCTCGAGCTCCTGTTCAAAGAAGTCAAGGTTTCGCGGCGCGATTCCAACGACGTTGTAGGCTGCGAAGCTCTCTTGGATTCGTACGTCCAAGTCGGATCTCCCGTCTCGCATCAAGTGCCATTTCGCTGGCGTGCAGATCACGATTTTCACCTCATGACCGGCGTCCACGAGGCGTGTCATCAGTCCTCCGAATTGTGCCGTGCCATCGTCATCGTGCGCGAAGATTCCGAGAATCTTCATTTCTGGTCCTCCTTGAAAAGTAAGGTGTTAAACGGATGTTCTAGGGGTATATATTTTTTCCTTAACTTACGCTAGGTTAGCTTTTAACGAACCGCTTCGATAATAGAATATTATCTTGATAAAGTCAAGTATTGACAGGTAAAGTATCATTTGTTATTGTGTTTTCGACCATTAAAGTCCCCTTAAGAGAGGAGATAACATGCGGTCTTACATTCAGACGGAGCCTTCTGGAACGACGTGGCGGTTGCACTATCTGGCTGAGTTTGGGCGAGTAGACCCAAGGACAAGGAAGGTGAAGGAATTGATGCCTGACTTTAGTAGCAGTATCTTAGACAGGGAGTCTGACATTCAGGGAGACGAGGGGCGTGTTCGGGAATTTCTCTCCAAACTCGGCACGGTCTCGCGTTTCGATTTGGAGCTTGAGGGTGGTGGAGTCCTCGTGGCGCTTGGCATCTTCACAAAAGATGAGAAGCCTGAGATGAAGGAACAATGGTCGGCCTTACTTGAGACCTTACGCAAAAAGTAGCGGCACCTTCCAGAACAATCGGCATCCACCTGGTAAGGTGGATGCCTTTTATATTTCGACTTGACTTACAGAAGGTTTAGTTAAATGTATATAAAAATTAACTTATGGTTTGGATTTTAGCTTTTTTAACGTTGACCGGTTTTAACTTCACCTTTTGGGCGATTGTCGGTTTTATTCGTCTTATGAGTGAAAAAGTTCGCCGATCGGTCAGGACAGAAATCAAACGATTCCGTTCCTTGGAAGTCAAAAATTTAGAGAAACGATTTCAGGTGTTGTGGTTGCATCGCGCTTTGGTTCGCGAGTGGAGCGTGACTCGAAAATTGCCTTCGTTCCAGGCGGCGATTTTTTTGAATTTTCCAACCATCCGAGCTTTCGGGGCGTTAAGTCATGATTTTCCGGAAATGTTTCATGAAGCCCGGATTATTAATGTCGATCGGAATCCTTTGAATACTCGCTATGGCGACGCGAATCTGATTGTGCCGGCAGGATCGCTCGGTCACGCGATCAAAAATCTGACGAAAACCGTTCAGGATCACGAAGCGTCGGCTGACTTAAGGACAGTTTTGAATCTTTGTCAGACTGCCCGGCGGATTGTGCTAGTGCTGCCCAACATTACCGATTCCGATTTACTCGAAACTACGGTGATTTTCGTGCAAATGCTCCGGAAGTTGAATAAGGAAATCGCCTTGATCGCGCCCGATGATTTTCGTACGCTTTCGGTAGATATCTTGCGGCTTGTCGCTCCCGAAATTCCCTTGCCTGAAGAATCGATCGTTAATCTTGTGTTAAGGGATGTGCCGCTTCGTGAATTACAAAATCATCAGGTCAAACCAGGGGTGCGTATCACGCCGAATGAAGTCGCGGCTTTAGTGGCGGCGCATAATGAAGCCTTGACGATTATCGATAACGTGAATGCGTTGAAGCGGATTTTGCCGGCCAGAAATATTTATGTCGGCAGCGACGCCTCAACGGATAAGACCGTTGAAATTGCGCGCTCGCTCGGCGTGAACGTCGTCGATATCCAGCCAAATCGCGGCAAGGCCGGCGTGCTTGTCCATCTTTTGAAAACTCATACGTTATTTGATCGCTACAAAGCCATTATGATTGTTGATGCCGACGCGATGGTTGACGAGAATTATCTGAAGCGGGCCTTGCCGTTTTTCGACGATCCCGAGGTGGGTGCCGTGGCTGGCCACGGGGTGACCCGTTTAAAAAATTCTTGGCCGCCACGCTTGGCCATCCTCTTTTTGGCCTACCGCATCCGTCTTTGGCGGATCGTCCAGTTCGGCATGCGCTACGGCCAGACCTGGAAACATACTAATCTGACGTATATTATTCCGGGTAGTCCGAGTATGTATCGAGCGTCCGTCTTGCGGCAACTCTCGATTGATGCCCCGGGATTGGTGATTGAAGATTTCAATATGACCTTTGAGTTTCACCGCAAGCGGCTAGGGAAGATCGCCTATGATCCAGGAATTTTTGCCGTCCATCACGATCCCTACACCTTTCGTGATTACTCGAAACAACTGCGGCGCTGGAACCTTGGTTTTTGGCAGACGATGCGGCGGCACGGCTTTTGGCCGAGCGCCTTTTGGTTCTCAACCTTTTTTTTCGTGACCGAACTGTATCTTTATTCTCTGTTTGTCCTGGCCATTCCCTTTATTATTTTTTGGTTTGTGACGCATTCGTTCCAGCCGATTACCTTGCCGATTTTGAATGCCTTTTCGTTTAGCGCCCAGCTCACCTTCCTGGATTTAGTGATTGGTATCTTTTTGGTTGATTATTTTCTCACGATCGTGGCTGCTTACTTTGAAAAAAAACCAAGCCTGCTTTTTTACGGATTAGGATTTTTTATCCTTCGTTATCTTGATGCCTTTATTTATATCTACACTTTGCCCTTGGCCTTTATTGTGAAGTCCGATGGTCGTTGGGTCAGTCCGGAAAGACGAGTGCTGGTGAATAACTAGAATTATTTTAAAGTTTGAAGCGTTGTCCAGACGCGTGAATCCTCGCCGCCTAACCGCCAAATCGCGATATTGGGTATCTGGAATTTTTCTCGAAGCGCGAGTTTGGCCTCGAGACTTTGATTGTCTTCAAACCACATAACGCGCTCTTCGCCGTTTTTAACGTATGAAAGGTAGGGGCTCTTTGAACTTTCGTCCCAGCTGAACGGCGCCTGATAACGATCGCTCAAGGCCTTGGCGTTCTCAAAAGTGATATCGCTGTTTACGCCCCGGAAACCGCCGTCACTGGTTCTCGCCCAGGCTTGCCCGTAAAACGGTATGCCCATAAAAATTTTTTCTTTCGGGACTTTCACGGTGTCCACGGCGTACGCGAGCACTCGTGCTACCCACTCAATCGAGGCGTTCGCGCCTGGCGCGCTTCCGAGATAATGTTCGCTATAGGTCATGAGATAAAATTGATCAATAAATGGGGCGAGTGCCGCCCAGTCCTGCGCGTGAGAGCCATTGTCTTCTTTCGGGTTGTCCTCTGAAGTTTTAGGATGGATAGCGACGCCCAGTAATTTACCTTTTTGATGGAGCGCTAACCCAAGCTCTTTGATAAAGGCAGTAAACTGCTCGCGGTCAGCGGCTTTCAGGGCTTCGTAGTCGATATTTATGCCGTCAAAGTCATGCGTCGCGAGAAGTTTGATTAACTCATTGATATGCTTGGTTCTGGCCTCGGGTGTTTTAATGTCTATACGAACGCGATTCGGATCCCAGTCGCCGCCTTCGGTATAGTCCGGAAGGTTAGCGACGACTGCCAATACCTTCACCTGACGCGCGTGGGCAAAGTCGATCATTGTCTGATCTTGTCGGGTTTGCGTGTAGGGTTTGATCGCGCCTTTGGTATCTAATTGATACCAAAAAAAAGAGATGAAGTTAAAAAGTTCGTAATGCGTTTTAAATGTCTGAAAGGCTTTGTCCTGATCCCAGTACGGTATCCAGCCAAGCAATAAAACCTGGCTTTTCACCGTTGCGGCTGGAAGCGCCGAAGTTGAAGCGGATGGTATCGGTTTTTCTTGAGGGGTAGTTGAGAAAAGGAAAATGGTCGTGACGGTTAATAAAAGAACGGTGACTGTCAGAAAAACGATGGCGAATTTTCTCATGAGGTTTCCAGGAGGCGAAGAACCGCGTCTCGGCCTTCGGTCATTATATAATGAATGGCTGAATAGGGATACGAGGCAGTGAGATTTTTTTGAACCAGCGTGTGCGTAATGCCATTTTCCGATAACTCATTGAGGTACGCTTCACTCATGTACTCGAGAGAGCCGACGCCGGACAAGAAGGTATCGGCGTGGTACTTTTTGCAAATATTGATGATCAATCGGTGTTTTTCGCCGCTCACTTCTTCGTCGAACACAATCGGCGTTTTGATATTGAGGACGTTTTTAAATAGAGTGATGAAGGCGACGTTTAAATCCGTGAGTCGTTCCCAGGGTTTTTCATATAAGGCCGTGATTTCCGGAAGTAGGTTTCTCTCTTTCGATTTGGCGTAGGCGACCTCGATCGTCCGTTTATGTTTTTTTCGCCAATCAATCTCGTTATTAACCTTTACCTCTTTTAGTTTTTGATATTGCGAGCCGTAAATCGGAACCGTCAGCCAGTGGTCGCCTTGCGTGGTCTTAATTTTGTGACGACGTTGCCAGCCTTCTTGTTTTTCAAATTGAAGATTGCTGATTAAAACGAATTGATCGGCGCGGGCCATCTTGTAAAAGAAGCCGAGGTTCGGCAGGTAGTTGGTTTGATGGGCCGCGAGTATCATGGCTAATGGCGTTAGGTCAGAAAACGTTTGATGAAAAATGCTTCAGCGATGTTAGTACCGGCTTGAATGCCGCGAAGATAAGCCAGAGTTTTAACGGCATGGATTGAGAGCGGTCCGTGAGGGTGTTTTAACTGGGATTTGTAGAGGCTGAGCGCCTTGAGTTTTGTCGCGAGGTCTTTTTTGCTCAGTTCAACCGTGAAGGTCGGCACCGGTTGCGACTCGCGATCGGTCCAGGCGGTGTAGGCGTATTCGTGCGTCAAAACCAGTTTTTGAAGGCTTTTATACTCGGCTGGAGCGGGGCGGGTCGCGGTCATGACTGATTGGCTGACCGCCCGGTGATCCTGATTATAATCGTGGTTTGAGCAAGTAATCACTATCGTTGGTTTTAGAGACTCGAGTGATATGTCCTTACCTTGTTCTATTTCATGGATTAATTTTTTCTGCGGCACGGCGTCGAGTTGCAGATGGTAGTCGTTGCCCGGAAAAGCCAGGCGGTAGCCGTCCAGTTTTAGGAATTTGGCAACCGTCGCGATCTCTTTCACGCGTTCTTTTTCAGTCGAGACGCCCTTTTTTGAGAAGTCCTTAGTTGTGCCGACGGTGATGTAGAGCACATAGACTTTGGCGCCTTCCCGCTTAGCTCGACTAATTAATCCTCCGCAGCCAAAAACTTCGTCGTCCGGATGAGGGGCGATAATCAATATTTTTTTATCTTTGAAATTAAACATAAGCCTTATCTTTGGGTACGTTTCGTATACAGCACAGTAACAGATTAGTAAATCTTTGGCAAGGAAACCGATAGTTGTCTTATAATAAGACTATGAAGTACGTGATTGGTATTGACGAAGTTGGGCGGGGCGCCTTAGCCGGGCCGGTTGTGGTCGCGGCAGTCGCGATCCCGAATCGTCTGTCGATGCGGCGAGGCGGCGGCCGAGCACCTCTTAAAGATTCCAAGAAACTTTCGGCCCGACAACGTGAACTCTGGTTTGATTATTTTATGCGGTTTCCGGAATTGCGCTACGCGGTCGCGAAGGTCTATCCGCGGACGATTGAGAAAATTAATATCTCCGGGGCGGCGAACCGCGCGGCCTTACGGGCGTTCAAGAAACTCATACTACTTTTTACATTCAACATTCAGCATGCTATTACGTATCTCGACGGAGGTCTCTATTTGGGGAATAGTAAAATGTTAAATGTAAAATGGAAAAAAAGATTAAGGGTTAGGACAATCGTGCGGGCTGATGAAAAAATTACCGCGGTTAAAATTGCCTCGATTATTGCTAAAGTAACCCGGGACCGCTTAATGGTCCGTCTGGCCAAAAGCTATCCGGCCTACGGCTTCGAGGTTCATAAAGGCTACGGCACGAAGTATCACCGCCGGGCACTCAAAAAGTTAGGCCCGTGCGAAATCCATCGAACAACTTTTCTCTAGGACTTATCAACACCCCTTTAGCACTGCGCTCTGCTATACTCAAATTAATGAATCGGACTTTTCTTTTGCTTTCAATTCTAGGTTTTTCCTTAGTCGCCTTCATTGTCGTAGCGGAATCTCCCAGTTCACTCCCGTCTTTACGTGTTGAAGTGGCGTTGAATCCGAGTAGCGGATTGGCGATGGGTACTAATCTTACCGCAAGAATTATTTTTCCTATTACTAACCAACTTTTTACTCATGAAAATGGCCAAGTTTCGATCACTGGCATGGCCGCTGGCCCCGGGTTTAGAGAATATCAGCTTGTCTACGGAAGGGGGATTAACCCACAACAATGGATAGTAATTAATAGTTCAACTGTTCCGGTTGGTGATCTAAATGGATTATTAGGGACATGGGACGCGCGTAATTTGGAAACTGATGTTTATAGACTTAGTCTCATAGTATCTTCTCAAAGCGGTGAGACGTTTCAGGATGCGGTGCAAGTGTCGGTGGAAACATTACCTTTCAGCCGAGTTTCTCCTAACCCCTACCGTGATCTGGCTCAAAAATCCCCAGCCATTTCAGGAGAGAAGGTAGTGTGGGTAGAAAACCGTTATATACCGGAAGTTGAAAGAAAGCCTAATGTTTTCTTCCGTAACTTAGAAACGGGTACTGAACAGCTTATTACCAATAGTCAGTCCTACCGCGTATCTAACCCAGTTATCTCGGGGGACTTAATCGTTTGGGCCGATTATCGGAGAGGGAGGAATTTGTCCAACCCTGATTTGTATCTTAACTTGTATATACATGAACTTTCAGAGGGTGATGGTATCGAACACCGGATTACTTCTGATAGCGCTGTACCTTTTTACCACAAAATCAATGGCAATCGAATAGTTTGGGAAGACCTTCGTCACGGTAGTATCAACCCAGACATTTACTCTTGCGTCTATAATATTGTTACTCATGAGTGTCCAGAGGAACCGATTGCCGTTGGGTCGGAGATATCCGTTACCCCTAGCATCTCCGGGAATTTGATCGTGTATGCCGGAAGGACAGAAGTTGATAATTCCCCTTGGCGTATCTTCATTTATAATGTAGATACACGAACCACTTTAAGAGTTACCGAGGGACCAAGTGATGGCCAACCAATAATAAATGGAAATCGCATTACATGGGTGGGCGAAAACGCGGGGGGCCAAACTAGAATCTACTACTGTGACTACGATATTTCAACTGGATCTTGTGGGCCTCGTATCGTCCCAGGGACCGCTAGAGGCTCATACCCGCTTGTTTCTGGAGATTATATTGTATGGTTGGATGATAGTACGAATAAAGACGTATGGCTTTATGACGTTGCACGGGGGATTAACCAGGAAATTACTTCTGAATTTAACCGTCAGGAATCCGCTGTTCTTTCTGGTAATAGAATAATTTGGGAAGACTATCGGCTTGACCGTCTCTCTCCTTTTATGAATATGTACGAGGTACCAACGCCGGTTACAGTTACGCTCACGCCACGATCAACCGCTGTCCGCCCCGGAGAAAATTTAGTATTGGATGTGACGGTTCACAATACTTCAAACGTCTCTAGAACCGTAAACGGCTGGATTAATGGGCTTGGTCCGAACGGCTCGCCGTACCAAAATAATCCTATTTTTGGACCGCAAACATTTACGATTCAGCCCGGGAGAACAGTGACGCGCACCGTGCGCCAGCGGATTCCGGCAAACCGTCCGCCCTCCGGACCCTACACTGTCCGCGCCTACATTGGTAGCTATCCCAATGATTGGATTGATTCCTCAAGTTTTCAGTTTTCCATTAGCCCTTAGTTGTTTTGACCGAGCTATAACTTTTACTGAGACGAGTTGCGATTTGTGACTGGTCTCGATATAGTTGAAATTAATAGATGAGGTACGATTCTCTTTACTGGACGCCGGTTGAAAAAGCCCTGCTTACCAAAGCATCGAATTTTAAGGAACTCCACGAAATTGCGCGGCGGATCATTCTCCGGATGCCCGCCCCGCGTGGGCAAGTCTGCGGGCCGATCTCAACCGGCGGCAAAGGTTCAATCAAAGAAAATCTCAAAGAGTTCGAAAAAGCCATTAGTTATCTCGAGGAGCAGGGTCAGATCGTTTTCAATCAACTGCCCTTCGAAGATCCAATGGACCGGATTCTGCGCGTCGGGCAGGGGACACCAACTGATACTCTTTTAAACGAGTTTTATCTTCCGATTTTTGAGGCCCGTCTTGTCTCAACGCTTTTCTTTTTGGATAACTGGCAAACTTCAGCCGGTGCGACGTGGGAGCATGAACAGGCGAGGCGTCTGAAGTTAGAAATCGTCTATTTACCGGAACTACTCGCGTAGTATGTTTAACTTTTGAAACTGCGCTCCTTATTTGTTATCATCGTAGTAATGAACCTGACTGATAAAAAATGCGTTCCTTGCGAAGGCGGCACGCCGCCCTTAACCGACGCGCAGATCAAGGACTTTGTGGCAGAGCTTAAAAATCCTTGGAATGTTTCGGAGAATAAAAAAATCCAGCGAGAATTCAAGTTTAAGGATTTTATATCCGCGATGGCATTCGTGAATCAAGTAGCGGCGATTGCCGAAAGGGAGGGGCATCATCCTGATATTCACGTCTATTACAACCGGGTCGTTATCGATCTTTGGACTCACGCCGTCCATGGTCTTTCGGAAAACGATTTCATTGTCGCCGCGAAAATCGACGCCTTACTTTAGTTTCATGAGAAATATTTTTGAGTCCGGTCCGGGAGCTGGTGATGAAAATGACCCAAAAGGAGAGGGCCGCGGTTCGGAGCAGTTGGAAGAAGTTGAGTTCAAGATAGTTCCCAACCGAAATCAACAAGATAAAATTGTGGCAGTTTTGAACTCCGGCGACCCGACTATTCTTGATCGAACGCCGGCACGCGTTGACGATACTCTTCGGCAGAAAGTCTTGGAAGAAATAAAAAATGGCGTTATCGCCGATGCCCAATTTAACCGCATTCTTGAAGTTATTACCTTGCCCGACCCGAAACGGCATTCTGAAAGACTAGCCGAAACATTCTGGCAATATGAAGACGGAGAAGAAAAAATGAAGAAGGCACGAGAGCTGGCAAGTTTTTTATTCTTTACAGACCCGGAATTAAGTAGGTATACGCAAATCGGCAATGACAAGGAGAGATTGAACATGTTTACAGCCAATCTCGTTCATAAAATACCGAATCCGGCGAAGTTTGAAGCATTTCTAGCTACCGTAGCGGAAGAGCGCCGCGTTAAAAATGAAATGGAACGCGTCACTCCCGACTCCTTCAAGGATTCGAAACAACGAGGACAATTTGAAAAGAATCTTCAAGAGAGCGAAAAAAATCTTAGACGTCTTGAATGGCTACTGCCCGGCAAGAAAAAAGTCAGAAAAGACGAAAAGGAAGAGGCGTTAGAAACTATGCGGCTCTACGCTGAATTAATGGCAGTGATGTACGGCAAGCGGGAAGAATATTATCGTCAAATGCTGCTTTTAAAAAAAGAAGCCGCCGAAGATCCGGAGTAGTGTATGTTTTTATGATTACCATTGATGATTTTAAAAAAGTTGAGTTAAGGGTAGGAAAAGTTTTGTCGGCCGAGCGGGTCTTGGGATCGGAAAAACTTCTTAAACTTTCGGTTGAGGTGGGCGTGGAGCAGCGCCAGATTATTGCTGGAATTGGTAAGGCGTATCAGCCGGAGCAATTGATTGGTCGGGAGATTGTCGTGGTCGTGAATCTCGAACCGCGAATGCTCTTGGGACTCGAGAGTCAGGGAATGGTTTTAGCCGCGAATAGTGAAAGCGGACCGGTGGTGCTGATACCTGAAAAAGAAGTCGCCTCGGGAATAAATATTCAATAGTGACTCGCATATGATATCCGGAATTTTTGAACTAGCCGTTGTTGTTTTGATGGCTGCTGGCTTGGGGATCGCGGCGAAGTTTTTGCGCCAGCCACTGATCTTGGCATATCTCGCGACCGGAATCCTGATCGGTCTTTTAGGTTTTTTTAATGTAGCTAATCGAGAGACGTTCCGGGTTTTTTCCGATCTCGGGATAATGTTTTTGCTTTTTTTGGTCGGTTTGGAGATTAATTACACGTCGCTTCGTCTTGTCGGAAAGATCGCCTTAATCGTTGGCGTGGGACAAATTATTTTTACGTCGGTGCTCGGTTTTCTTTTGGCCAGCTTTTTTGGTTTTGGCTATGGACAGTCGGTTTTTATCGGTCTCGCGCTGACGTTTTCGAGCACGATTGTTGTCGTAAAACTTCTTACTGAGAAAAAAGACCTGCATAGTCTCTACGGTAAGATCAGTGTTGGCATACTTTTACTTCAAGATTTCATCGCTATTCTAGTGCTTACTTTTCTGACTGGAATTAAAAACGGGGCGAATCCGACTGTTTTTAAAACATTTTTTACTTTCGGTGAAGGCCTCCTGCTTTTTGGATTGATGTTATGGCTTGGTCGGAAAATCATGCCACGACTCTTTGATCTCATTGGTCGTTCTCAGGAATTACTATTTTTAATTAGTTTGGCCTGGGTATTTTTTATGGCCGCGACTGTCTATCGTCTCGGCTTCTCTATAGAAATCGGCGGATTTTTAGCCGGTCTCGCGCTGGCTAATTCTTCAGAGAATTTTGAAATCGCGAGCCGGATTCGTCCGCTCCGGGATTTTTTTATCCTTATCTTTTTCGTGATTCTCGGCTCGTCATTGGTTTTTTCTAATTTCCACGGTTTGCTATTACCGATCCTCGGCTTTTCACTTTTTGTCCTGATCGGCGATCCTTTAATTGTGTTGATACTTATGAGTATGTTGGGTTATCGTCGCCGTATTAGTTTTTTGACGGGCGTCACGATGGCTCAGATTTCCGAGTTTAGCTTAGTGTTGGCGGCGTTAGCCTTTAAAGTCGGTTATGTAAGCGAAAAAGCGGTCGCGGTCATAACCGCGACCGGAGTCATTACCATTATTTTTTCTTCGTATCTCGTGATCTACGCTGATTATATTTTTCGGTATCTCTCTCCTTTCCTGAAAGTTTTTGAGCGTCGAACCAAGCGTTTAGAAGGTATTACTGCCGGAGAAATTATCCGGCCCGTGATTTTGATCGGTTTTCATCGTATTGGCCAGAGCGTGGCGATGACGATTCCTTCTGATCAGCTTTTAATCATTGATTTCGATCCACTAGTTATCAATCGTCTCCGACGCTTGAGTTTTGCCTATCTCTTTGGCGACGTGGCCGATCCGGAGATTTTTGAAGAGGCTCATTTTGGATCGGCGCGAACGGTAATCTGTACCAGTCCGGATTTCGAAGACAATCTAAGTCTCTTGAAGGAGCTTAAAAAAATAGGACATCATCCGAAAACTATTGTCCGTGCCGAAGATGAAAATGATGCGCTGATTTTATACAAAGAGGGAGCTGATTACGTCCTTTTACCTCATTTAACCTCTGGTCAGTATCTGGGAGAGATTATCACTGTTGACCCCGAACTTAAGAATCTCCGTGGCATAAAAACGCGTGATTTAAAATCGATTGCCCATCGGCAGCTTATGTAGATGAAAAAGTTTCTTTTTATACTATTGAGCATAGCGATTGCCTTCGTCGGTTTCCTACTTTTGTCCCGAGATCGTGTCGTTAACTTTTCTTTTGATCATCCGCAAAGCCCAGGGGTGGCGCCAAAAATCTTAACCAGTACCGTTGAACGAAAAGTACTCGCCCCAGCGCCACTTCGATCGAAACAAGGAAAAGCGGTCAAAGCGACACTCACCATTCAAGGAGTTCTGAAAGCCACGAATGATGAACGGGCGAAAAATCATCTCCCGCCGCTTATTATAAATGATAAGTTGATGACGATTGCCGATCGTAAGCTTCAGGACATGTTCGCTCGGCAGTATTTTGAACATGTGTCTCCGAGCGGCGTGGATGTCGCGGGTCTCGCGAAGCAGGTTGGGTATGAATATATCTTGATTGGTGAAAATCTGGCTTTGGGAGATTATGAAAGCGACGCGGCCTTGGTCGGAGCGTGGATCATGAGTCCGGGCCACCGCGCTAATATTTTGAATGACCGGTTTAAGGAAATCGGCCTGGCCGTTATGGAGGGTTCATTTCAGGGTCAGAAAAACTGGCTGGCGGTTCAGACCTTCGCTGTTTCAATCAATGAATGTCCTAAGGTCGATGAAAATGTAAAGGTTAAGATTGATTCAGAAGAGGCGGACATCCAGAGTCGGGAAACGGCCATTCAGAGTCTCGGTTCTGAAATTAAGGGTTCGCGTACGACCAGCCCCGGTTATAATGAGAAGGTGTTGGAGTACAATACGAAAATTCAGGAATATAACGTCCTGGTTGATACGACTAAAAAACTGATTGATCAATACAATTATGCGGTGACTAGTTTAGATGATTGTATACGCGGCGTGCCCGGTTTTTTCGAACCCCAACCTAGAACCCATCTCAAGAGTAACTCCGCACGCGATATGAGCCAATTTTCACAAGGCCAAGGAGTAAGGACGAAGGTGTACCCTCTGCGGTACTCTAAGTCCGAAGCGACACAGGTCTTGTGAAAATTGACCATATCCCTTAGGGTTGCGGCAATTTTCCCGTCCCGCTGCGTTATGCCTCGTCGCAGTGCCTCAGGGCACAGCTTTCTCGGCAAGCCTTGCGGATACGAGAAAATTGCTCGCAACGCGGGCTGGAGGTATTTTTGAGATGGGTTCTAATTGATTCTTGGTCGCGGTTGCAATAAAATTAAGAATTGATGAATCGTTTTCTTGTGAGTCTGGGTATCGGGACGGTTTTAATCGTCGGTTTTTTTGTGTTTAAAATTAATTTCCCGTTTGATAAAACGGTGACGAACCCTCCGCCTCCGCCGCCGGACAGTTTCTCCGAGTCTCGGAATCAATTTTCGCCTCCGCCACCGGAAAAAACGAAGACTTTGGTTACGCCAGCGGTAGAATCAGCCACTCCGATCGCGAATGCGACTCAGTCCTGCCTTAATACCCAATCCCAAAATTTTGATTGTTACGAATCTTATTATCGCGGCTTGATAAAAAATCAGGGCCTGAAAGCGGCGTTTGACGATTTGAAAAAGCGCTACGACACGAACGCTTACGTAAAATCACAATGTCATCCCTTAACACACGTGATCGGCCGCGCCGCGGTCGAAGACAGTTACGGCAGCGTTGCTGAGGCTTATACGAACGGCGATAGTTTTTGTTGGTCTGGCTATTATCACGGCGTACTCGAGGGCATTATCGGCAAGATTGGCCGAAGGCGTTTGTTCGACGAAATTGACACCGTCTGTGCCGATATTCCCGGTAAAGCCAAATACTCATTCGATTACTATAACTGTGTCCATGGCTTGGGGCATGGCATCATGGCGATTACGAACACGGAACTTTTTGAATCGCTCACGATTTGCGATCGATTATCCGGCGTTTGGGAACGGTCGTCGTGTTGGAGCGGGGTATTCATGGAAAATGTGATTGTTGACGGCAAGAATCATTTTACAAAATATCTCAAACCTGATAATCCGCTCTATCCTTGCGACGCGATAAATGGCAAGTATCGCCAAGTCTGTTATTTGATGCAAACCTCGTATATGCTAAAAGTAACCGCGTATGATTTTCCGAAGGTGTTCGGACTTTGTCGCACCGTAGAGAACGAATACTTTGATACTTGTTTCCAGAGTCTAGGACGCGACGCGTCTGGCTCAACTGTTAGCGATATCGAGCGAACCAAGGCCTACTGCTTACTTGGACAGAGCTACCGGGAACAATCGAATTGCGTGATCGGAGCCGTTAAGGATTTTGTCTCTTATCATCATTCTGATAAGGAGGCGAATGAGTTCTGCGGGGCCTTACCCAATGACTTACAAGCAGTGTGTCGAAGCACTGCCGAGTCCTATTACACTGTTTTTTAAGTTTCGTGGTCGGCGCTACAAAAAAAACCAGTCAGTTAAAAAAGAAAAAAGTGGCCATTCTTCACGCCTCGGCTGGCTTAGGACACGTCAAAGCGGCACAGGCTATTGTCGAAGCCTTCCATAAGAATCATCCGGAGATCGAGGTTTTAAATCGCAATATCATTGATTTTTGCAGCAAGCCGTCGAAGCTCTTTTTTGTCGATGGTTATAATTTTATCAGCTCCAAAACTCCTTTTTTTTGGCGATGGTTCTATCGAACCTATAATCGGCCGGAACATCAGGAACTTCAAAGGAGGGTATTACAACGCACGATTTCTCACAAGCTTTTTGACTATATCAAGGATTTTAATCCGGATTTTATTCTGGCAACTCATTTTTTCCCAATCCCGTTTCTGTACGGTTCGCGCGATCACTCATTAGCTAGAATTCCTTCGGGCGTGGTTGTCACTGATTATGGCTGCCACGCCTTGTGGCTTGAGACGCACGTCAACCATTATTTCGTGGCCGCGGAAGAAACTAAGCAGTGCGTTCTAAAGTGTGGGGTTAATTCAAAAAAGATTATCGTGACTGGTATTCCGGTGGGACAAAAATTTCTCAAGAAGCAAAACCGGAACGAGCTTCTTAAAAAATTTGATCTTAACCCCGATTTTTTTACTCTCTTGATTGTTGGCGGTCAATTGAACTTCGGTGAATTAAAGACAGTGATAAAGGATGTGACGAAGAGAGCACCGGCGATTCAAATTGTGGTTGTGGCTGGTCGTGATCATCTACTCGAAGAGAAACTTAAGGATTCAGAATTGAGTCAAGTGAAACATGTTAAAATCTTCGGTTTTGTGGATAATATCGAGGAATTAATGTCGGTCGCGCATCTCATTTTTACCAAAGCCGGCGGGCTGACCACGACCGAGTGTTTAGCGAAAGGACTGCCGATGCTTGTCTATAAGGTGATTCCTGGACAGGAAGAAGATAATCTTAATTTTATTCTTAAATATGGAGCTGGTGCTCGGGCGGCGACTATATCCGAAATTATCGAGAAAATTGTTCATTTGTTTTCAGAAAGGCGTGAACTTTTAGAAATGCATCGACGAGCGGTTGCGATCGGCAAGCCTTTAGCGGCCAAGGCGATCGCCGATTTTGTCGTGAGGCAGATTGCGAAGTAGAGTGGCCTTGAAACCTCATTTCTTTTTTTGTTTTTTTATCTTGTGCGGAGTATGATAGGGGAGTTTTATATGCCTGGATTTGAACTCGTGTCAAAAAATAAGCCAGCCGGTGATCAGCCCAAAGCTATTCAGGCCTTGGTTTCCGGGCTGAAGAAAGGCTACAAAAACCAAACACTTTTGGGCGTGACTGGTTCGGGAAAAACTTTTACGGTGGCTGAAGTTATAAAGGAGATTCAAAAGCCAACCTTGGTGATCGCCCATAACAAAACCTTAGCGGCTCAGCTGTGTAACGAGTTTCGGGAATTATTCCCGAAAAGCTCGGTGAATTATTTTGTCTCGTATTACGATTACTATCAGCCAGAAGCCTATATCCCGCGTACCGATACCTATATTGGCAAGGAGGCGATGATTAACGATGAGATTGATAAATTGCGTCATGCCGCGACAGCGGCCTTGCTCACGCGACCGGACGTGATTATCGTGGCGTCGGTGTCCTGCATTTATGGTCTGGGCGCGCCAGAGGTCTATGAGCGGAATATTTTTCATCTCAAACCGGGAACGGCGATAAACCGGAAAGAATTTTCCAGAAAATTAATCGAGCTCCAGTTTACTCGGACTAATAGCGATTTAAAGCGCGGCACTTTTCGGCTACGCGGCGACAACTGGGAGATCATGCCGCCGGATCGGGAGGTGATCTACAATTTTTTCGTCAAAGATGACTGTATTCAGGAAATCTATGAGGTTGAACCGGTCCAAGGTTTCCGTCCGGGAGCGACGCCAAAGGTTTCGGAAGTCGTGATCGCGCCAGCGAAGCATTTCATTACGCCGGCTGAAGACCGGACGCGGGCTATTCAGGCCATCCGTGAAGAGTTAAAAGCGCAGTTGGCTTATTTTGAGAAAGAAAAAAAGTATTTGGAGGCTGAGCGCCTGGAGCGGCGGACAAAGTTTGATGTCGCGATGATTAAGGAAGTTGGGTATTGTAGCGGCATTGAGAATTATTCTCGACATCTTTCTGGTCGGGCGGCGGGGGAGCCGCCTGACACGCTTTTAAATTATTTCCCCTGTTCGATGGATTCGACTGGCTCACCACAAGCCGATTTTTTGACTATCATTGACGAGTCACACGTCACTATCCCACAACTTGGAGGAATGTATCACGGCGACGCGTCCCGAAAAAAAACCTTGATTGAGTATGGTTTCCGTCTACCTTCGGCTGCCGATAACCGACCCTTGAAATTTAAAGAATTCGAAGCTCGTATAGGGCAGGTAATTTATACTTCGGCGACGCCCAGTCTGTATGAAAAGCAAAAAAGCGCCGAGGCCTGCCCCGAGCCGAGTCGGGGGATTGTCGAGCAGATTATTCGGCCGACGGGATTGATTGATCCGCGAATTACGATCCGGCCGGCGCGCGGGCAGATTGACGATCTTCTGCCGCGGATCAAGGAACGGGTTGCCTCCCATGAGCGGGTACTCGTGACGACGCTCACGAAAAAAATGGCCGAAGATTTAAGCTCGTATTTGGAAGAGTTGAAGATTAAAGTAACCTATCTTCACAGCGACGTGAAGACTTTGGACCGCATCCGGATTCTAACTAATCTCCGTAAGGGTAATTTTGATGTTTTGGTCGGCGTGAATCTTCTGCGTGAAGGGCTGGACCTACCGGAAGTTTCTTTAGTCGCGATTCTCGACGCTGATAAAGAAGGTTTTTTGCGGAGCGAGACCTCGCTTATTCAGACCATCGGTCGGGCGGCGAGAAATGTCCGCGGCGAAGTCCTGATGTACGCCGATCACATTACGGGCTCGATCGAACGAGCAGTGGGCGAGACCGAGCGGCGACGAAAAATTCAATTGGCGTATAACGAAGCGCATAATATTACGCCAACCACGATTCTTAAAGAAATTACCGACATCCTGCCAACCGAAGAAATTTTGAAATTAGAATTAAAACCGATTCCGAAATCAAAGTCCGCCCTTGAAAGTTTAATTAAAGACAAAGAGCGGGAAATGCGTGAGGCGGCTAAGCATCTCGATTTTGAACTAGCGGCGATTTTACGAGATGAAATCAAAGTTCTGATGAAACAGAACAAAGAAAAAGGACGTCACTTAAAAGCACGATAAAATCTACTCGTCTTTTTGTCGAATAACGGCGCCTTAATCGTCGCCGCTAACAACTCTTCTGGCAGTTGCCAGCACCTTGAACTGGACCGAAACTCCCAGTACAGCTCCCGCGGTTGCCAGAAATTGTCGGCAACGCCGTGCCGCCGCATGACCAATTGACGATGATATAACCTGTCGGGCAATCCGCAGGACAAGAGTTGCTGGAAGAACTACAGGCAATCGGCGAATTAAACGGCGTGCAGGTTGGCGTGCTGATCGTGATGGTGTTGCCGTTCGTCGCAATGGTCGCGCTCCCGCCTCCCACAATCGACATCGCCCCCGTGGCGCCATTGAGGGAGGTCACCCCGCCGCCGCCAGTGCCGCCGGTCGCATCCGTGCCACAGAAAAGCAAGCCCGTTGCATCCGTGTCGATCGTATCGCAATTAACCAGACCTTCCACGCGCAACCCGCCTGCTACATCCAGTTTCTGGGTCGGCGCAACGGTTCCGATTCCAACGTTGCCGGCGGCCGTGATATTTAGCGCTTCAATTCCGTCCGTCGTATTGTGAATACCAAAATCTCCCAGATTGATACTGCCCGCTCCGATGCTCCACTCTTTTTGCCCGCTAGGCGTGAAATAAATGAGTGCCGAGGCCGCGGTACTTTCAAACCGCGCTAACGCATTGATGCCCTTCACGTGCAACGGTTTATTTGGTGCGTTCGTCCCGATGCCGACGTTACCAGAATTGGCGCTGTAGATGTCACCCCCATTCACGATCCAGGCGTTGGCGCCGTTCGCGGTCAGTTGGACCGTGCCGTCTGGAAACTTGAAGCCGCCGCTGGTGGAGTGGATGGTGCCGACCACTTGGAGTGTTTCTGTCGGTGAGGCCGTCCCGATGCCCATCTTGTTCCCCACGATCGTCACTTGATCGTTGTTCAGCAGCAGTCGATTGTTGCTATCGACGCGCAGACTACTCTGGACCACTCCAGCGGCCGTCATCTGCAGAACCGTATCGCCTGTTCCATCCCCCAGCCGCAATTGGGTCGTACTCGTGGGATCGACGACATGCAACTTGACCGCCGGACTCGCCGTCCCGATGCCGACCTTGCCAGCGGTGGTAATCACCATTCGCTCCGTATCGTTTGTGACCAACGCCAAATCAGGTCTGGGGGTACCCGAGCCTGCAAGGATGGCGCGAGTACCGTTAAACGCAATGAGGGCATACTGAGCGCCTCCTGCGTCAACCTCATTAACGGTCCTTATGACCCCGTTGACATCTAATTTCGCCGTAGGACTCGCCGTCCCGATGCCGACATTGCCGTCAGCTCTGACGCTCACAAGGTTCGTTCCCACTCGGTTTTGAATCCGCAGGGGGCTATCGTTAACGCCATTGCCCGCCTGGATCAGCAGACCTTGCCCCTGGTTATCAGTGACATCGAGATTGACGATTTTCGCCGTATAATCGCCCGAGTTACTACCATCAGGGCGGGAGACGTGCAACGAGGCACTGGGATTCGCCGTCCCGATGCCGACATTTCCCGTATTCGTGATCACGACTTTGTAACTGCCACCTTGCAGGAAGTCGGCTATATCTCCGGTGCCGTTTTGGTTCGCGGCAAACATCGCCCGAGTGCTATTCCCGCGGAAAAAGGCGCCGCCGATCACATCCAATACCTCCTGCGGGTTCGCGGTGCCAATGCCGATTTTGCCTGTGGTGGATTGGAAAATCACCGAATCGCCAATTGCCGTGGGCGCGGTGAATTTAGGGATCCGACCACTAGTGCCACTCCCGCCGATTTGGGCTAAGGCGGGCGTGAAAAGAACTAACGACATCGTGAGTACTGTCACGATGAGATAGCGTATATTACTCATAATTTTACTTTAATTTTAGGCGACCTTTATTAAAAGATTTATTATCTTCAGTGTACGTCTCTATAGTTTTTCCCGTCAAGCCTTTTCATTGCCATCGTCGCGAGTCGGCGAGAACCCGCTCGCCAGCTCAACTTTGAACTAGCGGCGATCTTGCGGGATGAAGTCAAGGAGTTAGCGAAGCAAATAAAAAGCGGTCCGTCTGAAGTAAGACGAACCGCCATGCGGGTTCGAAGAGCTACCTAGCTAGGCGTACATTGCTCGGTCGTGGTCGAAACAACTGGAGGAGCGGGATTCGGTTCGGGTAGGAAATCATAGGGGCCGTTGATCGGGATTCGACACTGATCCATCCATCGGTAGAGAGCCGTCCGACCCGTACCAAGATTCTTCGCCGTTTGGGTCAGGTTACTCCGTCCAGTCTTGGGGTTGAGGCAAGCGATGAGCTCGGCACGGATTCCGATTTCCCTCAGTTCTTCGAGTGTGAACTTTTTCAGCTTTCCATCCTTACCGAGCGTTTCACGGAATTTCAGGAAGTCTGCGATTCGAGGCGAGTACGCGGAAGACACCTGCGAGGGTTCCATGACTGATCCTCCATAAAATCACCCGACCATCCGGGCGATGAGAAGAGTTTTACAAAAGCCGGGAAGCTTGTCAATGAAAATCGAGTTCCGGGTAGCGAAGCTTTTGCCGAAATAATTCACGTGATACGCTATTAAGTGTATGAAACAGCCGACTTCCTCCTTGGCGGTTCGTAGGATCGCCGTGCAATATCTTCAGCATGAGTTCCGTAAGATTTTCCATGACGTCCGGGACAAGCGGGTCTGGAAATTAATTGATTGGTCGCTTGAAGGTTTTCCAAAGCGTGACGGCGAAGGATCGTTTTGGCAACTTATTGCTGGCATCTCTGAGGGCTGGAAGCTGAAAAGGGTTTTTGAACTATTATCAGATACGTCATATCGTTGGCGATTGGAAAAAATTCCGGTGTGGAAGCTCGTGTTGGGCGGTATGTCGCCGACGATCGACCGGTATACAGTTAAGAAATTTAACCGGAACCCTTTACGTTTCGCCGAAGCGTGGAAAAAGAACGCGCAACTCCGTAAGGCTGTGCTCAGAACTGGTTTCGCTAGCCATCCCGAACGTGATCAGTTCCCGATTTTTGTCTTTGAGTCTGGAAATGGTTTCCGGGTCTTTGACGGCATGCGTCGTACCCTTCTGGCTTTGATTGCCGGTCGGACCACGATCAAGGCCTGGGTAGGGTATAAGGTAAATCGGAACGGTAAACCGCTCATTAGTCCTGAACGTGCCTGGTTTCTCGAGAATATTTATGAAAATGCTTCTACAAAAGACGTATCATTAGAGAAAGCGATTCTCCGGATTGGTAAAGAAATCATAAAAAATTATCGGAACGGAAAGGAGGTCCTGGATAAACGAATTGCTAGTTGGTCGCATGATCCGGATTTTAAAACGCTGGTTAGAAAAATGATCCGTTCCAAATAAAAAAGCCGATCGAGATTTCCCGTTCGGCTGGCACCTAGTAGATGTTCGGGCGTAGTTCGTCGAGTTTTTTGCTCAAAAACTCTTTGAGGCGACGTGATTCAACGCGTTCAAGCATTCGCATGAGAGAGTTATCAATCTCGATGAGATAGTCTCGGTCCAGAGTTGCGGGATCGAAGTCGAGATCGTCGTAGCCACGCCTCAAGAGTAGTATGAGGTCAGTGGTAATTTTCCCATCACCGTCTTGCGGATATTTTGTCACTCGAAACTCGATTCTTTCGAGCTCACCGAGTACCCGCGCCTTAGCTTCTTTACTTTTCTCAACCATCGCATCCTCCCGTTTCTTCTAAGGCCGAAAATCTGCCGTAAGCGCCTTCCTATTATTTACTCCTTTACTTTGATCTTGTCAATATCATAGTATTGTGGTACAGTCTTTATAGTGTGAATTTCAGCAGGGAAGCTGATCTAGCTTATTCCGGGAGGGAGTCATGAATTTCTACGACGAGTACAAATGGTGTAGGAAGTGTAATCGCTACGTGAACTTCATGAGGACGGTGGACGCGAGTTTCTGCGTGCATTGCGATAGTCGCCTGCTTATCTTTTCGGATGAGGATTACAAGAAGTTTCACTTAACCCTCAAGTTTGCGGTAAATTTTGAGAACCCTCTTCGGCGACAGTGATAGCTACCGTCAAGGATCGCCTTTGGCGGTTTTTATTTTTAGCCTCACTAGCCTCGGGGTTCTGCCCCGAGGCTAGTAAATTGTTTGATGCGAAATAAGGTCTTGTGATAAATAAAAAAAGACCCGGGCGCGCCACGCTGGCGGTCGGGTCAAAAGGGATTCACTTCTTGATGCCTCGAACTTCTTCGATGAGTTCGTTCTCGACGAGCGCAAAAGCGGCGGGTCTGCCAGCGTAGTAATTTTCCTCCTGTCGGTGGGAATTTTTCTCCTCGTGCTTGTCCTTACGTGCCTTCGCCTTCTCTCTTTCTCTGTGACTCTTCTGCGCATTCGACATCCTAGGATCCTCCCAGTATTATTCAAACCCATCCATGGGTTTGTTATAAAAAGCATACCCTAAGCTTTATACAATTTCAAACTATTTTTTTATCGTTCTCGGCCGCGACCCAAAGCGCGGTTTTTTCTTTTGACATTTGCATTCACAACTTCTAGACTTTCCCTCATACCCCCTGAGAGTCTTTGGACGGGGGCATTCCGTTATGCACGACAAAATAATTATCAAAGGCGCGCGGGAACATAATCTCAAAAATATTTCTCTCGAGATTCCCCGCGACAAGATGACGGTCTTTACCGGCCTTTCCGGATCGGGGAAGTCGTCACTTGCTTTCGATACGATTTTCGCCGAAGGCCAGCGGCGGTACATCGAATCGCTCTCGGCGTATGCTCGGCAGTTTTTGGGCCGGCTCGATAAACCCGACGTTGATGAGATTGAGGGACTCTCCCCGGCAATCTCAATTGACCAGAAAAGCCATTCGCACAATCCACGCTCGACCGTCGCGACCATCACCGAAATTTATGATTATCTTCGGGTGCTTTTTGCCCGCGCCGGCAAGCCGTATTGTCCGACCTGCGGCCGCGAGATCAAGAAAATGACCAACGAGGAAATCGTGGACACGGTCATCGAGTTTATGAAGCAGTCAAAATCCGACCGGAACGTTTTGATTTTGGCGCCGGTCGTGCGCGGCCGGAAAGGTGAGTATTATCAGATGTTGTACGATTTCCTGAACGCCGGATTTTCCGAGGTCCGGATCGATGGCAAGTTTATGTCGCTCCGGGAGCGGATCGAACTTTCGCGTTACAAACAGCACTCGATTGATCTGGTGGTTGATCGAATTCCGTCGACTCTTAACTGGAAAGAGAAGGATAGCCGCCTCCGGCTTTCCGAGGCGATCGAATCGGCGCTTAAATATGGTAACGATGTCGTGACGGTCATTACCGACAACGAGGTTTCGCTCTCGGCGAAATTTACCTGTCCGGACGACGGGTTTTCCTTTCCGGAAATCGAGCCGCGGCTTTTTTCTTTTAATAGCCCCTATGGCGCCTGCCCGCAGTGCCACGGTTTGGGCACCGAAGATATTTTTTCGGAAAACATCTGCCCGGTCTGTTTAGGCAAGCGTCTCCGGCCGGAATCTTTAAGCGTTTTAATCGAAGGCAAAAATATCTGGAGCCTGGTTCAGCTTTCGATCGAGCATGCGCATTCCTTTGTCGAGAAGTTCGAAAAATCGTCGGTTAAAAATCTGAGTCTTCACGCGATTGTCGAGGTCCCGCTCCGCGAGATTAAAAGTCGGTTGAAATTTATGATTGATGTCGGTCTTGAGTACCTGACGCTTGAACGCAAGGCCGCGACGCTATCTGGTGGCGAGGGGCAGAGGATACGGCTCGCTTCCCAAATCGGCTCGCGGCTGACCGGTACGTTGTACGTTTTGGATGAACCGACGATCGGGCTTCATCAACGAGATAATGCTAAATTAATTAAAACCCTTCATGACCTTAAAGACTTGGGTAACACGATTATCGTAGTTGAGCACGACGAGGAAACGATCCGTTCCGCCGATTATCTGGTCGACATCGGTCCGGCCGCGGGCGTCCATGGTGGAAAAATTATGGCCGCGGGCCCGATGCCGGAAATTTTGTCCGCCAAAGGCGGATCCGCCTCCGGCGGAAAAGACACCTATACACAGGAATCGCTTACGCTTGAATATCTTCGCGGCAAGCGGTTTATTGACGTGCCCGACGAACGTCGGAAAGTAAAATTTCCGCATCACGAGGCGATTAAAGTCAGAGGAGCGACGGAGAATAATTTGAAAAATATTGACGTGGATATTCCGCTTCGGCGGTTTACGGCCATAACCGGTGTTTCGGGGTCAGGCAAAAGCAGTTTAGTATACGACGTGCTTTATAAAGCATTAGCCAATAAATTCAACGGTGCGAATTATAAACCGGGAACCGTCAAAGCCATTTCCGGAACCGAATATTTTAACCGTGTGATTAATATTGACCAGTCGCCGATTGGCCGCACGCCCCGTTCGAATCCGGCTACTTATGTCGGCGCTTGGACCTATATCCGCGATCTTTTTTCTTCAACCGAAGACGCGCGGGTCCGTGGTTATAAACCTGGCCGGTTTAGCTTCAACGTGCCGGGCGGGCGGTGCGAAAATTGTGAGGGGCATGGTTTGATCGCGATTGAGATGCATTTTTTGCCGACCGTCTATATCCAGTGCGATGTTTGTAAAGGCAAGCGTTTTGATCGAGAGACCTTAGAAGTCGAGTATAATAATAAAAATATCCATGACATTCTAAAAATGACGGTTGAGGAGGCCGTGCCGTTTTTTGGAGATATTCCCTGGCTTCACGATCGCTTAAGAATTTTGCAGGAAGTGGGGTTGGGGTATTTACAATTGGGACAGTCAGCCACAACGCTTTCCGGCGGCGAGGCCCAGCGGATTAAGCTTTCGGCCGAATTAGGCAAGCCGGATACCCGCCGGACGCTTTACTTACTTGACGAACCGACAACTGGTTTGCACTTTGCCGACGTGAATCAACTTCTTATCGTGCTTCAAAGACTAGTTGATCGGGGAAATACCGTGGTTGTGATTGAACATAACTTGGACGTGATTAAAACCGCCGATTGGGTGATTGATTTGGGGCCGGAGGGCGGCGACAAAGGCGGGAAGATTATGGTTGCCGGAACGCCAGAAGAAGTGGCACGGAGGGCCGGGAGTCATACCGGGGAGTACTTAAGAAAGGTTTTAAAGTAGGGGGGCGCAAAACTATTTCTATTTCCTCAACCCAATGAAGGATAAATATGCAAGAGGAGCTTTAAGGGAATAAGAGTTTCGAAAAGATACATTAGAGCTAGAAAATAAGGTGCGTCGAGATGTTGAAAGTTTAGAGAAAAACCAAAAAGTCCTGAGTATCCTCCATGATCTTAAAGAAAAGGGATTAATTTAGCCGTAAGTGGAATAGTTATTTCATCGCCCATTACTGGGCGGTTTTTGTTATTCTCAATTCAAAAAGCCAAGATTTTTTAACTAACCCACGCGACGCGTAATTTTGAAAAGTCAACTTACTCGTCTTATTGACGATCGTCAATAAGACGAGTTTTTGAAGATACGGAATCAATCAAATTCACCGCGCGCCGCCGATTCCGATTTTTCAAATTGGACACCAAGCTCGTTCGCTGTGGGGTTTCGGAGAATAAGAATATTCTCTTTTTAGACTTGTATGTAGCAGTCTCTATTTTTATCTTTTTCGTTCCTCGACCTGCTACTTATGGTTCTGAAAAAAAGAATGCTCTTGGTAATTTTTTGGGAAAAATGCTTAAAACCCCTCATAAAGCCTAGCTTTTTGAGGGGTATGGGCGTGCTATTGACTTTTGGCGTAGGTATGCTATAATGGAGACATCCTGAATAGGGATATTGTTCTTTGAATTAAGCTACTTAACGGCAGGGCTTTTTCACTTCACATGGTGTGAGGTGAGAGGAAATGCCATAACGAAGAAAGGCTGGCTATCTATGGATACCCGGCTTGCGCTCTCTGACGCGAAGGGACCGCTTGGCGATCTGTTGGAAAAGCTCTCGAGCGAGAGCGGCGGGACGTGGCTTTCAGCTCTGAACCGGATGCTCCGCAAGGAAAATCCTTGGGGAGCAGAAACGTTCCGCTTCGCCTTCCGCGGTGAGGTTCGTAAAGCCAATGAACTGAAAGAGTACGGTTTCGATCGTTGGGAGCGTGACATTCCGGTCACGCCCGGCGAGATCGAAATCGAGCTTGGAGAGTTCCTGAAGCCCAAGGAAGAATGGGTCAAGGGCACGGTGATGGACGAACGTACGTTCATCGCGGGTTCCAATCTTGGTCTCGGCCACGCACTCGAGATGTATGAGCGTCGAGATGAAATCCCGGTCGAGCTTCGCAAGTTCGTTCTCGTCTTCACGGGAACTGTCCTGGTGCGCGGGCACGGCGGCCGGTACGTCGCCTATCTCCACTGGCTTGGCGACCAGTGGTACTTGGGCTTCCGCTGGCTCGGGCGCGACTTCATCTCCCGCGATCGCGTGCTTCGTTCCCGCAAGTAGCTTTGGCACTTGGACTCTGGGATCCTTTGGTCTAGCCCTTGGATTCTTGAGTCCTTAGTCCTTCGTTCCTAAAAAAAGGAGGAATCACCAAGTCCCTGTCGGATGTTTTCGACAGGGACTTATTTATTTCAAAACTTTGATTTGTTATAATCTAATTCGGATACTAGGCGAATCTTGCCTGTGGCTAACACGCCCAGCCTTCGTCCCGAAATGCGGGACTACGGCGGGTAAAGCTTCGGGCGGCCGAATTCCGGAATCGGTGATGCAGAATCGTGGGCGGTCAAGGCTTCCCCGAGCGTCATTATCTAGCTCCAAAAAATAAAGCTACTTGGTGCAGGATACTCGAGAATTAGTTTCCGCTTAGCGGGACGAGATTCCAAATACGATTCAACCCTAAGAGTATTCGAAGGGTGGTGACACGGATGGTATCCTGTACGTTTTTCGGCGCGACGCGAATGGCATCCACGTCCCGTATCTCAACTGGAACGGCGACAGGTGGTACCTGAACTGGAACTGGCTCGACAACGACTGGAACTCCAACAATCGCCTCGTCCGCCTCCGCAAATGACTTTGTTTCCCTGCTAGTATGGCAGGGTTTTTTGTAGAGTATTTTGTACCCACCCGCGCGCCGTCCGGTTTTTAAATTTGTTTGATTTTTGGCGGTTGTTCGGTATACTTACTAGGTATGAATACTTCTACTATTTCCAAGAAAGAATATCAGGATTTGCTGAAGCGTCAGAAATTGGCAGACGGCGAAATTTCTCGCCTTAAAAAGATTGTGTTAGAACTGGCGCGGGACGAAGTAAAGCCCGCAGTCACAAAAAAACTCGAAGAACAATCACGCCTTTTGGATCAAAAAAAGGGGAAGGTGTTTTCTGCTACCCGCGGTTTTAGGGCATATCTCCGGAATCTCTAGTTAATGGATCATCCGTCGCCCTATCTCTTGGTACTCTCTTTTCATTTTGAGGAGATTTTAAAGCAACTGAAACGCCAAAAGCCGAGTCTGTTAAAAGAATTGGAGAAACAAATAATAAAAATTCTTCAAGAACCGGCGCGGGGAAAGCCGTTACGGAATGTTTTGAGAAATTACCGGAGAATCCATATTGATTCTTTTGTGCTCATCTATGAGTTGTATCGAAACGAAGTCCGTCTGCTTGATTTTGATCATCACGACCGGATTTATAAAAAATATTGAAAGTTTTTTAATTTACTCACGCGCCGTTTTTGATTTTAATCCGCTGACTCGGCTTACTGACGATCGTCAGTAAGCCGAGTTTATTCCAGTATCCAGTTATCCAACGATAGTCAGATAACTGGATAGAAAATATGAAACCTGCCCCGCTCGCCGCTTTTGATTTTCACCAGCTTACTCGTCTTAGTGACGATCGTCACTAAGACGAGTAATAGCGGCTATGGGATTTCGGAAATTAAAAGATTTTGCTTTGGAGTCGTTTGATAATTGTAAATTAAAAATTGTCTCAAAAATCATCATAAAACCTAGCTTTCGGCAGGGTTTGTCCTGAACCAAACCAAAGACGGGGGTGTGGATAACTGAACTTGCTAACGTTCGGGGGGGGTACTATTAAGACATGAAAAACTTAAATACTACGCTCCCTGTTTTACTTCTAAGCTTCCTGATCATCAGCGGAACCTTCGTTGCCTTTTCTGCCTTAGCCCAAACAACTGCTTTACCTCCCGTACCAACTCCTCCAGTGGCACCGCTACCCCCTGTTGTTCCCGCAAACATCCAAGCTATGATAGAACAGCTTAACCGCATCCAGGTACTCATGAGTCAGATTCAGGGGTCGCTTGCACAACCACCTGCTCCTACGTCGCCGATGCCGCCAGCCCCGCCGCCACCCAATGCTCCTCAAACGCCGGTCACTCCAGATCAAAACCTCAACGACCAACTTCAAGCAGTCAAAGATCAAGTGAAGGCGGTGCAGGATAAAATGAACGCGCTCATACCGCCGGGAACGCCCACGTCGCCTTCAATGCCTGTATTTACTCATACCCTCCAGTATGGCATGGGTAATGACACTGACGTCGTTTCTCTTCAAAGTAAACTCATCCGTGAGGGGGTCTATAACGGACCGGTCACGGGATACTTCGGTAAGTTAACCCTGGATGGTGTAAAGGGTTTCCAACGAAAATATGGTATCGCAGATACCGGCTTGGTCGGTCCCTTAACCAGAGAAAAACTAAACCAACTCGGGCAGTAGCGCTTCCGTGTGTCAGTCTTTAGTCTTACGAGCGGTATCAATAACCGCATTCTTCGTAAGGTGATTATCTTTATTTTCGAAATTTTCTTAACCCACCCCGCGCGGCGCACGATTTTAAAATTTGTTTGATTTTTGGCGGTTGTTCGTTATACTTAGTAAGCAATATAAAAAAACTAACCCATAAAGTCTATCAATATACCGCGGTGTTTGAACCGGACACGGAGGCCGGAGGTTTTACCGTTACGATTCCCGCTCTTCCAGGCTGTATTTCTGAAGGAGACACGTTTGAAGAAGCATTTCTGAATATCAAAGACGCGGCGAAACTATATCTCGAAGACGTGCGTGACGAGAACGGTCATATTCCCAGTGAATCACGTGGAACGATGATCGCGCCTATTGAGGTGGAAGTATAGTACTTGTCAACTTTAACCTTTATCTGCTGAAGATTTCCTGCACTTGAATCTGGAAGACGGCTGCGTTAAGCTGGACGTATGAAGCAATCTATTTATTTTTTACTCGCGGTCGTCGTGTTAATTATCATCGGGGCTTTTTTCTTTATTTCGCATCCGATCAAAGAAGTTTCGGTTTCAAAGGAGAGTGCCGAGTCCGCCTTCCCGCCAGGAGTTTTTAAAACGTTGGATATTTATAGGGTCAACGTCTTAACCAACGCGGTTACTCCCTTGGTTTCGCAGACCGACCCTCGGGTGTTCGTTAATGTTCCCGATACTCGTTGGAGTAATCTTTCGGGCACGGGAGTAATGATAACCGCCCAGCTTGCGCGTAAGCGTTTAGTTAATAACCGTTTTTACGCGCTTCCCTTGGTGACTGACGGCACGAAGACTACCTACCTGAGCGTCAAAAAAGCTAACGCCCTTGAAGTGACGATGAGCTTAATCGCTGAAACGTCGAGCCTCACGGATCGCACCCAGGTTCCTATGGTACCGATCGCGCTTGCCCAGGCGGTTCCGAGCCGCGGCGTGCCCGGACTCTATCATCCGTTTTCACTTGTGCCGTGCGATGATTCCGCGAACGGACTCGATTGCATTTTTCCGACTCAAGCCGAGCTTGACGCCATTATCGCATCTCTTCCGTCGGAACTTAGGCCGTCTGCTGGAGGCGGTCCAATTGGACCGCTACCTCCTCCCGCGCCAGTCGGTGGTGGGGGCGGAGGAAATCCTCTTGGTCCAGCTACTTTTCCTCGCCTTACTCCTGGACTTGGTGGTCCTGACATACTAATAGGTGATTTGCCAAGGCCGGTCCTTAACCGTAGGAAGTGGGCTAATTTCATTTTATTAGCTAGTGATATAGGTAATTTTGCCCTGGAGCATGGTGTCCAAATTGGTTTTACTTCCCTAACAGGAGGTCATGGATTTAGCGTTGGGGTGGGTGTCTACCCTTAATTTTTAGAAACAATAACTTTCACGCGGTTTTTTTTATGTCCCAAAGCCTCGCGTGACTTTCTAAAAAGAGCTTTAGTTTCATTATCGTGGGAAGAGAGGCTAGTCATTTTCCCTCAGGAAAACCACTTAATCTCTTTCACTCCTGTACTCATACTAAAAACTCTTTCCTTGGTCGAGGAAGGAGTTTTTAGTTGTATTTACAAAGGCTTTTTTACTAGGTATGGTGTAGTTAGTTCCTATGATAATTAGTACCTCTAGTGAAAGGAGAGTGAAACTTTGGACGGACATGATAAGGCGTGTCAGGGAGAGGCTGGCTGTAGGTGCGAAGAAAAAAGTTACTGGCGGGTGTCGCTCTTAAGTCTGGCTATTTTAGTAATCGAGGTTGGGGGCGGCCTCGTCTCGGGAAGTCTTGCTTTACTTTCGGACGCCGGACATGTGCTGAGCGATTTGATCGCTACTATCACTTCGATTATCACCGCCCGGCGAGTAAGAAATCGTCCTGATCGCGAAGACCGTTATCGGAGTCTGAACGGACTCGTCAATGGCTGGCTCTTGCTGTTTGTCGCCGCGTTGATCGCTTACGAAGCTTTGGAGCGTACTTTTCTGAAACCCGAAATCGTGACGCGCGTCATGATTGTAGTCTCGGTCGCGGGAGCGTTTGGCAATTTCTGGCAGCGTCGGATTCTTCGGAAGAGTCACGCCGATCATCTGACTCATGAGGGTATGGTGCTTCACGTCGATTCTGATTTTTGGCAAAGTCTCATGGTGGTGGCTGCCGCAATCCTTATTGCGATCTTTCATTACCATGTGTTCGATACCCTCGCGTCACTCTTCATTGTCCTTTTCATGCTGAAAGGTGGGGCGAAGCTCACGATTAAAAGCTGGCGCTTGTATCAGTTCATGAAAAGAACGAATTGAAACAGACTCATGCCTGACCGCATGAGTTTTTTATTTTTAGCCTCACTACCTCGGGACTCTTGCCCCCGAGGCTAGTAAATTGTTTGATGCGAAATAAGGTCTTGTGATAAATAAAAAAAGACCCGGGCGCGCCACGCTGGCGGTCGGGTCAAAAGGGATTCACTTCTTGATGCCTCGAACTTCTTCGATGAGTTCGTTCTCGACGAGCGCAAAAGCGGCGGGTCTGCCAGCGTAGTAATTTTCCTCCTGTCGGTGGGAATTTTTCTCCTCGTGCTTGTCCTTACGTGCCTTCGCCTTCTCTCTTTCTCTGTGACTCTTCTGCGCATTCGACATCCTAGGATCCTCCCAGTATTATTCAAACCCATCCATGGGTTTGTTATAAAAAGCATACCCTAAGCTTTATACAATTTCAAACTATTTTTTTATCGTTCTCGGCCGCGACCCAAAGCGCGGTTTTTTCTTTTGACATTTGCATTCACAACTTCTAGACTTTCCCTCATACCCCCTGAGAGTCTTTGGACGGGGGCATTCCGTTATGCACGACAAAATAATTATCAAAGGCGCGCGGGAACATAATCTCAAAAATATTTCTCTCGAGATTCCCCGCGACAAGATGACGGTCTTTACCGGCCTTTCCGGATCGGGGAAGTCGTCACTTGCTTTCGATACGATTTTCGCCGAAGGCCAGCGGCGGTACATCGAATCGCTCTCGGCGTATGCTCGGCAGTTTTTGGGCCGGCTCGATAAACCCGACGTTGATGAGATTGAGGGACTCTCCCCGGCAATCTCAATTGACCAGAAAAGCCATTCGCACAATCCACGCTCGACCGTCGCGACCATCACCGAAATTTATGATTATCTTCGGGTGCTTTTTGCCCGCGCCGGCAAGCCGTATTGTCCGACCTGCGGCCGCGAGATCAAGAAAATGACCAACGAGGAAATCGTGGACACGGTCATCGAGTTTATGAAGCAGTCAAAATCCGACCGGAACGTTTTGATTTTGGCGCCGGTCGTGCGCGGCCGGAAAGGTGAGTATTATCAGATGTTGTACGATTTCCTGAACGCCGGATTTTCCGAGGTCCGGATCGATGGCAAGTTTATGTCGCTCCGGGAGCGGATCGAACTTTCGCGTTACAAACAGCACTCGATTGATCTGGTGGTTGATCGAATTCCGTCGACTCTTAACTGGAAAGAGAAGGATAGCCGCCTCCGGCTTTCCGAGGCGATCGAATCGGCGCTTAAATATGGTAACGATGTCGTGACGGTCATTACCGACAACGAGGTTTCGCTCTCGGCGAAATTTACCTGTCCGGACGACGGGTTTTCCTTTCCGGAAATCGAGCCGCGGCTTTTTTCTTTTAATAGCCCCTATGGCGCCTGCCCGCAGTGCCACGGTTTGGGCACCGAAGATATTTTTTCGGAAAACATCTGCCCGGTCTGTTTAGGCAAGCGTCTCCGGCCGGAATCTTTAAGCGTTTTAATCGAAGGCAAAAATATCTGGAGCCTGGTTCAGCTTTCGATCGAGCATGCGCATTCCTTTGTCGAGAAGTTCGAAAAATCGTCGGTTAAAAATCTGAGTCTTCACGCGATTGTCGAGGTCCCGCTCCGCGAGATTAAAAGTCGGTTGAAATTTATGATTGATGTCGGTCTTGAGTACCTGACGCTTGAACGCAAGGCCGCGACGCTATCTGGTGGCGAGGGGCAGAGGATACGGCTCGCTTCCCAAATCGGCTCGCGGCTGACCGGTACGTTGTACGTTTTGGATGAACCGACGATCGGGCTTCATCAACGAGATAATGCTAAATTAATTAAAACCCTTCATGACCTTAAAGACTTGGGTAACACGATTATCGTAGTTGAGCACGACGAGGAAACGATCCGTTCCGCCGATTATCTGGTCGACATCGGTCCGGCCGCGGGCGTCCATGGTGGAAAAATTATGGCCGCGGGCCCGATGCCGGAAATTTTGTCCGCCAAAGGCGGATCCGCCTCCGGCGGAAAAGACACCTATACACAGGAATCGCTTACGCTTGAATATCTTCGCGGCAAGCGGTTTATTGACGTGCCCGACGAACGTCGGAAAGTAAAATTTCCGCATCACGAGGCGATTAAAGTCAGAGGAGCGACGGAGAATAATTTGAAAAATATTGACGTGGATATTCCGCTTCGGCGGTTTACGGCCATAACCGGTGTTTCGGGGTCAGGCAAAAGCAGTTTAGTATACGACGTGCTTTATAAAGCATTAGCCAATAAATTCAACGGTGCGAATTATAAACCGGGAACCGTCAAAGCCATTTCCGGAACCGAATATTTTAACCGTGTGATTAATATTGACCAGTCGCCGATTGGCCGCACGCCCCGTTCGAATCCGGCTACTTATGTCGGCGCTTGGACCTATATCCGCGATCTTTTTTCTTCAACCGAAGACGCGCGGGTCCGTGGTTATAAACCTGGCCGGTTTAGCTTCAACGTGCCGGGCGGGCGGTGCGAAAATTGTGAGGGGCATGGTTTGATCGCGATTGAGATGCATTTTTTGCCGACCGTCTATATCCAGTGCGATGTTTGTAAAGGCAAGCGTTTTGATCGAGAGACCTTAGAAGTCGAGTATAATAATAAAAATATCCATGACATTCTAAAAATGACGGTTGAGGAGGCCGTGCCGTTTTTTGGAGATATTCCCTGGCTTCACGATCGCTTAAGAATTTTGCAGGAAGTGGGGTTGGGGTATTTACAATTGGGACAGTCAGCCACAACGCTTTCCGGCGGCGAGGCCCAGCGGATTAAGCTTTCGGCCGAATTAGGCAAGCCGGATACCCGCCGGACGCTTTACTTACTTGACGAACCGACAACTGGTTTGCACTTTGCCGACGTGAATCAGCTTTTAATTGTGCTGCAAAGATTAGTTGATCGGGGAAATACTGTGGTCGTGATTGAACACAACTTAGATGTAATCAAAACGGCCGACTGGGTAATTGACTTGGGGCCAGAGGGCGGCGACAAAGGAGGAAAGGTTATCGTCGCTGGCACACCCGAAGAAGTGGCGCGGCGAGCGGGGAGTCACACGGGGGAGTACTTGAGGAAAGTTTTGAAGTAAAGACGAGTAGTTATGTCTTGTGTATAACTTGCATTTGCCTTTTTGCATCGGGGGGGGGATACTTAAAGTAAACAGATGCAATAACCAATTCATGTCTTTTAATCCAGAAACAGAAAAAAGAGGAGAAGTGAATCTTTCGCCAGTCGCGACTTTTTCTATTTTAGGTTTACTCGCGGCAGTGCTTTTTTTAAACCTACTTCCCTCCGGATCAACTGCTTCTAAATCGAACTTTAATGCTAGTAAGTCTGTGGTTAGTGTGTCTCCTTCAGGAGCTTCTGCTGAGGGTTCCAATGTATGTCATGCAGTTGTTGATGATCTTATTGGTTACGGGGTTAATAAGGATCGATCTGTGGCCGAAGCAGCGGCTTTAGCAAGTGTTCATGAACAGTGTTCAAATACATATGAAACTGCGAGTCTTTGTGGAGAGTATTCTTCCGGGTCTATTGAGTGTGTGCCGGGAAGCTTCAGTGTCGGTACTCCGTACGTTACCTGCAAAATATTTACTAATGCCATTGGTGAGAAAACATGGAGATGCAGGGCATTAGCTCATTGTTCAGTAGGTTGTAAGGAAAGAGTGCATCCGGTACAATATCCCCCTTCATCTGGAGCCACTCAAACGACCCTCCCTAATTGATCCAAGTAATAATTACTTATAGGTTTTTTCGTTACGCCGTTCGATAGCGAGAATGAAGATTTCTTCATTATGGATACGATACATAATACGAATATCTCCTTTGCGGATACGGAAAATATCGTCGCGGCCTTTTAGTTTTTTAATATCAAGCCCGTTTAATTCGCCACGCGAAAGTTTCTGAAGAATAAATTTGACCCGCTTCCGTTCTTTGTTGGTTAGTTTACGGAGTTCTTTCTCGATCGCGTCCATCGGTCCTAAAGACGAGAAAGGAGATCGGGAAGTCGAAGGCCTCCTTTCTTGAGACGCGTGAAATCAACTACTGATTCCCAGGTTTCACTCTCCTCGGTCGGGGAAAGCCGAAACACCGGTTTCGAGCGACGCAAGACGAGAAAAGACGAACCCTTTTTCACCGCGTTGATATAGGTTTCTAAATTTTCCCGCAAATCTTTTAACCCCACTGTTTTTTCCATATACAATAAGTTTATCTTAAGATAAACTTCGTTGTCAACCCATTCGACTGAGCTCAATCGAAGCCTTCAGAGTTGACAGATTGTACTAAATAAATTATAATTAGGATACGTCAATTACAAATAAGGAGGTGTCTCGTGAGTGATGAAGCGAGAAAGAAAAGCTTCGATGTAAAGATTTTTTGCGGCGAGCGGGGCGATATTGACCCTGGTACGATTGTCTGCCGGAATTGCGGCTACGTGAATGGCGGGGAGTTAGGGTTCATGTCTTGGGTAGCCAAGAAGGCGAGCGGGGTTCCAGTCGTAAAGTTTTTCTGCCACGCGTGTGGAAGCCTGGACACCTGTCCGATCTTTGAAAACCGCATCCCTGAAGGATTGCTGTGGAGGACGCGGGAAGAACTCCTCGAAATCAAGGCTCACGTCGATAACTTCTATGTTTTTATTCAGACGATCGGGGAAAAACCTCAATCGTAGAAATGGAGGGAGTTGTGAGCACCGAGCCAACGGATGACCGTCCTCCTTCGAGCTGTGAGCCTTTGACCGCGGAGGATCTCGAGTTTGTCCGGGCCATCGAGGCCTATAAGCACAAACACAACCGACCGTTCCCGAGCTGGTCAGAGGCACTTCGAGTCTTGAAGTCGTTGGGCTATCGCAAGCAGAGCCCAAGTCCGTAAACCCGCGAAGGTTTTCCTCTCGCGGTTTTTTGTTTGTCTCTAGGGCGTGACTTTATGAAAAGGTAGTTAGTTTTACTTTGGTGATAGCAGGGGATAGTGGCTTCCCGTGAAGGGAAATCAAGTATTCTTTGTAATCTCTGTACTCATTGCTAAAAAATCCCTTCCTTGGTCGAGGAAGGGATTTTTGTTTTCGTTGACTCGGATCGCAAAGACGCGCTTAAATAGTTACTATGTTTGTCCAGCCAATAAAAATTCCGATACTTATCCCACCTCATGACGATTTATTACAAAAGATTCAGAGGGCAAAATTTTATCTTCATGAAGGCGATATCGTTGCCGTGACCTCAAAAGTCGTGAGTATTTGGCAAGGGCGTTGCGTCGAGAAGCGTCTCGTGAAAGACAAAGATGATTTGATTAAAAAAGAAGCAGATTATTATTTAGACCGGCGGGTCGTTCCCGGGGGTCATATCATACATACCCTGAAGGAGAATTTTTTGATTGCCTCGGCGGGAATCGACGAGAGTAATGGTGATGGCTATTATATCTTGTGGCCGTTATATCCGCATCGGGCTGCTCGTAGTCTGCAACTTTTTTTCAAAAAGAAATATAAGGTCAATAACCTGGGCGTTATTATTACCGACTCGCATTCGATGCCTTTACGTCGAGGCGTGGTTGGTTTTGCTTTGGGTTGGGCCGGGATAAATCCTTTGTATGATTATCGAAAGAGTCGCGATCTTTTTGGTCGTCAGCTCAAGGTGACTCAGGCGAATATCGTTGATGCCTTAGCCGCCGCGGCGGTCGTTGTAATGGGCGAGGGTGCGGAGCAGACACCGATTGCTCTTATTCGTAACGTCCCGTATCTTGCGTTTAAAAAATCTACGACGCGACGTTTCAGTTCTTTCCAGGTTAGACGGACGGAAGATCTTTTTGCGCCGTTTTTAAATCGTGTTCCGTGGAAGCGACGCCGTACCTAAACTCTTGGTTTACAAATTTTACTGTGCTGTATATGGTAGAAGCAGTTGTTTGACCTCTGGGATATCAGGAAGGAGTGATAAGTCTTGGATGGACATTTCCGAGCCTGTGACGGTACAGGAACCTGTTTCTGTGACGTGAAGCGCTATTGGCTGGTTTTCGGTCTGGCGGTCGTCATTTTTAGCGGTGAAATCGTGGGCGGAATCCTTTCCGGAAGTCTCGCCTTGTTTTCGGACGCTGGCCACGTCTTAACGGATCTCGTGGCGGTCGTAGTCGCGATTGTAGTTGAATCATCCGTCGTCCGAAACCCTATTCAGGAAGGCCGTTATCGAGGGCTTGGTGCTTTCATAAACGGCGCCTTGCTTATCATCGTCGCGGCCTTGATTGCATTAGAGGCGTTCGAGCGGATGCTTGTGCGGCGTGAAATTCTGACCGGTACCATGATTGGGGTGGCTATTTTCGGTGCTTTTGGTAATTATCTCCAACATCGAGTTCTTGGAGCCAGTCATTCTCGTCATTTAACTCACCAGGGTATGAGTCTGCACGTCCTCTCTGATTTCTGGCAAAGTATCGCGGTTATAGCCGCTGGGGTTCTGATCGCGGCAACCGGCCACCACATTTTCGATCTTGTGGCTTCGGGACTAATTGCATCTCTCATGCTTTTGTGGGGAATCCGACTTATCCTTTTAGGTCGACTATCATACGATCGCGCCACAGGGCACGAACCGTGAGCTCATGCACCCACCATGAGCTTTTCTTTTTGGATAAAATTGGTCTGATGGAGAAAATCATCCAACAATGCTATACTCAAATTTGGTTCTAATAATTTTTAAAGGTCGCGTAAATAGATAAGTTTAATGTAGTATGGATCAAGCAACCGTAAAAGGGAAAATGGACGTTTTGATGAACGCCTGCCCCTGTGGTTCTGGAAAAATGTTTTATGCTTGCTGCGGGAAGGATAAAGCGATGGAGGTCGCAAACGAAATGTGTCCGTGTGGTTCCGGAAAAATGGTCAAGGATTGTTGTATGAAGAATCCGGACGCCCATAAGGATATGAAGTAACGTTGATCGAGTAGTTTTAAAGATCAATCAGCCGACCGTAGGGTCGGCTGATTTGTTTATTGGCGGAGTATGAAAATTTGTGTATGGTAGTACATAAGATGATACCCAGGTTTATAAAAATTAAACAGAACCATTTGCCGGAGACGCCCGGGGTTTATCTCATGAAAAATGGCAGCAGCCATATTATTTATGTCGGTAAGGCTGGTAATCTGCGTCGTCGGGTAACAAGTTACTTCACTCGGCCACACGACGACCGTATCCAGAAACTAGTTTCGGAAATTCGGCGGATTGATTATCGAACAACTGATACGGCAATCGAGGCTTTGATCCTTGAGTCGGACCTGATTAAGAAGTATGAACCGCTATTTAATGTTCGAGAAAAAGACGATAAGAGTTTCCTAAGCGTTGAGATTACTAATGAATCCTTTCCGCGCGTGCTCTTAGTCCGGCGACGCGATCCTGTTCGAGGGAGGCGTTTTGGACCGTTTACGTCAGCATCGAGTATTAGAGAGGCGTTTCGAATTCTGCGTCGTATCTTTCCCTGGAGTCTACACGAGGTAAAAAATTCTATGCCGTCGTCACGTCCTTGTTTTGACTACCAAATTGGTCTTTGTCCTGGAATTTGTATCGGTGCGGTTGGCCGGAAAGAGTATTTAAAAAACATCCGAAATATCCAACTATTTTTTGAGGGGAAAAAGAAGTTGATTCTGACATCATTGCGTCGCGACATGAAAAGCGCGAGTCGGCGGTTAGACTATGAAGTGGCAGAAAAAACCAGGCGCCAACTTTTTGCGCTTCAGCATATTCAGGATGTTGCCTTAATTAATGATTCTGATATTGCGGTCGGTAGCGATGAAACGCCGCCACGGATTGAAGGGTATGACATCTCAAATATTTCCGGTACTTCAGCGGTCGGCGCCATGGTTGTATTTCGAGGAGTTACCCCGGATAAGGCCCAGTATCGGAAGTTCCGGATTAAGACCGTCGTAGGATCAAACGATGTCGGTATGTTTAAAGAAGTATTGCGTCGTCGTTTTCATAATCAGTGGCCGCTCCCAGACGTGATTTTAGTTGATGGTGGTTTGGCCCAAGTTAATGCGGCTCGGGCGGTACTTCGTGAATTTCGTTTGCGGATTCCCGTTGTCGGTATTGCTAAAGGACCGGAACGGAAGAAAAATGATTTTTTTGGGTCGATTCCGAAGGTGGTCACGCCGGAAGTTTTAATCAAAGTGCGTGATGAGGCGCATCGATTTTCGATTCAGTATCATCGTCGCTTAAGGAGCGCTCGGATGTTTGGCGGATAATGAAAAATCTCGTAGACTATCGGGTGTTACTCTTTATTGGCTCTTGGTGTTAGATTAATGAGGTATTTTTGATACTATGTGTGGAATTATTGGATATATAGGAAAGCAGGATGCCTTGCCAATTTTACTCGATGGTTTGAGGAATTTAGAGTACCGCGGGTACGACTCAGCAGGTCTCATGGTCTGGAATGGTTCTCGGTCGGTGCTTGAAAAATCTGTCGGTAAAGTTTTGGCGCTCGAGCAAAAATTGAGTAACCAAGGAAAAGATTTTACGGGTGCGGTTGGTATCGCTCATACTCGATGGGCGACTCACGGAGGCGTTACCGAAGCCAACGCTCATCCTCACGTTGATTGCCATCGAGGAATTTTTGTTGTCCATAACGGCATCATCGAAAATTACAAAGAATTAAAGATTCAATTAAAACGGGCGGGGCATGTATTCCGTTCCGAAACTGACTCAGAGGTCTTGCCTCATTTTATTGAAGATGTTCGGAAACGGAATCCAAAGTTGGGCTTGGATGAGGCGGTACGTTTAGTCTTAAAACAAGTTCGAGGTACCTACGGCATAGTTGTTTTCGACCGGCGTGACCCGGAGAAAATAGTCGCGGCTCGGAATTTTAGTCCATTATTATTAGGTCGTGGCGACGGGGAATGTATCGTGGCTTCTGATCCGGCCGGAGTTTTAAAAATCACCAACAACGTTTTATATCTTAAAGATGGAGAGATTGTGACAGTTACGGCCGAAGGGTATCGTATCCGGACTATCGGAAACCAAATCGTTGATCGCCCCGTTGAAAAACTCGATCTCGATTTTAAGACGGCCAAAAAAGGTAAGTATCCTCATTTCATGCTTAAGGAAATTTTTGAGGAACCGGATGCCGTCAGAAATTCCTTCCGGGGTCGTCTCGATCGAGAGGAGGGGAAGGTTAAGCTTGGCGGCCTGAAGGGCATGGAGAAAAAACTTCGTGACGCTAAGCGGATTATTATCTGTGCCTGTGGTTCGGCTTATTTTGCCGGGCGGGTCGGAGAATACATGCTCGAGGAGTATGCCGGGATTCCGGTTGAAGTTGACGTGTCCTCCGAATTCCGTTATCGAAAACCAGTTTTCCAAAAAGGCGATGTACTGCTCGTGATTTCTCAGTCAGGCGAAACCGCCGATACGTTAGCTAGTCTTCATGAGGCTCAGGAAAAAGGAGTAACGACATTGGGTATCGTGAACGTCGTCGGTTCGACCATTAGTCGAGAGACTGATGCCGGTGTTTATCAGCACATCGGTCCAGAAATCGGAGTTGCCGCCAGTAAGTCATTCGTTTCTCAAGTGACCGTATTATCACTCTTGACGCTTTTTTTTGGACGACAACGCGGATTATCTCTAGTTATGGGACAACGGATTATCCGCGAACTCGAACAAATCCCGGCCCTCATGGAAAGTATTTTAAAGCAAAAAAACCGGATTAAACGATTGGTCGAAAAGTATGCCCGCTACAGTAATTTTTTCTTTCTTGGACGAAAATATAATTTTCCGGTGGCACTCGAGGGAGCTTTGAAGCTTAAAGAGATTACTTATGTTCATGCCGAGGGTTACAGTGCCGGTGAAATGAAACATGGTCCGATCGCAATGGTCAGTAAACAGTTTCCGTCGGTTGTTATTGCTACCCAGGACTCGGTCTATGAAAAGATGATTTCTAATATTCAGGAAATCAAAGCGCGTAATGGTCCGGTTATCGCGGTTGCGACCGAAGGTGATAAAAAAATTTCAAGTCTGGTAGACGATGTTATTTACGTACCAAAAACGTTGGAAATGTTAAGTCCTTTAATTACCGTTTTGCCGCTTCATTTATTCGCGTATTATTTTGGTATTGCGCGCGGATATGACGTTGATAAGCCGAGGAACTTGGCTAAGTCAGTGACGGTAGAGTAAGTTACTATCATTCCTTTTTCGCGATAGCGTGAATAGCGGTATTGATTTGATCGTTTTCGAGTAAGTCTTTGTTAATCGATTTTTTCGTTCCGATAACGCGTTCAATGATTTGAAGTATCGTTGCAATCCTTTCCATAGTTACCGTTCGTAATGGCGCTGTTTCGTTCGTTAATATATCCTGATACATAAGTAGTTGAACCTTGATTTGCTCGAGCATAACCTGTTGGGCAGGATGGATTTTCATCTGTTCAGTATTGTCCTTAAGTTTTTGCGCTGCTAGGTCACGAATTTTTTGCGATTCATTTTTCCCTGCCTTGAGGTCGCGTTGTCGTATCATGTGAGCAGCGAGAGTGATAAGTTCATCAGCGTTTTTTCCTTCTAAGCCGACCACTACAGGAATAACGCCTTCGAGCGCACTTTTTTTGCCGGTGGTTGCTGATTCGAAGTATTTAACCCGGGCGAGTTGCCTTTCTCCTTTCAGTTTCGCGACGTTGCGTTTTATTTTATACTCAACTTTTGCAAAATCTGGATTCATAGACGCGTCAATCGCGAGCGCGATACGTTCTGGCTCTTTTTTTCCTTCATCGTACTCAACGACCGCATCGATTCCGTTATAGCGGTCGTCGTATTTAGAGGTGCGCACCGTCTGCGCGTTTTCTCCAAACCAAAGATAGTGTTGGATCCCTTCAGTAACAATAACTTCAAAAGCTTCACTGATCATCTTGCCCTCGCGAATTTTTTGACGCTCCTCTTCACTTAAATGCGTCAGTTCTTCATCAATTCGTCGATCAAAGTGCTCAACGTAATCCTGATCTCGTTCAACGTCCTTTTGATCGTAAACATCAGAAAAATCTTGAATTTCTATTTTCTTCATGAGCGAGTTTTTGATCACTAATTCAGAGGCCTCGACTAACTCGTTTTTTTCAAGACTTCGGAACATCCTGGATTCAGGAAATGATTCGCTCATGGGTTCGGGTTTAATAAATGATTATTTCTATACTATAATAAGGTAAAGCCAATGAAAAAGGAATCGCTGAAAATCATAGGCGGATTGATCGCGGTAATCTTGATTGTTTCCGGCGGAATTTTTTACTGGAAAAATTTACGCGGTATCGGCCCAGTGGTCAAACCGCCGCTAGTGACTAATGAACTATTAATCTTGCCGTTTGGTTTTTCTACTTCAGTTTTTACCAAGGGATTGGGTAATCCTCGGGTACTAGCCTGGGATCCTAATGGCGTTTTGCTTGCGAGTATTCCGGGTCAGGGGAAAGTTGTCGCCTTGCCGGACAAGAATAACGACGGCGTTGCTGATCAAGTAGTTACTGTTCTTGAAGGCTTGAATAAGCCTCACGGGATCGCTCTCGAATGTTTTTCGCTAGGTCTTAAAAAAAGTACCTGTCGTCTTTATCTGGCTGAAACTGATAAGGTTTCGGCTTATGACTATCAGGCTTTTGATTTTAAGGCGACAAACGGCACGAAACTTTTTGATCTTCCCGTGGGAGGCAACCACTACACTCGATCCTTGCTGATTACGCCAGAACGGAAACTTTTGGTTGCGATCGGCTCGACTTGCAATGTTTGTCATGAATTGGATGATCGGCGGGGTAAGGTTTTTATTTCTGATCTCGACGGTAAAAACCTCAAAGTTTTTGCCTCTGGGTTAAGGAACTCGGTTTTTATGGCAATTCATCCTAACACTCAAAAAATTTGGGCGACTGAAATGGGGCGAGATCTTTTGGGTGATGATACACCGCCTGACGAAATCAATATCCTAGAAGAAGGAAAAAACTATGGTTGGCCGACATGCTACGGCAAGAATATTCATGATACTGACTTCGATAAAAATACTTACATTCGGAATCCGTGTATGGAACCGTTTGAAATACCGTCTTACATTGATATCCCGGCGCATTCCGCGCCATTGGGTTTAGCTTTTATTCCTGAGAACAATGCCTGGCCGAAAGACTATTGGAATAATCTATTCGTTGCCTATCATGGGTCTTGGAATCGAACTATTCCGACCGGCTATAAAGTCGTTCGCTATAAGTTAGACAAGCAAGGGAAGGTTTTGGGCGTCGAAGATTTTATCTCTGGTTGGTTGAAGGGTGGTGAGGCAGTCAGTCGACCGGTTGATTTAGTCTTTCATCCTAATGGCGATCTTTATATCTCTGATGATAAAGCTGGTTTTATTTACCGTGTTACGCCTCCGCGTTAGTCACAAAACAGAATATCGTGAACTTGATTTATAAACTTCTTGACAGTGGATTACGGATTTAATAGAGTAGACTTTATTATCCATGGCACAATCATTGAAACGATTTCACGAAAAAGATTGTTATATTCCGGCTAGCATTATTTTAGGCAGTACGTTTTATTTTCTTGCACAGATTATGGAAAGGTTGGGAGGTTCTTAGTACCACGTTGTCCGAGGCAGGGTCACGAAGTAACCTCCTAGCCTTCCTTGGAGGTTTTTCGTTTCCGGCTTGGAACGTGATTATGGGAATACGTAATTACGTTTCAGGTCAGAAAGATTTTGACCTGTATTGTACTTTTGGTGTTTTAGTCGGATAGTGCGAATGTTACAAGGGAGGAACGCACATGAGTTCGAAAATTGGTCCAGTCGGAGAGCATCGGAGTGTGATCCGAAAGATTGAGCCGGTGTACCCGATCGGGGAGGAGCGTGTTACTGGCAGTACTGTCGTGACTCATGTGACTCGTCTGACGTGTGTGGATTGCAATCAAGCCACAACTGATGAAGCGGTACTTCGCGAGCTCAAGTGTGGCCACGGTTCGTTGTCGGTACGCGCAATCCCGCCCGAAACCATGCAGGAAAACCTGGTCAGCCGACTCGCGAAAAGAGAAGAGTAGTTCGTTTTGGAAATCGTAGGCGCGCCTCGAGTTGTGCGCCGACCGGTTTCCTTTTTTTTGTCATGGGGGTATATAGTAGAGATGCTATGCGTCTTTTATGAACTTGCTAGTACTACAATATGCAATCACTTCATTCATTAGTTCTTAAGTTTTCCGATCCAACTCTCGTTAAAAAAATCCAAGCCGGGGGAATTGGCGTAATGCCCACTGATACGCTTTATGGGTTGGTGGGACGAGCGTTGTCGCGATCTGTGGTTAAGCAGATTTATCGTTTACGTAAAAGGGATCGAAACAAACCCTTTATTGTTCTTATTAGTTCATTTATGGATCTTCGCGCCTGCGGGGTTGTGATCGATAAAAAAACTCGAATTTTTCTTTCACGCGTCTGGCCTGGCAAAGTCAGTGTCATTTTACCCTGCATCTCTAAGCGGTTTCATTTTCTCCATCGTGGGACGAAGACCATCGCGTTTCGTATGCCGCGTCCTCCGCGACTCAGGGCTTTATTGAAAAAAGCCGGTCCACTCGTCGCTCCGAGCGCCAATCTTCAGGGATTGCCTCCGGCCACAACGATTCAGGAGGCGAAGGCTTATTTTGGCAATCGCGTTGATTTTTACGTCGATCAGGGCAGGCTACGGTCTCTTCCCTCGACGTTGATTGGGCTTGAAAATGGAACGTGGGTCGTACGGCGTCAAGGCGCCTCGCGTCTTCCTGCTTTTACTTGAAGTGGGCAGGGCGTTTTGGTACTATGAAGTTGTGATAAGTATTTTTTTAACCGGACGGAAAGGATCTTTGAGCGTCCAGGCGGCAATTATTATCGCCGGTATTATTATCGCCGGCGCGATTATCTATTCAGTGGGTGGGAAGAAAACAGAGACAGCCGACGCGCTCGCCGTTGCCGGTCAAGCCCAGGACCAAGGATTGGCGGTTAATAACGTGATGCCGGTTAGCGCTGAGGACCATATTTTTGGCAATCGAGAGGCTCCAGTTAAATTAGTTGAATACTCCGATACTGAGTGTCCTTTTTGCAAAAGATATCATGAAACCTTGCATGAGGTGATGAAAAAATATAACGGCCAAGTTGCCTGGGTCTACCGTCATTTTCCTTTGGATCAGCTTCATCCACGGGCGCGCAAGGAAGCTGAAGCCACTGAATGCGCGGCGGAATTAGGCGGTAATGATCAGTTCTGGAAGTATCTTGATCAAATTTTCAGCGTGACGCCGTCGAATAACGGTCTCGATCCGGCTGAATTGCCGCGGATCGCCGAACGGATCGGCTTAGATCGTTTGAAATTTGAACAGTGTCTCGCGAGCGGGAAGTACGCCAATAAAGTTGACACCCAGTATAAAAACGCGGTTGACGCCGGAGGACAGGGAACTCCTTTTTCGATAATTATCGCGGCGAATAATCAGAAGTATCCTTTGAGCGGGGCCCAGCTTTCTTCGGTCGTGGATCGGGTGATTGCGGCCGCCCTGGCTTTGAAGTAGTGCATGATGTTTTTATGTCTCAAAAAACAAAAACCCTTATCAGCGTTTTTGTAACGGTCATTGTGATCGGCCTTGCCTACGCCTATCGGGTGGGCGTGACGAAAGAACGGGCGACCCTAGAGGCCGAGGTGCCGGCGGTCTTGGGTGAATTAAAACAGCCGCCGGTTTTGGGCGAAGAGGGCTCGACGCATATGCACGCGCCGTTCGCGATGTTCGTGAACGGCGAACTCTATAATTTTACCCGGCCGAAATATATGCTACGCGACAAAAAGGCTCACTTCGAGGATAATGACGGCACGGTAATCCATAAACACGCGACCGGCGTCACCCTGCCTTATTTCTTGGGAACTCTGGGTATTGATTTGACCGACACCTGTTTTTATTTGGACCAGACGACCAAGTATTGTAACGACGGCAACAAAAAGGTCACGCTCCTCGTGAATGGCAAGAGGATTACGCACGTGAATAATTACGAGATTCAACAGAACGATAAAATTCTTTTAAATTACGGCGACGAGGACGATACGCTCTTAAAACTGCGTTCGAATAATATTCCTGATTTGCCGACGAATCTTTAGCGTTTAAGTACGGTTGCAGTTTCCGGTTTTCTAATTTTTTTCCGAGCGGAGAATCCACGCCGTCACCCAGAGTGGTCTGTTAAAATCTTCTTTTAAGCTGGAACATAAAAATCCGCATGAGCGTTTACGCACCATGCGGAAAATGAACTGTTTCTTTTCCTGATACTACACCTGGCCGGCGGCTGACTTATAGGATGGACAACAAGCTCAAGACTCCCTTAACGAAAAGTACTAACGAACAGAGGGCAAGGCTTATCCATCCAACAAGGATATAGTAGGAGAGTAACCAAACAGTCGAGCGATTCTGGGGCAACAACTCTTCCGTTGACTTCCGGATTCTTTCTATATACCCCATTTCGTTTCCTCCTTTTGTTTATCTCATCGCCAAAACAGCCGATAGCCGCTGTAGACAAATAATAATACCCAAACATGAAGAACAACGAAGTACAAAAAGTCTATGGTAGGCGTCTGCGTCAGGGGAATGCGGACGTCGTGAGTTGCCCACTCGACAATCCGCTGATATATCCCTCCCTCTATCTGCATCTTCTTTTCGAGCTCCGCTGAACGTCTATCGCACTTATCACCGAGGACAACATTCCGCATTTCCACTACTCCGGCACAAACCGAAACCAGAACGCCAAAGAAAGATACGACGACGAGGAGGAATGGCCTGAGCTTACCAAACTTATCCTCTGGCGCCGACCAGATATAGTGGTAGCCGCCTACCAGAACAGCCAGTAACGTTATAAACGAGGCAAAGAAAGTAAGGCGGATACCCTGAAGAAACCGGCTTAGTGTACAGCACTCTTGGTACTCAAGGCGTAAGGCTTCTCTTTGCCTCTGCTCAACCTCTTTTTTATCGGACGGCCCTTCGTTCTCAACCATCGGCTAAACCTCCTGTTTTTTCTAATTCCTACCTTAAAGTTTTCGAGGTGCTACGTTATTACTAATGTATAGCACGTCTTCGGGTTTTATGTCAAAATTCGCGTACTGCGTTCTGAACCACGTGGTAGGTGAAGCCTACTTTACGTGGTTAGCACTCTTGACATTCGACTGCTAAGACCCTTATAATGAAATAAATCTATGTTAGACGAACGCCGGGCCTCAATTTTACAAGCGGTTATCCGCGATTTTATCTTGACCGGTGTGCCGGTCAGTTCCGAGCGTCTCTATAAAAAATATCGTTTTCCGGTTAAGCCCGCGACGATCAGAAATGAATTGGCATTTTTAGAAGAAGGTGATTTCTTGGAACAGTTGCATACCTCGGGCGGCCGAGTGCCGACCGACAAGGGGTATCAATTTTTAGTCGAACAGATTTTGAAAGGAGGGATTGATCAATTATTCGGAGTCTTGGCGGAAGAATTTTCCCTTTTAGAGGAAGAGTTCCGTGATCGCGAGTTGAAAGGATTTATCCAGGGTTTTTCCAACGAATTTAAGGTGTTGGGTGCCGGGTACGTGGGTGAAGACGAAGAAACTCAGGTTACCTACAAAAGTGGTTTGGATGATCTGATACGAGAGTTAGGTCTTATCGATTCACGCGATCTTTTACCGATTATCGAGGACGTTGAACGTCTGGATGACCGTATTTTTGAGCTTCGAGAGTGGGTAGAGGGTACCGAGCCCCGCGTTTTTATCGGCAAGAGTCCGGTTACAAAAAGCAATCAGCTTTCAATCGTGGCCCAGACGTTTGCTTGGGATGAAGATAGCTTTTTATTAGTCGCGATCGGTCCGAAACGGATGAATTACCAACAAGTCATCAGTTGTTTTAAAAAATTAGGCGTCGATATGAAAAAACAAAGTTCGCGTAAAAAATAATCTTTATGGCTGACCAGGAAGAAATTAAAAAGCCGTCGGTTCAGACGCCGGCCGAGACCGAAGAAATGAAACAGATAGCGAAGCTAAAAGATCAGATAATAGAGCTGGAGAAGCAAAGAGATGAATATCTGGACGGATGGAAACGAGCTAAAGCCGACCTGATTAATTACAAGCGGGAGGAAATGGCGAGAGCGGAGTCCTTGATCAAGTTCAGTAACGAAAGTCTTTTAAGGGAATTGATTACGATTATGGACAGTTTTGATTTGGCGCTCGCGGTCACTGTTTCGCCCGAGCATCACGCGGAAAAAGGAATTATTCTGATTAAATCCCAACTGGAAACTTTTTTAAAACAGAATGGCGTCGAGGCGATCAAAAGCGTGGAGCAACAGTTTAATCCGGCCTTTCACGAATCAATCGAAGAGGTGGAGTCGGACAAGCCGCCCGGAACAGTGATTGAAGAAGTAAGCCGAGGCTGGCAGCTTCACGGAAAAGTGATTCGTCCGGCCCGGGTAAAAGTCGCCAAACAATTATCAGTCAATAATCCATTAACCAAATAACTTATTAAAAAATTATTACTATGAGCAAAATTATTGGAATCGATTTAGGAACAACTAATTCAGCGGTCGCCGTGATGGAGGGCGGGACGCCTCGGGTGCTTGAGAACGCCGAGGGTAACCGGACGACCCCTTCAATCGTCGCCTTGAGTAAGTCCAATGAGCGTTTAGTCGGTCTTTTGGCTAAACGTCAGTCAGTCACGAATCCCACGAACACAATTTTCTCCGTGAAGCGTTTGATCGGCAGGAAATACTCGGATGAAATGGTGCAGAGCGATAAAAAATGGCTTTCTTACGAGATTCAACAGTCGGCGAGCGGCGGCGTCGAGATTAAAATGGGCGACCCCTCGACCAACTCAGGGCCAGGCGGATGGTTCACGCCGGAAGAAATTTCCGCGATGGTCTTGGCGAAGCTCAAGGCCGACGCTGAGGCCAAGCTTGGAGAGTCGGTCACTGAGGCGGTCATCACCGTACCAGCTTATTTTGACGACAGCCAGCGCCAAGCGACCAAGAATGCTGGTGAAATTGCCGGACTCAAAGTGAAAAGGATTTTGAATGAGCCGACAGCCGCGGCTCTGGCCTATGGCTTAAATAAGAAGAAAAACGAAAAGATCGTGGTCTACGATTTCGGCGGCGGGACCTTCGACGTCTCCGTGCTTGAAGTCGGCGATGATACTGTTGAGGTGAAGTCGACCGGCGGCGATACGCATCTGGGCGGCGACGATTTTGATAAACGCATCAACGAGTATTTGGTCAAAGAATATAAAAAGCAGGAAGGCATTGACGTCAGTAAGGATCCGTTGGCGCTCCAGCGGTTGAAAGAAGCGGCTGAAAAGGCCAAGCATGAGCTTTCGACTTCTTTTGAGACCGAAATCAATCTTCCGTATATCACTTCCGACGCCGCGGGGCCGAAACATTTCTTGATGAAATTGACCCGGGCCAAGCTTGAAGAATTGGTGGGCGATTATATTGATCGTTCGATTGCAATATTAGATAAGACGATTAAAGAAGCTAAATTTGAGATCAAGGACATTAACGAAATTATTTTGGTTGGCGGTCAGACCCGGATGCCGGCCATGCAAGAGGCGGTCAAAAAGTATTTTGGTCGCGATCCGCATCGGGATATCAATCCTGACGAAGTAGTAGCCGTAGGCGCCGCGATCCAGGCCGGAATCCTCCAGGGCGACATCAAGGACGTTTTACTGTTGGACGTGACGCCGCTTTCTTTGGGTATCGAGACTTTAGGGGGCGTGATGACGCGCTTAATTGAGAAAAATACGACGATTCCGACGGCCAAGACGCAGGTATTTTCAACCGCGGCCGATAATCAGCCTTCGGTTGAGATTCACGTGCTGCAGGGCGAACGTGAGATGTCCGCGGATAATAAAACCCTGGCTCGATTTATGTTGGACGGTATTCCTCCGGCGCCACGAGGAGCGCCGCAGGTTGAAGTCATCTTTGACATTGACGCGAACGGCATTTTAAACGTCTCGGCCAAGGATAAGACTTCCGGACGATCGCAGTCAGTTAAGATCGAAGCGACCACTAGTCTTTCGAAAGAAGAAATTGAGAAATTGAAGAATGAAGCCGCCGCGCATGCTGAGGAGGACAAGAAGAGACGTGAATTGGCCGAGGCGCGTAACAACGCCGAGCAGTTGACGTATCTTGCCGAAAAATCCTTGCGTGAGTATGGAGACAAAGTTACTGCCGAGCTTAAGGATTCGGTCCAGAAAAAAATCGACGCCTTAAAATCCGTGAAGGACGGCAACGAAGTAGAAGTAATAAAAGCTCGCGCTGACGAGTTGTCGGCAGAGTTACAGAAACTTGGTCCGGCCATGCAAGAGAAGAAGCCGGAAGAAGGGGCGGCGGGGCCAAAACAGAATTAACAGTCTGGAAGTGCTATACTAAAAAACATGGCTGAGGCCGAGCGCGACTATTCTTTTCTAAAACTCACGATTTTTTCGGTAATCGCGATTATTGCGGCTTTATTTTTCGGGTATACGGCCCAAATTTTTTCAGTTGATTCTTCAAGCGCTAATTCTAACTTTTTCTCCATCGCCACGATACTATGGGTGCTGATTGTATTTCTGCAATGTCTTTTCGTCAGTGACACTCGGATCGCGTCCTCGGTCTTTCTTCTCGAAGTTATCGCCCTGCTCGTCCCGTTTTTCGGTAAAATCACCAAACCGCTTTTGATCGGCGCGTCGCTGCTTTACTTTTTCCTGCTGGTTGGTTATTTCCGCGGACGGGCGGAGATTAAGAATTCTTTGCAAATCCGTTTTTTTCGGATTGGCCAGCGGGTCGTCTCGGCGGTGATGACTGGGCTCGCGTTTATCGTCGCTCTCGAAATCGTCTCAATTCTCATTACTTCCGGATTTTCATTGCCCAAGCAGGTTTTTAATATTTTATTGTTTGGTTCCGAACCCGTGGTGCAACGCTTCATTCCCGGATTCGGCTTGGATAAGAGCAGTGACGACGTTCTTCGTAGTTTTGTCGCTTCCCGCGCGCCCACCGGGGCAAGCGCGGATGTGATTGCCGGCCTGACGAAAGAGGTGAAGACGCAGCTCGAAAATGTGATTGGCGGCCCGGTTCTTACTAGTGAAACAGTCCGTGATCTTCTCTATCGAATCTCAGTTAAAAACTTGAACAGACTTCATGGTAGCTTCAAGGAAATCGTCATCGCTCTCTCAGGGCTTCTGGTTTTTTCTCTCCTCAAAGGAATTTTATTTTTCGTCGGCTGGTTCGTGGTTTTATTGACCTTTGCCGCGTATCAGCTTCTCTTGGCGTTTAATTTCGTGTATATTGCCTATGAGCCGATTAATAAAGAGGTTATTATGCTCAAGTAGATTATCTATGAACGAAGATTACTATAAAATTTTAGGGATAGAACGTGGCGCCTCCGAAGAGGACATTAAGAAGGCTTATCGGAAGCTGGCTCATAAGTATCATCCGGATAAAGCTGGCGGTGACGAGAGGAAATTTAAGGAGATTAATGAGGCCTACCAGATTCTTTCTGATAAGGAAAAACGTCAGCACTATGACCAGTTTGGCAGGACGTTTAGCGGCGCTGGCCCGCAGGGCGGTTTTCAGGGCGAACCGTTCGGTTTTAATTTTAACTTTGATCCCTCGGGCTTCAACTATGATGACTTTTCCAATCTAAGCGAGGTTTTCGATTCTTTTTTTGAAGGACTGGGCGTGAAGAAAAAGCGGCGCACCTACAAGCGTGGTTCGGATCTTGAGTCAGTGCAAGAAATTACCTTGGAAGAAGTGTTTCGAGGAGTTCAAAAACCGGTCAAGTTCCGTACTTACGTTGGTTGCGCGACGTGTAGCGGCGTGGGCTATTTTCCGAAAGAAGGAGTGATAACCTGCGTGACCTGTAACGGCCGCGGCGAAATTCAGGAAAATCGGCAAACTTTTTTCGGTAATTTCACGCAAGTCAGAGCCTGTTCCAAGTGTAATGGCTTGGGTCAGATTCCGAACAAAATCTGCGGCGTGTGTTCCGGGATTGGCCGGGTACAATCCGAGAAGCTCTTGAATATTTCGATTACGCCGGGGATTCAGGATGATCAGTTGATCAAAGTGACGGGCGCGGGTGAAGCGGGGGAACGCGGCGCCGGATCCGGCGATTTATACATCAGAGTGCGAGTAAAGCCGCATGGATTATTTGAGCGGCACGGCGACGATCTGCTCGTACGGCAAAAAGTCAGTCTACTCGATATTTTCTTGAATAAGCCGCTCGCGATCCGCGGCATTGATGACCGGACGATTACGATCGAGATTCCTCAAAATATGAATTTGAAAGAAGCGGTCAAGATTTCTCACGAAGGAATGTTGAAATTCGGCGGTCACGGCCGAGGAGATTTATACGTTGAGTTGGAAGTCCGCACACCCAGAAAATTAAGTCCTAAGGCTAAAAAACTGCTGGAAGATTTGGAAAAAGAAGTGGAGTAAAATTTGTGCCCCCACATGGAATCGAACCATGATCAACTGCTTAAAAGGCAGCTGCTCTACCACTGAGCTATGGGGGCGATGTGGTAAAAATACTTTAGCAGAAATAATGTTTTGAGGCAACTTGGCGAAAAATGAAGCTCTCCGCGGCAAGTCGCGGGGTATCGAGCGGAATTCTCCAAAGCTACCCATCCTTCGCTCTGCGAGCTTCGGAGGGTTCTCCGTGTCTTCATCTCCGCAGCAAGCTACGGAGTATTCGGCGACGGAGAATAAAAAAGCGCCAGAGAATGATCATCAAGTGATGATCAGTTTCTTTGGCGCGGGGCAGGGGATTTCGACGACGCGATTTTGCTCTTTTTCTATTCTCCAATTCGGTTTTTTGTGGGTTTTGCAGAGTTTCCGGGATGCGTGTCGGATCAGGTGAGTCGCTGCCCTACCGCATTCTTCGCACGGGTACGGCCCTTTCCTTTTCGGAAAATCTCGGTCGCTGTGAATCGGGACTACGAAACCGTTCCATGTCCAGAGATCGTTTTCGCAAAGAAGACAGAATGTTTGTTCGAAGATTACTACCACCGGATCTGGACATTCCGGATACTGACAGCCCTTACTTCTGTTTTTCTCCTTTTTCATAACTCTCCTTTTCCGTCACCTCAAGGAGTTCTACGTACTCGCTCAAAACTCGTTCGAAAACCCGTTCATCTTCGCCGTAGGCGGTGTTCATCTGGATAACCGCGGCGCCAACTCTTTGAAAGTCCCGCATGTCTTGGCCGGATTGGACACCGCCCGCGCCGGCGATTTGGATTTCAGGCGTAAGGATATTTCGGTATTGCCTGATTTGACCGAGCGCGATTGGTTTCAAGGCGGGTCCAGCAAGACCAGCCAGACCTTCGGCCGGCGTGATTCGCTGAATTCCGACTTCATCGATCGCGAGTGCGTTCGGGAAGGTGTTGACGGCAGTCAGAAAAAACTGTGTCAGGTTGTGCTTCGCGAGGAAACGCGCGAACTCCTCCAATTGCATCGGATCGGAGAATGGCGAAACTTTCACGCCGATCACTCCGGAGTTGACGATACGACCCAGGACTTCTTGAAATAGGATTTCTTCGACGAGTTCGAGATCAAAACAGGCAATACGCTTTTGTTTCCCTTCGTCCCAAACGTTCGGACAGCCGAGGTTTAGCTCGATCAGATCGGCTCCGCCCTCGAGCGCCACTTCGGCGAGGATTCCGTATTCCTTAGAGCTGAAACCAGCGACGCTTACGATGAGCGGTTTTCCCTGATCGTGGCAAATCGCGCTGATCAAAGGAAGTTCGCGACGATAGTACTCTTTTCCCGGATTCGGGAGGCCGAGGGAGTTCAGCGAAAAGCATTCGTTCCGCCAGAAGACATTTCCTGAGTTCCCTGATCGAGATTCGACGGTAATCGAGCCCAAGACGACGGCAGCGGACGCGGAACGCGCGAGTTTCCGCACGTGCTCAGTTAGTTTGCACGTTCCCGCCGCATTCATGAGCGGATGTTCAAGGGTTAGGCCTGCGAAGTTCACCTGCAAATCCATCGTTTCTCACTCCTTTCTTTTGTTAAAGTACGTTCACGATATAGAAACTAACGGAATTAATATAGCATGAGTCATGTAGAAAAGAGAAACCTTTTTTAAAAAAACAGCCCGCCTCGCACAAAAAGATTTTTGTGTAGTAATGGGCCTCTCGGCTATTGAAATTGGGTCATTACGAAGGGCGCGGTGGATGGGATTTGAACCCACGATCTCCTCCGTGACAGGGAGGCGCTTTAACCGGACTAAGCTACCACCGCAAACCAGCTTGCACAAAGATTTTATATTTTCGGTCAAGAAAAAGCAATCCCTTCGAATTCCCTCGGTGATACATAAAATGAAATAACTTTTGCTATAGGCATACTAACGGATTTTTCTCACAAGTTTTTTGAAGGCTTTCCCTCGCTCGGCGTAGTTTTTAAACATATCGAAACTTTTTGATGCCGGAGAGAAGAGCACCACTGCGTCGGCGGAATCAATCCGGAATTTTTTCGCAAAAGAATACGCGACCCGAAGCGCCGATTGCACGTTGGGGCAGAACTGCGTCATTCGCGCTTGAGGCTTAATAGCGGAGGCAATTTTCTTTTTATTTTCGCCAAAAAGGAGCACCAGCTTTACCGTCGAATTTTTCAGCGCCTTTGCCAACGGCCGATAATCAAATTTCGTGTCTTTGCCACCGGCAATCAAAATAACCGGCGCTTGGAAGGAATGAATCGCCGCCGCCGTGGCGGTCGGATTAGTGGCGCAGGAATCATTATAAAACTGAATCCCGTGCAACTCGCGGACGAGTTCTACCCGATGTTCCAATCCTTTGAAACTCTTGATTGTTTTTTCGATGATCGCGTCTGTCGCGCCGAGTGATCGCCCGACCGTCGCCGCCATCAGGTAATTTTTCTTTAGGTTATCTTCTTTTGGCGTCACGGCGATTTTTTTAGCGGGACTTTTCGCGGCGAGTTGTTTGGAAAGAGGATTGGTCGAGAAGTAAAAGATTCGGTCTGATTTTTTTTGGAATCTCCCGATACTCGCTTTGGCGTCATAATACTCTTTGAGTGACGCGTGCGCGTCCAAGTGGTCCGGAAAAATATCTAAAATAACCGCGATGTCCGGCGAAGCGGTCAGGTCGTGCAATTGAAAACTGGAAAGTTCTAACACCAGAAAATCAGCTTTTGTAGCCTTTTCTACATAATCAAGCATTGGTTTTCCGATGTTCCCGGCGAGGATCGTTCTAAACCCTGATTTTTTGAGAATTTGATAGATGAGCGTCGCCGTTGTTCCTTTGCCTTTGGTGCCGGTCACGCCAATGATTTTTGGTTTGCCGCCTTGCCGCCTCTGTATCTTTTTAACTTCTTCAAAAAATAATTTGGTGAGACTCGAGATTTCGACGCCGGATTTTTGAGCCTTTTGGATTTCTGGCAGCGAGTAGGGAATCCCCGGAGAACGGAAAATAATATCGAAGTCGGTCAGATTTTTTAAATAGTCCAATCCTAGTCGGCTTTTTATTTTCCCTAGCTTTAATGTCGTATCCTTATCAAGGACCCAAATTTCGGCGTCGCGATAGGCGGGCGATTTTTTCAAGAATCGGAACACGGACTGCCCCTCGCGCCCGAATCCGAGGATGGCGATTTTTTCTTTGAAATTCTGGTTTTTAGAAAAGTCGATAATTGAGTAATCGTTCATCATTAAGTTTTATCGTAGTGGCGGCAGGGACAGCGCCGATTGTAATCTTAAGAAAAGGTATTAATAAGATAGAAGTTCAAAGCAAACGAAAGTACGATTAAAATTCTGACCGGCACCGATAGTTTCGGCTGCAGTGCTCGGATAAGCATTATATAGAGAAACGGCGTCAAATCCAAAAAGTAACGGTGACTGAGAGCCCGATGCAGAGAAAAGCCCGATATATAGTAGGTGAGGAGGGTGAACAAAATCAGCACCGAAGCCACCCAGGCCTGACGCACAATTTTTTCTTTCGTATTAGCCAGCAAGACAAAAATAAAAAACGGCGCGGAAAGCAAGACGCTAAACCCGTGCCTGTCCAGGGTAATAAAAGGCGCTTTTAAAATTGTGGATTCCGAGCTTAAAGGAACCGAACTCAGGCCTTTCAAGAAATAGTAATAAATATTTGTAGGGATATACCGCAGAGAAAAAAGCTTGCCGGTATACTCTAAGTTTTTAAACCATTCAGGCAAACTGGAAAGAGGGGCTAATCGATATCCATTTTCAAATAGATTGTTAAATCGCGTGTAATTATAAAGCAGTAAGAGACAGCCCATAAAAAAAACCGGCGCGAAAAGTACTACCAACTCACGCAATTTTTTCTTCCAGTCGTACTTTTCAAAAACGATATCTAAAACAAAAAAAGCAATACCTAAAAGGATATTAGCCCGGGTCGCGAAGACGAGCGCCATCAAAAGACCAATCAGCCAGAAACGCTTACGGCCAAAGTATTCGAAAAGGGCTACGAGTACCAAGGTCGTCGCGATCGTTTGCGAGAAACGCCACGAGGTCGAATCAATAGCGACGGCGAGAAACATACTCCCGAAAAGATAAGCGAAGGCGAGCCAGAGCGCGTGCAATTTTTTTTGTATACCGAGCCGGAGCGCTAAAAGATACAGCAGAGAACCATTGAGGCAGGTTAGTAGGAATTGGACGTATCCCTGGCGAAAGGCGGTGCCGAAAAGTAAAACGAACGGCATGAGCAAAATCGCCGGGAACGGCCCAAGGTGCCAGTAGGGCTTGCCGCCGTACCAGGCGAGATCAAGCTGGGAGCCGGGGATTTCACGAAAGGATAACTGGCCATGTAAAAAAGAGTCGGCGAGATACACGAATTGCTGGTGGTTATCGGTCGTGAGATTTAAAAAAAGCGCGTTGAAAAGAGCGTAAAAGATTAGCGTCCCTAAAAAAACTTTTTCGAACGCCGGCAATAGGTTTATTTTAAGAAAAGAAAACATGACTCATTTAAGTCTAAATCATTTTCTACCCGGACACAATTTTTAGGAGTTATTAATCCGTCTCAGTCGCATTATCGTCTAAAGACATTGAACCAAACTATCTGCCAAAGCGCCGCTATCCCATCGCGCCACTTAATCTTTTTTCCGTTTGTATAATCTCGTCCCTGGTACGAGATACCAACTTCGTAAATCTTGAATTTATAAGCAGCGATGCGGGCCGTTAGTTCGACTTCGATACCAAAACGCTGCGAGGTAAGGCGGGGCGTGATTGCGGCAATAACTTTTTTCGTAAAAACTTTATATCCGACTTCGATATCTGAGAGATTAAGATTGGTAAATAAATTTGAAATTATAGTTATAAGGCGATTGGCCATATAATGGTGAAAGTTAAAAATTCGATGAGCTTTACTGCCAAAAAATCTTGATCCATAGACCACTTCTGCTCCCATCTCGAGTATCGGAAATAGCAAGTCAGGATAGTCTGATGGACTATACTCTAAGTCCGCATCTTGAATGAGGATGATATCTCCGCTCGCTCGCTCGAAACCGCTTTTGATGGCCCGTCCCTTACCTTGATTTTTATCGTGAGTTATTTGTATAATGCCCGGCGTATGTTTAAGTAGTTCTTGCGTGCCATCACTTGAACCGTCATCAATGACGATGATCTCTTTCTCGATGTTAGAGAGGGCAACGTTTCTTACGACTTCGATGACTTTCCTAATTGTTTTTTCTTCATTATAGGTTGGGATAATAATTGAGAGTCTTAGCATATATATGACTTTTCCTTTCTGGTGCCGACGGAAGGAATCGAACCTTCGACCCAGCGCTTATGAAACGCTTGCTCTGCCACTGAGCTACGTCGGCTTCGTCTCAACTATACGATATATTGAGGTAGTTTTTCAATTGTTTCTTCAGATATTTTCTACCAGAACCGCCTTTCAGAAACTTTTCTCTGCCGAGAGCATCTCGTTTATCAAGGTATCCCTCAAAGTAAATTAGTCTCCAGCCTTCTTTAAGCGCAGTTGTTCTACCGCCTGACCCGCGCTGGTGCTCGGAAATTCTACGCTGTAAGTTTGTAGTGAAGCCGATGTAGAAACTTCGGTCGTTTTGATTTTCGAGAACGTAGACGGAGTACATGAATTTATGATAGAGCGTAGGCACGAAAAATGAAAATTATGAAATAATTTTCATCTCGTGCCACCGCGATGAAAAATCAGCCTATTATAGGCTGATTTTTCATTCTGCGGTGTTGCCCCGCAAAATGAAACTATGTTTCATCGCGGGGCTCACGCAAAAACAACAAACTCCGCGAAAGCGGAGTCTGTTGTCGCATGGCTTGCCTTACGGCTACGCCACGCGGAAAATTGCGAAGCAATTTTCTTTGCGTGGTTGCGCCAGCCGGATTTGCACCGGCGATCTTCAGGTTATGGGCCTGACGAGATACTACTTCTCTATGGCGCGAGAAAAGTATAGCATTTCACGCTTGTTATTTCAAGAAGAGAGCGACGGTTAAGGAGAAACAGTGAGATTATAGGTTATGGTTCGGGAAGCGCCGCCGCCGGTCGCGGTCACGGTAATCGGGTAGGTTCCGAAGGGAGTGCTTGAGTTCACGGTAATCGTGTTCAGGTTATCGCAGGTTGGCGTGCAGGTCTGAAGGGCGGTCACGCCCGAGCCGGCCGGAAAACCAGTTTGCGTGAACGTAATCGGAACTCCCGCGCCGCTGGTTCTCGCGGCGGAGATGACATTTGTCGCGGAAAACGCGCCATAGCTTGGCCGGGTGATAATAATGTTATTCGAGACCGTCAAATTGAAATTAAACGGAACTCGTTCGGTCACGATTAAATTATAGATCGTCGTACCGATTAAAGTTCCGGCGGTTGCTTTCACGATGATCGGGTAGGTGCCGACAGGCGTGTTGGTCCGGATCGTGACGTTGTTGGTCGCGGCGCAGGTGGGATTACAGGCGGGAAGCGTCGGCGCCGTTCCTCCAGTTGGCAATCCGCTTTGCGTGAACGTCAGGCGATTTGTCGGCCCTCCGGTTAAGGTGACGGTGATTGTATTCCCTCCGACTGTCGTTCCGTTTAAAGGCTTTTCAATCACGATATTCCCAGAATTACTGACAGTGAAATGAAAGACTGGTGCGTTGTTGATCGTAAGATTGAGAGCAGTGGTTCCGCTGGTGCCGGGCGTGGTCGCGGTCACGATCAGGGTATAGGTTCCGATAGGCGTATCGGGGGTTACGGCTACGGTAATTATTCTGGTGCAGGTGTCGTTGCATGAGGCAGGGGTAGCAATATTCACGCCGACTGGTAATCCGCTCATCGCGAAATTAATGTTACTGGAAATATGTTGTGGGAGATAGATATTGACGCTACTTGTCGCCGAGACTGTTCCGGAAGTCGGTCTACTAATATAGATGTCTCCGGAATTGCTTAAGCCGAAAATCGGCGCGATCGGCACCGATTCTGAATTCAGCGCCGGATGGCGGGCGCTTAGAACGAGATTCAGTTCGGTACGGGTTTTGGGGCCGACGACGCCATAACCAGTCGTCTCGGGCGATCCGGAAGAGACGACGTGATGTTTGGTTTGCCAAAGTCCCACTGCCGCCTCGGTTAATTGGCCAAAGTAACCAGTGACCCGAGCTTGCGGATAGACATCCGGTTCTTCGGAGAGTAGCTGTTGCAGTTTACTTACTTCATTTCCCGAGGTATTATCGGTCACTCCGCGATAGAGCGTGTGAATAAATTGAAATCCTTGCAGACCGCTTCCGCTCTTAGTATTTTCTAATAGTTGCAATTGTGTTTGTAATTGTTGCAGGCTATTTCTTAAATCATTAGCTGAAGGTTGTTCCGCGAACACGAGAGGCCCAAAGAGAAACGCTGTTCCCGTAACTCCGGCAAAAAACACCTTCCTCCATATATGTATTGTGTTCATATCTATAGTATAGCACTATTATAGTATCGTAAAAGTCTTTATGCGTTTTGATATTCTGACTATTTTTCCCGAAATTTTTGACTCCTATTTTGCGGAGAGTATTTTAAAGCGCGCTCAAAAGAACCGTCTGATTACGATCGCGACTCATAACATCCGTGATTTTACGACTGATAAGCATCGCAAAGTTGATGATAGTCCATACGGCGGGGGACCCGGGATGGTCATAAAAATTGAGCCGGTGTATAAAGCGGTTCAATTTTTAAAATCAAAAATCAAAAATCAAAAATCAAAGTTACGAACGCGTATTATTTTATTTTCCACTCGTGGAAAAAAGTTTGACGCGAAAATCGCCAAACGGCTTTCTAAATATGATCGGTTAATTCTGATGTGCGGCCGGTACGAAGGTGTTGATGAGCGAGTGGCGAGTTACCTTGCCGATGAAGAAATTTCCGTCGGTGATTTCGTGCTTTCGGGCGGAGAGTTACCGGCCATGATGTTGGTTGAGGCGGTCTCACGGTTCGTGCCGGGAGTTTTGGGAAAACAGGAGTCACTCGAAGAGATTAAGGGATCGTATCCGGTCTATACTCGTCCGCCGGTATTTATCGGAAAGAAAAAAACTGCTTGGTCAGTGCCGAAGGTGTTGCTTTCCGGCGATCATAAAAAAATTAGTGAGTGGAGAAAAAAATAGCTCGTTCTTGCTTTCGAGTTGAAAAATCATCTCAAATGTTGTAAAATAAGCGATGTTATTTTTTGATTGTCGGAAGTTCTATGATTGAGATTTCCCTTAAGGCTGAAGAATTATTTTCTATCGGGTCGTTTCCCGTGACCAACTCGTTTTTGGTCGCGGTTTTGGCTTTTGTGTTTTTAGCGCTTGTCGGATGGCGGTTTAAGAGCGGTTTCGCGTTGATTCCCGGCGCTTTTCAAAATTTCGTTGAGATGGTGGTTGAGGCGCTTTTGAAGCTGATGGACTCGGTTTTGCAGGATCGACATAAGTCAGAACGGTATTTACCGCTGATCGCCACCATTTTTCTTTTTATCATGATCTCTAACTGGATGGGACTTTTGCCTGGCGTGGGATCGATCGGTCTCCGCGAGATTCAGGACGGCAAAGAGTCGTTCGTGCCGTTACTCCGCGCGCCGGCCGCGGATCTCAATTTCACCTTAGCGCTCGCGATTATCACCGTCTTCGCCGTGAATCTTTTTGGCACCCTTACGCTTGGCTTCCGGAAGCATTTTGGGAAATTTTTTACGCTCAAAAATCCAATCTATACGTTTGTCGGCCTACTTGAATTTATCTCCGAACTTGCTAAAATGATCTCGTTCTCGTTTCGGTTATTCGGGAACGTCTTCGCGGGCGAGGTGCTCCTTATTATCATCGGCGCGCTCGTCCCGTATTTTGTTCCGTTGCCGTTTTTGGCGCTTGAAATTTTTGTCGGATTCGTGCAGGCGTTCATTTTTTCGATGTTAACGATTGTCTTTATCGCCATTGCTACGGCGAAGGAAGGACATTAAAAGGTCGTCACAACAATTTATATTTATGAGTCCAGATACAGTAAAATTATTAGCCATTGCCGCAGTGATGGCCTTTGGCGCGTTCATGCCGGCTTTGGCCATTGGTATGATTGGTTCAAAAGCCATGGAGGCCATGGGGCGAAATCCCGAGGCGGCGCCAAAAATCCAGACTGCCATGATTTTGGTTACGGCTTTCGTTGAGGCTATCGCGATTTACGCGCTCGTCGTCGCGTTAATTTTGAAGTTCGTATAAAAGCAATGCAAACTATGCGAACTTCATGCTAATACTGCGAATATTCGCGGTATTCGCATAAATTCCCATCATTGGCATTATGTTAGAACTTATCCAAAAACTTGGCCTGAATTGGAAATTGCTCTTGGCGCAAGGAGTGAATTTTTTGGTCATTCTGCTTATTCTGCGTTTTACGGTCTATCAACCGTTAGTCAAGGTTTTAAACGAGCGCCGCCGGAGGATTGAAAAAGGATTGAAGGATGCCGAAGACGCTGGGAAAGGATTGAGCGAAGTCGAGGCGGTTCGCAAAGAAAAAATCGCGGAGGCCGAGCAGGAATCGATAGTGATTCTCTCTCGGGTAGAGGGCGAAGCCAAACAGCGGGAAGCGGGTATTATCGAAGAAGCGCGTCTGAAAGAAATCGAAATACTCAAAAACGCCGAGAAGAGCGTTGAGGTCAGAAAACGTGAGTCTGAAGAAAAGTTTTATGGCGAAGCCGCGGTCTTAGTGCGTTTGGCAGTCGCGAAAACTGCGGGGCTCGCTCCGACTGTTATTGATGAATCTCTGGTCGCTGAGGCGCTCCGTGAAGTTAAAAAACTGCCTCGATGAAATATTCGGCAAACATCTATGCTCGGGCGCTCGTCGCCGCTTTGGACGATCGGCCGGAAGAGGCGGCGAAAATAAAAGATCGTTTTCTCGCGGTTTTGAAAAAAGCGGGGGACAGTCGGGGTCTGCAGGCGATCGTGACTGAGGCCGAAAAATTACTGGTCAAGAAAAATGGCGGGAGGAAGATAATAATTGAAAGTCCTCGGCCGTTATCCTCAAAAAATCTCGAGGCCTTACAACATTCTTTTTCCTCGAAAGATCGAATTGAGACCGTACTCACGCCATCGCTCGTGGCCGGAGTCAGAGTCACGATTGACGGAGAGTGGACGATTGACGCGACGCTTAAGGGGAAATTGCAAAAATTATTCGTAAAAAATTAGTATCATTAGTATGAATTTGCCCGTCCTTCGCAGTAGCAATTGCTACGGAGGATGGATATATTGGTATCGCATATGAGCTACGACATAATCGAAAAACTAAAAAAAGAGATTGAGGGATTTAAAGACGAGCCCAAGCTTGAGGCGACTGGTCAGGTCGTTGAAGCGGCCGACGGCGTCGTGAAAATTTCCGGCCTGGCGAAAGTAATGAGCCAGGAAATGATTACGATTGAAACCGACGAGGGAGACGTTCAGGCGGTTGCCTTTAACCTCGAAGAAACTATGGTCGGGGCGATTGTCCTGGGTGATTTTTCTTATATTAAAACCGGGAATACCGTGAAGCTGACCGGACAAGTCTTGGCGATTCCGGTCGGCAAAGAAATGGTTGGCCGCGTTGTTGATTCCTTGGGCCGCCCAGTAGACGGCAAGGGCCCGATTTTTGGCGCGAACGTCAAGCCGCAGTATTATTCGGTTGAAAAAAAAGCGCCGTCGGTCTTGGCGCGCGAGTCGGTGAATACGCCCCTCCACACCGGCATCAAGGCCATTGATTCGATGATTCCGATTGGCCGCGGCCAGCGAGAGCTTATTATCGGTGACCGGCAGACCGGCAAGACTTCGATTGCGATTGACGCCATTATTAATCAACAAAATGACACGCGTCAGCGCACGCCGATTTGCATCTACGTCGCGGTTGGCCAGAAGCAGTCAAATATCGTAAAAGTCGTAAAAACACTCGAGGCTGCCGGAGCGATGAACTACACCGTGGTTGTGTCCGCGCCGGCGTCTTCGTCAGCGTCTTTGTGGTACTTGGCGCCGTACGCCGGGTGCGCGATTGGGGAGTATTTTATGGATCAAGGCGAGGATGCCTTGATTATTTATGACGATTTATCGAAGCAGGCGACCGCTTATCGAGAAATTTCGTTGTTGCTTCGGCGTCCGCCGGGCCGCGAAGCGTACCCCGGCGATATCTTTTATCTTCACTCCCGTCTTTTGGAACGTGCCGCGAAGATGAATAAGGAGCACGGCGGAGGATCTTTAACCGCCCTTCCGATTATTGAGACGCAATTGGGCGACGGTTCGGCCTATATTCCGACGAACGTTATCTCAATCACCGACGGCCAGATTTATCTGGAATCAGATTTGTTTTACCAGGGCATCCGGCCGGCCGTGAATGCCGGATTGTCCGTTTCCCGCGTCGGTTCCTCGGCGCAGACCAAAGCCATTAAAAAAGTCGCCGGTAAGCTTCGGCTGGAACTCGCGCAGTTCCGCGAGCTTCAGGCGTTCGTCCAGTTCGGTTCGGATCTGGACGAGGCGACGAGAAAGAAGATCGCCCGCGGTCAGTTGATCACCGAAATCTTAAAGCAATCTGACGGCGCGCCGGTGTCCTTCGAAAAACAGACGATCATTTTTTACGCCGCCTTGAAAGGCTACTTGGATCAGGTGCCGATTGAAAAGGTCAGAGCTACTGAGGGAAAACTGATTGACTATTTCGAAAAACTTCATGAAGGCGACATCTTAAAACCAATCCGCGAGTCGGGCGATTTGGCGGAGGCGGTTGAAGAAAAACTCAAAAAAGCCCTCGAGCAATTTTTAGTAACGGCGAAATAACTTTTTACTTTCAACATTCCACATTTAACTTTATCTTACAATGTCATCAATTCAAGAAATTAAACGGCGCATCAAGGCGGTTACGAATACCAGCCAAATTACCAAGGCGATGGAGATGGTGTCGGCCACCAAAATGCGCCGCAGCCAGGAAGTCGCGTTGCTCTCGCGGCCGTACTCGGTTGAGGTGTTGAGAATCTTAGGTGAACTTTCGCTGCGCACGCCGTATCTTCCGGAAATTATGCAGGGTCGGCCAATCAAAAAAACGGCGATCGTGCTCGTTGCCGCTGATCGGGGACTGGCCGGATCATTTAACGCGAATGTCTTTCGGGCTTTTGAACGTTGGCTCATAGTCAACAAAGAAAAAGCCCATTCATTCGTGTGTTTCTCAGTCGGCAAAAAAGCCGAAGAATTCTTGAATCGTAAAAGTCTTACAGCGAGAAAAGCCTTTAAGAACTTCGGCGATCACGTCGAAGTGGCGCAGACTCAGCCGCTCACGAACGTGTTAGTCCAAGGTTATCTAAAACATGAGTGGGACGAAGTTGTATTGATTTCCACGCATTTTCGAACTACGCTTCGGCAGGAAGTTATGACTCGGGAAATTTTGCCGATTAACGTGAAAAAAATCCGGGAGATTATTCGGGAAATTGTTCCGGAGTATGGCCGTTATTCTGGACAGAAAAACGGGACAGACGACACGTCGCCGACTAAGACGCTGGATTACGAATATTTAATCGAACCAAGCCCGAAAGAAGTGTTGGATAAGTTAGCGCCGGAATTGGTGGAAATCGCCCTCTACGACTTTATTCTCGAAGCGAATGCTTCCGAGCATTCGGCCCGGATGGTCGCGATGAAGAACGCTTCGGAAAACGCCGCCGAGTTGAAAGACGACCTCACAATCGAGTACAATAAATCACGCCAAGCCGGAATCACGAGAGAGATTAGCGAAATTGTGTCGGGAGCGGAAGCGTTAAAAAGTTAAAGAGCGGAGCGAGGAAATGAATTATAACATTTTCAAACGATCATACGTAATTGTTATAATTCAGGAGTTTGAAAGAAGTGATAGGAACTTGAAGTAAATATATGAGTCTAGTACGTTGAAGCTATGGAAAATGAATCAATGTTCTCTGGTGTTGAAGGGGGGCTTGATAGGAATAGTAAAGACGCGCGGATACAAGAAATGATGTTTCACGGGGCGAGCCAAAAAAGAGCAATTCAGAGTGTCGACAAAGAGTTGGAAAAAGAAAGAAACGACCTCCAGTCATTTGAGGAGTTTGACCGCACTCTTGAAGAGACTGAAAAAGAACTTGAGGCGGCAATTCAAGCCATTAAAAACCTCCCGAACTATCCGGAAATCAAGGCAACGTTTGAGAAACGCGTTTCGAAATCAGGCCCTGAACTTGAAAAAACAGTCTCCGGGAAAAAAGCTGTTGTAACGCGCCGCCTTATCGAGGCATACCGCAAAGGGAATAGGGATGGACTTCAACAGATATTTGATCATATTCCCGAGGAAGCCGTCCGAGAAAGGAATGAAGCTCTTAAAGCCGTGGGTATTGAAATACCAGCTGATAAAGATGGAGTTGATGCTGAGGTCAAAAAAATGTACGAGGAGGGTATGCTACTCGAAAGCCTCGTGGGTGGATATCCGGGGAGCGCAACTAGGGATTACCCCTTCAGTGACGAAACCATTGGAAATCATAAACCATTAGGCGGTCATAGCACGGAGAGAAGTGTATGGGGATCAGTTCCTTCGAGCACAAGATCATTATTAGAAATCATTGGAAATGATGATCTTGAGCGGAGACTTAATCGCTTGAGCGAATTTATCACCGTAGAACAAAATAAGGTGCGCCGTGATATTGTGCTCTCGCCCAAATATAGAGAAGTAGTTGAAAACTACAAAAAGTCAGAAGCGGCAAAGAAAAATAATCTGCGCCCACTAGTAGACCTTGCTCATGAGATGGAAATTGAGCGTAAGGATCAGATTATTCCTATCGGCACGAGATTAGAAAAACTATATCGGCTGAAAGATCATTTTTTTCTAAGTATTGCCGGGGAGTAAATGGTACGAAAAGTAAAATCATCTAAATTATCGGTCCAGTCGTGGACGTCGAGTTTCCGGAAATTTCTTGAATTGAAGGCAAAACTAGTTTATAATTTAGTTAACATGGAGAAATCTAAACATCAATTTAAAATCATTGTCGAGCGAGATGAGGACGGTCTGTTCGTCGCTTCGGTTCCGGCGTTGCCCGGCTGTCATACGCAGGCAAAAAATCTTACTGAATTAAGAAAAAGAATCAAAGAAGCGATTCTGCTTTGTCTGGAAGTGGCGAAGCAAGACTCTGCCTATCGGAAGAGAATTCAAGCTTTCGCCTCGGAGCCAGTTTTTGTCGGCTTAGAAATGGTTGAGGTGTAAATCGCCTGTATGGCCAAACTGCCGAGTTTAAAGGCGCGTGAGCTTATTCGCGTGCTTCGAGGACTCGGTTTTGTGCCTCTACGCCAGCGGGGATCACATATCTTTTTTTTAAACATTCAGACGGGAGAACGACTTTAGTGCCTCGTCATGGAGGTGAAACAATCGGCAAAGGACTGATGCGTCAGATACTTCGAGAAATTAATGTTTCGCCGGAAAAATTTGAAAAGTTGAAATAGGTAAGCGTGTATTCCTGAAAATAGCTTTTACTTGCGATCGCAAATAAAAGCTAAAATCATAAAAGACGGGTCAGGTACCTTATTTTCATCACATCTTCTTTTATTGACTTTTCAAAATTACTCATTATTCTTGAGATTAGCTAGAGTTTATCCTAGTAACGATCAGCTCCTTGACATGACTATTGGAGGTTATAGTTGGCTACTACGAAGCTAGAGCAGGAAATCAATTCGTTTCTTTTGGGATTCATTGATTTCCTCTACGCGGTTATTTTCGGCTTTGTACTTCAAGAAGTATACGAGAAGGTGCTTTTGGACGAGAACTTGAAGCGTCCGGACAAGCTCGCGCGTGTTCTGCTCGTCTTTGGAGTTTTTTACTTCCTGATGAGTGACTGGATCTACGGCCGAATCTTAATCGCTCGAAATCCGCTCAAAGGGTATCGCCGGTTCTTTACCGAACTTGCGATCGCCTTTAGCGGATACGGAGCGGCTATCGAGGTGACCCGCGGAAAGATTTTTTTCTTGGTCTACATCGTGCTCGTTCTTCTTCTTGGAGCTTACTGGGCGCACTGTACGATTCGAGAGTACCCGGAAAGCGAAGATAAAAGAGAACTTCGAGTTATTCGTTTTCTTCAACCTTTCACGGCTTTCTGGGGATCTGGTTGGTGCTGGACCTGGTATCGCTTGGAAGGTGATATCTTTGTTTTGTGGGGCGCTATATTTCTGCTTGGACTGGGATGGTTATTTGACTTTCTCTACGATCTCTTCGTACCAGTGAAATCTGGTATTACCGGTGGTCCTGGCGTCCGCTTCGTGGGCAAGAAACTTATGATTGAAATAAGAAGGCTTTTGAAAATTTCGGTTAACGAAGGAGGTAAAAACAATGCTAGATAAATTAGTTTTTCTTGCTTTAGGGTTGGTAGCTGTTGTAACGACGTACATTGCACTCCATATCTTTACTGCAAAGCTGGATAAGGACTCCCGCCAGAAAGCAGTAGGGAGGTAAACCGATGACAGAACCGCTAGCTGCCATTTTGTGGGCTAATCTTATCGCTGGAGGAGGTTTCATCGTGACCTTTCTCATCTTCTGGCATAACTTGGTTGTTAAAGGAGGAAGCCCGCTAGAAAGCAGCGGGGAGGTGAAACGATGACCGAGTCGGTGAAAGAACCGCTATGGTTTCTGATAGCCAGTTTTATCGGCGGCCCCATGGTTTTTATAGGGTTCTATCTCTTTTTCCGCTTCCGGCTATTCCCAAGATGGGAAAAAGAGTCTCGCCAGAAAAGCGTGGGTAAGCCAGCGCCTTTGTAAAAACCTCGTCGTTCTTTCGTACCACTCCGCGAATATTGAAATTCATGGGGTGGTTTTCTTTTTATACGAATCATACAAAGTTGATTTTTTATTTTTATCCGCTATAGTAAAGAAATTATACTGACTATGAATAAAGGTAAAATAATCCAAATTATCGGGCCAGTCGTAGATGTTGAATTTCCAGAAAAAACGGAACTTCCGGCGATTTATAACGCTCTTGAAATTAAAAGCGGCGATCGGACGATTATCGCCGAAACCGCTAAGCATTTGGAGCCCGGCCGGGTTCGCGCGATCGCAATGGCCACGACTGACGGCGTCCGCCGCGGCGACGAGGTCACCGACACCGGCGCGCCAATTATGGTTCCGGTTGGCCCGGAAGTCTTGGGAAATATTTTTGATGTCTTGGGCAAGCCCCTGAATGATACCAAAAAAGAATTTAAAAAATTTTCTTCGATTCATCGCCAGGCCCCGAAGTTCGTCGAGCAGTCGAGTAAGGTAGAAATTTTCGAAACCGGCATCAAAGTTATCGATTTAATCGCGCCGTTTATTAAAGGCGGCAAAGTCGGTTTGTTCGGTGGCGCCGGAGTAGGGAAGACGGTGCTTTTGATGGAACTTATTCGAAACGTGGCCGAGGAATCCGGCGGCGCCTCGATTTTTGCGGGCGTCGGCGAGCGATCACGCGAAGGCAATGATTTGTATCACGAAATGAAAGATTCTGGCGTGTTGAATAAAACCGCGTTGGTTTTCGGCCAGATGAACGAAGTACCGGGTGCGCGTCTCCGGGTTGCCTTGTCCGCGCTCACGATGGCCGAGCATTTCCGCGATCAAGAAGGTAAGGACGTCTTGCTTTTCATCGACAACATTTTCCGTTTCTCCCAAGCCGGACTGGAGGTTTCGACACTCTTAGGGCGTATGCCTTCAGCTGTCGGTTATCAGCCAACTTTGGCCACGGAAATGGGCGAACTTCAGGAACGCATCACCTCGACGACCAAGGGCTCAATTACCTCGGTGCAGGCCATTTACGTGCCCGCTGACGACATTACGGATCCGGCGCCGGCCACGACGTTTAGTCATTTGGATTCAACGATCGTTTTATCCCGTCCCTTGACCGAAATCGGCATTTATCCGGCAGTTGATCCATTGTCGTCAACCTCAACCGCGCTTACGCCAAAAATTGTCGGCCAAGAACATTATGAAGTTGCTCGTGAGGTCCAAAAAGTCCTACAGCGTTATAAAGAATTACAGGACATTATCGCTATCTTAGGTATGGAGGAGCTCTCAGAGAAAGATAAGCTTGCGGTGAATCGCGCCCGTAAGGTGCAACGCTTTTTATCTCAGCCGATGTTCGTGGCCGAAAACTATACCGGCCGGGCCGGAAAATACGTGTCTCGAGAAAAAACTATCCAGGGATTCAAGGAAATCTTGGAAGGCCGCCACGACGACAAGTCGGAAGACGCTTTCTATATGAAAGGGGAGATTAGCGAGGTATAAATATAAAATTGAAAGTGTAAAATGTAAAATGACAGATTTAAAACTAAAAAATTATTTTAACATTTTGAATTGCGATTTTGATTTTTGATATTTACATTTTTCATTATGTTATTGCATATCTACTCTCTTCGTAAACCAGTCTTCCAAAAAGAGGTGATTTCCGTGAATCTCAAAACCTCTAACGGCGAGATTACGATTCTCGACAATCACCGACCGCTCATCACGCCTTTGGAAAAAGGCGTGATTCGTATTACTGACCTGAAGGGAAGCGAAGAATTATTCGAGGCGACGCAGGGTTTTGTGGAAGTCCGTCCCAAAGGGGAAGTTTCAATTCTGATTGGTTAAAAATCGAATAAGTAAGTTATCCACAGCTCTTTCAGCAGAAACTTGAAATTTCAAGTATTATTAATCTAATGAGTGATGTAAGGACGATTGCTGATGAGCTGGCCCGATTTCAACGTCTTGTTCTTTTAGTTATTTTTTCTACTTTATTCAGTGTTTTTTATGTCACTCTGGATGCAAATCCAAAACCTCAATTTTCCGTAGAAGCAGTTCAGCAGTCAGTCTATGCTCAGACTAGCGTTTTTCATCCAAAGCCTCCAGCCCCTCCAACGGGTTTTTCAGCATTAGAGCAGGGCGGGATCGTTCGACTTACTTGGAATCCGAGCCTAACGACAACGCTTCAATATAAATTATTTCGACAAGAACTACCTACAGGATCAAGTCACGAGATTGGTTCTTTTATCGGTGGAGAACCTCATGAATATGTCGATCGTCATTTGGTCAATACTTTTACCTACGTTTACACAATGGTTTCTTGTTACACGGGTTCAAGCGGTCAAGTCTGCAGTCAACCGACAAATCCGGTTTCCGTAAAATCGAAAGCTACTCAATTTGTGGGGGCTTCCAATAATTTTTTTGATTGGAGCACTGACCGTTGCGGAGATCTTGATTTTACCGACTTGCCAGTTCGCGCGTTTCGCGACGCCAATAATTTAATCCATCTTATTTCCCCAAACATTTCTTCTCGTCAGTGGGTTGGTCCGGATTTTAATCATCTTACGCATCGTTGCGAAACAACTCTCGGATCAAATCAGAAAAGCGCTCCGGCTCAATTTGATGATTTAGAATGGTTAGCGGCGCCTTACACCGAAGATGGTTCGACAGTTCATGCATTGTTGCATATGGAATTTAGGGGGTATACCCATCCTGACCATCCAGAACTTTGCTCTACTGGCCAGACGCACTCACAGTGTCAATTCGATGCTCTTACGTCCGCGGTTTCGACTGATGGCGGAAATCACTTTACTCACGGAACCGGACCAAGTCATCTCGTGACTTCCTACAATCAACGATATGATGGTATGAATGGGCTTTATGGCTACGGTGAGCCAAGCAATATTGTTCGAAACCCGAATGATGGCTATTTCTATTTCACCTCACAAAGTATTTATACGGACGGCAGTGGTCATACAAATTCGGTTGCTTGTATGAATCGCTTTTCTGATTTTTCATTTTCTGACTTGCGTGGTTACGGGCACAGTCCTAACACCGGTGATAGTTTTGCTATTCGCTATATCAATCCGTATTTACCTGACCCAGATCCAGGTTCTATTCATGACTGCGCCGGTCTTGTTGCATATCTTCAACTTCCACTTGATAAGCCAATTCCCTTTTTTCTTGAAGGCCAAAGTCTAACGTATAATACGTTTTTTCAAAAATGGATGCTCGTGGGAGTCGGAATATATCCTATTCGAGAAGATTCAAGATCTGGCTATTCAGGAGTAAACGGTGTTTTCTATTATTTATCAGACGATTTGATCAATTGGAGTGGGCCATATCTTCTTTTTGAGCATAGTTTGGGAAATAGTTGGCATCAGGGTGATCCTGATCCTATTAAATACGTCAGCGTGATTGACCCAACAAGTACTAGTCGCAATTTTGAGACGACTTCTGATCAGTTTGATCTCTACGCTACCGTTATTCGTTATAGTGAAACTGGTGGTGTTTGGGGGCCTCACAACTATAATGCCGACCTTGTAAAAATGACTGTTCGTTTAATTCCGCCTTTACAGTAATTCTAGAAAAGAGTTTTGTAATAAAAAACCGCCGTCACGTTTTTCGTTTCGTGAAGCGGTAGACTGCCTGACCCGGATTGCGGAAGGATTGGTAATCCTTGATCATCAATTCATAGGGCGGAAAGGGTTTTTGCTCATTACTTGGTTTCGAAAAGTACACGAGATTTCTGTTCTTAACGAATTCGTTCAAGAACTGTTCGGCGATCATTTGGTTGTCGCTCTCGGTACTGCTTCCGCCTGGCTCGAACGTAACGTTGATTTGTCGCGCCGTCGGGATCCGGGCCCGAACTCTCCATCCGGGGTTGTTTTTTTGGAATTCCTGGATTGCCGCCGCTAGCTCCTGTCGGGCTCCAACGATGAAGCGTTCACAGGCTTCCCAGTCTATCGCGGTCAAAGTGCGGTCAAACGGCATTTAGCACCTCCTTAATGAATTGGACCCTGCTTTACCGATTGGCATTATCGTATACTATTTTTTGGAAATTGCATACCGGGTGCCAGGGGTTCTTTGCGACTGATTTATTTTTAATGGGATATTTGTTATGATTCCAAGCATGAACGTTGACGAATTAAAGAAAAGTTTCTTCGAGGAATTATCGAAAATCGATGACGTTAAGCACTTAGAAACTCTCCGTATTAAATATCTCGGCCGGGAGGCGGGGGAGCTTACGAAAATTTTGCGTTCGCTGAAAGATTTGACGATAGACGAGCGCCGGACGCTTGGGCCGGCGGCGAACGCGCTTCGCGATGAAATCGAAGCCGCGCTTAAAGATAAGCTAAAGGAATTTGAGGCGGTCGGCGCTTTCGAATCCGATCTTGACCTGACCCGTCCTGGGACAAAGATTCGTCACGGCAGTCTTCACCCGTTAACCTTAGTCCAGGAGCGGGTGAATCATATTTTTCGTTCATTGAACTTTTCTATCATTGAAGGGCCGGAAATCGAAACCGAACACTATAACTTTGATGCTTTGAATATTCCCCCCGATCATCCGGCAAGGGAAATGTGGGATACCTTCTGGCTTAAGCGCGATACTAATATACAAATGCGTACTAATGATACGAATAAAAAGGCCAGTCGGTTATTGCTCCGCACCCATACCTCGCCTATGCAGATCCGCTATATGGAAAAGCATAACCCGCCATTCCAGATTTTAGTGCCTGGACGGGTCTTTCGGTATGAAGCGACAGACGCAACTCACGAAACAAACTTCGGCCAGTTCGAAGGCTTGATGGTCGGCAAAGATATTTCCATTGCTAATTTTAAGTACGTTATCGAAACCTTTTTTGATAAGTTTTTTCAGCGCAAAATAGAGTTTCGCTACCGGCCGAGCTATTTTCCGTTTGTCGAACCGGGATGGGAAGTTGATGTGAAATTCGGCACTAAGTGGCTTGAAATGATGGGTGCCGGCATGGTCCATCCCCATGTGTTCAAAAATGTGGGCTATGTGACGGGATGGCAAGGCCAGGAAGTGAAAACTCGACTGCCGCGAAGCGGCAAGACAAAGAATAGTCGAGTTTCTACTTCTTGGCAGGGCTTTGCCTTCGGCATGTCGCTCGAGCGTCTAGCGATGATTAAATATAAAATTCCTGACATCCGATTATTTTATTCGGGCGATTTGAGGTTTATTGAACAATTCTAATTATGAAAAACTTTTTGAAACCGACAAAAATTACATGGATCGCTTTAATTAGCCTTATCGGATTTAACGCAATGTTGTTTGGATCAATCTTTCTATTTGATGCGATCGACCTTGACATAATTGATCCTTATTTCCTTATAAGTGTATCGCTGCTGCCGGTGGCGTGGCTATGGCTATTAGCGGACAATCTCCTCGCCTTGAAAGTTACACGTCACAGCGAATGGTTTAGCATGCCAAATAGTTTTGGATTTTTACTCGTTATTATTGGTTCATTATTAAGCTTGGCAGTTTACTATCTTATCGCTTGTATTATTTCAAAATACTACTACCAAAAGAAAGCCAGAAAGATATGAAATTCGGCTATCAGCTTCTCAAAAAATTAGTTCCAGCAATTAAATCGCCGCGCGAACATTTCTTGATTTGAGTAGCTCGTTGTAGTATTATAATCGCATATGACTACTGCCATTCAGCAAAAACTGAAAAGAGAAATTAAGCAAGAACTCATCAGCGAGTTTATTTTGCCCCTTCTCCGGCGTTCCAAAGACGCTGAAGGAGATTACCGCGATGAGTTTGTACAGGAAATTATCAGAGCTTCCAAGGAGAAACCGAGCTACCGCTATCATCCAAAATCTTTTCTGAAACTCATCTCCTACGGATTGAGGTTTATTTAGGTTTTCAAGTTTTATTGCGCTCAAGGTTATAAGTTCCGCCGTCGAACAAAGGATGGATTTTTTCTCGTTTTTAAGTTAAAATAAGGTTATATGACTGGTTTACGTTCAAAAGTTACCTTAGTCATCTTGTTTGGTTCGGAGGCGCGTGGGACCGCGGGGGATAATTCCGATGTCGATTTGGGAGTGCTTGCCGATCACCCGCTTACGCTTAAGGAGCGGACGGAAATAGTCGGTTCGCTTGGGAAGAAACTCAATGTTTCAGAGGATCGCATTGATCTCGTTGAGTTGCGGAGCGCCTCGCCCCTCCTCCAATACCAAGCGGCGCGAGACGGAAAATTTATCGTCGGTGAAAAATCCGATTTTATCCGCTATCAAATCCGTGCCTGGAAACTCTACCTTGATACTGCCAAGTTTCGCCGCGCGCGCGAACAATCTCTTGCTCAAAAGTATGCCAAGTGAAATTATCGCTAAAAAACTGGAGCAGATTGAGGAGCTCTTGAAAGAACTAGATAACTTGATGAATGTTCCTCTTCCTGACTTCAGAAAAAACCTCATGAGAATCCGAGCCGCCGAGCGAAATTTCCAGCTGATCGTGGAGCTCGCGAGCGACGTCGGCACCCAGTTGCTTATCGAGCGGGGATCAAAAACTCCCGACACTTACCGCCAGTCGTTTATGAGACTTAGCGAGGAAAAAATTCTTTCGAAAAAACTATCGGATCAATTGTCAATGAGTGCCGGACTTCGCAACATCCTCGTCCATGAATATGATTTCGAGGAAGATTACAAAAAGTTTTATGCGTCGGTAAAGCAATTCTTGCCCGTGTTCCAGCAATTCACAAAAGCCATTTTTCAGTTTATCCAAAAATAAAAACCACAAAGGCAATTTGAGGTTTATTGAACAATTCTAAAAAGTGCAAAGTTTAAAAAGCAAAATGGAAAATGACAATGTAAAAATGAAAATTCCTCTTTGGCTCAAACTCGGGCTTACTTTTTCAGGGGTTGAGGCCTTGATGCTTTTTGTGGCTCACTTTTTCGGTGATGATTTTTCCTGGTCATTTATTTTCTCTCTTTTTATACTTCCCATTCTAAACTTCCCTGCTCTTTGGATTTATCGTAAGCTTGGCTTTGGTTTTTTTGAATTTGGAATTCCCAGAAATACTTTTGCGTTTACTATTATTGGGCTTATCGTATTCTTTTTATTTGGTTCGTTGTTTGGCTTGATTTTACAGTTGAAAAAGAAAGGCAGTCTAAAGTAATGAAACATTCAATATTTTCAGTATGAAGTTTTCCTACGCCTTACTCAAAAAATTAGTTCCGGCGATTAAATCACCACAGCAGTTGGCGGATATATTGACTATGCATTTATTCGAGGTGGAATCAGTCGAAGGCGACACGCTGGACGTGAAAGTATTGGCGAATCGATATTCGGACGCGGCTTCCTATTGGGGTTTGGCCCGAATCATTGCCGCGATCTATAACGCAAAGCCTAAAATACCGTCCGGGAAAGTCGTAAGGGTTGAGATAAAGCGTAAAGTTCCCGTGACGATTAAGTCGCCGCTCTGCCGTCGGACAGCCGCCCGTTATATTGAGGGGGTGAAGATTGATCAGTCTCCGAAGTGGCTTCAGGACGCCTTGGCCGCGAGCGGAATCCGTTCGATTAATAATCTTGTTGATATCACGAACTACGTGACTCTTGAAACCGGTCAACCGCTCCACGCCTTCGACTTCGAAAAAATGGAGGGGGGAATGCTTATGGTTCGTTCGGCGGAAAAAAGGGAGTCGCTCGAGATTCTCGATGGGCGGAAGCTTGTCTTGAGTGGCGGGATGCTGGTCTTGGCTGATAAAAAAACCGCCCTTGATGTCGCGGGTGTAAAAGGCGGCAAGAAAGCCGAGATTACTCACGCGACCAAAAATATTCTCTTGACCGCCTGTAATTTTGACGGAACAAATATTTACAAAACCTCTCATGCTTTGAATCTTGTAACCGACGCCTCGCTCAGGTTTTCTCATCACTTAAGTCCCGCGCTCGTTCAAGCAGGCATTGCTCGAGCCACGGAACTGATTAAGGAATTGTGTGGGGGACGCGCGGGGGAGTTTGTTGACGTCTATCCCAAAAAAGAAACATCGAAAGTTTTGAAGTTCGATATGCAAAGATTCAATCAATTGACCGGATTAGATCTTTCGGAAAAATTTTGTCTCGACTATTTACGTAAACTTGGTTTTGTCATACGAGGAAAATTAGTGACGGTGCCTCCGGAGAGAACCGACATCGATATCTTTGAGGACCTAGTCGAGGAGATTATGGCCCTCCACGGTTATGATAAGGTTCCGACTGCGCCTCCGCGTATTCACGTGCGGACGCCGGATGACGAACCTTTGATTCATCTGAAAGAAAGGATCCGAAGGATTCTGCCTGGCGTGGGCTTAAGTGAGGTCTATAATTATTCGTTGGTTAATCAGGGCATGGTTGAGTTGGAAAATCCGATCGCTGAAGATAAGAAATATCTGCGGGCAAGTTTATTGCCCAGTTTGGCGAAAAACGTCCTTGCGAACAGCAGGTTTTTCGATGTGATTCGGATTTTTGAAGTTGGAACCGTGTTTAAAAAAGAGGGTGAAGAAATTAAACTCGGTATAGCCCTAGCCGATAAGAAAGGAATGCCGGTTTTAGAGCTGAAAGGCGTGATTGAAAAGTTATTCGAACTTCTTTATGGCGGGCGAGTAATTTTTCCTCCGGACGGCAAAGCGGCGCTTAGTGTCGAATGTGAAGGCCGGTCTGTTGGCGGTATCACCCTGATTCGGGCCGAGGATATGCGTACCGCGCTCGCCGAATTGGACGTGGAAGCTTTGCACGCGCTCGCGCGAGATGACCGGAGTTTCGCGTCGTTGCCGAAATATCCGGCGCTTGACCGCGATCTCTCAATCGTAGTGAAGCGTTCCTTTAGAACCGGCGATATTCTTGAGGCGGTTTTAAACGTGAGTGGCGGTTTGTTGCCGGAGGGCGTTGAAGTAATCGATTTTTACGAGGGTCCGAAAATCGGCGAGGAAAATCAGGGCCTGACGTTGCGGCTCCGGTTTCGCGCCTCAGACCGAACGTTAACCGATGAAGAAGCCGACGAGGAACTCCAGAAAATCGTCGCCGTGGTCGCCGAACAATTTCAGGCCAAAATTCGTTAGTGTTTTTTTTGGATTATTTTTCAGTCAAGAGCATTTTTTTAGAATAATCCGACCTTGGGATAAAGGCAATTTTGGAGTTTTGATTGTTTTCATTTTACTCACAACCTGTTATACTTTAAGTAGGTTTCAAGGAGTAAAACCTTTTTATTTTTTTATATATGCCAGGTAGTGAAAACTCGATTACCCAGATTTTCTGAGCTTTTATGGTATTCAGTTGACTCTGCTTGGTAACTAGGTTATATCCAAAAATAATCACATAAATATAATTCATTTATCGAGTTTCTACTACCTGGTATGGCTGAAAAACACAAGAAAAAAGTGGAAAAAAACGAGACTCTTACTACGACCGGTTCCGCGTCGTACACCGCCAAGGATATTTATGTTTTGGAAGGGTTGGAGCCGGTTCGTAAGCGCCCAGGGATGTATATCGGTTCAACGGGTGTCGATGGGCTTCATCATTTGATTTGGGAGGTGGTGGATAACTCGATTGATGAGGCGATGGCTGGGTATGCTAAGAATGTTCGTGTTGAATTCTTGCCCGATAATCGAGTGGCGGTGACTGATGATGGACGTGGTATTCCGGTTGAAACTCATAAGCAAACCAAGAAATCCGCTTTAGAGACCGTGATGACAACGCTTCACGCGGGCGGCAAATTTGGCGGAGAGTCATACAAGGTTTCTGGCGGTTTGCATGGTGTCGGGGTTTCGGTGGTCTGCGCTCTTTCAATCTGGATGAAAGCGGAGGTTTGTCGCGATGGGGAGTTGTACATGCAGGAATATAAGCGTGGCGTTCCGCAGTATAAGGTTAAAAAGATCGGTACGTCGAAAAAGACTGGTACCAGAATTACCTTTGAGCCCGATTCGGAAATTTTCAAGATTATTGAATTCAATTTGAAAGGCGTTGTCGACCATTTACGTCAGCAGGCTTTTCTCACGAAAGGGGTAAAAATCGAAATCGTTGATAGTCGAAAAACATCAGTTACCTATACTGCTTTCCAATTTGATGGCGGACTCCTGTCATTTCTTAAATACCTGAGTGAGGGCGAGTCACCATTGCAGACTACCCCTTTTTATGTTCATAAAACTCAAGAGAACGTTGAGGTTGAAGTCGCGTTTAGTTACACCGGTGAACTTGAGACGCGGGAATTAAGTTTTGCGAATAATATCTATACGCCGGACGGCGGTATGCACTTGACCGGATTCAGATCGGCCTTGACCCGTAGCTTGAATAATTATATCCGTAGTAATGGATACGTTAAGAAGGACGAAGAAAATTTGACCAGTGATGACGTTCGGGAGGGATTAACGACGATCGTTTCGGTTAAAATCCGCGAACCGCAGTTTGAAGGCCAAACCAAGGCTCGTCTTGGTAATACTGAGGCCCGAACCGCCGTTGAATCCGTCGTCGGTGAAGCCCTGAAAGATTTTTTGGAACGTTATGCGAACGACGGTCGTCGGATTATTGAAAAAACGCTTTTGGCCGCGAAAGCCCGCAAGGCCGCTAAAGCGGCGAAAGATATGGTCTTGCGGAAGGGCGTATTTGAAGGACTGACTCTACCCGGCAAGCTGGCTGATTGCATTTCTCGTGATCCAGCCGAATCAGAACTTTTTATCGTCGAAGGTGATTCGGCCGGTGGTTCGGCCAAGGGCGGCCGCGACCGGAGAACGCAGGCTATTCTGCCGCTTCGCGGAAAAATTTTGAACGTTGAAAAAGCTCGGATCGACAAGATGCTGCTTAATAAAGAAATCAAAGCCTTAGTGATCGCGATCGGCACGGCGATTGCCGAATCATTTGATATCACGAAGCTACGCTATCACAAAATAGTGCTGATGACCGATGCGGATGTCGATGGCGCGCATATCCGGACTTTGCTCTTGACGCTTTTCTATCGTTATTTCCCGGAAATCGTCAATCGCGGGCATTTATATATCGCGCAACCACCGCTTTTTCGGCTACAAGCCGGCAAAGAAGTTCGTTATGTTTATAACGAGGCTGAGAAAGATAAGGTGATGGCGGAATTGAAAAATGCCAAAGCCCAGAAAGCCGCTGCCAAATCTTCCGACACTGAATCGAAAAAGAAAGTGAAAGAAGTTGTGCCTGAAAGTGTTGAGGGCGAAGTCGTGAAAGGCGTGAATATCCAGCGTTACAAAGGTTTGGGGGAAATGAATCCTTTGCAATTATGGGAAACGACTATGGATCCTGCAAAACGAGTCTTGAAATTAGTCCAAGTTGAAGACGCGAAAGCCGCCGACCGGCTTTTTGATATTTTGATGGGCGAGGAGGTGGAACCGCGCAAACAGTTCATTCAGTCGCACGCGCTTTCGGTCAAGAATTTGGACATTTGATCTTTTCCGAATTTCACCGACAAGATTGACTCTGATGATTTTTTAGATTATTATAAGGTACTATGTTCGAGAAAATTAAATTATTTTTACAGGAATCACGGCAGGAATTCAAACGGGTTAATTGGCCGACGCTCCGGGAAACACGGAGATTGACCTTAATCGTGATCGGTTTTTCCCTGGGTATCGCTCTGTTCCTGGGAGTTTTAGACGTAATCTTTTCGCGATTACTAAGTATTATTGTGTAAATTAATGCCTGATCGAGCCTTGAAAAGCGATCAATTAAAAGGGGAGCGTCATTGGTATGCGGTGCATACGTATTCGGGCTATGAAGACGCGGTCGTGCGTTACTTGCGACAGCGCGTTGATTCGCTCGCGATGAACGATAAGATTTTTAGCGTTATCGTTCCGAAGGAAAAAAAGATTAAGATCAAGAACGGTAAGCGGCGGCCCGTTGAGGAAAAGATTTACCCCGGCTACGTCTTGGTGGATATGATTATGACCGAAGATTCGTGGTACGTGGTTCGGAACACGCCTCGCGTCACCGGTTTCGTCGGCTCGGATACCACGACTCCGGTTCCGTTATCCGAAGAAGAAATCGACGCCTTGATGGTCCGGATGGGCGAGAAAGAAACTAAGTTCCGTGTTGAGTTCAAAGTCGGGGAAACGGTGAAGATTACCGACGGACCTTTTAAAGACTATGAAGGCAAGGTTTCGGAGATTGATGAGTCGAAAGGCAAGATTAAAGTCTTGATTCCGATTTTCGGCCGCGACACGGCGGTTGAGCTTGACTCGTTACAGGTTCAGAAGGTACTATAACTACTCTAAACATATGGCGAAAGCAATTAAAACGAAGCTAAAACTGCAAATCCAGGCTGGGCAGGCCAATCCGGCGCCGCCTATCGGCACCGCCCTTGGGCCGCACGGCATTAACTTGGCGGATTTCTGCAAGCAATTTAACGAGGCGACCAAAACAATGATGGGGGATATTATCCCCGCGGAAATCACGATCTACGTGGATCGGACTTTTAGCTTTGTTTTGAAAACTCCTCCCGCTTCGGCCTTGCTCCGCAAAGCGGCGGGCATCGAAAAAGGCTCTGGCGAGCCGAATAAAAAGAAAGTCGGCAAGGTTACCAAAGAAGACGTCCGTAAAATTGCCGAGCAAAAACTCATTGACTTGAATACTGACAACCTCGAGGCCGCGATGAAAATCATCGAAGGCACGGCGAAAAACATGGGGATTGAGGTTACTCAATAGTTTTTTTGTGTCTCGTTAGTTATCCACATGGCTTCTGTTGATGGGTTCTTTTTAAGCGTATACTTAAGGCTATGGATAAACCTTTAGGATTTCTTGCGTATACCGTATTATAGCTAGATGACGTTTTGTATGTCGTGATGTATACTTTAATTATATGAAAAAATCTTTGTTAGTCGGAGTTCTTTTAGTCGTAGCAGTCGTTGTTATCGGGATGGTGTACTGGGCTACAAATCAGTCGAGTACTCGATCGGTCGCGGTGGGTCCGGAAACGAGTGAAGCTGCTATAGTCCACAAACATTGCTATGAGACTCCTGATCACGGATTCATAAAACAGACAGCGGCGGTTAATCTAATATGGGATACTAGCGATGGAGGAAGAATTTCAGATGTATTGACTGGCGGAAGTGGAACTGTTCAGGCCACCCCTAATGGAGGGATTGTGTATGGATATGGATTATTCGGAGCGGAGACACGAAAACTATCAATCATTTACGAATAGTCAGAGATTTAGGTGTAGGGAAGCCGTCAACAACCGGCCGAACACCGAACGATCCGACCCCTGGTCCTGGTTCAAGTGGCGGCGGTACAACTATACCCCCGCCATCTCCCGGAGGTACGACTCCACCTCCTACTCCTGGAGGCGTGACTCCTCGTCAACCGGTTAATCCGCCGACGGTTGGTCCTGGTCTCCTTGGTGCGCAGGCGTCACAATCCTTAGGTCAGGCTAGTCTTAAAGAGTGGCGATGTAAAACTTTGACTGGAAGTAACGAAGTAGCGGAATCTAAAATCGAACAAGGACCAAGTATCTCATCGCATGATGTGACGATTATTTGGAATACAGCGATGCCGGGAAACGTTGTTACGTGCGATACTCGAGATCAAGTGAATGTATGTCCAGCCAACAATAATCTTACGATCAGTCCTGATCAGAAGACGTGGACGATTAAGGCGGACCAAATACCTTAAGCGCTAAAAAAATTTTCTAGTACCACACCCGCCCAACGGCGGGTGTTTTATTTCGATAATTTTTGGTACTATAAATACGTTCTCATATTAGCATTATTAGCGATTACTCTATGCCAAAATACATCCCGACCATCGGTTTGGAGATTCATTCGGAATTGAAAACCCGAACCAAAATGTTTTGTGATTCCTTAAACGATCCCGAGGAAAAGCATCCGAACGTGAATGTCTGTCCGGTCTGCTTGGGGCATCCGGGAACCTTGCCGACGATTAACAAGAAAGCCGTCGAGGCGGTTTTAATGGTTGGAATGGCCTTGCGCGGAGATATTCCGGCGGCCTCGAAATTCGACCGCAAAAACTATTTTTATCCTGACTTACCTAAAGGCTACCAAATTTCCCAGTACGATTTGCCGTTAGTTTTCGGCGGCGTTTTGAATGGCGTCCGAATCACTCGGGTGCATTTAGAAGAAGACACTGGGAAACTTTTACATTCCGACGATGGCAAGCATTCGTTCGTCGATTTTAACCGCGCCGGCGTGCCTTTGATGGAACTCGTGACCGAACCAGACATTCAGAGCGGAGAAGAAGCCGCCAGATTCGGTAAGGAACTCCAGTTAATCCTTCGCTATCTGGGCGTTTCGGATGCGGATATGGAAAAAGGCCAGATGCGGGTTGAGGTTAATTTGTCGGTGAGCGAGTCAAAAGAAAAGCTTGGGACGAAGGTTGAGGTTAAAAACCTGAATTCATTTCGGGCAGTGCAGGGCGCGGTTAATTTTGAGATTAGGCGGCAGACCGAACTTTTGGAAAACGGGGAAAAGGTTACGCAAGAAACCCGCGGCTGGGACGACGTGAAGCAAGTCACGGTTTCTCAGCGGAGTAAGGAAGAAGCGCACGATTATCGTTACTTTCCCGAGCCTGATTTACCACCATTAGATTTAAGTAAGTTTGCCTTGAGCGAGTTAAAAAAACAGATTCCCGAGCTACCGCAAGAAAAACGGGTCCGGTTCGCCAAAGAATTTAGCTTAAAACCAGAACAGATCGAGGTGTTAGTTAACGACCGCGCTGCTGCTAGTTTTTTTGAAGAAACTGTTTCCGAGCTGGAAGCCGAGAACAAAGAAAACACCCCTCAAGAAATCCAATTGATTATTAATTACTTGAATTCGGACTTACGAGGCATGATAACGGAAGCCGGTATTAGTTTTGAAACGCTTAAAATAAAACCAGAAAACTTTGCCGACCTTATCGAGCTGATTTCACAGGAAAAAGTTTCGAGCCGGAGCGCTAAGGATATTTTGGCCAAAATGTTCGAAACTAGCGGCGACCCGCACGAGATTATGAAAACCGGATCGCTTGAGCAAGTCTCCGACGAAACGCATCTCCGCGAGGTCGCGAGGGCGATTGTACTCGCTCACCCAGACACCCTCTCTGATTATAAAAAAGGCAAAATGAATGCTCTCCAATTTCTTGTTGGTAAAGCGATGGCCGAACTCCGTGGCAAAGGCAACCCCCAAGTCCTCCAAAAAATCTTCAAAGAAGAACTGGAAAAATAGCTCGGAAAAACCTCATCTTTGAATACTTTTCCACTTGTTGACAAAGTAAGTAAGGGCAAGTATTTTTAAAAAAATAGCACATTTCTAACGAAAGGAGGATTGAATGACGGTAGAAGAGCAGCTTGAACGCATGTGGAATGCACTTAAATTGGCGCTTCCTGGGGCTATCGCTATGACTGCCTTTATGCTACTTGCATTTCACTTTTGGCCGAAGCCAAAGTCACGTCTTCTCAAGAAAAAGAGTTCGATCAATCCTTAGATAGATCAAACAAGAAACTTTCGCAAAGCTCTGAAGCGTCATTTACTTCGGGGCCGTTTCTTTTCAATGAGTATTATTTTCTAACCACTTTTATGGGATTATTATTCCTCTGCCGTTTACGTTTATCCTGACGATCGTCACAGTAGACGTAAATATTCAACGGAGGTATACTTAAAGTAAGTAATATGAAAGGAGACTTAACGTTGAAGCTTCTCGAACTTCTCGAAAATTCTGTCTTGAACATTGCTGATTTAGCGATTGTCTTTACTGTACCTTACGGTAGTTCGATACGGCATATAGAATATCGTTTAGCACAATCCCATAGGGAGCGAAATTCAAAAAAAATAGAAAAAATTAAAAAGAGGGCTTTTTATGACTTATTATACCGTCTCGAGCGTGACGGCTTGATGATCCGGTCAAAGGGCAAAAACTCATCATCTCGCCTTACCGCCTTAGGTAAAAAGATGTTGAGTAAACTTAAATTAAAAAGTAAAACGAGACCGCCGATCCGAAGATATATCAAAGTTATGGAAAATTCTTTGAAAATTTTTATGTTTGATATTCCGGAACGGGAAAGAAGTAAAAGGAATTGGCTCCGGTCGGTTTTGATTCATCTCGGTTTCAGTAAACTTCAAAAAAGCGTTTGGACTGGAAAAACTAAAATCCCCGAAGAGTTTCTTTACGACATGAAAAAACTTAATCTTTTGTCCTGTGTCGAAATTCTCGCGGTTACCAAGACCGGTAGTTTAAAGCAAATAGAGCTTGGAGATGCATAAGCTATGCTGTTCATACATAGACATTTACGTCTATCCCGACGATCGTCGGGATAGACGTAAATGTATGGTAAACTAATTCGGGACTTATAAGCTACAATTCCGAAGATTATTACGTCTTCTGCGTAACCTCCTTTTCAATCATTTCAAGAAAAACGCTGAGAGACAATTCCCCAACATTTCCTTTTTTCCTGTGGCGGACATTAATGGTTTGGTTCGTCATTTCTTTTTCACCGACGACTAAGATATAGGGAATTTTTTCCAGTTCCGCTTGACGGATTCGCTTGCCGAGTGTTTCGTTCGCGTCGCCGAGTTCGACTCGGATCCCTTCGCCGCGAAGCAAGTCCTTTACCTTTTTCCCATAAGCTTCGAATTTCTCGCTGATTGGCAGGATTCGCGCCTGGACTGGCGAGAGCCAGACCGGAAATTCGCCAGCGAGGTGCTCGATCAGGATTCCGAGAAACCGCTCGGTTGAGCCCAAAATTGCCCGATGAATCAAGACCGGCTGTTTTTTCTTTCCTTCTGCGTCAACATATTCGCAGTTAAATCGTTGCGGTAGATTATAGTCGAGCTGGATTGTCGAGAGCTGCCACTCGCGGTCGAGCGCGTCTTTGAACATAAAGTCGAGCTTCGGTCCGTAAAAGGCCGCTTCGCCCGGGACGATTTCCGATTTCAATCCTTTATGCTCGATAATTTTGACTAAGGCCGCCTCGGCATTTTTCCAGTGCTTAGGGTCGCCGATAGATTTTTCTTTATGTTTCGGGTCGGAGGTTGAGATGCGGACATAGTAGTCCTCGAAGCCAAAAATCTTATAAATCTGGGTAATCATATCCACCATTAAGTGAATCTCGGATTCGATTTGGTCTTCAGTGCAGAAGACGTGGCAGTCGTCCTGGGTCAAGGCCCGAACGCGGGTCAGCCCCATTAGTTCACCCGATTTTTCATAGCGGTAGTTGGTGGTCGTCGAGGTGTAGCGGGTCGGCAAGTCTTTGTAGCTCCATTGTTGAGTCTTCCAGAGCATAATGAAATGCGGGCAGTTCATCGGCTTCAGGTAGTAGTCGTCTTTGTCGATTTTCATACCTGGAAACATCGCGTCGTACTTATCCAAGTGTCCGGAAATCTTGTAGAGTTCGCCCCGGGTAATGTGCGGAATCCAAATCGGCTGGTAGCCTCGTTTTTCCTGCTCTTCGGCGACGACATTCTCGACGAGTCGGCGAAGGATCGCCCCGTTCGGGTAAAAGAGCGGCAAGCCCGGACCAACTTCATCAATAACGGTGAAAAGTTTTAATTCTTTGCCAAGTTTCCGGTGATCGCGACGTTTGGCCTCCTCCTGCATCTTGAGGTAATGCTCTAGTTCTGCCTTAGTTTCAAACGCTACTGCGTAAATCCGTGTCAGTTGCGGCTTTTTTTCGTCGCCTCGCCAGTAGGCGCCGGCCAGATGGGTCAGTTTGAAAGCGTCGGGATTAATTTCTTTGGTATTTTTGACGTGGCCGCCGCGGCAAAGGTCCATAAAAACATCGCCAGTTTTATAAACCGTGAGCGGTTTTTTCTCTTTGACTAATTCTTTGATCAGGTCGAGCTTAAAGGGCTGCTTCGCGAAGAGTTTTTTAGCTTTTAAAGGCGTCACTTTCTCACCTGAGAAGGGGAGTTGGTTATGAATCAACTCTTTTATTAGTTTTTCGAGTTTCGGTAAAATCTCGGGAGAGATTTCTTTAGAAAACTTGAAATCATAATAAAAGCCATTTTCGATGACCGGCCCGATGCCGAGCTTCGTATCCGGATAGAGTTTTAAAACCGCCGCCGCGAGCAAATGGGCGAGCGAGTGACGGATATTGTCTAGATTATCTTCAGATTTTTTCATAATTTAAAATGTAAATATCAAAATGAAAGATTATTGTACGGTTTTTCGGGTTTTGAGTTTTTGGATAATAAAACTAATAACTGTGCCAAAAATAAAATACAAAGGCACGCCGAAAAAGAGAGTGAGGGGGCCTAAAAAAACCATGAGAAATAACATTGTATAGTCGAGAAGTTCTGAATGTGGGTCGAAAATTGACCTTGCCCATTCCGGCCAAGCAAACTGTCCTGTTGACGAATCGAAACTATTGGCTTGTAACCAAGCATAAAAATAAAGGTTGATCAGTATTAAAAAAACTGTAAAAAATAATCCTATTTTTACCCACAGCGGCCACTTCTTTTTTAATTTTACACTGTCATTTTCCATTTTGATATTTGAATTTTACATTCATATTATTCGTAGCATTGGTATGCATTCGCCCGTCCTCCGCAGTATCTCTGCTACGGAGGATAGATATATTGGCATCGCACTTAGAGCTCCACCGCCTCATCGCAAATCACCTTGAGTTCGCCGTTGCGGTGCGAAACCTTGCCGACGATCAAAATAATTTTGTTTTCCTGCCAGACCGCTTGGCTGCGTGAAAGCGTTTCCGGAAAAACCACGACTTCTATAGTATCTGTTAAGTCTTCCAGTTTTGCAAAAAGCATTGGCTGGCCGGCTTTGGTCACGATCCGCCGCAATCCGCAGACGATGCCGGCCATCCGGGCTCGGCGATCGGAATTGCCCAACTTCACGTCTTTCAAAAGCGTCACCTTGGCCGCCTCCATCTTTGGTTTAAAGCGATTCAAAGGATGGTCAGAAATATAAAGTCCTAAGAGCTCTTTTTCCCAGACTAATTTTTCCTGGGCCGAAGCCGGAGGCGTGTCTTTTAATTTGAGCGCGCTCGGCGAAAAGTTATCTCCAAAAAGGCCGACTTGGCTTTCCTTTTGCTGGCGCTTCACGATACTCGAGAATTTAAGGAGTTCGTCGATGCTCTGGAGCGCGCGATTTCGTTCGGTGCCGAGTGAATCAAGGGCGCCGCATTTAATCAGACTCTCTAATGATTTCTTATTTAAGTCTTTGTGTTGGACGCGACTCAAAAGCGAAGTTAAGTCCGTAAATGGGCCGCCGCGTTCGCGTTCTTCAATCACAGCTTGAACAATATTCTGGCCGACATTTTTTATCGCGGTTAGGCCGAATCGGATATTCGTACCCTCTGGCGCAAACATTGCCGCACTCCGGTTCACGTCTGGCGGCAACACTTCGGTTTTCATTTTTTTCGATTCGCTAATCAGTTGCGCGGTCCGTTCGATGTCTCCGGCTTCGGCATTCAGTAAACTCGTCATAAATTCAATCGGATAATACGTTTTCAAATAAGCAGTTTGATAAGCAATGTAGGCATAACAAGCGGCGTGCGACCGGTTAAAACCGTAACGATCAAAGGGCTCGATGAGCTCCCAGAATTCGTTCGCGACCGCGGGGGAAAGGCCATTCTTAATACAGCCCTGAATCAGCTTCTCTTTTTGTTCCTGGAGCAGTTTTTTGATTTTTTTGCCGACTGCTTTGCGGAGGACGTCAGCTTCGGCGAGCGTGAATCCGGCCAGTTCGCGCGCGGCGCTCATTAACTGCTCCTGATAAATCATAATGCCATAGGTATTCTTCAAAACCGGTTCGAGCTTGGGGTGAAGATATTGGACAGCTTTCTTGCCGTGCTTTCGGGCGATATATTCCGGAATAAGTTCCATCGGGCCCGGCCGATACAAGGCGACCATCGCGATCAAATCTTCGAGCTCGGTCGGTTTCAGTTCTTTCAGATAGCGCCGCATACCGGACGATTCAAACTGGAACACCCCTATCGTGTCTCCGTTTTGGAGAAGTTTGAAAGCGTCTTTGTCGTCAAGAGGAAGATTGCCGATATCAACGGTAATGTTTTTTTCGTCGCGTACTAGGCGGACCGTATTTTCAATGATGGTTAAGTTCCGAAGTCCCAGAAGGTCGATTTTTAAAAGTCCTAGGTCTTCAACCGAGTGCATTTCGAATTGCGAGATCACGACGTTTTCGTCCTGGGGTGCGTGCTGGAGCGGCAGGAAATTCGTCAGAGGTTCGCTTGTGATGACGAGTCCGCAGGCGTGGACCGAGGCGTGGCGGGCAACGCCTTCGAGATGTTGGGCGGCATCGATGATTTTTTTCGCGTCGCTATTGTTTTCATAGAGCTCGCGTAGTTCTTTGACGTTCTTCAATGCTTCTTCAATGTCCTGGTTAAAAGGAATGAGTTTCGCGAGCTGGTCGCAAAAGGAATAGTTGATGCCTAAGGCGCGACCCACGTCGCGGACTCCGGCCCTGGCCGCCATTGTTCCGAAGGTGATGATATTCGCCACGTGATCCTCTCCGTATTTTTCGCGCAGGTAGCCGACGATTTCGTCTCGCCGAAGATCAGTCACGTCCACGTCAATATCCGGCATCTGGATACGGTCGGGATTTAAAAATCTCTCGAAGAGTAGATTATATTTAAGAGGGTCGAGTTCGGTGATGCCTAGAATATAAGAAACAATACTACCGGCGGCCGAGCCGCGGCCCGGACCGACCACGATATTTCGTTCCTTAGCCCAGTTGATGAAGTCCTGGACGATTAAGAAATAATCGGCAAAACCGGTTTTTTCGATGACGCCGAGTTCGTAGGCAACCCGCTTCTCGACTTCCGGAGTTTTTTCCGGATAGCGTTTAGTAACCCGTTCTTTCAGAAGTTCTTCCAAGAACTGGTTAGAGGTTGTTCCTTCTGGTACTGAAAATTTCGGTAAACGGGTTTTTCCCAGTTCAATTTCGACATTGCACGCCTCGGCGATTTTTACCGTGTTTTCGATTGCCTCCGGATGATCTTTGAATAGCTCGGCCATCTCCTCCGGACTGCGCATCGAAAAATCGTCGGCTTTCAGGGTTAGACGATCGGAGTCGTTTAGTTTATTGCCGGTTTGGACCGCAAGAAGGATATCGTGATATTCGGCGTCTTCTTTTTTGAGGTAGTGGATGTCTTGGGTCGCGACGAGTGGGATGCCGGTTTTTTGGGACAAGCGGATCAGCCGTTCGCTCGCCTGGACTGTTTCCGGAATGCCCGGATGGTGCCCGATTTCAATATAGAAATTTCCCTGGCCGAAAATCGCTTCGTACTCTTTAGCTTTGGCTTCGGCCTCTTCGGTTCGTCCAGACAGGACTAGTCGCGAAACTTCACCGGTCAGGCAGCCGGATAATCCGATGATTCCTTCGTGATATTCCTTGAGTAATTCTTTGTCGATTCTTGGTTTATAATAGAAGCCGTATAAATTGGCTTTCGTGACGAGCATTAAAAGATTTCTCCAGCCGGTCTGGTTTTTCGCGAGTAGGGTGAGATGAAAATACTTTTCTCCGGTTTTATTCTGGTGGCCGTTCGGGGCGACATAAGTTTCGACGCCTAAAATCGGTTTAATGCCGGCGGCTTTGGCTTTTTTATAAAACTCAATCGCGCCGTACAGATTGCCGTGATCGGTCACGGCCAAGGCGTCCATGCCGAGTTCTTTCGCGCGATTCACGAGCTCATCAATTTTTGGCAAGCCATCCAAAAGCGAGTAGTGCGAATGAGTATGGAGATGTACGAATTTAGGCATTGAAATGTGCTTACAGTATAAAGGATTTTAAGGGCAAAAAAAAGCCGATAGTAATCGTAACTATGGGATTCCAACCTGTGTTCCGTAAGGCACATCTCGGAGGCATTCGGAGCTTGGATTCTGTTTTTTACAGAATCCGAATGCCGAGGGCGAGGCGACTCGAGCCGCTGGAGCTCGAGTACGCCGTTGCCTATAGGAATATAGGTTGGACAGACCAATATATAATTGACATAAATCTCAATTATTATTAGAGTGGTGGCGGTACACGCGTGGGATTCGAGGAAGTCTTGAATGCTTCGCATAAAAAACAAGGAGGTTTGATCGATGTGTAGACCGAAGGCGGTTCCGGCGAAGAAGCGGCAAGGATGGGGGTTGAAGGATGCCCGAATGGTAATAGTTAACGTTAATCCAGTCTACGTGTTTCTCTGTGCGAGCGGGATTCGAAACTTGGCGCGAGGTCTCCGTATGCTTCTCGACGAGGGCCTAGTACAGAGAAGTGATTACTTCAAATCTGTGAGTTCATTGAGAATCAAGTGTCAGGATCGTTTCACCTGTCACCTTCAAGGTCAAGGAGGCATGACTCCGGAGGCGGCGATAGCTTTACTCTGGGCAAGGATTCCGCCCGAAAAGCTTTTCCCGCAAAACGGGACGCAAGAACGCTACGTCCTAAATCTGGAGGTTTTGGGCGTATCGCCGGATTCTGTGGATGGTAAGATTCTGCACAAGCTCCTCGATCGGTTCGCTGATGAAGATCCCGAGGTAACCTGGGCAGGAATTATCCGAGAGTTCGAACGTCGGACTCCTGCAACTCCTCCAGTTTACGACTCGGATGTTCCGGTTTACCTCGACGACGATGGAGAAAACGCTCCGTACATGGCAGGACACTAAGTTCCTGCCTTTTTATTTTTAGCCTTATTACGAAGGATTACCTTTATGCTATACTTTTTAAATAATCCTCGTAAAATTTTATGGATAACAAAGCGTTTGATCCGGTAGAAATCGTTAAACAGCGGATTGAGGAGCAAAAACTTAAGGAAGTCGCGGCTTTGATGTCGCAGGTCCATGATTTGGAACACGCCACGCCGGAATTAAAATGTAATAGGCAGTTGATATTGGAATTCGTGAAAAAAGACGGCACTAATCTTAAATTTGCCTGCGAAAAACTTCAAAACGACAAAGAGCTAGTCATGATTGCCGTGAAGCAAAACGCGGAGGCTATTTCTTACGCGTCAGCAGCGTTAAAAAAAGATAAGGAGGTCGGGCTCGAGGCGGTGAAGCGCGACTGGAATACCCTTTTTCATCTCACTTCACAACTAAGAGGCGATATCGAAATCGTTTTGGCGGCCATCCGGCAGGAACCGGCGGCACTAGAATTCGCCACGCCGGACTTGAGAAACGATAAGACGATCGTGAAAGAAGCGGTCAAGCTGAAAGGCGAGGTTTTCTACTATGCCTCTGACGCTCTGAAACAGGATCGTCGTTTCGTCCTCGACATTCTGACCTTAAGCCCGAGCGCCTTTAAGTATATCGCGCCGGAGTTACAAAACGACAAGGATTTAATTCTGTTAGCTTTAAAGAAAGAACGTAATGTCTTCCGATTCATACCAGTGGAACTGAAAGACGATGTCGATTTTTTTCTTGAGGCCGTGAAGGAGCAGCCGGGTATTATTGAGTTCGCGTCGCCCAGTCTTAAAGAAAATAAATCCCTGATTTTAGAGATTGTCCGGAAAGACGGTTTAGCCTTACAACACGTTTCTAAGGAGCTCCGGAAGGATCCGGAAATTGTGTTTGAGGCGATGAAAAATAATCCAGAGGCTTTGAAATACGCGACTGACGAATTTCGAGCGCAGCTTAAGAAGTATCTATAACGACTGGCTCGTTGACAAACCCTCGGTGTTTGTGGATACTTAACAATTATTATGGGTGGCGTACCAGTTAAACATCATTCCAAATCAAAAGTAGGCCGTCGGCGTTCGCACCTCGCGTTAAAAAAGAGAATCCTGCTCGTGTGCTCGAATTGCCAGGGACCGGTCATGCCGCACAAGATTTGCGCCCAGTGCGGTTTTTACGGCGGAAAGAAAGTCTAGGTTTTCCGGATTCATGGGTTTTCGGATGTAGGAATTGAAATTTGAAATTCTACACATATGGCTACTCGACAATTAGGTCGGTCAATCTTGCTCCAGTCGCTCTACGAATGGGATTTTTATCATCAGAAGAAGGATTTGACGGAAGTGATTGAAAGAAATTTAAATGAATTCGCGCCGGGCATGGATGAGCCGGAATTCGTCTGGAAGCTCGCGCGTAACGTCATCGACCACTTGTTGGAAGTCGATAAAATTATCCAGAAAGTCGCTCCGGATTGGCCGATTGATAAAATTTCGATTATTGACCGCAACGCGTTGCGCATCGGTCTCTCGGAGCTTTTGTACGCCGATCCGGAGGAAGTGCCGCCCAAGGTGGCGATTAACGAGGCGATTGAAATCGCGAAAAATTACGGCGGTCCGAACGCCAGCAAATTTATTAACGGCGTCCTAGGCACTGTCTACAAGGAATTAGAAAAAAGCCGACCGTCGAAATCGGCAGCCAAGGTCGAATCTAAAAAGGAAAAGTCGGAAACTGAAAGCCCACAATAATCTTCATCCATTATTCTTGTCTTTTAGTTTTTGATTCTCCGGAATATTTTAAATGGAAGCTGTTTTTCTCGAGCAGACAATCGAATATCGGTTTAAAAATAAAGATCTTTTAAAAGAGGCCTTGACGCATCGTTCGTATTTGAATGAACGTCCGACCTGGGGCTTACCTCACAATGAACGGCTGGAATTTTTAGGCGATGCCGTGTTGGAATTAATTATTACTGAGGAATTATTCAATCGATACCCGGAAGAACAGGAAGGTCAGCTGACGAGTTTGCGCTCGGCGTTAGTCAATTATCAGATGTTGGCTAAGGTAGGACGGGAGATTACCCTTGAGAATTTCGTGTTGCTTTCCCGGGGAGAGGCTAAAGACCTTGGACGAGGCCGAGAGGTGATTGTTGCCAACGCGTTTGAAGCCTTGATCGGCGCCTTGTATCTTGATGGTGGTTATGACGCGACGAAACAATTCGTCAACCATTTCGTGATGGCCCATCTTGATGAAGTGATGAAGTATAAGCTCTATAAAGACGCGAAAAGCCTACTTCAGGAAAAATCTCAGAACGATTGGAAAATAACCCCAACCTATAAAGTATTGGAAGAAAGTGGTCCGGATCACCAGAAAAATTTTACGGTCGGCGTGTATGTCGGGGAAAAACTTCTGGCGCGGGGACAGGGTCCGGCCAAACAAGACGCCGAAACCGACGCGGCGAGGAGAGCCCTTCAGTCATTAAATGAATAGGTATCTATGCGGCTGACGCGTTTAGAATTGGTCGGTTTCAAGTCTTTCGCGCAAAAGACGGTTTTGGATTTTTCCGCCGGCATTGCCGCGGTCGTGGGCCCGAATGGGAGCGGCAAGTCGAATATTATTGACGCCTTGCGTTGGATTTTGGGTGAACGCGACGCGAAAAATATTCGCGGCACGAAAGCCGAAGATTTAATTTTTTCGGGAACTCCGGAACGCCCGCGAATGGGTTTGGCGCAGGCCACGATTGTTTTTGACAATCAAGATCATTTTTTTCCTTTGGACTACGGCGAAATTTTAATCCAGCGGCGGGTGAGTCGCGACGGCCTCTCGCAATATTTAATTAACGGCGCCGAGGTGCGTTTGAAAGACGTGATTGATTTTTTCGCCCAGTCCCGGTTGGGCACCAAAGGCTTTACGATTATCCGGCAGGGCGACAGCGATTTATTCGTTCGTTCTTCTCCGGAGGAGCGTCGGGAAATGCTTGAGGAAATTTTAGGCCTTCGGCAGTTTCAGATTAAAAAGCACGATGCTTTAAATAAACTTAAAAATACCAAAATCAATATTGATAAGGTAGAAGCTTTAATTCAGGAAATTAGCCCGCATCTCCGGATGCTGAAACGTCAGACCGCCAAATGGGAAAAATACGACGAGTTGGTTTCGGAATTAAAATCTTTGGAGGAAAGCTATTTCGGCTTTAAGCGGGCCGAGATTGAAGCTGACTGGCAGCCGCTTCAACCGGAATTGGAAGCGATCCAGAAAAAGATCAAGAACAAGGACGAGGAACTTCAAAAACTTTTGGGCGAGCTTCGGGATATCGAAAAGGACCAACCTAAAGATGACCGGACGTTTTCGGATGAGCAGGCACGAAATAAAGAACTACTTACAAAGCGGGCGGCGGCGGAGAAAGAGATCGGCCGTCTGGAGGCCAAAATCGAGTTTTTAACGGCGGCACCTCGCCGTGATTTCAAGGAAAACGAGCTGATTAATCTATTAGAAGAAGTAGGGCGCGTTCTTGAAGAAAATGCTGGTCTTCAGGATATTCATATTATTAAAACTGCTTTAGAGGATTTGGCGAAAAAAGTGAAACGGTTTTTAGCGGGCGGTGAGCCTAAGGAGATTCCTGAAAGAAAAGAGCTTGAAAAGAACAAAGAGAAGCTAATGCAAGAGTTAAGGATTTTGGATGAGGCGTTGGGAAAAATCACCGAATCGGAGAATCAGCTGAGGAGTCGTTTTCAAGAATTCAACGCGATGTTTCGTAAAGCCTATGAGACAGTCGAAACGAAGAAAAACGAACTGAATGGACTTACGAACGAAAAACAAAAATTGCTTTTTGCCGAAGAACGGATTCGTTTGCGTCGCAGCGACCTTGAAAATCAAGTGAGTCAGATCGGCCGGCGGTTATCGGAAATACCCGATTTTACCGGCGATCGCGCTGGATTTGATTTTCATTCAGTTGAAAAAAGAATGTTTCGTTTGCGTGGTGAACTGGCCGGAATCGGAGAGGTGGACCAGGCAGTCATTAAGGAAGCGGGGGAGACTGAGGCCCGGTATGAATTTTTGTCCAAGCAGCTGGAAGATTTAAAAAAAGCTTTTGTTGATTTGAAGACGTTAATCAAAGACCTTGATCAAAGGATTCACACTCAATTTACCGAATCTTTAAAACTAATCAATGAAGAATTCAATAATTATTTCCGGATGATGTTTGGCGGCGGCCGCGCCAAAATTTCCATACAACGCCCGGAGCCGCCGGAAGTCCAGGAGGAAGCGGTAGTAGCGGAAGGCGGAGAATCAATGCAAAAAAACAAGACCGACGAGGAGGACGATACTGACTCCTTTGATCGTGGCGGTATTTTGGTTGACGTCACGATTCCGCGGAAGCATATTACCGGTTTAGATATGCTCTCTGGTGGAGAAAAAAGTTTGGTTTCGATTGCCGCGCTTTTCGCCTTGATTTCGGTGAGTCCGCCTCCCTTTTTAGTTTTGGATGAGGCGGACGCGGCTTTAGATGAACAGAACACCCTCCGCTTTGCCAACCTTGTCAAAGAATTTTCTAAAAAAACCCAGTTCATTATCGTGACCCACAATCGGGCGACGATGGAAGCCGCCGATATTCTCTACGGCGTGACGATGCGGGAGGACGGAACGTCTCGGGTGTTATCGTTGAAATTTGAAGAGGCGCCGGCAAAATAATTGAATTTTTAGTGCAAACGTAGCCCCAAAATTGCGTATTTGACAAGAGAGAGAGTTCTCTAGGGTATAGTTAGTTTCCAATGGGCTAATTTGGTTTTGAAAAGGGAATAAGGAAAGGAGAATGTAATGAGAGAACGTTGGGATAAAAGGAAAGTAGTTGCCCAAATTCACGAACGACACAGAGTTGGTTTAAGACTCAACGCACACGCCATACAAAAGGAAGATTCTAAGCTGAATAATGCAGCCGTGACTCACTTTGGTAGCTGGAAAAAATCTATAAAAGCTGCTGGCTTGGATTACCGTCGCATTCGTTGCAAGCGTCAATCTTGGCGTACTATGTGGAGTAAAGAGAAAATAATTGCCAAGATTTTAGAGAGACAAACAAACGGCTTGAGGATAAACGGGGCGGCCGTATATCAAGAAGATCTCGGGTTGTATCGTGCCGCACAGAAATGGTTTGGGAGAAAAGGATATGGAAGGGCATTACGGAAAGCGGGAATCAATCCCCACGATATCAATCCCCTCACAATCTGGACGAAAAAGAAGTTAATCTGGACGATCCTTGATCTGTGCGAACGCAATATCCCGTTAGATTCCACAAATCTGTGCAGCATTGGTCAACGGACTGTGATAACTGGCGGAGCGTACCTTTTTGGAAGTTGGCCAAATGCCATTAAGGCTGCGGGGCTTGATTATGAAAAAGTGCGAAGATTAAAGTCATGGAGTAAAAGAAAAGTAGTGAAAGCAGTGAGGCGTTTGGCCGATCAAGGTCTTAAGCTGAATTCGGAATTCATGAAACGATACGATTGCAGTCTGTGGGGGGTTGGTAAATTCTATTTCGGTAGCTGGAAGAATTGTCTTCAAGCTGCTGGATTTGATTACCGACAACACTGCAAAAACTGGGAGTGGAAACTGTGGTTGCAGTCACTGCCATACAGAAAGGCAGAAGCACTTCACAAATCAGCGATGAAACTCGCTGAAGAAAGAAGGAAAGCGTAATGACGGAAACAGCGCAAGCAGAAATGGCCGAGCTTCGAGTAGCCAAAATCAAAGGAGGGAAGGGGGTTCGTAAGTCGTACGATCCCAAAGCGCTCGAGTCGTTGTGCAAGTCCATCGCCCAGGTCGGAACACTTCAACCCATCGTGGTATCGCCTAGCTCAAAGGATACCTTTGACGTCGTGGTGGGTTCGCGAAGGTTACGTGCGGCTTACATGGCGCAACGTCGAACCATCCCGGCCATCGTGATGAAAGATCTAACCGAAGTAGATAAGCTTCTCATGGCGCTCTCGGAGAACCTCCACCGAGAAAACCTCACGCCATTCGAGGAGGCGGCCGTGATCATGGAACTCGTCCGTGATCATAAGATGAGCATGAAGGATCTCGCCCGAAAAATCGGGAGAGACGAGAGCTTCATTCGTAGGCGGATTCAGCTCTTGAGCCTGCCGCTCATAGTTCAGAGGCAAGTGGCTAGGAAAGAACTTTCGGTGACCCACGCAGAAGTTCTTTCGGACCTTAAGAAGCCAAAGGAACAGCTCGAATTCGCGATTCTTGCTCAGAGGGAGAAGCTCACGCCGCCGGAACTCGTGACTGCCATTCGAGAGGCCGGGAAGAAAAAAGAAGGAAAACTCAGAAAGACCACGTGGAACAGGCGCAGCACGCGGATCGTCCTTGAAGTCATCGGTTTTAGTAAATGGCTACAAGGCGTGATGCCAGAAGTTATCGAGCTGCCCATGAATGAGATGGCAAACGTCAAAGTCTCCCTACATGCCTTAGTAGATCATGCCTTGAAGGGAATCAAGGAAATCGAACAGGCATACAAGAAGCACAAGTCGTAAATCGTGTACAAGCACTAAACCGTCAACCAAGGATTGCGTCGAATCAACCGATGCAGTCCTTTTTTATTCCTCTGCACAAGTTCAGATACATATGAGACTTTTCGGCGCATCGAAAAGCCATGCAAATCCATAGTAAAACAACAGGTACGAAAGGTATTGTGAGTGGCTGGGAGGAGGCGTTACGCTTCCGGGATATGATTACCCAAGAAGCGCAGGAACGCGCCCGCATCCTCACCTTCTGGAAGACACACGGCGACGCGGCAACCAAGGAAGCGTTTGGAGCTTCGCGCCCCACGCTCTACCGGTGGCAGGCGGCGCTTCGTGCGGGTCACGGCAAGCTTGAGGCGTTGGTGCCCCAGAGCACCGCGCCCAAGACCAGACGGAAACGGGTTATCCCGGCGGCGGTCCTAAACCTGATCATCGCCGAACGGAAGATGGAGAAGATCGGGAAAGAAAAACTGGCCACGCTCATCAAGGAAGACGGCATCGGAACACCGTCGGCCTCCACCGTCG
>Ga0080064_1000482_pt1 | contig 103642 bp, 78 predicted proteins | sample Subgrocontami54m_FD_69260 | JGI IMG/M metagenome (GOLD analysis project Ga0080064, IMG submission 69260) | Subsurface groundwater microbial communities from S. Glens Falls, New York, USA - GMW46 contaminated, 5.4 m (SPADES assembly) (version 2) ...
GCTTCTTCGGCGGCTCCCGCATCCGCTCCGGCGGCACAGACGGCACCCGCGCCGCGCACACCGCCGGTGGAGGAACCGGTCGCCGACTCAGGCGGTGCGAAATCGCACGCCAGCCCCTCGGTGCGCAAGTTTGCGCGCGAACTCGGTGTCGACCTGACCGGCGTGAGGGGAAGCGGTCCGAAGAACCGCATTCTGGTCAGCGACGTGCAGGACTATGTGAAGGGCACGCTGGCCGGAGCCGCGGCGCCCGGCGTCGCCGGTGCCGGCGTGGACGGTCTCGGCGTGCTGCCCTGGCCGAAGGTGGACTTCGCCAGGTTTGGCCCGACCGAACGGGTGCCGCTGTCGCGCATCAGGAAGATTTCCGGTGCGAACCTGCACCGCAACTGGGTGATGATCCCGCACGTCACCGGCAACGAGGACGCGGATGTCACCGAACTCGAAGCCTTCCGCGTGCAGTTGAACAAGGAAAACGAGAAGGCGGGGCTCAGGCTCACCATGCTTGCCTTCCTGATCAAGGCCTGCGTTGCCGCGCTGAAAAAATACCCCGAGTTCAACAGCTCGCTCGAGGGCGACAGCCTGGTGATGAAGCAGTACTGGCATATCGGCTTTGCCGCCGACACGCCCAACGGGCTGGTGGTGCCGGTGATCCGCGACGCCGACAAGAAGGGCGTCATGGATATCGCGAAGGAAACATCCGAGCTTGCGAAAAAGGCGCGCGACGGCAAGTTGTCGCCGGGGGACATGCAGGGCGGGACGGACGTCGTGTCGCTCGGGCGCGGCGGGCGACTGTGTCTCGAATTCGGCGACGCGGACATCGTCGACGGACCGGGCGCGGACTTCATCGTGTTCGAGAATGCGTTCATCATCGCGGGCAGCGACCGCGTGTTCATGGAACTCGCGGAAGTCTCCGTGAGCGCCGACGGGACGAACTACCGCACCTTCGCGTGCGACCGTATGAACGCGCCGTTCGAGGGCTGCGCGGGGCGAAGTCCCGTGTACTCGCGGCCGGACAACGGGATTCCTCCGAACAATCCCGCGATCGCGGGCGGCGACGCGTTCGATCTCGCGGACGTCGGTGTGTCGCGGGTGCGCTTCGTGTGCGTGCACGATCTGGAGACGCAGGACCTCGCGCCGCCGTCGTCGGGGTTTGATCTGGACGCGATCGTCGCGGTTCATTTCGAACTGCGGTGAGCGAGCGCGCGGCGGCAGGCCTCACGCTGCCGCGCCGCCTGCCACGCGCCGCCCGCGGAGCCAGTACGTCGCCATGGGTCCCTTGCCCTTGATCTCGACCACGCCGCGCGGCTCGATGAGAAACCCGTCGCCCAATGCTGCCCGGCACGCATCGCTCACGTGAATCTCGCCGGCGGCGCCGTGCGATTCCATGCGGCTCGCCGTGTTCACCGTGTCGCCCCACAGGTCGTAGCTGTACTTGCTCGTGCCGATCACTCCCGCAACGACGGGGCCAGAATGCATGCCGATCCGCAATCCCAGCCGGCCCGCGCCGACGCGAACGATGGCGTCGCGCATTTCGAGCGCCATGTCTGCGACGGCCTCGGCGTGGTCGGCGCGCGGTGTCGGCAGCCCGCCGACGAGCATGTACGCGTCACCGATCGTCTTGATTTTTTCGAGTCCGCGGCGTTGCGCCATTTGGTCGAACGCCGAGAACACGTCGTTCAATAGTCCGACGACTTCGGCTGGCGCCATCTGCGCAGACATCGGCGTGAATCCCGCGATGTCGGCGAACAGCACCGTGACCGCATCGAACCCGTCGGCGATGGCTCCCGGTTGGCGCTTCAGCCGCTCCGCGATCGACGCAGGCAGCATGTTCCTCAGGAGTCGATCGGACTTTGCTCGCTCCTCCTCGATCGTGTGCTGCTGGACGAGTTCGAGACGACGCAGCTTCTCGAGCGTGTAGCCGATGAGCGTTCCAAGGACGTTTGCGATTGCGATGAAGAACGCGCCGTACGCCACCTGGCTCCAGGCGGCACCCCCGACGCGGAGCGCGGCGACGACGACCAGCGAGCCCGAAATTCCCGCGACGACCGTCCAGCCGAATCTCGCGACACCGAGCGCGTGGAAAATCAGGAGGCCCATCGCCGCCACCATCGTGCCGTAGTGGGTCGTAGCGACGGGAAGCGGCGCGAGCGACACGCCGATGAGCGCGATCCCGACGAGCCCGCCGAACAAGCCAACGACGGTCACCGACTGTCCCCACCTCCGGTAGACGTGCGCGGGGACGTAGCCGAAGAGCACGACGCACGACAGGAACGGCAGGACGCCTGCGTAGCGGATCGCCCAGATCGTGCGGAGGCGTGCGGGCTCGACGACGATCGCATCGATGGCCGCCATCGCCATCGTGGCCGCGGTTGCAAGGAACCACACGATCCGATGGCGCGCGTGTGCGTGTTCGGAGTGGATTCGTCGAAACTCCCGCTCCAACTCGACGTCGTCGAACGCGAGCGTGAAACGATGCATCGTTGGCGTCACGGCACGGAGCCCTGGATACTTCGAGAGCGCGCCGGCCGCAATGTACGGCATCGAAGACGTTCGCGGTGGGCACCGGCGGTAACCCTCCGGCACCGGTTTGGCAGACGCTCACCGAGCCGGAGCACTTGCGCGAATGGGCGCCGCTCGATTCCGATCGGAGCCTATGGGCCATCGGCACCGCAAAGCTGTCGACCGTGGGCGCGACGATGCGTACGTCCGCGCCGTCGCCTCGTTCGATCGACGGCGTTGCTGTGCGCTACGGGCACGAATCCGAAGTGCAGATGGCCGTCGGCGGCGAGAGCGCGGCCGCGCTCGGCAGATCACCGCGCGAGCGAAATTCGTCGCTCGCGTTGGCGCCGCGGGCGACGTTCTCCAGCACGAGTCGCGGACCGTCGCTCCCGACCGTGAATGCGCCCGCTCCGTCGAGTTGCCGCGTGATCGAGCCGACGCGGATCGCGATCGTGCCGCCGGCGTTGTAGATGCCGTATCCGCCCGAATCGAGGGTGACTCGGTCGCCGCTGAGCGTGCACTCGGGTCCCGCGTGTAGTCCGTACGCGACCGTTCCGCCCCTTCCCATCGTGCCGTCGGCGCTCAGCTCGATCGTCGCCGAACGAACCGTGGAGACGAACAGATCGAGCGCGTGCACGATGCCGGTTCCACCCCCATCCTCCTTGCGCGCGGGTGACGACACGACGCCGACGCCGAACACGTTCCGGATCGCGACGCCGTCGAGCGCGACGTCCCCTGCGTAGCTCGCAACCCCGATCCCCATGCCGCGGCCAGGCGCGACGTCAAGCACCAGAACGTCGCGGAGCCGCAGCGAGGCACCGAAGAACGCCACCGCGCCCAGTTCGCTCGCGCGTTCGACGAGGACCCCGTTGGCCTCGATCGTCGCGTGGTCGGTAGCTGCAACGCCGTGTCCGTACGCGATGCCGTTGAGCCGTCGGGTGCCTCGTACGGCGGAATCCGTGATTTCGACGATGGATCCCGCGGCGCTCGCAAGAACTCCGACGCCCTCCGAATCTTCGATGAGCATACGACCCGCGCGAACGTGCCCCCCCTTGACCCGCCGCGAGCCCTCCGCCCGACGGCCCGCCTGGGGGAGTCCGCGTCGAGGTGACGACGCTCTGCGTGATCTCGAGCGTCGCGTCTGCGCCGAACGCCACGACCCCGGCGTTCTCGCTGTGCAACACGCGAACGCGCACGAGACGCGCGGTGCCGCCGGTGTTCACGCCGACACCGAAGCCGTCCCGCGATCCGCGACGCGAATGCGTTTCCCGAATGACCGAATCGGCGAGATCGACTGTGCTGTTCGTTTCGGCAACTTCCAACGCGTAGTCCGAGCTTTCGCGCAGCACGAGACGCCGAGCGGAGAGCCTGCCGCCGCTCTGCACGACGATGGCGGCGCCCGCGACACCGTCGCCTCGCGGCGCCGTCTCTTCCAGCGTCGAGTCGGCCATGTCTGCGGACGAACGCGGGCCGAGCACGAGCAGCGCGGCTTCGTGATTGGCACGGAACGCCGCGCCCGTCACAGTGGCGCTCGCGCCGGTGCGCAACGAGAGGGCGTTGCCCTGCTGCATGATCGCCGGCTCTGCTGCGGTATCGACGATGACGCTATTGGCAAGGTCAAGGTGGGTCGGCGAATCGTACAGCGCGATGCCCGCGACGATGTTCCGCTGAAGATGCAGGCGCTCGGCGTCGATTCGTGCGCCCCGACTTCCGCGCAGGCCGACACCGCCACCGCGACCGTCGCGTGCGAACTCCGTGTCGAGGATGATCGAGTCTCGGACGTGCGCGGTCGCGCCGACGACGTCGATGCCTCCGGCGCGGTTCCGCGATAGCACGGTGCCGTCGATCGTCAGCGTCGCGCCGGAGAGACCAACGATCCCCTGTCCAATGCCGCGATCGCGGGGGGCGGGGCCGCGGACGACGGAGCGCTCCATCGAGACGGTCGCTCCGACCGCCCGCACATTCTCCGACTCCGCGCCCGCCATCGCGGCCGCCACGACCTCGACACGCGCGCCACCGCCGACGAACAGCCCGGTGCCGTCTACCCCGGTCGTCGGCGAACGAGCGTCGCGAATCACGCACCCCTCGATGCGCGCCCTCGTCGCGAGGCCTCCCACCCGGATTCCATCGCCGACCTGCCCCGACACGATCACCCCGCGCATCGTCAGCGCCGCCCCGCCGCTGGCTTCGATTCCGGTGCGCCCGCCCGCGACCGTTACGCCGCGAACGTCCAACGCTGCGGACATGCCGCGTGCGAGCACGAGCGTCGCGTCGGCTGCACCCCGCAGCGTGACCTCGGCGGCGCAGCGGCCCACGATGTGCAGCGGGCGGTCGACCGTGCTCGCGGCGTCGTAGCTTCCCGGCGCGAGCAGCACCCACGCATCCGCGCCCGCGATCGCGAGGGCGGTTGCGAGCGTCGGCATCGGGTGCGCCGCGGTCCCGTCGGCGGTGGCCCCGTCGGCGCCGGCGCGAACATGGACGAGCATCGAGGTGCCGGCCTCTGCGCTGACGTCGACAAAGTCCGGCCCTGTGCACGCGGACGCGGCGGTCGGCGTACAACTTCCACCGGGCACTGGCTCGGAGCCGGCAGCGCAATCGCTACGCAGGACGGGATCGCACGTGCCGTCGGCTCGTCGGACCCATCCCGCGAGGCAACTTGGAATACCCGCGTCGGGCCGCCAGTCGGCCGCGGGCGGACCGTCGGGATCGCCCGGCTCGGGCCATCCCCGCGCAATCGAACCGTCCGCTCGACGCGTCCAAGCTGCGGGTGACGCCCCGTCGGCGGCATCCGTGCGGATGCTCGTCACGTCGCCGCACGCGCCGTCTGCGGCGCCGCCACCATCCTCGCACAGCAGCACCGTCGGTCCGCAACCGCCGAAGCCGTACGGTACCCAGCCTTCGCGGCACGGCCATCGGGCCGGTGTAGCGGAACCCTCGGGCGCCGCGTCGTTGGCGGGACGCGATGCGCCGCAGCCCACGGTGATCGCCACCGCGAAGACTGCAACGGTCAGTTTTCGCCCACACACCCACACGGCGTTCGCTCCGGTCACTGTGTACCACGGCGGGCGACGCGGCGAATCGGCGTGGCTGTGTTCGCACGTTCGCACTTGTCGGGAGGGCGGCGCCGGGGGGCGGCTCTCACGGCCGCGGCCGCAGCGCCTTGTCCACGCCACCGAGCGTGTCGGCCCAGTTCTCGGGAAAGCCATCGTAGTATCCGCCCCAGCGCCGGCCGCGCAGATGCTTGTGCGCGAACGCGTAGATCACACGAAGCTCGGACGGGATGCCAACGACCGGCAGGTACAGCGGCCGGAGCCAGCGTGACTGAATCGAATGCCCGTACTCGTGCGCTTCGTTCTCGGCGCCGACGGGGACGTACGCATTGTCCCGTGGCGTGAGGAAGACGAAGAGGCCGAGGCTCACCGCGCCGGCGGACGTGATCTCCACCAGGAGGCGCTCGCGCTCGAAACGTACGCGCGCAAGCTTCCCGCGCGGCGCGAACTGCGCGAACGCGACGAGGCCGAGCACGTTCTGCGGGGCCTCCGAGCCGAGCAGCGCGATGCGGCGGAGGCCGCGGTTCATTGCGACGTCGTACCGGAGTGACGCGGGACGGGCAAATCGGTTGGAGAGCAGTGGGATGCGGTGCGATCCGCGCATGTAGGTACGATCCGCGGTTCATCGAACCTCGCGCAATCCGCGCCGCGAGGATGTCGCGGAGCGTTGGATCGAGTGTATCAAGTCGGTGCACGAGTCCTCCAGGCCGTTCGGGTCCATCGCGGCAGGTCGCCGCGGCAAACGGAATCAGCCACTGTCCCCTGATCGCTCTCGCCGCCGATAGATCACGCGTGCGGGATGAGCCGGCCAAGGAAGCGGACCGTTGGCGATCTGAACATCGGCCGCGCAGTCGACTGGCCCGGACTGAAGAGCCTCGAACTCGGATGGGACGTCTTCGATCTCTTCCCTGTCGGTTGGATCGTCGTGTTCGAGAACGAACAAGAAGCGCCAGCGCGTCCCATCGTGGCTGAGCACGATCATCCTCATGTTCGGTGAGATCACACCGCGGAGAGCCGCGACTAGATCGAGCACGGTGTTGTTCCAGTCCGCTAGTTCCGCACACCCAGAACTCATGAACCGCACCTCTGTTACAGGACGCTAGTTCCGCGGCCCACCTCTGTCTCCGGCGCTCGCAGCGGGCGTATCGTAGCGCGAGACCGGCCGGCGCGCCGACCGCGCGTTGGAACGCCCGGTTGACTGGGGCGTCCCGCGTGCACCATGCTCTGCGCGTGTCCGTCGCTGCACCACCGATGAATGCAACGGTCCTGGCGCCCATCGGGCACCTGCAGGACTATCGGCCGGTTGCGCACCCGAATTTGCGAGCGTTCCGCGCGAGCGTTCGTCGCGTCATTGACGCTCTCGACGCGCTCTCGGAACTCGAACCGCCGACTCGCTCGTGGACTGTCGACATGACCGAAGTCGAGGCCCGCGAGACGTGGCGGGTAGCGTTGCGGCACATGCGAGCGGCGCAGCTCGAACTGGAGAGCGGCCTCGCGACGCAACGGCTTCTGCGCGATGCACGAAAACTCGCCAGGAATCTGGCGTCGGAGTTCGAGGCCGCGCGTCGGAAGGCCGTCGTGGCGCTCAAAGAGGACCGCGCGTTTGCGGCCGTCATGGCCGACGAGAACGACGACGTCGAGCTGGGCATCGCCGTCGTTCCGTCGCCAGTGGAACCCCCGCCACGTTGCCCGAGCAGGGCGTTCCAGTGGTGACGCGTGGCTTCGTCCGTTCGCTACGAGGTCAAGGTCTCGCGTGAACTGGCATCGCAGCTCGCGGAGCTGAAAGCCGCGGCGGACGAGAGCAAGGCCAAGCGCCAACTCTACAATTCCCTGAAGCGGTGCGCGGTTGAACTGCTGCGGGAGCACGCGGGCAGCGAGCGGGACTTGCTCACGGCGCCCCTGCGACGGGCCGTGTACCGGATCAAACAGGGCCGGCTGCGAACCTTCGACATCCTAAGCGAACGCAAGAAGCTCGTCGTCATGTTGATGGTCGGTATGCGCAAGCAACGCGACAAACACGATGCGTACGAAGTTCTCAATCGACGCATCCGTGCCGGTGATTTCGATCCGCAGTTCGAGGAGTGTGGAATCCAGCGTCCCGCGTTGTGACCTGGACGCGGTCGACGCGGTTCCGTCGAGTCGCGATGCGACGCGAGAGCCAAGCGGGTTGCGCACACTCCCCGCTCCCGGCGCTTGCACTTCGCGACGCGTTGCACGATCGTCGTTCGCGATGGCCGCCGACGCGCTCATGGGCACGGCCCCGGCGTGTCGCGAATGGCACCGTCCGCGCCGAAGTAGAACGCGCGACGCACCCACACCGTTTCGCGGATCGGCTTGGACGCCGCGGGACGATTGGAGTCGAAACTCCAGAGCCAGCGCGCCGTGCTCGTGCCAAAGACGGGACCCCACGGGCCGATCGGATGTGCGCCCTCGTCGACGGGCGTGCTCCAGCCGGGCGCCGTGAAGTCCACATCGAACCAACCCGCGACGAGTTGCGTCGTCAGTCGCCACGACGTGTCGGTCACGAGCGTGCGCACCTGTCCGTCGACCGTCAGTCGCAAGTCGACGAGGACGCCGCGATCGCGTCCGTCCTGGTTCAGTGTGTTCGTCGCTTCGATCGCGATCGCGTTGCGCCGCGATGGATGGCGGAACAGTTGCACGCTGTACTGTTGTGGCGAACTCCAGAGCCGTGGCAGGTCGTCGATCAATCGTCCCGTGAGGTACAGCCGGTATTGATCGTCGGCGGTGACTTGCAACGTTCCGCGTACGGTGTCGTCGAACGCGATGGGGCAGGGGCCCGGCGGCACGTCGGCGGTGGACCCCGCGGATGCGTCGTCGTCGCGCAGGGGCGAGCGCGAGCCGCACGCCGCAAGCGTTGTGCACAGGATCAGCGCGAGCGAGGTGGGCACGCGCGGTGGCGTCATCTAGGCTGGAGTGTGCCTGAAAGGCGTGCCGGGGCGGGCGTGAGAATGCGACCAGCTCCACGTCGCCGTTCACGTCGACGGCCAAGTACGTCCAAGTCAACGGCCACGCCCGCGCCTGCCGGCAGAGCGTCTCCGCCGACGGGCGTCAGCGGCCCCGTCGGCGTGGCCTCCCGCGCACCGTGCGACGATCACACACCCACATGGGGATCGACTGGGCATAGTTGCAGTGGCAGCGCACGCCGCCGACGTACGTGCACACCGGTTCGTTCGGCTCGCACAGCCCTCGGGGCGGGGCGGGCGGACACGCGGGCGCCGGCCCGGGAAACTGGGCGGTCGCAACACTCGAGCGAAACAACATCACCGTGGCGATCGCGAGCGCGATCGTTCTTGGGAGCGAGTGCCGACGCGTACGCAACATCGATGAATGCTACCGTGATCGTACCGGAGTCGCGAATCCATTGCGGATCACCGCGTCGACTGCAAGTGCAGCACCCGCCCACGCGCACTGGCCGGCTTGACTTCCTTCGCCGCCCCCCTGCATCGTTGTCGCGTGCGTGCACGCGGTCTCCTCTTCGCAATGGCGATCGGCGTCCCCGCCTGTGGTGGAGGCTCGATGCTCGACGGCGCGGTCGACACTCCTGTCGACGTTGGGAACGCGGTGGCCGACGCGCGAGTCGACGACGCTCCCGCGGCCGATGTCTTCGACTCCGGTCGAGGCGACGCTTCACCGGCCGACGGAGGGAATCTCGCGACTCCGCGATGCGAGACCGTGAGCTTCATGCACGACGGAGTGAACCGCGCGTACATTCTGTGCACTCCCAATCCGGTCCCCGCTGGCGCGCTTCCGGTCGTGCTCGGCTTTCACGGCGGCGGCGGAAACGCAGCGAGCTGGCAGCGCGTGTTGCCGTGGCACGAGACCGGCGCGCGCGAGGGCTTCGTCGTCGTCTTCATGCAGGGCTGCCAGCCGGGCGCGGTCGACTGCACGGGCGCGACTGGGAGCTACGGGTGGAACGTGGGCAAGCCGGGCGAGACGACGATGGTCGACGATCAGGGCTTCACGCTCGCGGTGCTCGGACGACTCACGACGGTGCACGCGCTCTCGATCGATCGCGCGAGAGTGTTTGCGACGGGGCACTCGCTGGGTGGGATTTTCACATACACGCTGCGGTGTGATCGCCCGGACGTGTTTGCGGCGATCGGACCGATCTCCGCGACGCCGAGCGATGCCACGTGCATTCTCGCGTGGAATACGTCGATCTATCACGTCCACGGCACCGGCGACATGAACGTGCCATTCGACACGGGATGTTGTTCGCGGGCGCAGCAGACGATGGGCGATCCGGAATACCTCGCCGGGTGCGCAGCGCTCCCGCGTTGTTTCAATCCGACCAACTGGTGGCCACCGGCGCGCACTGGCATGCATCCGTTCGCGGACTTTATCGGGATCGAGGAGATCGCACGCGACGGCCTCGGGTGCGCAACGACGCGCACGCCGATCGCGGGGTTGCCTGCGTGCGAACAGTACGGCGGATGCCGCGCGGGGACGCACGTGGAGGAGTGTCACGTGCGCGGGGCCGATCACGCGCTGGCGGGGATCAACATGCTGTTCGACGTGCGCGCGTATCTGTGGGGGAGATTTCGGATGCACTGAGCGGGAGCGCGGTCAGTTGCGCTTGGCCGGCGCGGATACTCCGTCATCGCCGAGCGCGTTCGCGTATTGGAGTCTCGGCGGCTCCTGCGGTCACTCCGTCGTGTATCGGCGACATTGAGAGCCTGCGCCTGCCGCATGGCGCGCCCTCGCTCAGCACTGCGTGCCCGCTCCGAACATCGTCGGCATCGATGCAATCGGGTATTCGATCGCGATTGGCGCGGGGTGCGAGCGCCTCGTGGCGTGGACCATCGTTCGAGATGGCGCCACGGTACCGAAATCGTGACTCCAGCGCGCAGCGAGGCGATCGTTGCCTCGTCAGAAGAACTCGAACGACACGCCGATCGACGTTGTCGGGACGTCCCAGAGCGGTCGATCGGCGGACCTCGTCGCGGCGAGTACCGTACTCGACGGCCGAGCGCCGATCTCGCTTGCGGAACTCGCCAGCGGCTCGCGGGACGCGACGCCTCCGCGGTACACCGCAATCAGCGTCAGCCCGGCGGCGAGGACCGCATGCGCGCCGATGTATCCCGACAGGCTCGCGGCAAAGGCGATGCCGTGGTTCGTAGAAAAGAAGCCGGTCGCGATCCCGGTCGGCCACACTCCCAGCAAGCCAACCATCGAGAACGCCAGCCCCAGCGCAGTCAACGCGGCCGATCCGCGACGGACGCGTACGCGGATTCCCGTCGACGGCACCGAGATCGATGCGCGTGTCGACTCGGCACCGTGATTCCCGGTCCACAGTGGGAATGGGCCGGGGAGCACGTACAGTGTGCACGGTGAAGCGCACGCGTCGGAGTAGAACATTCGGCCCCACGTGTGACCGCGGAACGTCGTGAGATCGTGTCCCATGTCGACGCCGACCGAGACTCGACCTCCGATCGACTCCACGATCAAGGGCACGAGGCCCGGACGGGGCTCCAGCGCTGCAATCTCTGACCACGGCTGGTACTCGCGCATCTCCTCGTGCGGTGGACGAACGCGTGAATTCGCGGGAGGATTACTGGAATTCGCGGCGAGTCTGCGTGCGCGTTCCACGTCATCGGCCAGGTTCCGGCACTGTTGAAGCAGCGACGTTCGGTTCGGCAACTGCGGGTCTCTCTCGGCGCCCTGGACGCACGCCTCGGCGCTCGCGATTGCGTCGAGGTCCCGCCCAAGCGCGTGCTGCTCTTCCGCGATGAAGAGGCGAAGCGGCGGCGTCGATTCGATAGACGCGGCCCGAGTTGCGAGCCCGAGCGCTCGTCTGTGGTCGCCCTGCTCTCGCGCGTGGGAGGCGTCGACGAGCAGTTGTTGCCGATCGGGGGCGTCGTTGCGCGCCTGCGCACGCGCGACGGCGGCCGGCGCGCACCACGCGCAAGCGACCCAGAGCGACGCGAGGCACCTTCGCCGCAAGTGCCCCCGCGCGTCTTCCGCGCGCCGCGCGTCCACTCTCAACTTCGTCTCGCCGTCTCGGGACCGAACGCCCAGTGTCGTCCGGTGGTCCATCCGAGGAAGCGCCGCCCGTCGGACGCACCGTGGTGTCCGTCCGCGTCGAAGCTGCCGCGCGCCGCGGCGTGCTCGAGTCCGCGCACCGCGGGGCCGAATCGCTCGCGGAATGTCGAAGTCTGTTTTCCAAAATGCTCGGCGGCCCATGCGACGAACGCCTGTCGCTCGCCGTCGTCGACCAGGGACAGCAAGAAGACCATCTGTCGCCACGCGTACGCGGCGTTCGTTACGGTCTGCTTCATCGACCGCCACACGGTGGTTTCCATTTGCTGCCTGCGACACACCCACTGGAAACAACGCGTCGCGAGGTTGATTGCGGAATCGGCGCGCCCGTGGGAAGCGCGGTTCAGCGGCGCACGAAGTTCTGACGGGCGACGCTAGATGCACAACCCGAAGCCGCCGCCCATCAGACACATCGTCCCCGTACAGCAGGGCGGCATGCCCGCGCCACACGTCGATCCGCGCGCCTGACACGCTCCGCAGCGCCCCATCAGACACGAAAGCCCAGCACAACACGCGGCCGCGCCGATCGTGCCGCACGCCGTTCCCGTGCCGCTGCACATCGAGGTGCCGCAGCGACCCCCCGTGCACGCGAGTCCCATGCAGCACGCCGCCATGCCCGTGCCGCACATGTCGCCCGTGCCGCCGCACATCGCCGCGCCGAAGCAGCGATTCATCAGACAGACGAGGCCGGAGCAGCACGCGGCGCTTCCCGTCGTTCCGCATGCGTCGCCCGATCCGCCACACATGCCCGCCGCGCACGTCCCGCCGGTGCATGTCAGACCGGTGCAACACGTCGCGCCGCCAGTGCCACACGCGTCGCCAGTGCCCGCGCACATCGTCGACGCGCAACGGCCGCCCGTGCACGAGAGCCCCGTGCAGCACGCGGTCATGCCCGGTCCGCACGTCGCGCCCGCCGCGCCGCACATCATCGTCGTTGCGCATACGCCCGCCGTGCAGGTCAGTCCGGCGCAGCACGGGCTTGTGCCGCTGCACGCCGCGCCCGTGCCGCTGCACATCGCCGTTCCGCACGTCCCGCCGGCGCAGCTCAGTCCGCTACAGCACATGGGCGTTCCCGCGCCGCCGCAGCTGTCGCCCGATCCACCGCACACGACGACGCCAATGCAGCGTCCCGCCGTGCACATCAGTCCCGTGCAGCACGCGGGCATGCCGGCGCCGCACGCGTCGCCGCTTCCGCCGCACGTCGTCGCCCCGCAGCGACCGGCCGTGCATGCGAGCCCGGCGCAGCACGGAGCTGTCCCGCTGCACGCGGTTCCGGTTCCACCGCACACGGGCGGGCGACACATCCCCATCTGACACGTCGTGCCAGTTGCGCATGCGCTGCCGCACGCACCGCAGTTCGCGTCGTCGGTGAACGGGTTCACGCAGCGGCCCGTGCACGGGATCGTCGGCGCGGCACACACGACGTCCATGCCCACGGGAACGTCCATGCCCACGGGAACGTCCATGGCCGTGGGGACGTCGGTTCCAATCGGGATGTCCATGCCCACCACGTCGCCGGTTCCGGTGTCGCCGCCCGTCGGGACATCGTCCATCACGGCATCTCCGCCGATCGGAACGTCACTCCCGATCGTGTCTCCGCCGGTGGGCACATCGCGTGCCGCTGTGTCTCCACCCATCGCGTCGCCCACCGTCCCGTCGGATCGGGAGTCGGCACCACCGTCACGACCGGCGTCGGTGTTGGTCCCAGATCCGCACGCCGCCATGAACCCGATGCACACGACACACAATGCCCGACGCAGGGTGGAACGCATGGAAGTCCTCCGTGGGTGGCGCGCGCGTCTCTCCTCCGCGCAGCGCACTCCCTACCCTGCAGAAGATCACACGCCGGCCGGAATCGTCAACGGGCCAAGCGGTGCTGTGGGGCCAAGCGGTGCTGTGGGGCCAAGCGGTGCTGTGGGGCCAAGCGGTGCTGCGCACAACGGCGACGTCACGATGTGTCCCACGGGTCCGCGCTTGCGTGGGAGCGCGACGGGTCGCTACTGTCTGTTCGCGAGACACCATGACCGAGTCGATGATCCGATACTTTGTCGCCGAAAAACGCGAGAGCGCCCTCTTCGTGCTCGTGGGTCTCGCGGCGATCGCTCTGTCGGTGTGGCTCTGGCGGACGCCGCATCGCGGGATGGTGTACCCGCTCGTTGCGGTCGCGTTGATCCAGATCGCCGTGGGCGGCGGGGTGTACCTGCGGACGGATGCGCAGATCGCGGCGCTGTCTGCGCGGTACCAGCGGGACGCGGACGGATTCCGCGCGGCCGAGATCACGCGCATGAACGCCGTCATGGGCAACTTCAGACTCTACAAGTCCGTAGAGATCGCGCTGTTGGTCGTCGGCATTGCACTCAGTTTCGTGCTCGGCCGACGTGAGCCGTGGCTTTCGCTCGCGGCGGGATTGATCATTCAGTCCGCGATCATGCTCACGTTGGATCTGTTCGCCGAGCAACGGGGTGCGAGCTATCTCGCGCAAGTGACGGAGACGATCGCCCGTCGGTAGCCGATCCGTCGGCGTCCCAGGCGCCCCGCGCGCGGTCCGACGGCCGTTCGCAAAAGTTAAAAAGTTAACAAGTTAACTCCCGGATGCAGGGGTACACTTCATCATGACCTACGACCTCAAGATCGCCGGCGGCACCGTTTTCGACGGCACGGGATCCGCGGGTGTCCCCGCCAACGTCGCGATTCGCGACGGTAGGATCGTCGAAATCGGTGAGTGCAGCGACACCGCGAAACGCACGATCGGCGCGCGCGGCGCGATCGTCACGCCGGGGTTCGTAGATCTGCACTGCCACTACGACGGGCAGGTGTCTTGGGACGCCGAGATGATGCCGTCGTCGATTCACGGCGTGACGACGTGTCTCGTGGGCAACTGCGGCGTGGGCTTTGCGCCCGTGCGTTCGCAAGATCACACGCGGTTGATTCGGTTGATGGAGGGCGTCGAGGACATCCCGGGCGCCGCGCTCGCCGAGGGGATTCGCTGGGGCTGGGAATCGTTCGCCGAGTACATCGACGTGATCGATGGCATTCCGCGCACGATCGATGTCGGGCTGCAGGTTCCGCACGACGCGTTGCGATTGTTCGTCATGGGTGACCGAGCCGAGCAGTTGGAAGCTGCGACTCCGGCCGACGTCGAGCAGATGCGCACGTTGCTGCGTGCCGCGCTCGAGGCGGGCGCCTGGGGATTCAGCACGGGACGGACCGACAATCACCGCTCGGCCGATGGTCACGCCACGCCCGCTTCTGAAGCGCGGCGCGACGAATTGGTCGGCGTTGCGCGCGCGTTCGAGGGCCTGGGCCACGGAGTGTTGCAGGCGGTGAGCGATTTCGACATGGAGCAGGGGCCTTCGCATTTCGACGCGGAGTTCGACTTGCTCGAAGCGATGGCGGCTGCCGCGGGGGGGCACCCGACGTCGCTGTCGCTCCTGCAGCGCGATCAGGCGTCCGACCAGTGGCGTCGCATCTTGGAGCGCGTTGAGCGCGCGAATGGGGCGCACGTACCAATGCGCGTGCAGGTTGCGACGCGGCCCATCGGCGTACTGCTCGGCTTCGAAGCGACGTTTCATCCCTTCATGGGATTTCCGACCTACAAGTCGCTGGCGCACTTGCCCATCGAGGAACGCGTGCGCCGCATGCGCGAGCCTGAAATTCGCGCACGGATTCTGTCGGAACGAAGCGAGCCCGTGGCGGGCGATGGCAGCCCGATCCCTCCGCTCGCCGACAAGCTCCTGGAGAACATCGATTTTGTCGCGATGCGCCTGTTCACGCTCGGTGAACGGCCGAACTACGAACCCGACCGAGCGAACTCGATTTTCGCGCAAGCTCTCGCCCGCGAGGTTCCGCCGCTCGCGGCCGTGTACGACGCGATGGTGGCCGGCGACGGCCGTGCATTGCTCTACTTTCCGCTCTACAACTACACGGACAACTCTCTCGACGCGGTGCGGGAGATGATGCTTCACCCGCTCGCGCTCGTGTCCCTCAGCGACGGTGGAGCGCACGTCGGAACGGTTTGCGACGCGAGCTACGGAACCTTCATGCTCCAACACTGGACGCGCGATCGTCCCCACGATCGCATCGCGATCGAGCGAGCGGTCCAGTTGCTCACCAGCATTCCGGCCGCGTATCTGGGCCTACACGATCGCGGCGTGCTCCGTCCTGGGATGCGCGCCGACCTCAACGTGATCGACCTCGCGAACCTGGCTCTCGAGTCGCCGAAGCTGGTTCACGACCTCCCCGCAGGCGGCCGTCGACTCATCCAACGTGCGCACGGCTACCGCGCGACCATCGTGCGCGGCGAGGTGATCCTCGAGAACGACCAACTGACCGGTGCCCGACCTGGCCGCGTCGTCCGCCCGACTACATCAGTTCCAACAGCCGCTTCGCCCGCGCTTCCGCAGCCGAAATGATCCCCTGCGATTCGTTCTCGGAAATGCGCAAGCGCTCCGACAGCTGGTGAATCAGGGCTTTTTCCTTTTCGTGCTGCGATCCATCGATGAACGTCAAGACCACGGCGTGGTTCAAGAGCGTCCGCCGATCGCCCGCGGACAGGTCGGTGATCGGCACGTCGTCGATGGTCCGCGGCGTCGAGGCGTACGTTCGAATCTCCTCGGACTCGGCATCTGTCGCACCGAATGCCGCAAGGAGCGCTTCGAGCATCTCCTTCTCGTTCGCCTCGAAATCGCCGTCCGCCCACGCCACAGTCACCAACGACTTGAGAATGGCTTTGTCTTGCGCATCCATGAAAATTTCTCCGCTCGGGCGAGTATGCACGATCCGCGGTACCGTTCAACGCGCGTCTCGCTCCGCGGCTTCCCTCGTTGACATCTGGCGGACGCGGCCCGAAACAAGGGAACACCCGATGCACCGCGATCGCCGAAAGGGCTCTCGAACATGACCGCCGACCCTCCGCACTTGTACCCGGCGTCCGAGCTGCACGCGCCGTTCGCGCCGGGGGAACCGTTCGAACTCGATCGCGAGCGCTGCCGCAAGTTGCTCGACGTCGCGTTGCGGCACGGCGGCGAGGCTGCGGACGTGTACGCCGAGTTCGCGCTCGGGGCGTCCATGGTGCTCGAGGAGGGGATCATCCGGACGGCGTCGCGAGGCGTGTCGCTCGGAGTCGGAGTTCGCGTCCGTCGCGGAGATGCCGCAGGGTATGCGTACAGCGAGGACCTCTCGTGGGACGCGTTGGTGCGCGCGGCCGAGACGGCGGCGCAGATCGCGGAGGGCGGCGCCTCCCCGCCGGTGGATGTGAACGAAAGGACGTTGCCGCAGCGATACGTCGTTGAGACGCCGTCGATCCTCGTGCACGGCTTGACCAAGCGAGAGTTCTTGTTGGATGCCGACAAGGCCGCGCGCGCGGCGGACTCGCGGGTGACGCGAGTCGAGGCGTCACTCAACGAAAGCTACCGCGAGATCTTGATCGCAACGAGCGATGGACACTTCGTGCGCGACCGCCAGCCGATGATGCGGTTTGGCGTCCGCGCGATCGTCGAAGCGAACGGCAAGCGACAGGCCGGTAGCAGCGGGGGAGGCGGCCGCGTGGGGCTCGAGTACTTCACGCAACCCGGGCACAGCCCCGAGGAGCACGCTCGCGAGGCCGTGCGCCTGGCGGTCGCGATGCTCGACGCACGAGAGGCGCCCGCGGGTGAGATGGACGTGGTGTTGGCACCAGGCGACTCGGGAATCCTGCTGCATGAAGCAGTGGGGCACGGGCTCGAGGCGGATTTCAATCGCAAGGGCGTGAGCAACTACTCGGGGCGCGTGGGAAAGCCCGTAGCGTCGACACTCTGTACGGTGGTCGACACGCCGGACATCGCGAACAGCCGCGGCGCGATCAACGTGGACGACGAAGGCAACGAGCCGCGTGCGTCGACGCTGATCGAAAACGGGATCCTGCGCGGGTACCTGCACGACACGTTGAGCGCGAAGCACTTTGGCATCGCGCCGACGGGCAACGGGCGGCGCGAGAGTTTTCGCTGCGTCCCGATGCCGCGCATGACGAACACGCTTCTGCTCGCGGGGCCGCACGATCCGGAAGAAATCGTGCGCTCGGTCACGCGCGGGGTCTTCGCGCGGCGATTCGGCGGCGGCCAGGTGGACATCGCATCGGGCGACTTCGTGTTCAGCATCTCCGAGGCCTACTTGATCGAGGACGGGAAGATCACCGCACCGTTGAAGGACGTGAACTTGATCGGCAACGGTCCGGAGGCGCTTGGAAAAGTGACGATGCTCGGCAACGACATGGCGATCTCGGACGGGATCTGGACGTGTGGCAAAGACGGACAGAGCGTGCCCGTCGGTGTCGGTTGCCCCACGATCAAGATTAGCGGGATGACAGTGGGTGGCACGGAGATCGCGGCGCGATGACGACAGGTCTCACGAACGAACTGTTGTCGCTCGCCGAGGACGTTCTCGGCCGACTCACACGTGGCGGCGCGACCGAAGCGAAGGTCGTTGCCCGGGCCGGGCGTGATTTGTCTGTGCGCGTGCGCATGGGCGCCGTGGAACTCGTGGAAGAGGCCGGAACGCGCTCGCTGTCGGTGCGTGCGGCGAAGGGCAAGCGGGTCGCCACCGCGAGCACGTCGGACGTGACGCCGACGGGCATTGCGCGTGCGGTGCGGGACGCGCTCGAGTTGTGCGATCTCTCGCAGGAGGACCCGTTTGCGGGTCTACCCGATCCGTCGATGCTCGCGAAGGAGCAGCCGGATCTGCACCTGTTCGATCCGGCGTGCGGTGAGGTTCGCGGGGCGGAAGCCGTGCAGCGCGCCAAGCGTGCCGAGCAGGCTGCGCGGGACTTCGATGCGCGGATCACGAATTCCGAGGGCGCGAACTTCGGTCGAACGGCCGGAGCATTCGCGCTCGCGACATCGGGCGGATTTCGTGGAGGGTACGCGGGGAGCTATGCGTCTCTCACGGTGCAACCCGTGGCCGCAGACGCCGACGGAAAGAACCGCACATCGTACTACTGGACCGCGCGGCGATTCCTGTCGAAGCTCGAATCGGAGGAGAACGTTGGCCGCGAAGCAGCACGCCGGACGCTCGCGCTCCTCGGTGCGCGGAAGGTCGCGACGGGAAGTGCGCCGGTCGTGTTCGACCCCGACATGGCGCGCTCGCTTCTGGGAACGTTTGCCGGCTGCATCGTCGGCGACGCAATCTACCGCCGCGGCTCCTACCTGCTCGACCGGGTGGGTTCGGACGTCGCGAGCCCGCTCGTATCGATCGTCGATGATCCGCTGATCGACGCGGGCCCGGGGTCGCGCCCGTTCGATGGCGACGGTCTCGCGTCGCGTCGGAACAGCGTCGTCGAGCGTGGCGTGCTGAAAACGTATCTGCTGGATACCTACAGCGCTCGAAAGCTCGGACTCGAGAGCACCGGCAGCGCGGCTGGGATGACCGGCACCGGGGCGGGAACCAGCAATTTCGTGTTGCAGCCGGGCGCACAAACGCCCGAAGAGATCATTCGCTCGACGAAACGTGGACTGTTCGTGACGCACATGATGGGGTTCGGGTTCAACGCCGTCACGGGCGATTTTTCGCGGGGAGCTTCGGGATTCTGGATCGAGAACGGCGAGTTGGCGTACCCGGTGAGCGAGATCACGATCTCCCTGAACTTCGACCAACTGCTCAAGCGCATCGACGCCGTCGGCAACGATCTCGACATGAAGAGTTCGGTTGCGGCGCCGACGCTGCGGGTCAGCGAAATGACGATCGCCGGAAACTGATTCGCGGGAAGTGGATCGCGGAGTGTGCGGCGCCAACTGGGGTCGCGGAGGAGTCGCGGGTGGCGTTGGTTCTCGAAGGTTTTGCTGCTCGCCTGCCTGAACTCGGCATCGCTCCGACGTCGGGATTCCTGCTGCTGCAGATCGCCGGGCGGAGCGACCCCGCTACCGACGGTGTACCCTACCGCGATGCTGGCGCCGCGCCTCGCGAACCGACGCGCAACCCACTGTGCCTTGCGTTTGCGATCGACGCGTCGAGTTCGATGCGCGGCACTCGATTCGCGCTCGCGTTGCAGGCCGCCCGGGACCTCGTGGACTCGCTTCGCAGCGACGACCGCCTCGCGATCGTCACGTTCAGCCGCGGCGCGCGCGTCATGCTCGGCCCCGTCACCATGGACGACACGGGCAAGCTCGAAGCGCGCGGCTTGCTCGATCGCTTGTCGACATCCCAGGGCACCAACCTCTCGGCCGGCTGGCGCGAAGCAGCCGACGCGATTTCGCGCATTCTCGTCCCCGGAGCCGTGCGCCGCGTGCTGATGCTCACTGACGGCGCGCCGTCGGCCGGCGAAGTGAACGAAGACGCGCTCGAGAAAATGGTCGCCGACGGGCGACAGCAGGGAATCGAAACGAGCGTGATCGGTCTGGGCGAGGGCATCAGCGAGACGCTGTGTTCGCGACTCGCGCGTGGAGGCGACGGACGGTTTCACTACGTGCGCGACGAGGGGCTCATCGGGGATCTGGTCGCGCACGAGATCGAGGGCGCCCGCGGGCTCGCCGCCGAGGAGGTGGCGGTCGTGATCGCGTTCACGGCTCGAGTCGTGCGGGCCGAAGTGATGCACCGCTACGTCTGTCGCCCCGAGGGTCGCGCAATGGAAGTGCGAGTCGGTAGCGTTGCCTTCGACGTGCCGCGGTTCGTGCTCGCGCAATTCGAGCTCGACGCCCCGAGCGACGAAGCGGTCTTGGGAGCCGCGGTCGCGCGGGGACGTCGCGTGGGTGGGTCCGCGCCGCGTTTTGGCGGCCCGACGGCCGAGGGGTTCGCGCTTGGAGCAGCACCGCGTTCGGAAGGTTCCTCTGACGACGCAGATGTGACCAGCGAACGGCTCTCGATCTCGCTCGGCGCCGGTTCTGGCTCCGAGGACGCGCGCAAGCGAGTCGCCTGGCACGTCTTGACGCTGCGAACGCTGGCGGAGATCAAGTCTGCGTGGGACGCGTTCGACGAGCAGGACACCGAGGCGATCGGCCGACGCCTCGGACGAGCGCGGGAGCTGCGGCGAAAACTGCTGGATGCAAGACTTGTCACGGCGGAACAACTCGCCGACATTCCCGACGTCGACGTTGTCGCTGCGGCACTATCCTCCAACGCATCGAACCGCGGCGAGGCGCGCCGAACGTTCACGGCGTGGTCACACAACACGATGGTCAGCCAGCTCGTTTCGATCAAGAAGAAGCCCGAGGGCGACGAGGAGTAGGCGTGACCGCGCCGCTGTGATTCACTCGACGGACGTGCCCGTGTTCGCCACGTACCGATCGCGCGATGCTCTGTCTGCGCTTGCGTGCGTCCTCGCGTTGGCGGCCGCGGTTGCGCCGCGTACGTCGCGTGCATCGGGTTTCTACCTCACGGACCGCGGCGTTCGGTCGCTCGGGCGCGCCGGCGCGCACGTCGCGGGCGGCGATGACCAGCACGCGGCCTGGTACAATCCTGCGAATCTGGTTGTTGGTGGCCCCGGCGTCTTGTTCGACCTTTCGCTGCTCGCCTGGGGCAACCAATATCGCCGCGTCGCGCAGCCCACCGACACGTCTCCGCAAGTTCGCTTCGATGCCGTGTCGGGCAGCGCGCTGCCGATCCCCGTTCCGACGCTCATCGTCAGTCACAGCTTCGGCTTGCGAAACGCCATGTTCGCGGCCGGTGTGCTCGCACCGAACGCGGTGATCACTTCGTATCCCGATAGCGTGCAGGACAGCTCTGGGATGCCGCGCCCCGCGCCGCAGCGGTACTCGCTGTTGTCGCTCGACGGGTCTGCGCTGCTCGTGGGCGGCCTCTGGTTCGCGTACGCGCCGCGACCCGAGATTGCGTTCGGTCTCGGCATCCAGGCCCTTGTCGGCTCGTTCGCGTCGCGCCTCGTGCTCTCGGCGTGTCCCGCGACGATCACGTGCCAGCCGGAGGACCCGTCGTGGGATGCGCTCACGCAGTTGCGCGTCGGCCCCATCTTCGCGCCATCGGGGAACGCCGGCGTCCGCATCCAACCAGCGCCGTGGATCACGATCGGCATCTCGGGTCAGTTGCCAATGTGGATTTCGGCGCCCGCGCAGTTGCAAGTGCGGCTTCCGTCGGACTCGTTTTTCGACGGTTCGCGCATCGATGGCGATCGTGCGACGGTCGACTTCGTTCTCGCACCCATCCTTCGCGCCGGCGTCGAGTTTCGACCCACGCGCGTCGACCGAATCGAGATCGCGTTCGTGGCCGAGTTCTGGGGCATGCACGATCGGATCGGTCTCACACCCGTTCGCGACGCCGCGCAGCCGAATGGCATTCGCATCGTCGATGCGCGTGCGATCAATACGTACGAAGTGGGACCGCAGTCGATCGTGCGCGGATTCCAGCACACGGTTTCCGTGCGAGTTGGCGTCGAGCGCGACCAGGCACTCGGGCGCGACTGGCACCTGTGGCCGCGCGTGGGCCTCGCGTACGAATCCAGCGCGACCGCGCCCGAGTACACGTCGGTGCTCACGTTGGACTCGGACAAGTTTCTCGCGACGTTCGGCGCGAGCATAGGTCGCGGCCGGCTGCGGATCGACGTCGTGTTCGCGCACGTGTTCGCGAGTTCGGTGGATGTGCATCCACGCGCGGGGCAGATTTTCCAGGTCCGTCCATTTCGTGCGGGCGATCCTCCGAGCTACGCGGTCAACGGCGGGCTGTATGAGTTCGCCGTGAACGTGTTTGGCATTGGGATGCGGTACGCGTTTTGACCCGGCAAGTCCGCCGGCGGGTCGATGCGTGCGCCCCGGACGCGGCGTCGCAACCCGGCGCTTTTTCCCGCTTCGCCCGCGCCCGCGCTGCCCTCGACCGGCTTCCGGTCCGTCGACAATCCGTGTACTCTGTAACCGTGCAGCGTCCCTGTCGCCTGTCGTGGAGGCTCTTGATGCGATCGTCGTTCTGCCGCGACGTACGCTGCCCAATTCTTGTCTTTGCTTGCATGGGTGCCCTGCTGGCGTTTTCACGGGACTTGCAAGCGCAGGTGACGCTCGTGCGACCGGAGTTCCTACTGATCGTGGACACCTCGGGCTCGATGACCGCCGTGACGCCGGGTGTCGGGACCAACTCGTGCGGGTACGCGCGCCGGCGCATCAACGACGCGGCATGTGTCGTGCGAAACATCGCGGATGGCGTCGGCGAAGCGACGTTTGGTCTCGAGACGTTTGGACTCGCGTGTGCTGCCGCCGGCTGCCACTACGCGTTCGGGCCTGGCACGGGCTGTGGCGTGACCAATTGCGCTCCGCTCGCGGTCCCTGGCTACCCGTTCCCGTTCCAAGGCTGCGACGACGGCGGCAACATGCAGGTGAATATCAACTCCACGCAAACGTGGGAGCTGCGCACGTGGGGCGACGGAAGCTGGACGTCGTGTGCCAACCCGTCGGGACTCTCGACGCCGACCCTTGGCGGCAACGAACTTTCGAATTTCTACAATGCGGCGTGCCCTGGTGCAGCAGTCAGCAACACGCCCCTCGGCGGTTCGCTCCGCGCTGCGTGGAACTATCTCAGCGATCGCATGCGCGCCGCGGTCCCGGCGCGACCGAGCCCCTACGTCGATTTCGACGGTACGGGATTGCCGGATCCGTACGGCGCGTGCCGCCCGGTCAGCGTGATTCTGCTCACCGACGGCGGCGAGACCTGCACCGGAGCGACTCCCGTTCCGGCGCGCCAGAACGCTTTCAACATCGGTTGCCTCCGGGTCGACCTCAACCGCGATGGGCTGATCCAGAACCCGATCCCCGCAGGCCCGCTCGCGGGGCGCTTCGAGAGCAACATCGATCTGAACGGTGACCTCGATTGCTACGACGTCGTTGGCGGCGTTCCCGAGCAGCGCGCGTTCCGTACGACGACGTATGCGATCGGTTTCGGGACCGCCTGTCCCGATGCCAACATCGAGTCGATCGCGACGGGCGGCGGCGTGCCGCTGCATACGGTTTCCTGCAACGCGGTGCAGCAACGCGGCTACTACGCAGCGAACGACGCCGACATTTCGAACGCCATCAACGACATCGTCTCGCGCTCGGCGTTGCGTGAGCTGTGCAACGGCGTCGACGACAATTGCAACGGCATCCGCGACGAAGGTTACTCGCTCGGCGTCGCGTGCAGCGCCGGCGTCGGCGCGTGTCGACGGGCGGGCACGACGGTCTGCAACGCGACGTTCGACGGCGTGGCCTGCAACGCCACGGCCGGAGCGCCCGGCGTGGAGAACACCGCGGCGACCTGCACCGACGGCCTGGACAACGACTGTGACGGTTTCACGGACTGCGGCGATGTCGACTGCGCGTTGATCCCGGTGTGCCGCGGGACGTGCTCGCCCACGGCGGAAATCTGCGACGGCGTCGACAACGACTGCAACGGAATGATCGACGACGGCAACCCCGGCGGCGGCGTCGCGTGTGGGAGTTCGATCGGCGCGTGTCGCCCAGGGACCACGGCGTGCGTCGCCGGGCGCCTCGTGTGCCAGGGCGCGACGGGACCGGTGGCGGAGATCTGCGACAACATCGACAACAACTGCAACGGAGTTTCCGACGAGGGACTCACACGCGCATGCGGTTCGGCCGTTGGCGAGTGCCGTGCGGGCGTGCAGCAGTGCATCATGGGAGCGTTCTCCGGGCCGTGTGTGGGCTCGGTGGGGCCGACGACGGAAGCTTGCGACGGGCTGGACAATGATTGCGACGGAATGACCGACGAAGGCAATCCGGGCGGCGGCGCGATGTGCGGGACGGCCATCGGCGCGTGCCTGCCGGGATCCGTGATCTGCATGGGTGGTCGGCTGGTCTGCAGCGGTGGATCCGGGATGGGTCCCGAGGTGTGCAACGGAATCGACGACGACTGCAACGGAGTCGTCGACGACGGAGTCAGTGGTGTGGGCGTGGCGTGCGACGGTGGAATCACGTTCCCCAGCGACCCTCCCGTCGGAATCTGTCGACGCGGCACGACGTCCTGCGTGATGGGAATGGTCGTGTGCCGAGGCGCCGTCGGTCCCTCGATGGAGATCTGCAACGGCATGGACGACAACTGCAACGGCATGATCGACGAAGGCCTCGCAGGCGGCGCGTGCGGGAGTGCCGTGGGCGCGTGTCGCCCGGGAGTGCTCGCGTGCATGGGCGGCCGCTCGGTGTGCACCGGCTCGGTCGGGCCAACGCCCGAGGTCTGCGACAACATCGACAACGATTGCGACGGTGAGACGGACGAAGGCAATCCGGGCGGCGGCGCGATGTGCGGCATGAGCACTGGCGAATGTGCGCCCGGCGTCATGACGTGTGCGATGGGAACACTTTCGTGCGTGGGCGGCCGCGGGCCGATGCCGGAAGTCTGCGACGGACTCGACAACGACTGCAACGGTTCGACGGACGACGGCCTGCCCATGGGCGGACCGTGCGGGAGCATGGTCGGAGAGTGTCGCGAAGGCGTGAACCGCTGCATCGGCGGACGCATGGTGTGCGAGGGCGGCGTGCCGCCGCGCGCCGAGGAGTGCAATTGCCGCGACGACGATTGCGACGGCGTCGTGGACAACATGCCGACGGGTGGCAGCGGCTTGTGCGGAAGCGAGTCGGTCTGTGCCGGAGCGCCGCACTGTCAGTGCTTGCGACCTTGCGCGTCGGGAGAATTCCCGTGCCCCGTCGGACGAACGTGCGCGTCCGTGATGGGACGCGACCTGTGTGTCGGAGACTTGTGCGCGACCGTCACGTGCGATGCGACAAGGCAGATTTGCGAGAACGGTTCGTGCCGCGAGCGCTGCCAGGGCGTGACGTGTACGGCGCCGCTCACTTGCAATCCTCGCACAGGACGCTGCGTGGAGAACGACTGCCGGCAACTCGAGAACTGCGCGATGGACCAGATCTGCCGCGACGGGCGGTGCCAGGCGAACCCGTGCTTCGGCGTATCGTGTGCCGCCGGTCAGGCCTGCTACGACGGCATGTGTGGTCCGAGCTGCCAGAACGTCACGTGCCCGACGGGGCAGAGCTGCTATCGCGGCGGCTGTCGCGCGGATCGCTGCGTCGGAGTGACATGCGGAACTGGTCAGGCTTGCAACGCCACGACCGGCATGTGCGAAGCAAACCGATGCACGAATCTCTCGTGTGGCCGCGACCGGATCTGCGATCCGATGACCGGGGCCTGCGTCGACGACCCGTGCGCGACGGTTCGCTGTCCCGAAGGGCAGACGTGCCGTTCGGGATCGTGCGAAGCCGCTGCGACGACGCCACCGCCGCGACGCGACCGCGTTGTCAGTTCCGGCACCGGCGGGCTCGGTGGCTGCACGGTCGGTCCCACGGCCGCGGGTTCGGGAGCGATGCCGTTGCGATGGTTGGCATTCATGGCGCTCGGTGCCGCGTTCGTGCGAATGCGACGCGACGGCCGGCGCAAACGGCGACCCGCGGACAGCCGGGGAACCTCGGAGGTGGTGCGATGAGACTGCGAAACTTTGCACTTCCGTCCTGGGTTTGGCTGGCGTTCTCGGGCGCCGCCATCGCGATGTCTGCCTGCCAGACCGCGCCGTATTGTCTCAATTGTGTCGACGGCGGTTCTCCACGGCCCGACACCGCGACCGTTCGCGACGTCGCGCCGGTGGACGTCGTCGACGAGGACTCGGCCGCGGTCGACGTGCGTCCGGATCTGATCATTCCGGACGGGTGCCGGGTTGGCGACCCCGAGATCTGCAATGGCGTCGATGACAACTGCGACGGGCGCATCGACGAGGGCTTCGACCTGCAAACCGATCCCCGCAATTGCGGTGCGTGCGGCAACGCGTGCATTCGCGCACACGCGCGCACGGATTGCATGGCGGGTCGTTGCACGATTCCGACGGGCGGCTGCGATTTTGGCTTCTACGACCTCGACGGAAACCCGGACAACGGGTGCGAGTACGCCTGCGTTCCGGTGCCCGGCGCAACGGACGATCGCACATGCGACAACCGCGACGACAATTGCAACGGGCGTCGTGACGAAGACGTCGACCTCTGCGGTGACATCGCCAATTGCGGCCGCTGCAGTCGAAATTGCATCCTGGTCCACGCGACCGCGCGCTGCGAACGTGTTCCGGGCTCGATGGGCGCGTGCACCGAATCGAACACACGTTGCGCCGTGGCGATGTGCGGCACGGGCTTCTACGACATCGATGGCGATCCTGCGAACGGCTGTGAGTACGAATGCACTCCGTCCGGAGCCGAGGTCTGTGACGGCGCTGACAACGACTGCAACGGCGCCGTTGACGATGGCGATCCCGGCGGCGGCGCGGCGTGCGGATCTTCGATGGGTGTGTGTCGTCCGGGCGTGAATCACTGCCGCATGGGGCGAGTGGTCTGCGAAGGCGGAGTCACGCCGACTCCCGAAATGTGCGACGGAATGGACAACGACTGCAATGGGACGACAGACGACGGCACGCTCGCGGACGATCTGCGCATCGGCGCGTCGTGCGGTCTGGGTCTCGGCGATTGTCGACAGGGCTCCAACCGTTGCATGGCGGGCGCCGTGGTTTGCACTGGTGCCGTGGGTCCGACGCCCGAGCTGTGCGACGGGCGTGACAACAACTGCGACGGCATGATCGACAATGGTGTGCCGGCCGGTGGAACGTGCGGGAGCATGGTTGGCGAGTGCACCCCGGGAACACTCAACTGCATCGGCGGGTCGATGCGGTGCACGGGCGGACGTGCAGGAACCACTGAGGTCTGCGACGGCCTCGACAATGATTGCGACGGCACCCGCGACAACGGCTTCGATCTGCAGCGCGACATCAACAACTGTGGTTCGTGCGGCAACTCGTGCGCAGGTCGTCCACACGCCATCACCAATTGCACTCTGGGCGCTTGCGTCCAGATCGCGTGCGAGACGGGCTTTTTCGATCTCGATCGCAATCCCGTCAATGGCTGCGAGTACGCGTGCAGCTTCTCGGGACCTACGGAAATCTGCAACGGCGTGGACGACAACTGCAACGGCATGATCGACGAAGGGGTCGTACCCCCCGCGAGCTTCTGCCGATCTGCGGGTGAGTGCGCGGGGGCGACTGCAACGTGCGCCGGCTCGCGAGGGTTCGTGTGCAGCTACGGCGCGACGGTGGAACTCGATGCAATGACAGGCCAGCCCGTGGCGGTCGAGACGCGGTGCAACGGCCGCGACGACAATTGCAACGGTGCCATCGACGAGAGCTTCGTGAACCTCGGGCGGTCGTGCAGCAACGGCGGCGTCGGGGCCTGCGGAGCGCCGGGAGTCTTTGCGTGCAACATGGCGGGGACCACGACGGTGTGCAACGCGCCGCCGGTGGGAAGCGCAGGACCCGAACGGTGCAACGGACTCGACGACGATTGCGACGGGAGCGTCGACGAGCCGCGAGGAGCGCCGGGGACCAACCCGTCGTTCGTGAATACGGCATGGGTTCTGGTCGCGCCCAGCACCTGGATGATGCAGTACGAGGCATCACGCCCGGACGCGACGGCCGCCACGCAGGGAATCATCTCGACACGGGCGTGCTCGACTTCCGGCGTGCTTCCGTGGACGAACCTCAACGTCACGCAGGCGACGAACGCGTGCACAGCAGCCGGCGGACGGCTCTGCGTCGAGGCGGAATGGCAGGCGGCGTGTCGCAGTACCGCTGGAACCTGTACGTGGTCGTACGCGGGCGGCGTGCCCACGTGCAACACGTACTCGACCAGCACGTGCAATGGCGTCGACTTCGACATCGACGGCGCGACGCCCGGGATCCAAAACGGACTGCTTCCGACCGGAAATCGTGGAAGCTGCACGGCGCTCACCTCGGGCGGAACCGTGTTCGACATGTCGGGCAATGCCCGCGAGTTTTCCGCGCCGCGGGCGGCGAACGTCAATCCGCTGCGCGGCGGCAGTTACAACAACATTGCTTTCGGAACGACGTGTACGTTCAATTGGTCGGTCGTCGACAACACGTTCGCGTTCGTGAACACGGGCTTCCGCTGCTGCGCAACGGGCGCCGTGTCGCCGTAGTCGGCCGCACGTCCGCTTCACGTGTTGTTCGTTCGTTCGGGATCGAGGGCGGGGCGGAGTGTTCGCGATGACTTCTCTTCGACCGACCGTCCTGTTCGCGTGCGTCGTCGCGCTCTGCGCGTGCGCGGACGCTCCGGGCGTCGCGAGCGTCGGCCAACCCATTGCGGGAGGCACCGACGACTTCCGTCACGACAACGTTCTTGGAATTCGCGTGATGACGGGATTGGCGGGCGCGGCGACTTGTACGGGAGAGTTGATTCTTCCGAACCTCGTTCTGACCGCGCGGCACTGCGTGTCCCCTGTGATGGCCCCGATCGTGTGCGAAACGTACACGGACGCGATGGGCACGCACCCCGCCACGATCGCCATGGCCACGTACGCCGCACGGAACTTCAGCGTGACCTATGACCAGGTGATCGACGCGACCGCGCGTTTCGTCCTAGTGAACCGAGTTTTGATTCCGCCGAACACGACGGGACAACCCCTGTGCGGACGCGACCTGGCGATGCTCGAACTCGCCGCGCCGATTACGACGATCCGTGCGATCATTCCGCGCGTTGGCATCCGCACCTTCGTCGGCGAGGTGTTCACTGCGGTCGGGTACGGCGCGACGTCCGGCACGGGGATCGGCTCGGGCCGGCGGCGCGTTCGGACGGGACTGAATGTAACGTGGGTGGGAATGTTGCGCACGAGAACGGGTGTACTCGGCGTAACGCAAAACGAGTGGGTCGGCGATACGGGCACGTGTCAGGGAGATTCCGGTGGTCCCGCACTGGACGAGATCGGCGAGGTGTTTGGCCTGCTGTCCCGCGGTGCGGCGGGGACGTGCGACAACCCACTCTTCACGCGCACGGATTCGTGGGCTGACTGGATTCGTTCGACGGCGATCGCGACCGCAACCGCCGCGTCGATTCCGGCCCCCGAATGGACGCAGCCGCCGAATCCGGGCACCGCGGCGTTCGGAGCGGACTGCCGCAGCGACGACCACTGCGTCGCACCGTACCAGTGCCTGATCATCGGCACGCGGCGACGATGCGCAGAAGTCGACTGCGCCCAGTGCCCGACGGGCTGGGTCTGTGGGCTCTCGCAGGGCGTGCCCGCGTGCGTTCCCGACCCGAGCATTCCCGACGATGTGCCGTCGGCGGAAGTAGGCACTGCGGACGCTGGCGACGACGGCGGCGCTTCGACGCGACGCGGGGGATGCAGCGTGTCGGGCGCGTTGGGCCACTGCGGGCTCGGAGCGTTGGCTGGTGTCGCGCTGATTGCGTTGGTCGTCCGGCGGAGGCGAAATCTGTTTACCGGGGCTGTCCCGCGAGTGGTCGAGCGCTGACGTCGCGCAGTGCTTCGACGAATGCTGCCGCCGCGGCACCTACGTCTGCGACGGAGCCGACGATGTAGCCTCCCCCGAAGTTCGTTTCCGTGGGCGGCCCGAAGTGTCTCGCGAGTCGAACGGGGGCGACTTTCAGCGCCGCGTCCAGACCGACGATCGACTCCACGGGCGGCGCGATCACGTACGCCATCGGCGTCCCCGGTTCGACGCCAGCCTCGGCCGAGAGGTAGCGGCCGGTCTGTGCGATGACGTGCGCGAAGAACGCGGGCTGGTGCTCGCCTGCGAACGTCCAGAACGCGATTTCTTCCGCGAGCGCACGCTGCAGCGCGCGCAGGCCCTCGGCGACCTCGTCCGGATCCACAGCGCCGAGCACACCGATGGCTTCGCCGGAAATTGGTCCCGACGCGTGTGCGCTTCCGGCGTAGAACGACCGGGCGTACACGACATCGACGTTCGCAAGCTTCGTTGCGTGGTCCAGCGCTGCGAACAGCGCGTCGTCTTGATCGCAGGTCACGATGCCCACGGACGTGTGTGTCTCCGCACAGCCGAGCGAAAGCGCAAGCGTGCGGTCGATGTTCGGGATCGCGCGCATGGAGAGTACCCGGGGCGCGATTCGGATGCTGCGCTCGGGAATCACGACCGCCTCCGCTTTCCCTGCCTCGGCTCCCCCGTATCACGAGCGAGAACCGAGGCAGCCACGCCGCCGGCACCGACTTCGAACGCGCGTGCGACGATGTCGGCAACCGCGCGCGCCGCCTCGATTGCTGCGAGGCCCAGCGGTCGGATGTTCGACACGCAGTTCTTCTCGGCATTGTCCTGCCCGAGCTTCGGACCGTACGCGATGTAGGCCGACAGCGAATCGCCAGTGCCCAGCCCCGGTCGCTCGCCCACGAGAATCACGGTCGACCGCGCGCCGAGGGCCACGCCGATCTCGTCCGCGACCGCAATTCGCGCGAGGCGTACGAACAACCGCTTTCCGATCGAGCGATCCCGCGCCGCCAGTTCGCGCTCGAGCGCCGGAACGAGCGCAACCGCGTTGAGCGTCAGCGCCCATGCCGACAGGCCGTCGCCCAGGATGATCTGAACATCGGCGCCCCGCGTGCCGTCGCGTTCGACAAGTGCACGCGATTCGGCGTGGAGGGCGCGGCCGAGATCGGGCTGCAAGAGGTACTGCTCACGGTCGCGGGCGCGCGTACGCAACTCGACGCACTGCATCGCGCGCGGGAACTCGGCCGGCACTTCGGAATACACGGCGTCCTTCGCAACGGCGTGGTCGGCGCGCAGCCGGAGGTACATCGGCGTGAGGTAGCGTGTACCGCAGCGACCCACGCCCAACCGCGCGGGCGTCGAACGGACGATTCGCGCGAGCGCACGGGCATCCCGCGGATGCGCGACGTCGCCCTTGAGCCGGGCGTGCACTTCCTCCGCGACCTCCGCAGCGTCCGCGCCACGGAGTTGCTCGAGCACTTGCCGAACCACGGCATCGATCAGTGCGTTCTCGCTTCCCTCGCTCATGCGCCACGCTCGAACACGGTCGGATCGCCGGCGCGCTCGGTCAGCCGTCCGTTGCGCCACAGGCCCATGCGTTCGAGCCATCGCTCGAACTCTGGCGTGGGCTTGTATCGGAAGACATCCCGTAGCGTCGCGTTGTCATGAAACGACGTCGTTTGGTAATTCAGCATCACGTCGTCGCCCATGGGGATGCCCATCAAGTAGTTCACGCCCGCGGCGGCGAGCAGCACTTCGAGATTCTCCTGATCGTTCTGGTCCGCAATCGCATGATTCGTGTAGCAGGCGTCGACGCCCATCGAGAGTCCCGACAATTTGCCCATGAAGTGGTCCTCGAGACCGGCCCGCGTGATCTGCTTCGCATCGTACAGGTATTCCGGCCCGATGAAGCCGACGACGGAATTCACGAGAAAGGGACGATATCGACGGGCGAACGCGTACGCACGTGCTTCCATCGTCAGCTGGTCGGTGCCGTGGTGTGCGTTCGAAGAAAGCGCCGTGCCCTGGCCCGTCTCGAAGTACATCCGGTTCGGCCCGTGCGCCGAGCCCTCACGCTGGATCATGTCCGACGCCTCGTCCATCAACGCGAGAGAAATCCCGAAGTTCCGATTGGCCTTCTCGCTGCCGGCGACGGACTGAAACATCAAGTCCATCGGCGCGCCACGTCGCAGCGCTTCCATCTGCAGCGTCACGTGGGCGAGCACACAGTTCTGCGTCGGCACCGCGAATTGCCGCATGAACGCTTTCGTCGTGCGAAGGATCTGCCCACAGGATTCGTAGGACTCCGTCGCCGGGTTCACTCCGATCACGGCGTCGCCGTTCCCGTACGACAGCCCCTCTTTGACCGCCGCGAGAATCCCGTCAACGTCGTCGAGCGGGTGGTTCGGCTGAAGGCGCGACGAAATGCGTCCCTCGAGTCCCAGGGTTCCGTTGCATCGAACGACAACGCGGATCTTCTTCGCGGCGGCGATCAGATCGAGGTTCGACATCAATTTCGCAACCGCGCTCACCATCTCGGGCGTGAGCCCGGGCGAGATCGCCAGCACATCCTCGCCGCGCGTGCGGTCGTCGAGGAGCCACTCACGAAGGCGACCCACCGTCCACGTGCGCACCTTTGCGTACGCCCGCGGATCGAGTGTCTCCAGCACCATGCGCGAGATCTCATCCTGCTCAGGCGGCACCGACGGCGCGTCGTGCAGTTCCGCGAGCGTCAGATCCGCCACGACGATCTTCGCCGCGACACGTTCGCGGGGGTCTCGTGCGGCGAGACCGCACTGTTCATCCCCTGATTTCTGCTCGTTGGCGCGCCCCATCGCGTCCTGAATGGACGTGAATGTGTAGTGTCGCCCGAGCAGCCGGGTGGACAGTCGCATGGCGTGCAACGATCTTGCGTGCGGGCGCAGGAGTCAACGGGGATGCGCGGGGGGGGGGCGGGCCGAGCATGGTGAGCGTCCGAGTCGCCACGCGACGCACACGTACGGGGGCGCCGGTCGCATCAGATCCGTGAAACGCGCCCGTCCGCTTCGCGTTGACGTCGACCTCGACGTCGACCATTGACGTGAACGTCAACCTGAACATCAACGCTACCGTCGACGTGATCGTCGATCAGGGGTCCGCGCGTGGCAGTTGCCACTCTGCCGCGTCGTCGAAGGCGAAGTCTATGGTGGCGTTGCGGTTGAGGTTGAGGTCAACGTCAACTGTCAACGGCAACCTCAATGTCGACGTTGAGGTCAAGGTCAATGCTTGCTCTGGCCCTCACACTGGCAACCGTCGCGCCGCTGAAGAGATGGGATCAGCCGATGTCCGGGCACTGCACGCGCCGCTGCGCGCCGTTGTTGTCGGTGTGACACTCTTCCACGCGGCTGCCGCTTGCGGCACCCACCGTCGCGTGGATCACGCGGGCTTCGTTCAACGGCACGCCCATCCATGTGCAGCCGACCATCACGCACGCTCCAGGCGCAAGGGGTGTCGGCGTGCTCGTCATGCACGCAACGGCGCCCGTGGATGAATCGATGTGAAAGACGACGTTGGCGCCCGCCGGTGCTGGGAGCGTTCCGCGGTTGCACACCCGCGCGCGGAGCACTTGCGTGCGTGCGTCCGTGTCACACGACGGAGCCTCGATGCCGCCCACCGTGAAGTCCGGCGAGTCTGTCGCCGTGCCACCTTCGCGCGGCAACGCCTGGCGGTACGAGTTGTGCGTGAGCCACGACGACATCTCGCGCGGCGGCACCGTGCCGTCGTCGCGGCGGTTCGACCAGTGTTCCGTGTGCTGGCTCCACAGCGGTCGCGAGGGTGACCAGCGGTCGTCGCGGTCACGGTACACGGTGATGCCCGCGTAGCGTGCGCCGGCCGGCCGCGTGCTCGACATCATGAGCGGATCCACGGTAGGGCACATCGCGCCGTCCCAGCGCTCGTGCGGCACGACCAGCTCCGTGTAGAAATCGCCATCGACGTCCGCGACGACCGGATACTCGACCCCCGTGCCCGACTCGTGCGGCGCGGAGAATTTCACCCGTCCAGTCGCGCCGTCGAACACGCGAACCCAACACTCGTCGGCGTAAACGACCTCCACCGCGCCATCGCCTTCGAAGTCGAACACCGACGATCCCGTGATCCCGCTGCTGAACTCGTGCGTTGCGACCGACCACAACACGCCGTCCGTAGCGCCGGCCGTCGGGCAGCGGCGTCGCTCGTCGGGCCCGGGAGCGAGCATCGTCACGCAGTCCAGATCGAACGCGGTAAAGAACCGATTGCCCGCGGTGGCGAACTCGCGCTGACCGTCGCCATCCAAGTCCGAAATGGTCGGAGCGCCTCCCGTCGAGCCCGGCACCGCCCGCTCGAAGATCACGGCCCCAGTTGCCGCGTGAACTCGAATGCGACTCTCGTCGGGTGCCACGACCACGATCTCGGGGCCAGCGCTCCGCGCCCAGAGTTCCGCAACGGCCGTGTACCCGTGCGACGTTCCCCAGTCGGTCATCGTGCCCGACGCGAGGTCGACGACCCAGCCGCCCGTGTACGCTTCCATCGCACCATCGCCATCGACGTCTGCGATCGCCGGGATGATGCTCGACCAGGCCCACGTTCCGCGCGTTGGAGCGTCGCGGCCGCGCAGAAAGCGTCCGGTCAATCCGTCGAATACGTTCAATCCGACGACGACCTCGGGCGGCCCCGTGGCGTCGACGTTTGCGATCGAGATGCCGACGTCGTTCTTCGCAGGTTCGACCGGCCGGCGCGCACCCATCGCGTCGCGTCCTTCCCAGAGCAATGTTCCGTCGGGGCGAAGGCAGTACGGCACGCCGTCGGCACCGCGGCCGCAGACCTCGGGCCGACCGTCGCCGGTCAGGTCTGCGACCGCAAGCGACTGGTCGAGATAGTGCGATTGGCTGGACGTCCACACCGGCTCGCAGGTGTCGCCGCGAATCGCTCGAATGCGAACGACGTACGGTGACCCGCCGCCCCACGAAGGAAAGATGATCTCAGGCACGCCGTCGCCGGTCAGATCGGCCACGAGCGGCGGCGCGCGGACGCTCGTGCTGGACGGTGCGTCGATGGTGCGGGACCCTGGCCACTCGCACTGAATCACTGGGTCGAAGCGGTCCAGCGGGCGTGGCGTGCGGCGGCACATCGGATCTCGGTCGTCGGGGTTGGCCATGCCAAACGGAACGCACACGCCATCGACGCAGCGCGTGTCGTTCTGGCACGGCGTCGTGGCGTCGCATGTGCCGTTGTCCGGGATGCACATTGCGCGAACGCAGCGCTCGTTCGCACGGCACGCGCGATCGCCGCAGAGCGGCGCGTCCGGAGCGACGATGTCCGCGCGCGCGTCGGTCGAAGCGCTCTCGGGAGTTGCGTCGCGTCGGTTGACATCGACGCCGTCGCTGCACGCGCAGAGTGCGATCGCGAAGGCGGCCGTGTGCAGTGCGCGAACTGGCAAATGTGAATGCGGCATGGCGAACCAGAGAGTACCGCGTGTGCGCGTGGCTAGACAGGCTGCTTGCCGCGCGCGCCACTGCGAGTGACACTCGCGCTGTGAGGGCACTGCGAAAACGAACGCTCGTCTCGATCGTTGCGGCGGTCGTGACCGCGCTGACGAATCCGTGGCTGCCGCGGCTGTACGCACAGACATCCAATGCGAACCGCGCGAATTCGACTGCGTCACCGAACGCCCGCGCGCCGAGCGCCACGCGCATCGACCCACGCGCGATCGCGCTGTTCTCGCACCGTGACCGCACCGGCCTCACGCTCGGCCCGTTCGCGCGCAACCTTCCGTTCGAACGCGAGGGCGCGCTGCCCGTCCTCGTTCGTCTGCGCGCGGATCGCGAGCAACTCGCACGAGCGTATCTCGCAACTCGCGGTGTGGAGTGGAGGCATGGCGAGCGTCCGTTGTGGTCTGGTGCCTATGCGGCGCGAGTCGCCGCGCAGGGGCTCGCAGCGCTGGATGCGCATCCCGATGTAGAGCACGTCGAGGTTGACCTACCCATCAACGCGCCGTTGCCGCTCGACGAAGCGGCGGTGGACACCGGCGTCGCGCGCGCTCGACGAGTCCTTCGCCAACGCGACGGTACCGAGCTGGACGGACGCGGCGTGCTGATCGGCGACGTCGACACGGGCGTTTTTGTTTTTCATCCGATGTTGTTCCGACCGGACGCGGGCGTACACCGGTGGACCGACGTCGACCGCAATGGGCAGTTCGACGTCGACGTCGACGGCGTGGATCTCGACGGCAATGGCGAAATCGACCTCGCAGCCGAACGACTGCATCGTCTCGCGGGGGACACGTACTCACGCGGCCGCTCGCTGATTGGCGCGAGGAGCACGACGCTGCGACCCGATCGTGACTGGCTTTACCTCGACGTGAATGGCAACGGGCGCCGCGATTACGGCGCCGGCTTCGACGAGACGACGCCCGCGTACGGTGAACCGATCTTCGTAGCGGACGATGCCAACGCGAACGGACTTCTCGATTCGTCCGAGCGTCTGCTCCGACTCGGAACGTGCCGCGTGCGGGCGGTAATGGACGACCGCGAGTGGGAGCGCAGCCCGACCGCGGCAGATCCACTCGTGGGACTCGACCTCGGCGACGACGCCACGATTCCGGACCGACTCGGTCATGCCACCGGAGTCGCGGGGATCCTCGTGGGCGGAGCGCCAAGCGTGTCGCGATACCTCGGACTTGCCCCAGGCGCCGAGATCGTGGTGGGTGATTACCTCACCAATCGGCGTCGCGACGGGACCACCTTGCTGATGCAATGGGCGCTCGACCGTGGCGCGAACGTACTGCTCACGGAATTCGCGCCCTACATGGTCGTTTCTCTCGATGGCAGTAGCGAAGCCGAACAGCTCCTCGATGCCGCCGTCACCCGCAACGTCGTGACCGTGAGCCCCGCCGGAAACCTCGCGAACAGCTTCCGGCATCGGTCCATCGTCCTCGGACCCGATCCACTCGACGTCGTGATGGCGACCGACTCGGGCTTCACGGGATCGCAGTACATCTACGTTTCGCTGCATCACCGCGGAGGCGATCGGCCCGTCTCGATCACGATGCAACTCCCGGGAGACATGCCCGCAACCCTCCCGGACAACGCACCCGGCGGCCTGCGCGTGGGGCCTGTTCTCGCGTACGTGATGAATCGCGCGACGACCCGTGGAACGCGCGAGCGACATCTAATCCTGCAGCGAACGCCGTCGCACCCATTGGGTTCATACGTGTTCGCGATGCGCACCGACGCCGCCGCGCCGCTCTCGGTGGATCTGTATGTCGGCGACGACAGGACGCGTTGGTCCGGTGGGATCCGCTTCGACGCGAACGACACGGCGCGGACGATCTGCAATCCCGCAACGAGCGACCAGACGATCGCCGTCGCAGCCTACACGCTGCACCCCAGCGCGCCCTTCGCGGGATCGAGTGCCGCGCAGGAAATCGCGCGCTACTCATCGCAGGGTCCACGCATCGACGGCGACGACTGCCTCGACATCGCAGCGCCGGACAACCCGATGAGCCTCGGCGCGCCGGCCGGAACGCAGGTTCCCTACGGTGCGTATCAACCGTTCGGTGGCACGTCCGGCGCCGGCCCGCACGTCGCCGCGGCCGCCGCACTGTTGCGTCAAGTGCTCACGACTGCCACGGCGGCGGACATCCGCGCGCGACTTCTCGACCACGCGCGCAACGACGCAATCGCGTTGCCGACGTTGCGAACGCAATGGGGACGCGGCCGGCTCGACGTTGCGGCGGCGCTGAATGTCGCGGATGCACCCGACGGCGCTCGACCCGACATCGTGCTTCGAGCGCCCACGCAGGTCACCGTCGGCAGCGACGCGACGTTGTCGGTCGACGTGATCAGTCCCGGCGCGCCGGGTCCGGTTCGCGTGCGGTGGGATGTCGACTACGACGGACGGATCGACTTCGAGTGGCAGGACTCGTTGCAGCGAGTGGTACATTTTGCACGTGAAGGGATTGTCGGCGTACGTGTCGAAGTGATGAACGGCGCGGGCGACATTGCGGCAGCCACGGCGTCGATCGAAGTCGTCACGGCGTCACCGGACGCGGGCTCCGCGGGCGACGGTGCGAGCGACGGCGCCGACGAGCGCAACGACGGTGGAATGGTCCTGCGTTCGCGCGGGTGCGGATGCAGCGTCGGACAGCGCGACGGCGTGCCGGTGCGCGGGACGATGCTCGGCGGCGTCCTCGCGTGCGCGCTGGTGGCCGCGCGACGACGGCAACGTTCCGCGTGGCAATCGCGAGGCCGTGGTGATTCACGGTCCCGGGTCACGTGATCGCACGAACTCGACCCCGTGCTACTCTTCCCGCGTGACGATCGCCGGGCAACAGCGAATGACCGACGAGGAGTACCTCGCTTTCGAGCGAGCCTCGCCCGAGAAGCACGCGTTTCTCCATGGCGAACTGTTCGCGATGTCGGGTGGAACCCACGCTCACAGTCTCACGTCGTCCAATTTCGTTCGGGAATTCGGCGTCAGCCTTCATGGCCGTCCATGCGAAGCCCACGGCTCGGACTTGCGCATCCACATCCCCGCCACCGGTCTGTACACGTACGCAGATGCGCTCATCCTCTGCGGACGTCCGGAATTCCGCGATGGTGTACGCGACACGCTGATCAATCCCGTCGTCATCGTCGAAGTGCTCTCAGACTCGACCGAGGCGTACGACCGCGGCGAGAAGTTCGAACACTATCGGTCGATCCCCACGCTTCGCGAGTACGTGCTCGCGTCACAGAAGCGGCCGCACGTCGAAGTCTTCACCCGCGATGACTCGGGCGCGTGGGTCCTTCGCGCTTACGACGCCACTGCACGCGTCGTTCTGGCGAGCGTCGACGTGACGGTCGCCGTCGACGACGTGTACGCGCGTGTGTTCGACACGTCGGCGAACAGCTGACTCGTCGCGCATTCGTGCGGGACTGGCTATCTGCAGCCCATCGATGGATTGCATGTCTGGCTCGAGGAGCACGGGCAACCCGGCGCGTCCGCCGCGCACACGATGTGCCCATTGGTGCACGTGTATCGGCACGTCCCGCCGCTGCACGTCGGCGTGGCGGACGGCGGGAATTCTCCCGCGCCGATCGCTCGCGAGCGAACGCGTGCCCCGGATCGGTTTGCATTCGAAGACACGCGTCGGGCGTTTCGGGTATCATCGCCTGATGCAATCTCCCCCCGGCTCACCCCCCGGTTCTCCCTTCGGTCCGCCGGGCACGCCGCCCCCGCAACAGGGGTTCGCGCAACAGCCTGGCGCCCAGCAGCAGGGCTTCGGCCAATCGCAACAGGGACATCCCCAACCGCCCGGGTACCCGCAGCCGCAGGGCTTTGCTCCGGCGCCGGGATACGGCGCGCCACCGCAAGGCTATCCGCCGCCGCAGGGTTTTCAGCAGCCGCAGGGATATCCGCCGCCGAACGGTTTCGGCCCACCACAACAACCGCCGCAGGCATTTGGCACGCCGCCGTTTCCACAGCAGCAGCCATTCGGATCGTCGCCGACTACGACACCGTCGGCCCCGTGGAAGTGGCGCTATTCTCCGTTCGTCGGTGTGATGTACGGGCCGATTCCCGTGGGCGTCATCTTCGTCGCGATCGGACTCATCGGGTACTTCGCTTCGCAGCAGTAGAACGCGGTTGTGCGCTCGGCCGCTAGAACCCGTACATTCCAACCGACGCAAGATCGACGGTCGTGGGCGGCTCGTCGCAGCGCTCTTTGATCTTCTCCGTGAACGCCGCAAACGCAGCGATCGCGTTGAGCGGGTTGCTCTCGGCCTCGACAAACGCGACGTGGACGAAACTCAGGCCATCGGGCAGCTTCCACGCCCCGTAGCGGATTCCGGCAGGCGACGTTGTGGCGAGTTCGTCGAACACAGCGCGAATCAACGCCTCGTGTTCGGCCACTCGATCAGCTTTCACTCTGTAGCGAACCATGACGCGTCTCATGCCGGAAGTCCTCTCAGGTTCTCGTTGGCGCTGTCTACAACAGTCGAACGAACCCCTCGCGAATCAGTCGCTTTACGAGTACCACTTTTCCCGGATCGTCCAGGTCACCCGGCAGGGACTTCACGGTGAACTCCGGACTCTGCAGCGCGAACCGCGCGGGCGTGCCGGCGTGCACGGGGAGGCGGAGGTCGGTGCCGTAGCACGAGATGAAGACGTGCTCTTCGGACTCGCGAATGTGATACATCAGGTTGGGTCGTGCGCCGCAGCGTGACTCGGGAGACACATCGTTCAGTCGGCGCATCTGTTCGAGCTGGCCCTCGAGCATCGCGTCGCGCGTGGACAGCAAATCGTCGGCGAAGTGGTCGAGACCCGCGTCGAAATCGGCCTTTTCCGCGACGCGCTGGATCAGCGATTGGAAGAATTTCTTCGCCTCGGTGCGATCGAACCCGCTGCGCGCGTAGCCCGCGGGCAGCGACCGGCGAAAGTCTGCGTCGCTGAGCGCGAGACGTGCGACAGACTCCAGGACGACCTCGGTCCACGACGTGTGAAGGCAGCCCACCGTGATGTGAAGCGAATCGGTGTCCGTGGTTCGAGCGTCATGCATCACGCCGCGCGGGACGTAGACCATGTCGCCGGGCTGCATGACGAATTCCTGGCTCTTCGCTCCCGCTGGGGTCTTGTCCTTCTCGAATGCCTGGTTGCGAAACGGTAACTCGATCGGCGTGTCGTACAGAAACCACTGCTTTGTGCCGTGAATCTGCATCACGAAGACGTCGTGACTGTCGTAGTGCGTGTTGAATCCCTGCGACGTCCTCGGCGTGAGGTAGATGTTGCCCTGGAAGCGCGAACTCAGCTCCAGTTCGAGCCCGCGCATGAACTCGGCCATCGGCGTGATGAATCGATCGAGTTGGTTGATCACGATCGAGCCACCGTCGGCGAACTGCTGGTAGAGCTTCACGACGTCGATGACATTGTTGGCGAACGTGTACTCCTCCTTGGGCACTTGTCGCTCGTGGTTCGCGATGAACACGTCCGGGTTCGACAAGTGCAGCGACGTGATCGCGCGATCGACTTTCTCCAACGTCAGGAGCGAGTCGTAGTAGTCGGGCCGCTTGCGATGCACGAGCAACGGGCGCTTCTCGTAGTAGTCCCGCAGGAACACTTCCGGAGTGATCGGCTCGATCAACTTCGCCAGCGTGGGCATGTCCAACATTCGCTTCTCCACCTTCTCCTGAGCACGTTTGCGCTGGGCCGACGAACCGTTGGGTGTCGGCGCCGCCGTCCCGTGTCGGACGCATGGTACGTGGCGGCTATTCTCGCGTCGCCGCTTCGCGATCGACGGGCCGGCACGACGGTGATGGATCGTCGAAATATCAGCGAGCTCCGCGCAGAACCACCCCGGCATCGGAGGTGAAAATGGTTCTCAAAGTCCCGGCGAAATGATCTTCCACTTGTCGAAAATCAACGGATCGGTTTGCATTCTTCCTGCGGCCACGCCGTCGAACATCTGAATTCCACATCGCCGATCGCGCGGCGGAACGAACCGATCCAGAGGGAGCCTCGCAATGTCCGACAAGACCAAAACGCTTCAAGTGCATGACATGGTCAGCGAGCGACAGGTTGGACGTCGCTCTGCGTTGCGCGCGATCGGTGCGACGTTCGCGGGTGCAGCCGTCGCGGCCGCCGTCACGATCCCCGGCCGCGCCGAGGCACAGGGTGCTTCGGACTCGGATTCGGGCCCCGGATCGGACCCGGCGGGTCGTGGGAGAACCGGGATGACGGACCGTGACGTCGGTCCGAACGCGGATGGTCCTGGCCGCGGCGTATGCCCCCGTCGCGGACACACCGACTCCGACGCCGGTCCGGGCGCGGACGGTGCCGGCCGCGGTCGCGGGCCGTGCCATAACTAGAAGTCGACAGTCGACAGTCGAGAGTCGAGAGGTCGGAGGCGGACTCGGATCGCGGCTAGTCGAACTCGAAGTGGGCCTCGCGGACCATGAGGTCGCGTACGGCGGCTTTCGGGTCTTTGCCTTCGTACAGCACTTTGTAAACCTCGCCGACGATCGGCATGGGAACGCCCTCGCGGGCGGCGAGGGCCTGCGCGCTTCGAGCAGTGCGCACGCCCTCGGCGACCTGGCGCATCTCGCCCAAGATCGTTTCGAGCGCGCGACCTTTTCCGAGTTCGAAGCCCACGAACCGATTTCGCGACAACTCGCCCGTGCACGTCAGCACAAGGTCGCCCATGCCGGCGAGCCCCGCGAGCGTCAGCGGTTGCCCTCCGAGTTTCACGGCCAACCGCGCGATCTCCGCGAGGCCGCGCGTGATCAATGCCGCGCGTGCGTTGTGACCGAAGCCCATGCCGTCGCTCGCGCCGGCTGCGATCGCGATCACGTTCTTGAGTGCACCACCCATCTCCACGCCGACGACGTCGTTGGACACGTACACGCGGAACGAACCGTCGCTGAAAAATGCCTTCTGAACCTCGCGCGCAATGGGTACTTCGCGCGCCGCCGTCACGACGACCGTCGGAAGCTTGTTCGCGACTTCCTTTGCGAACGACGGGCCCGACAGTGCAGAGAAATAACTCGGCGACCAACGCCATTCGCTCTCGACGACTTCGTTTACCAACATCAGCGTGTCGTTCTCGATGCCCTTGGTCGCGCTGACGATCGGCACGTGCGCGCGGACGAGGGGTGCGCTCTCGCGCAGGACCTCCCGCAGCCCGTGCGTGGGCACGGCGAGGATGATCATCTCCGCGCCGTCGAGCGTCTGTGAGAGAGAGTTCGTCGCCGTCAGTGAATTCGGAAACCGCGCGCCCGGCAGGTACGTTGCGTTCTCGCGCGTGCGTTCGATGCTCTCCGCGAGTTCTGCGCGGCGACCCCACAACGTGACGCGATGGCCCTTCTCTGCGACCACCATCGCGAGCGCGCTGCCCCAGCTTCCCGAACCCAGAACCGCGACGCGCATCCGTGAGCCTCCGTGCGAGCGCAACGAGGCTACTGCCCCGCGAGCACGTTGACCACCAGTCCGTCGTCCGGACTGCTGTGCACGACCGCGACGCCCTCACCGTGCAACAATCCTCCGCCCATCGCGATTCGCAGATTCGGGAATCCAACGTCCCCCGGAACGCTGCGCTCGCCGATGCGCCGGCCGTCGCGCCCCGACATTACGCTCACGAACGTCCCCGTGCTGCCGAGCGTGCCGACGGCAATGTCCGGCACGCGATCTCCGTCGATGTCCGCATCGAGAGTCACCGGCCAACCAAATCCTGACGCCGACGGGCCGGCCGGCACCGCAACGCGTCGCAACAGGTGGCCATCGACGCCCGACAGCAGGCCCACCCGAGGGTCGGCCCCGCGCGCCATGTCCGAGCCGAACGCCACGTCGGCGCGGTGATCTCCGTCGACGTCTGGGCCCAGGGCCACGCTCTGCATCCCGCCACGAAGCATGCAGAACGGCGCCGGCCAGACGTGCTGGCCGTTCGTGCCGTCGAGCAAGTCCACGCAGCGCGGTCGATCGGGACCGCCCGTGGACTCGCTGCCCGCCGGTGCGGACAGTCCGACTGCAACGTCACTGACACCGTCCCCGGTTGCGTCGTAGCCCGACGAAAGACCCTGTTCCGCCGGCTGTCCCATTCGCGTGAGAGGCGCGCGCGCGTCCGCACGCCAGAGCGTCTCACCGGTGCGGGCGCCGAGTGCGAGAACGCTCGTCGTGCCCGACGCGCTCGTGGGTTCCGCGTACACAAGCACAGTGGGTTGGCCCGCGACGATCGGTCCGGCGATCAATCCTAGCGCGCGGTCCACAGCGATGGTGCGCGCAGGGGTCAGCTGTTGTGTCGACAGGATCACGACGCCGGTGCGCGCTCGGTCGACGGCGGCGACATCGTTGGCTCCGTCACCGTCGACGTCGGCGATCACTGCGAGGTCCCATTGTTCGCACGCGATCTCCGCGCTCGCCGACGACGTGGGAAGCCCATCCCCGCCCGCGTACAGATACACATGTGTCCGAATGCACGTTGCGATCGTGCGTCGGTTCTGCGAGCCCGCGGCGGGGGGGGGCCCGAGGGACAAGTGACGTGCGAACGCCAGCGCCCCGTCGCGATCGGTGCCGAACGGCACGCGGATCGCGTAGCGCTGTCGCAGCTCGCTGGTCCCGCCCGCCAGTCCGCTGGGTGCATCCACGGGCACCGTAGCGCGCGTGCCGCTATCCGAGAGATCGCCTCCGGGACGAACGCCGGAGGTTGCCGACGGATGACTCAGTCGCCATGCGACAACTCCGGCGACCCCGACCGCGACGACGAACGCACCGATCCAGAGCGACGAGCGCGACGCGACTGGAGACGTCGAAAACGTGATGTTCGCGCCCGGCGACCGGGCCGCCGCCGCGGCGGCCGCCGTTGGCGCTCGCGCGGGCGGGGGCGCGGCGGACTCGTGCGATGGAGGCATCGGGAGCGCGGGCTCGGGAGAGACCGGCGATCGCGATGGTGACGGTCGCACCGCGGGCAGCGAACTGCTCGAGCTGCTCGGGCTGCGGTTGACTTGGACCGTCGAAGCCGGTGGCGGGATCGAATGCGACACGGCCGCGCCCGACGGCGGCGCCATCGACGCGGGGCGCGTCGCGGGCATCGTCTGCGACGAAGACGTGCGGCGCGACGTGACCTCGGGACTGACTTCGAGGTCGAGTGACAGGCCTCCCGGGTCGTCCATTTCGAACTCGCGGCCACGGCCTTGTTGCATCCCCACGGCGGCGATGCGCATCGAACTTTCCGACGGCGGCGGCGCGCCCGTGACCGCGCGCGGCTTGACGGCCGGTCCGGGTGCGGGAGTGATCGACCATTTGCCCCCGCGCGAGAGTTCGCCCGAATCCGCCGGCCATGCGTCACCCGCGCGCGCGGCGTCCATGAGCGCCGTTCGCATTTCGGCTGCGCTCGCGAACCGGTCCGACGGCTTCTTCGACAACGCACGGCGAATGACACTCGCGATCGGGAGCGGAATGTCCGCGGCGAGCGAGCGCATCTCCGGGAGCACTTCGTTCTGAACCGCGTGCAGGACCGCGGCGGGATTCTCGGCAGTCCATGGCACGACGCCCGTGAGACATTCGAACAGCACGATGCCGAGCGACCAGATGTCCGCGGCCGGCGTGATCGCGCCGCCCCGCCCCTGCTCGGGCGACATGTACTCGGGCGTGCCAAGAATCACGCCCTGATGCGTCAGCTTGCTCCCGCCCTGCTCCGCCGCCTGCGCGATGCCGAAATCCAACACCTTCGAACGTGTCGGTCCGCCGGGCTCCTTGGCAAGAAAGATGTTCGCCGGCTTGATGTCCCGATGGACGATTCCGTGGCCATGCGCGGCCTCGAGCGCATCGAGCACCTCGGCCCCGATGTGAACGGTCTCGTCGCGCGACAGCCGCGTCGTTCGCGACAGGACGGCATCGAGACCCTCGCCCTCGAGTAGTTCCAGCGCGAGAAACACCGTCCCGTCGGGCTCCCGCCCCGCGTCGAGCACTTCCACGATGCCCGGATGGCGAATCTTCGCCATCATCTGCGCTTCTTGCAGAAACCGCTGGCTGACCTGCTCCGTCTGCACAAGGTGCGCGTGGAGCAGCTTCAGAGCGACCAGTCGGCCGGTAACGAGATGTTTCCCGAGAAAGACGGAACTGAAACCGCCCTCCCCAAGGATCTTCTCGAGGCGATAGCGTCCGGCGACATCGGTCCCGACGCGTTCGCTGGCCGTAAGAATCGGCATCCGTGGTCTGCCCGCCTCATTGCCCACCCGTAGGGCACCGTAACCGCCGGATCGTATCCGAATCGAACGCCGACATGCACATCTTCGACCGAAAACCACAGTGTCCCCGCGCACCGAGCCCCAACATCGCGCCGGGGGTCCGGCGATCGGACACCTTCGGCCAAACCACGGCCGCCCAGGACTGTCGAACGCCCGGTCCCATGCGTTCCGCACGAATTCGTGCGGGTCGCGACGAAACGCTCACGATGGTGCGGAACGATTGTGCGGTCCTCGAGGTCTGTGGAACGATCCCGCCCCGGACCTCGCGTTCGGGGGGCGGCTGTCGAGCCGCAAAGCCATCTGAGAACCGGCAGTCCGAGCGGCGGGCGCCCGGTCCAATTTGTCCAGGAGTGGTCATGCGTCTGACAGCGATCGTCCTCTTGTTGTCCGCGGCGTCGTGCCGCCAGCCCGTCGTTCCCGTGGAAAACACCGTCGGCCAGATCGAGCGCGTGCGTGCGGGCGTCACGGTCGGCACGAATCCCGCCGATGCGCGGGATGGCGTTGCGTCGGTTCGTCGTCTCGCGCCGAGCGACGTCGTTCGAACCGACGCCAACGGACGCGCCGTGCTTTCGCTCGATCGAGGGGGGCGCTTCGTGATGGACGTCTCGACGTCGATGCGCGTCGACAGCGATCACGACGCGACACTCGACGCGGGACGCGTCTGGATCGCGGGCGGCGGCGAGGGTGGTCGCCTCGAGGAAGTGTTGCTGCACGCTGGCGGCGCGACGCTTCACCTTCGCGGTGCGCGCGCGAGCGTTGCGATCGCGGACGGCCACGCGGATGTCACCGTGCTCTCGGGCGAGATCGCGTACGAGCACGCGAGCGAGCGCGGCGCGATCGTTGCGGGCCGGAGCATGACGCTTGGCGGTGCGCGGGCCGCGGCCCCGGTGCAGGATCGGTTGTTCCGGGATTGGACGGGCGGTCTGGCCGACGACCTTCCCGACGGCGCGGGCGAAGCGGCTGGCCTCGGAGCGGTCGCAGCACGCCGTCCGGATGAATCGGGCGCGCCGCGATGGTCGATGGTCATGCAGCGACTCGACGCGCACGTCGTGATGCGTGGAGATCTCGCGATCACGTCCATCGATCAGACGTTCTTCAATCCGTCGTCGGACACCGTCGAAGGGCTCTACACGTTTCTTACTCCGCCCGGCGCCGTGCTTCAGTCGTTCGGCGTCGATCGGCGCGGGCGTACGGTCGAGGGTGTCGTGCGCGAGCGGCAACAAGCTGCGGCGCGTTACCAGGCGCAGGTGTACCGCGGCAGCACGCACGACCCCGCGCTGCTCGAGTGGGACGCGCCGGGCCGGTATCACGCGCGGCTGTATCCGATTCCGCCGGGCGCGACTCGACGCATCCGCGTGCGGTACACGCAGTGGCTGCACCGGGACCAGCGCGGCCGCCGCGTCTACCGTTTGCCCCTCGCGTCGCTGGACACCCGTGTCGGCGAGCTGCGTGCCGACTTCGACCTTTCGGGCGCACACGCGCAGCGCGTGCGAAGTGTCATCGGATCGAGAATCGAGAACCAACATTTGTACGTTGCGCAGAGCGACGTGCAGCCGCGCGCCGATCTCGTCGTCGAAATGGACGGACCCGCGCCGAGAGATGCCGTCGGATCGCGCGTCGCAGCTCCCGCAGGGGACGATCGGGGCGACTTGATCCGCGTGGAAGTCCTTGCGCCCGTCGAAACCGCGCGAACTCCCAGCGACGACGGAGTCGACTTGGTCGTCGTCGTCGACCACTCGGCCGCGACGGACTCTCTCGCCCAACGATTGCAGCTCGCGTTCGTCGAGTCGCTGGTGGGCTCACTCAGCGAGCGCGATCACGTGCTCGTTCTCGCGGGCGACGTTGGTACGCGAGCGATTGGCAGTCCGAACGCGGAGCTGCGCCCGGCCTCGGACGCCGTGCGGCGCTCGATCGTCGACGGACTCACGCACGATGCGCTCGGCGGTGCGACCGATCTCGGTGCGATGATCGCTGCCGCGCATCACGCGATGCGTCCCGGGCGCAACGGAGCGATCGTGTACGTTGGCGATGGCCGCGTGACGGTGGGCGAAGACCAACTCGCCGCGCTGCGACAACTGCTCTCGCGTCTTTCACCGCGTCCACGCTTCTACGCGATTGCCGTCGGCGAGGATCCCCAGCTCGACCTGCTGGAAGGGATCTCCGCGCCGTCCGGATTCGCAGCGCGTGTCGCTCGTCGCGGCGACGTCGGTCGGGTCTCGATGGACGTCCTGGCGCACGTGTCGCGACCGCTCGTGCGGAACTTTCACGTCGATCTCGGACCGAACGTACAGAGCATCTACCCGTCGGACGCCGTGGATCTCCCGGCGGGCGAGCCGCTCGTGGTCATCGGTCGCGTCCGAGGCTCATCGCCGGCGAACGTCACGGTTCACGCAACATGGAATGGGACCGAGACCACGCGTCGCGTCGCGCTCGACACGACGGACCTCGACGACGGTGGCGACCTGCGTTTTCGCTGGGCCAACGGTCGTCTGCAAGCGTTGCTCGCGCGCGGTGAGTCGCGCGCGGTCATCGTGGATCTGGGTACGCGCTATGGCTTGATTACGCCGTTCACGTCGCTCTACGTCGCAAGCGAAGACGAGGTGGGCCGGAACGACGCACGGAATCGCGCAGAGACGGTGCGACTGGCCGACGCACGCGGATTCTCGCTGCTCGACCTCGTGCCCCTCGTCGGTTGCACGCGCGAGCATGGGACGGAGCCGCCAGCCGCCGAGCCCTCGACGGCGTTCGGTCCGATGAGTGGCGAACAAGCCAATGTTCGCAGCCAAAACGCGCCGATGTCGCCTCCGCAGCCGTCGCCCTCGCGAGGCAGCCGTCGACCCGCGCTGGGACAGATCGGACAGGCGGAGACCGAGCGCTCGGCCGGAGAACCCGCGCCGCCACCGGAAGCGCAAACCGGCGCGACTGCATCACCGCCAGCGGTCGCCGTGGCCCCGTCGGTCGCGCCCGCGGCCGCCGCCACGATGACACCGCCGGCCGACGAAGAGCCGCAGGCCGCGGCAGCGCCCAGCGCGAATCGCGAAGCCCCGTCCGAGATGGTGGCGAATCGCGGCATATTCGCAGCAATTCAGCAGCCCGCGGGGCCTGCCGGCGGCGGCAGTGCGTCCGCGTCCGGCGGGCGGGCGGACGACGACGGTGCCGATCGCAGTGGCAACGGTACCGAGAACGGCAATCGGATCGGGGACGCGTACGGATACGGCGGACTGGGTGCGACGGGGACGGGCTGGGGCGGTGGGGGCACCGGCGGCGGCACCATCGGGCTCGGCAACATTGGCACGATGGGTCACGGAGCCGGAACGGGCAGCGGGCAGGGCTACGGGAGCGGCGCGGGCGTCGGACTGCGAGGTCGGGGGACGCAGGGGCCGCTCGTGCGTGCTGCGCCCCCCGCCGTGACTGGCATGCTTTCGCCGGAGGTAATTCGGCGCGTCGTGCTGCGAAACCTCGGCCAAGTTGCGCACTGCCACGAACAGAGCTTCGTGCAGAACGCAAATGCTGCGGGGCGCGTCGTCGTGCGCTTTGTCATCGGCGGAACCGGTACCGTGCTGGGTTCCGACGTCGCTCAGAGCACACACCCCGTGCCGACCGTTGCGCCGTGCATCGCGAACGCCGTTCGTCGTTGGCAGTTCCCATCGCCCGAGGGCGGCGGCATCGTGACGGTCAATTATCCATTCAACCTCTCGTCGCCCGACGGAGGATCGGGCGGGTCCGGCGGCGGCGGCGGCGGGTCCGTTGCGTCGGCGACCCGCGCCGCGAACACGGTGTCCCGCTGCTCGGATGCGGCGATCGTGCCGTTGCGCGAGCGCGTGTCCCTATGGCGCGAGCGCTTGAACTCCGTGTCCGGCGCTTCGGCGGTCGCCCAGGTGTACCGGAACGCGCGGCGAACGTGCGAGTTGCCGGGCTGGAGTGATCGCGTCGCCCTCCTGCGTTTGATGGTTGCAAAGGTACCCGACGTGAACGCGCAGATCGACTTGTTCCGCGGGCTGCGCTCGGACAGCGGCGCGAGTGTGTGGGTGCGAAATGTGATTCTGCGCGGGCTCGCGCGCACGGGCGAACTCGGGCGTGCCGAACAGCTGGGGTTGGGCCGACTCGACAGCACGACACTCACGACCGCGCTCGGCGGAGCCACGACGCCCGACCAGCGGCTGAACGTACTGCGCGAACTCGTGCGGCGGTATCCAGACGACCTCGACCTGGGGATGCGTCTTCTCGATGTCGCAGTACAGTTGCGAAACGTCGGTGTCGTTCGCGCGCAATCGTCCAGCATGCGAGCCAACGCGCAAGCCGACGCGCGCGTGCGCACCGCGTGCGGCGAAGCGCTGCTCGCGATGGGCGACGACGCAGACGCACGCCGGGCGTTCAGCGAGATCGTCGAGTTCGCGCCCGACGATCCGCTCGCGCGGCGGCGGCTGGGCGACATCGCGGTCTCCCACGGCTGGGCCGACGAGGCGTACCGACAATTCGAGATGCTCGCCCGCATGGAAAACGACGCGCCCGAAGTGTTGCTGCGACAAGCGATTGCCGCGCGAATGGCCGGGCGGCTCGACGAGGCCATTCGGCTCGCGGAGCGGGTCGCGGAGCAGTCGGGTTCGAGCGAAAGCGGCGGGCCCTCCGACGTCGCCGCGGCGTGGATCGGTGTCGAACTCGCCCTTGCGGGGCACGCGCCGGGCGTTGATCCGGAGACTCTTGAAGCACTGCGAGCGCGCTGGCGACGATCGCCGGCCGCGCGTGCGTCGGGCGCCGTGCGAATCGTCCTACGGTGGAGTCATCCCGACGACGGCGCAGAACTCTGGCTGGCTCTTCCGGGCGAGCCTGTGCGGCGCAGCGATCTGATGGCGCAGAGCGTTCCGTTCGAAACTACGGCGCTTCCCGAGGTACCCGCGTCGATTTCGCTCCAGATCCGTCGCGCGGCGAGCGCCCGGCCGAGCGGACGCGCCGAGTTGATCATCGTGTGGAACGAGGGAACGCCCACCGAGCGCATCGACGTCCACGCGATTGCACTCGACGACGCAACCCCGCGCCGAACCTTCACCGCGACCGTGACGGGACTGACCGAAACCACGCCTCCGCCCATACCTCCGCCTGCGGCAGCCGCCGCACCCGCCGTGACCGGCGCACGCGCAGTCCGCGCGGCCGGAGGTGCGCGATGAGACCGAACGTCTCGCTTGTCCTCGCAACACTGCTCGCCGCGTCGCTTCCGGCGAGCTGCCAACGCGCGGCGCCAACTGGCCGTCGACTGCGACTGCAACCGACGTGCGCGATTGTCGAGGTCCTGCACGGCGGCGTCACGGTCGATCCTGGCGACGGCGACTCGGTTCACCCGCGCGTGAGTGCGCGCGTGGAAATTGGCGGACGGCTTCGCACCGACGCGAACGGGCGCGCGATCGTGCACACGGACGACGGGTTGGAACTGCGTCTCGCGGGCGACACGGTCGTGTCGTTTCACGATGCGCATCCGAGACTCGAACGCGGCCGCGTGTTTCTTACATCTTGGGGCGATGTCGAGCGCGCGGTCGACGTCGGTGTCGATGTGACGTTGGGCGTCAGCGACGTCTCGGCCGAACTCGAGCGTGCGGCGGACGGCGCGGCACGCGTGATCACCGTGCGGGGCGACCTCGCGTGGCGCTCGCGCGGACGACAAGGACGAGTGCAACAGGGCGAATCGCTGGAAGGCCGCGCGGAGTTGCGCGTGCGGCCGGCGGGCGTGTGGGACGACTGGACGGGCGGCGCTGCAAGTCCGCAGGGTGTCGCGCAGCGCGGAGCGCTCGGGTTGGGCACGGCGTACATCCACACGCTGGCCGGCGAACTGCCGGCCGCGCTCGCGATCAACGAGCACCGCGTGCAGGTGCGAATCGAAGGCGACGTCGCGGTCACGACAGTTTCCCAACGGTTCTTCAACGGTTCCGACCGAACGGCGCCGGTAGAATATCGCGTACGTCTTCCGGACGAGGCAATCGTCGCGGCGTTCAACGTGGACCGCGACGGAACCGTGAACACCGGAACTCCGGGGACCGTCTCGTCGCTCAGTGCGAGCGGCGGCCGTGCAGCGCTGTTGCGTGGCGCCGGCGGCGAATTGTTTGCGCGGCTCGATCCGCTCGCGTCGGGTCAGACCGTGCGCTGCGAGATTCGCTACGTCGAATGGCTGCACCACGACGGCGGATGGCGAACGTACACGTACCCGATGGGCGATCCTGTGCAGGCGCCGTTCGTCGGCGAATTCTCTCTCGACTTGCAGACGTCGAGCGCGGCGTTCCGAGCGTTCCGCGCGCCGCAGGGGGCCCAGATCGAGATCGGTCGTGTGCGGTACGCACGAAGCGATTTCCGCCCGCGTGGCGACTTCCAAATCGAGATGCTGGATTCCGCTCCGCCCGCGACGCCGAGCGCACGGATGTGGCAGCCGCCGTGGCAGCCCAACGAGTCCGAAAGCTACGCGCTGTTCGATCTCACGTTGCCGCCTGCGGACGACTTGGGCACGGACCTGATCGTCGTGCTGGACGACTCCGCGGCGATGAATACCGGGATGCTGAGCGTCGCGGCGGCCGCAGTCGACGCGATGTTGCACTTGCTGGGTCCCAACGATCGCATCGCGCTGATGTTTGGCGACCTCCGCGCCCGCCCGGCGACCGGCTCGCCTGGGGAACTCGGACCGCCGACGTCCGAACGCCGCGAAGCGATGCTCGACGCGATTGCACGTGCGCGCCCCGGCGGCGCGACGCACCTCGTTCGAATGCTGGGCGACGCGTACGCGCGGCTCGATCCACGCCGAAACGGCGCTGTCGTGTACCTCGGGGACGCGACGCCGACGATGGGCCCCATGAACGCCGACCATCTCGCCGACGAGACGCTGCGCATCGCGCCCGACCTGCGGCTCTACGTTCTTGCCCTCGGTGACGACGCGCATCCCGAAGTGCTCAGCGGGCTCGCCGCACGAGGCGGACGAATCGAGAGCGCGTCCGACCAACCGGGAGCTGTCGCATCCGCGTCGCGACTCGCAGCGCATGCGCTGCGCCCAGCACTGCGTGACGTACAGCTGGACCTCGGGCCGTCGATCGCGCGCCCGTTGCCCGACCGAATCGAACAGTGGGTCGTCGGAGATCCGCTGCGCGTCTCGGGCCTTCTCGCGGGTCGACCGCCGTCGCGCATTCGCGTGCAGGCCCGCGTCGGCCGACAGATCCGCCGTTGGGAGGTCCCGGTGCACGCGGAGAGCGTCGTCGAAGAGGGGGACATTCGTCGTCGCTGGGCGCTCGCACGTTGGAACAGTCTCGATCGCGCGGGCGCAACACGCGGTGCGCTCGCCGATCTCGGCGTGCGATTCGGTCTGATCACGCCGACGTCGGCGCTCATTCTCGGCGCACCGAGCGTCGTCGCGACCGCGGACGGCAACGTCGGATACGACTGCGCGATGAGCGAATGGCCCGAGGTCGGTCTGCACAGCCGGCTCCCCCGCCTCGGCGTCGACTCCGAGGTGGCTCCGCGTGGCGTTCACGGTATGAACGACAACGACGAATCCCCGACGGTCACTGACGACGGAAGCGGCTGGCAGCGGCATCGTGCGGGTGAAAATTTGGGGGCGACCGGCGCGCTCGAGGCCACGCTCGGCGTGGCGGAACCACGGCTGTGGGCCTGCTACGAACGATCGCGCGCGCTCCGCCCCGCGCTGGCCGGGCAGATCACCGTTCGCGCGACCATCGGACCCGACGGTCAGGTCACGAACACCGGCATCGACTACAGTTCGCTGGCTGACGCCGGCGCCGAGTCGTGCATGCGCACGGCGCTCACCTCTCTCGTCGTGCCCGCTCCGTCGCTTCTCGGCCTGCCGCCGGGCATCGTGACGCGTGCGTTTCAGTTCCGTCCGAGCGACCTGTCGCGCCGAGGTGCTGGTTGCCCGCCGACATCGCGCGTCTCGCGCGCAACGCGCATGGTGCTGTGGCGCGAGCGAATCATCGGCAGCCGAGGCCAGCTCGTGCGGGTCTGGCAAGACGCTGTCCAGCGCTGCGAATTGCGGGTGTGGGAAGACCGCGTCGGATTGATGGATCTGCTGGTGCGTGCCGCCACTGATCCGTCCGAACTCGCGCAGCTTCGCGCCGCGCTGCAACCCGACGCGCGTGACTACTTCGATCGCGCCGTCTCTCGGCGTTGGGGCCCGTCTCGCGTCTGGCGTGCGTACCTCGCGCAACAGGGCTTCATCGATTGGGATTCGCTCGTGCGCCGGTTGAACGACGCAACGGTCCCGCTCGACCAGAAGATCCGGATCGCAACCGCGTACATCGAACTGGCTCCGCAAGACGTCGACCTGCGCCTTCGCGTGATGGCACTGTACGAGCGTGCCGGACGCACGCGAGAGGCTCGACGTATGGGCGACGAGTTGCGCCGCGATGCATTCTCCGACGCGCGCGTACGCGGGCTCGTCGGTGAGATGTTGCTGCGCCTCGGCGATCGCGAGGAAGGTCTGCGAACGTTCAGCGAGATGGCCGAGTTCGCGCCATACGACACCGGGGCGCGTACGCGACTTGGCGACTTGTTGCTGACGTTCGGCGGTCGCGAGTGGGCCGGCGAAGCGTACCTGCAGTACCAAACGCTCGCCGCGCTGCAACCGGGCGATCCGGTGGCGCGAGTGCGGATGGCGATCGCCGCCGTCGCGGCGGGCCGCGAAGACGAAGCGTTGCGTTTGTTGCGCGCAGTGGCCGAGGACACCGGTGCCGAGATCAGCAGCGAAGCGGCGGAGGCGCTGCTGGTCGCGGAGGTGTCGCGGCTCGGGTTGACGCGCGCCAACGACCCAGCGGTGGATCAGTGGGCTCGCGTCGCAAGACTGATGCGCACCGGGCGCGACGGTGCGCTCATCGCGCGTTGGGACCACCCCGACGCTGGTCTCGAGTTGCGAACGCTGCAAGCAGGCGACGTGAATTTTCTCACGATCGGTACGGACGATGCGCCGTTCAACATGCGGATCTTCTCGCCGCAGAGTGCGATGGAGGGATCGCGCGTGTTGCTCCGGGCCAACAGCGGACTGACCCCGGGGCGAAACTTCACGGCGCATCTGACTCTGTTGGTTCCCGGCGGGAATGGTCCCAGCGTCGTGGACCAGAATGTCGAGCTGACGACCGAGCGTCGCATCGCTGCCTACGTGGTGCGTGGTGGACGGCTCGTAGAAGACACTGCGCCGATCCCGGCAACGGAACGGCCGACACCGAACGACGATCTGTATTGAAGTCCGTTCACCTCGGCCGTGGTCTCGTGCATCGTACGGTCGTGCTCCGCGCTCGCGGAATCCTGCCGGTGCTGCTTTGTTTCGTCGCGTGTGCGCCGACGGTGACGGGGCGGGGGGCGAGCACGTACGTAGGAGGCGGAGCGCCGGGCGCGGCGCGGGCGGACGCGGCGGGTGGTGGGCCTGAGTCGGAGCCGGACGCTGGCGTTGGCAGCGATGGGTCGCTCGGCGATGGACCGCCCGCCGGTGGCGACGCTGCCGTCGCGGTTGCCGACGGTGGGGGCGGGACGACGGTGGCGTCGGCGCCGGACGGCGGAGCGGTCGCCGCGATCGACGGCGGGCTGGCGGTGGATCTGCCGGCGTCGGAGATGTTCCGCGGGCAGCCGGTGGCCGCCGTGCTCGACGCGCTCGCGCATCGACCGATCGTGCGCGTGCTGTCGCGCCACGATTCGACGGGTGTGATCTACCGCGTCGATCTCGGTGACGGCCTGGAGGCGGGGTTCAAGCCCGCGCGTCGTGGTCAGGAGAACTGGTGGCGCCACGAGATCATCGCGTTCCGACTCGCGCGGCGGCTCGGCCTCGCGCCGCGCACGCCGCCCGTCGTTGCGCGACTGCTCCCGCTGAGCCTCTTCCCGCGGTGGGCGCGCAGCGACGACCTCACGCCCGCGGCGAGCGATCGGCACATGGTGGCCGGCGCGATGATCTATTGGTTGCCCGTGCTGCGGCCGACCAACCTGTACACGCCGGACGGCCAGCGCCGCTGGAGTGCGTGGCTCGACGCGCGCCGTCCGGTCGCCGCACCGGAGCGCGATCGCCCGGAACAAGTTTCATCGATGGTCGTGTTCGATTACCTCATGGGCAATCTCGATCGGTTCAACTTCGCGAACATTCGCACCGACGAAAACGGCGTGCTCGTCTACCGTGACAACAACGCCGGATGGTTCGCCAACCAGATGACCGATCTGCGCTGGGTCCGCACAGAGTTGATGATGGTGCAGCGATTCTCGCGCGCCGTCGTCGACGCCGTCGATCGCACGGACGCGGCCGCGTTGCGCGCCGAGGTCGAACGCGACCCGGGCGCCGACGGGGCGCTGCTCTCTGACGAACAATTGAATCAATACGAGCGGCGTCGGCGCCACGTGCTCGGGTACGTGCACGGCCTCGTCGCGCAGCACGGTGAAGCGCGCGTGTACGCATGGCCGTGAGCCCGCGCCGCCGTGCATCCGGGACTTAACTATTTAACTTTTTAACTTTTGGCCGCGATGACCGACCACGCGTTCGACGACATTGCGCCGTGCCACGGACTAGATCAACATAGTCATATGAAAGTGGTCAAGATCGCTGACGCGAAGGCACACTTGTCGGCTCACCTGCGATTCGTCGAACGCGGCGGGCGGATTCGAATCACGGATCGCGCACGTCCGATCGCAGATCTGGTGCCGATCGACGCACGCACGGCGGGAGCCGACGAAGGTTGGATCGACGACATCGAGCGTCGCGCCGTCGGCCGACGTGGCGTCGACAGGCCGCTGCCCGCGGACTTCTTCAAGGCGCGCCGCGGTGCTTCTCGGTCTCGCGCGGTCGAAGCGCTTCTCGACGAGCGACGGTCGGGTCGATGAGGTTCTGGGATTCGTCGGCGATCGTGCCGCTGCTGTGCGAGGAACCCGCGAGTGCGGGTTGCCGCCAGCTCCTCCGACGCGACCGCCGCCAGGTCGTCTGGTGCCTCACGCGCACCGAGGCACTCTCCGCACTCTGCCGGCAGCTGCCGGAGGATGCACTTGCACCCGCCGATTTCGATCTTGCCGTCCGGCGCACCGAGCAGCTGGCCGAGCGCTGGGTATCGATCGACGCCGTCGACGTCGTCCAGGACGCGGCCGAGCGTCTGCTGCGTGTCCACACTCTCCGCGCGGCGGACGCGCTTCAGCTGGGTGCGGCCCTCGTCGCCGTCGCCCACCGTCCCAAGCGTCGCGCGTTCGTGACGCTCGACGAACGACTCGCCGTCGCCGCCGCGCGCGAGGGCTTCGACGTGGTGATCCCGGCCGCCTGAGATCGCGGGCGCGCCCGAGAGGACTCGAACCTCTAACCTCCAGATCCGTAGTCTGATGCTCTATCCAATTGAGCTACGGGCGCGTTGAAGGACCGCGTATATGCCCGCGGCGCGCGCCCGTGTCAACCACAAGCGCGGCGCGCACGATGTGGTCGCCCTCGTGCTCGTGCTCGTGCTCGCGCTCGCTCCGGGGCGATCACAGCGTCCGCACGCTCACTCCGCGGGACTCTCGCCACGCACGCGGTCGTCACTCGCCGGCGGAGGCGACTTGTCGCCGCGCTCGAACAGCCGCGCGATCAAGCGGAACGGATATGACACACCCGATCCCACCGCCTTGATGAAGCGCGAATGCGCCGCGTCGTCGAACCAGGAGTACAACACCGGCGTCGCGAGAAGCGTGAGCGCGAGCGACAGCGTCTGCCCGCCGATGATCACCGAGCCCATTGCGCGGTTCGTCCCCGCGCCGGCGCCGCTGGACACGACCAGCGGGATCATGCCCGCCACGAACGCGATCGTGGTCATCAGGATCGGGCGCAACCGATCGCGATTGCCGATCATCACGGCGTCCGCGCGGCTCAGTCCACGCCGACGCAGGTCGCGCATGTGGTCGACCTGTAGGATGGAGTTCTTCTTCACCACGCCGAAGAGCACGAGGATGCCGAGCGTAGAAAAGATGTTGAGCGATTGCCCAAGCACGATGAGCGAGACGAGTGCGAATGGAACCGTGAGCGGAAGTGACGCGAGAATCGTCACCGGATGGATCCAACTCTCGAACTGCGCCGCGAGGACCAAGTACATGAACAAGAGGGACAGGATGAACGCGAGGGCGAAACCCCGGCCCGCGCGACCCAGTTCCCGGGATCGGCCTGCGAGTTGCGCCGAATAGCCGGGCAGGATGTTCATCTCGCGCCGCGCGGCTTCGAGGCGCGCGATGATGGCCGCCTCCGACGTTCCTGGCAGCGTATTGCAGTACACCATCACCATGCGCTGGCGTCCGAACCGCTGGATGGACGTCGGACCGGATCGTTCGACGAGCGTCACGACGTCGGACAGTCGCACGGAGCGCCCCGGCATCGATGTTGGGACCGTGATTTGGCGGATCGTCTCGGCGTCCGCCCGGAATTGCTCGGCCGCCCGCACTTGGATGTCGTACTGCTCGCCACCTTCGCTGTACGTCCCGACGTTGACGCCGCCCACCTGCATCCGCAACGCGTTTGCAATGTCGGCCACGCTCACACCCAGATCGGCCGCGCGCGTGCGGTTGACCGCGACGACGAATTCGGGTCGCCCCACGACGAGCGTCGTATCGACGTCGACCGTTCCGCGAACGTCTCGCAACCGCGCTGCGAGCCGCGACGAGTAGTCCGCGAGATGGTCGAGTTCGGGTCCCGTGATCATGTACTGGATGCCGGCCGAATCGGCGCCACCGCCGCCGAACACGTTGACGGGCGAAACCAGAACACGCAGACGCTCGCCGGCGAAGTGCGGCAAGACCTGGTCGCGCACCACCTCCATCAGCGCGGACTGACTGCGCGCGCGTTGCGTCGCATCGGTCAACGCGACGAACAGCGCCGCTTGGTTGCCTCCGCGTCCGCTCGAGTCGCCCTGGGCACTGCCGACCGTCACGACGGTGTACGCGACTCCCGGGATCTGACGCACCTCGCGGGCCAGGCGTTCGCTGACGATGCGAGTCTGCTCGAGTGACGTCCCTTCGGGCGCGCGGATCGATACCTCGAATCGCGATTCGTCGTCGAGGGGGAGAAAATTCTTCGCCACGGCCTTGGCCAGCGGCCCGATCGCGAACAACGCCAGCGCGATCGAGATCCCGACGATCCAGCGGTGTCGCATCACGAACGCGAGCACGCGCAGGTAGGTGCTCTCGACGCGGCGATAGAGTCCGCCCGAACCGTGTCCACCGTGCTCGTAGCCCTCGGGCACGACCCGGCGCCCGCGCGCCCATTCGATGTATTGGGCGCGCTCTTCGGACCGCGGACCCGGCGCAGGGTCGGCGAATTCCTTGTCGATCGGCTCGGGAGCGTCGTCAGTCTCGTGCAGTGGCTGTTTCGGGCGCGCGCCGCCCGTGGGCTTGAGCCAGCGCGACGAGAGCATCGGCGTGAGCGTGAACGCGACGAGCAGCGAGATCAGGATCGAGAACGACATCGTGAAGCCGAAGGACTTCATGAACCGACCCACGATCCCGCCCATGAACGCGACGGGAAGAAATACCGCCACCAGCGAGATCGTCGTTGCAAGGACGGCGAGGCCAATTTCCCGGGTTGCGAGAATCGCAGCGCGTCGCGGCGCCATCCCCTTCTCGTCGATGAAACGGAAGATGTTCTCGAGCACGACGATGGCATCGTCGATCACGATTCCCACGGCGAGCGTCAGTCCCAACATCGTGATGACGTTCAGCGTGAGCCCCATGGCCTTGATCAACGTAAACGTCGCAATGATCGATGTTGGAATCGCCAGCGCTGCGATGATCGTCGACCGCCCATTCCACAAGAACAACAGCACGACGATCGCAGCCAGAATCGATCCGACGATCAAGTGCTCGCGGACGGCCTCGATCGCATTCCGGATGAACTGGCTCTCGTCGCGCACGATTCGCAGCTGAAATCCCGGTGGCAGCGTCCGGCGAATCTCGTCGACGCGTTCGCGCAGCGAATCGATCACGGCGACGGTGTTGGTGCCCGATTGCTTTCGAACGGCGAGCAGCACCACGTCGCGCCCGTTGAGCGACGCCGCCGACGACGGCGTTTCCTCTCCGTCGACGACGGACGCGACGTCGCGCAGCCGCACGATCAGGCCCGCGCGCTGCGACACCGTCAGCTCGGCGAGCGCGTCGACGCTCTCCACTCGTCCCTGCACTCGGAGTTGGAGCGTGCGGGTACCCTGGGTGACATCGCCGCCCGGAATCTCGACGTTCTGCGTCGCGAGCGCGCGCTGGACGTCCATCGCGGTCAACCCGAAGCTCTGCAGCGACGCAGGATTCAGCGTGACGTTGATCTGTCGCGCGCGCCCGCCGAGTACCGTGACGCCGCCCACGCCGTTGAGCGACTCGATCTGCCTGCGCACGCGCCGCGACGCGAACTCGGTCAGATCTCGTGTCGATCGTGGCCCGGTGACCGCGATGAGCATGATCGGCGCCGCGTCAGGATCCATGCGCTCGACGCGCGGCTGCTGGATGCCACTGGGCAGCAAACTCAGCGTACGATTGACCCGGTCGCGGACTTCCTGCGCTGCGACGGACGTGTCCTTGTCGAGATCGAACTGCGCGACGACGACCGACAGGCCCTCGAACGAGTTCGAGCGCAGCATGTCGAGACCCGAAATCGTGTTCACGGCCTCTTCGATTCGATCCGTGACCTCCGTCTCGACTTGTTGCGGCGACGCGCCGGGAAGCACCGTCGTCACGACGACCACCGGGAAGTCGATGTTCGGGAAGCGATCAACGCCCAGTGACAGCGTGCTCGCCGTTCCGACCACGACGAGCGCGAGCATCAGGACCCAAGTGAATACCGGCCGACGAACGCAGATTGCCGCGAGCCACTGCATCGCATTTCCTCCGAGGCCGTTTCGGCCTTCGCTACGGCCCCGTCTCGACCCGCGCGCCGTCTGCGAGCCGGTCGAGATGATCCGTGGCGACCTGTTCTCCGGGCTGCACGCCGTTCGTGATCAGCCAGTCTTGTGGCCCCCGTTCTGCGACGACGACGACGCGCTCTTGCACGCGTCCCGCATTCACGACGAATACTCGGTGCGAACCGGCCTCGGTCAGCACCGACGACGCCGGCACCGCCACGGCGGGCTGCGTGCGACCGAGCGAAATGCGGGCCGTGGCGAAGAGCCCGGGTCGCAACCGCTGATCGTCGTTCGGAACGACCGCCTCGACGACCAGCGCACGGGTGTCCAACCGAACCGCCGCACTGATGTACCGAATCGTTGCGGGAAACGCTCGGTCGGGAAACGCGTCAACCCGCACGTCAACCCCCTGCCCGCGCTCGACGAACGGAATCCGCTCCTGCGGGATCTGCAGCTCGATCCGCAGCGGGTTGGTACGGACCAACGTCACCACCGCGCGCTGCGTCGTCACGAACTCGCCGACGTTGGCGCGGCGCTCGGCGATTTCGCCACTGAACGGTGCGCGCACGATCGAATCGCCCACGTTGCGACGCGCCTGATCCAGCGAAGTCCGCGCGCCTTGGAGCGTGAAATACGAGGAACGCACGCTGTTGAGCGCCGATTGGTATTGCTCGCGTGCCGCTGCCGCCTGCGCAGTCATCCGGCGAAGGTCCTGATCACTCGTCGAGCCGCTTTGCGCGAGTTGCTGCGCTCGGCGAAGGCCGTCTTCCGCGATCTCCATGTTCGCGTGCGCAGCGCGCACTTCGGGAGCCGTGTTCGGGTCGAACCGTCCGGTGCCGTCGATTCCGAGCCGCGCACGAGCCTGCTGGAGGCTCGAGTTCGCCAAGGCGAGCGACGAGCGATAGTCCACGTCCCGAAGCCGCAGCAGGGGTTGCCCGGCCGTGACGACCGATCCGCGCTCGACCAGAACTTCCATCACCCGACCGGCGACGATTGGCGTGACCTCGGACTGCTGGTCGGGCACGAGTGTGCCGGTCACGCTAAGCGTTTGCGGCAACGACCGTGCCTGTGCCGTCGCGGTTGCGACGCGGACTGGCGCCGAATCCGACGACGGAATGACTTCGACGCCCGTGCTGTTCCGCCGGCGACAGCCCGCCGACGCCGTTGCGAGCACGAGTGCGACGGATGCCGCACCGGTTGCCCAGTACCGTCGGGTGGCGCGACGGGGGGGGGGCGTGGTGGATCTTGGAACGGGTCGGGTCATCGTGAACTTCCCGGAGAGCGAATATTGGGTCAACGGTCGGCCCCGTCCAAGCCCCCGACCGTCGTCTGCCTTCCGAGCGTTGGATGCGCGCCAAACCCGGATGGATCGGGTCCCGTAGCTTTTTTTCTTACGTGATTCCAGGAGAATCCGGGCACGGCCCGGTAGCTGCGGCACCCGGTGGACCCTCGCGACGAGCTTGCACCCGTCCACGCGAACCGACGACACTGCCCCCGTGACCGATGCGGGCGCGCCGGCTCTGGATCCGAGGCGGACGCGGGGAACCGGCGTACGACGCTCGCTGACGTCGGCATGTGCGCTCGCCCTGGGCGTCCTGTGTTTCGCGGCGACGGTCGCCGGCCAACACCGGCCGTCGGACGCACCGTTCGAAAGCGGCGTCGACGCCCACGCGCCCAACGCTCGCGCAGCCGCGGATGTCCCCCGCACAGCGCACGCGGCGATCTCCGCTGCTCCGAGTCAACCCCGCGCCGCGACGGAGCCGCCGCGTCGGGCGCCGTCGCCCGCGCCACCGAGTGCGGGCCCGAGCGGCGGCCTCGTGCGCATCGTCCTCGGTCTCATCGTTCTGTTCGCGCTCGCGATTCTTGCTGGCACGTCGTTCGTGCGTCGATTGGAACGCCGCGCCGGCGTCGCGATGTTCATCGCCACGGGGATGCCATTTCTCGCGCTCGGCGTGATCGCGCGCCTGCCGTCGGTTGGCATCCTGAGCGACGCACTCGTCCGAGATCTACGCCCGCTTCTCGAATTCGGACTTGGCTGGATTGGTTTTCGCGTGGGCATGGAGTTCGACGTCCGAGAGTTCGACCGGCTGCCGAGCGGCTCGACGCGGTTGCTCACGAGCGAGAGTGCCACCACGTTCGTGCTCGCCGGCGGGGCGTGCATCCTCGTGTTCGGATTGAGCGCCTCCCATCTGTCCGGCGGCGGATTCGTTCGAGATGGCCTGATCCTCGGCGCCTGCGCAGCGGTGAGCGCTCCGAGCGGCGCGCGTCTGCTCGAGGCCGTCGGCGCGATCGATCGTCGCGCCTCGCGGTTGATCCGCAAGGTCGCGCTGCTCGGCGGCATCGCGCCCATCGTCGTGATCGGGCTCGTACACGCGCTGTTTCGTCCTGTGCAAGCCGCGCGCTGGCTGTTGCCGCCGCTGGGCTGGGTCTTCATCGAGATCGGCATGGGGGCGGTGATCGGCGGGCTGGCCATCACGCTCGAGCGAGCAACGCGGAACATCAACGAGGAGGTCGCGCTCACCATCGGAGTGATTGCATTTGCGTCCGGGATGGCGGGCTACCTAGGGCTGTCCCCGCTTGCAGTAGGCTGCGTGGCCGGGATCGTCATGGCGAACGTGATGTCCGGTCCAGACGCCGGACCGCTCGCCGCGCGCTTGCGCACGCTGGAGCGCCCGATCTATTTGATCTTCTTCGCGGTGTCGGGTGCGCTGTGGGACGTGCGCTCGTTCGCGGGCTGGCTCGTCGTGCCCGTGTACGCCGGTGCCAGAATTCTCGGGAAATTTCTCGGCGCGCGCGGAGCGCTCATCGCCGAACGTCGAGCCGTCGCGAGCGAAATGGCCGAGGCCGCCGCGGCCGCGACGTTCTTCCCGACGACCCGGGCTCGCGTCCTGAGCGATCCCGAGATCTCGCTCAGCGTCGAGGCGCCACGCCCCGTTCGCGATTCGCACCCGGTACTCGAAGCGCTGCAGTCCCCGATGCGCGTGGGAATCGCGCTCATGCCCACGAGCGCGGTGTCCATCGCCGTGATCGTGAGCGCGAACCTCGCGTATCCGAGGTCGATCCCCGGGTACTTCGTCACGATCGTCATCGCCGGTGCGGTGATTTCCGAAGTGCTGTTTCAAGTCGCGGTGCGTTTCATTCATCCCGGGATGTCCGCGGACGACGCCGAGATCGACATCGAGGACGAAGCGTGATCCGCGCGGTACTCAACCTGACCCTGATCGTGACGTTGATGGCCAGCGTCCGAACGTTTCTCCCCGCGCTGGACGAGAGCGTTGCGGGCGCCGGCGTCGCGCTCGGATTCGGTTTTCTGCTGCTCGCGGCGTGGCAGACCGGGCAGCTTTTCTCGATGCTTCGGCTCCCGCGCCTGACGGGCTACCTGCTGACCGGCATCGTGTGCGGGCCCGAAGTCTCGGGGATGCTGACGACGCAGATGATCGACAGTCTCGGCATCGTTAACGGCGTGGCAGTGGGGCTGATCGCGCTTTCGGCCGGCAGCGAATTGAACTTCGTGCACATCCGCCCGCGATTTCGATCGATCGTTGCGGTCTCGCTCATCGCGATCCCCCTCGCGATGTTCGGCACGGCCCTCGTGGCGTTCTTGCTCGCCGGTCGGTTGCCCTTCATGCACGGGATGACGTCGATGCAACGCATCGTCACGGCGGCGACACTGGGCGTCGTGTTCGCGTCGTTGTCGCCCGCGGTCGCGATCGCGATGATCTCGGAGACCTCGAGTGCCGGGCCCGTGAGTGAAACCGTACTCGGTGTCGTCGTGATCGCGGACATCGCCATCATTCTACTGTTCGCGACGATGCACGCGGTCGCGCAGGGCCAGTTTGCGACCGGCGCCCCGGGCGGGTCCATCAGCTCGTTCACCGGAGTCGTCATCGAGGTGTTCGGATCGATGATCGCCGGCGTCGTCGTGAGCGGTGTGCTCGCGCTCTATTTGCGACGAGTGCAGGCCAAGGCATCGCTCTTCGTGCTGGCCGTGTGCTTCATCTGCGCGGAGATCGGGACGCGACTTCACCTGGATGTGCTGCTCATTTGCCTCACCGCCGGTCTGTTGCTGGAAAACGTACTCGGCGTGAAGGGCGAAAACGTCGCGCGTGAACTCGCGCCCGTGTCGCTACCCATCTTCGCGGTGTTCTTCGGTGTCGCCGGCGCCAAACTGCACATTCATGACCTGAAGGTCGTGTGGCCCTACGCGCTTCTCTTCGTTGCCGTGCGCGCGATCGGCCACGCCGCGGGCGCGAAGATCGGATCGGCGGTGGGCCGCGCCGATCCCGTGGTTCGCAAGTGGCTGCCGATGGGAATGATCCCCCAGGCCGGCGTGTCGGTCGGGCTCGCGGTTCTCATCGCCCGGCATTTCCCATCGTGGGGTCCCCAGGCACGCGCATTGATTCTTGGCGTGATCACGATCAACGAATTGGTCGGCCCCGTACTGCTTCGCACGGCGCTCGTCCGCGCGGGTGAGGCCGGCAAGCGCGTCGCAGTGCCAGCGGCCCAACCGCATTGAGGCCGCAAACGGCGCTCGCGACGCTATGGGTTTCTGCGCGCGATCGTTCGCGCGACGTCGTCGGCCCCCTCGTCGTACGCGGTCACGGTCCAACCCCAGCCGTCGATCAACCGGCGCAGCTCGCCCTGCGCCAACGTGTACGCGGGGTTCATCGAGTGTGCACGACCGGAGCCGAGAATGGCGATCTCTGCCGCAAAGCAACCGCCCACCCGAACGGCCGCGCGAACGTGATCGAAGAGCGGGCGATGGAGAAAATGCGTCACGACGACCAGATCGAAGCCTTCCCCCGCGAACGCTCCCGGGATCTCGTCGGCGTTCTCCAAGTCGACCCGCACTGTCTCGATGCGGTCGGCAATGCCCCGTTGCGCGGCTTCGTCGGTGACGCGCTCGAGCGCAATCGCGGACCCATCGACGGCCCGCACGTGCCAGCCGCGGTCCGCGAGCATCAGCGCGTTGCGTCCCGTCCCGCACGCGAGATCGAGTGCGCGCCCCAGTGGGAGTGCTCCCGTCACGCTTGCGAGCCAATCGGACGGCGGCTCCAGCGGACTCGTGCGACGCGCGGCGTGGCGTGTGTCCCACTTCGCGATCTGCGGGTTCACGCGGGCACTCACGGTCTTGTCAGCGATATCCAAGGACCAGCGCGCGCGCCAGGAGATACCAGCCGTCGGCCAACACGAAGAGCAGTAGTTTGAACGGCAGGGCGATGGTCGTCGGAGACACCATTTGCATCCCGAGCGCGGTCAGCAGGTTCGCGATGACGAGGTCCACGACGAGAAACGGCAGCAGCACGAGAAACGCGATCGCAAACGCGCTCGTCAATTCCGACACGACGAACGCGGGCAGCAGGACCGACAGGTCGTCGGCGGTCGGCGGAGCGGCACTCGCACCGACGGACGTACGACTGCGTGCGCGACGCGCGAGGTCGAGAAACAACGAGCGATCGCGGGCCGCGGAATTCGCGCGGAGAAATCGACGAACCGGTTCGCGCGCTGCGGCCCAGGTGCGACCCAGGATGTCCGACGAGTCGGCGCGCGCGAGGTCCGCGCTCATCGCGCGTTGTGCGAGCGGGCCGGCAGCGGCGGCGACGGCCGCGCCCGTGGGCGCCATGATGTGAAGCGTGAGGATCGCCGCGAGCCCGGTGATCACCATGTTGCTCGGGATCTGTTGCGTGCCGATCGCGTTGCGCACGACGCCCAGAACGATCGACACTTTCACGAAAGACGTTCCCACGAGCAGGACGAACGGAAGGATCGACAGCACACCCAGCAGGACGACGAGGACCAGCGGACTCGATCCGCCGAAGAGACTGTTGGAGCCCGCGGGTGCCGGCACGGGCGCGGCAGGCGCGTTCTGCCCCAAGACGAGTGCCCACCCGTGGTTCACGGAGGCGAATGCTACCCGCACGGCGGCGGGCGCTGCCAACGAATTGGCGGGCTACGATTGGGGATCGCCAATCGTTCGCCCGCGGCTTGCGGGTGCGGGGACGGTTGCGGGATAGTTGTGCGCGTAGGTTTCTTACCGTTGGGGAGATCGTCGTCATGCGTCGTTCGCTCGTCGTGATTTGCGCGCTCGTTGGATCGGTGTCGTGTGCCGTCGCATGCGGGTCTCGGAGTCAGCTTCGCGGCGAGGACTATGACGTCGTTGGCGTCGATGTGCCGCGTCCGCCCGACGCAGCCGACGTACCCTTCCCGATCGATCGCACTGACGTGCCCACTCGGCCCGACGTGCGACCGCCGATCGACGTACCTCCGGATGCACCCATTCCCCGAGTCGACGTTACGTGCCCGGCGCCGATTCGCATGCGCCAGACCGAGACTGCCGTCCTGGACGGAATGGCGACGTCGAACGTCGGACTGCCGCTCACGTTCGAGTGGTTCGTGGTGAGTCGACCGATGGGCTCGTCGACCGCGCCGGCGCCCGCGAATGCCGCACGCGCGAGAATGTTGCTGGACGCCGGTGGCGAATGGACGCTGCGGTTCACCGGACGCGACTCGCTCGGAAACAGCCGCAGCTGCACCGTTCGCGTGTTCGCGCAGCCCGCGATCGAGTTGCGGTGCCCGAACGATCAGAGCAACTACCAAGGAGCCACGGTGTCGCTCGCAGCGACCGCGCGGTCGAACTTCGGCCGCACCATGGTGTTCTCGTGGACCGTGGTGTCACGTCCCACGGCCAGCATGTCGTCCCCGGTTCCAGCGACGTCCGTTGCGCCGAGCCTCGTGCTCGACGCGCTCGGCGACTGGCGGCTGATGCTCACCGCAACGGATTCGGCGGGTCTGCGCTCGCAGTGCATCACGAACGTGCACGCGGATCCGGACGTGATCGTGGCGTGCCCGACCGATCAGCGGTCAAGCCCGTTCGCAACGATCACGCTCGCCGCCCGTGCGTCGTCGCGGCTGGGTCTGCCGCTGATGTACCGATGGGAAATCGTCGATCAACCGATCACGAGCACGGCGTCGATTCCGTCGCCGACGACGCTTTCCACCCCGTTCACGTTCGATGTCGCGGGCGACTGGACGTATCGGTTCACGGCCACCAATTCGATGGGCAACATGGCGTACTGCACAACCCGCGCACTGGCGGCGAGCGACGAGGCCGTACGCGTCGAGATCGTGTGGAACGTCGATCGCGCGTGCGTCGGGTGCAACGCGATGGGCGGGGATCAGGACATCGACCTGCACCTTGCGGATGTCTCCCGCTCGATGGGGCACTGGGCGGGACTCGCGCCCGGAAATTCCGACTGCTACTACGCGAACTGCGTGTGCGGAATGCCCGGCATGCTGTGCGCAACCGAGCGGCTGGACTGGCCGCCCGTTGGACGAACCAACAACCCGCAGCTCGACATCGATCACGTGTCGGACTTGCCGGGGCCCGAGAACATCAACGTCGTGACTGCGGAGACCGGCGCCGCGTTCGACGTCGGTGTTCATTTCTATTCCGCGCACGGCCACACGCCGACGACGGCGATCGTCGCGCGGGTGTACTGCTCGGGTTCGATCGCGTTCGAGAGCGAGGTCGTGCGTCTCAATGAGCGTGACCCCGGCGGAACCAGCAACAACCTGTGGCGCGTCGGTCGCGTGACCGTGACGGCGGGCGGATGTCGTTTCGAGCGGTGCGGCCGACCCGGCGCGCTTGCGGAGTGCATTCGTCCCCAAAACGCGTGGTGATTGTCGTCAGTGTCCGTCGCGTCCCGTCGCACCGGCTCGCAACCGCTCCAAGATCTGCTTGAATCTCCCTGCCGGCGGCACATCGGCACCGGGCTCCGACGACTTCACGGCGTCGATGGCGACGTCGATCTCGTCGGGTTTCAGTTCCGCGAGCACGCTGAGCGCCTGATCGCCGCCGCCGAGAAGCAGCACGCGAGGACCCACTTTCACGAGATACACGCTGCGCCGCGCATCTAGCATCACTCGCTCGAGCACGCGGACGTTGCGCGCGCGACTGACGCCAACGCCGCGACGCGACGCCCAGCGCAGCACCCACCACGCGACGATGCAAACGGCCGCGAGCGCGAGCACGCTTCGAAGCAGTTGCACGCCGTAGCCCGCGCCGATCGCGGGTGGCAGCTCGTCCGCGCCGCGCTGTTGAAGTGCGAGCACGAACGCACGCGAGTGCCCCCATGAAATCACTGCTACGTCTCCGCGACCGCGGCCGCTGCCGTCGAGCCGCCGGCCGTCGACGCTGTGGCGCCGTCTAGTGCGAGCGAGCGTTCGAGCAGCACGGCGATGTCGACTTGCGTCACGGCGCGCTTCGGATCGTCCGAGGTTCCATCGAGGGCTTTCAGTCCATCGGTCAGCATCGTGTGGCAGAACGGGCAACCGGACGCAATCGTCGTTGCGCCCGTGTCGAGCAGTTGCAGCGTGCGTCGTTTGTTCACGCGATCGCTGTTCTGTTCTTCCATCCACATCTGGCCGCCGCCGGCCCCGCAGCACAGGCCCTTTTCGCGCGACCACTCGGCTTCGACTAGTTCGAGCCCCGGAATGCTCTCGAGCACCTGTCGCGGGCTTTCGTACACGTTGTTGTACCGCCCGAGATAGCAGGAGTCGTGGAAGACCACCTTGCCGCGCACCGGGCGTGTCGGTCGAATGCGCCCCTCGATCAGCAAGCCCAACAGGAAGTCACTGTGATGCACGACGTCGTACTTGCCGCCGAGGTCGGGATACTCGTTGAGCAGCGTGTTGAAACAATGCGGGCACGTCGTGACGATCTTGCGGGGCTGGTACCCGTTGAGCGTCGCGATGTTCTGTTCGGCGAGCATCATGTAAAGATGTTCGTTGCCCGATCGGCGCGCGGGATCACCCGTGCAGGTCTCTTCACTGCCGAGGATCGCAAAGTCGACACCTGCAGCCTTCAGAATCCTCGCGACGGCGCGCGCGATCTTCTTCGCGTTGTCGTCGTAGCTGGCCGCACAACCCACCCAATACAGCACCGCGGCGTCCGGCTTCTCGCTCATCGTCGCGACGCCGAGCCCATCCGCCCACGCGCCGCGGTCCATGCGAGTGAGATTCCAGGGGTTGCCGTTGGTCTCCAGCGCGGTGAACGTCTTCTGCAGTTCGTGCGGGAACTCGCCCTTCACCATCACGAGGTTGCGCCGCATCTGCACGATCTTGTCGACGTACGTGATCATCACCGGGCACTGCTCTTCGCACGCACGACACGTCGTGCACGCCCACAGCACATCCGGATCGATGACCCCCGGCACGAGATCGACGTGTTTCAGCGCGGCGTTGGATGTTGCGGGCGTCTCCGCTCGCTCGCCGACGTGCTTCACGATCTCTTCGCTACGCGAGTAGAGATGGTCGCGAAGGTCCAGCGTCAGTTGCTTCGGGGACAAGAGTTTGCCCGTCCGGTGCGCGGGACAGTGGTCCGAGCAGCGTCCGCACTCGGTGCAGGTATAGAGGTCCAGCAGCGACTTCCACGACAGGTGTTGAATCTGCGCGACTCCGACGGGAGCGTCGGACGGATTGGGCAACTCGAACGCGGCACCGAGTTTCTCCATCAACTCGTCCGACGTCTTGGCCAATGCCGGCAATCGGCCCGGCGGCGAGAGGTCGCGCGTGAGCACGTTGGGGAGCGCGGTGATGACGTGGAAGTGTTTTCCGTACGGCAGGTAGTTGAGAAACGACCACACGAGCGTCACGTGCGTCCAGTAGCCGACGAGCGAAATGCCGTGCAGCACACTCGTGTTCGTCAGCCCGAGTGCCACAAACATGTGAGCGAGCGCGGCGCCCACCGGTGCGCCTTCCTCCATCGCAATCTGATCGATTCGCGAATGCGCTCCGCTTGCGCCGGCCGCCACGGCGGCCCGTGCGATCGCGCCCGCATCGTAGAAAGAGTCCGCGAGCATCATCGACGCGATGACGCCCAACACCACCCATGCGTGCCAGCCGTACGCGAGACGCTGCACCTTGTCGAGCAACCGAAACTTGATGAACACCGCAACGCCGAGCAGCACGCCGAGGACGACGAGGTCCTTCATCAGGTTGTAGCTCTTGCCGAGCAGGCCCCACGGAAGCGGACCGCGCGGGTCGAGAAGGAAGAGATTGAATCCAGGCTGGTACGAGCGCCCGACGAGAATGATGGTTCGCAGAAGCAGCACGGCGAATCCGACGAAGATCAGGTAGTGCGCGAGCCCGGCCGTCTGGTACTTCGGCATCTTGATCTGCGCGCGCATCGCCCAGACCAGGAGCAGTCCGCCCGCCGTCGCGATGGCCCCGACCGCGTTGAACAGAACGAAGTCCGTCACGTCGTTGCGTTTGGTCGTGAGCGCTGCGACCGCGAGTCCAGCGCCGATCGCGGGCAACGCGAAGATCAAATAGATCTGCAGCCAGCCGACGAACGATTCGCGGCCGTCGGGCGCTGTCGCCATCCGCTCGAGGAGACGCTCGATGCGTGGCGCGGGCATGCCGACACGCAGGAGCTGGATGCGGCGGAACGCTGTGACCGCAAATGCGCCAAGCATCACGACCAGCAAAAGCGTCATCGGAAGTGGGTGCATGCAGACCTCGGGGAACGCACGGCGTGGCGCCAGCGTCCGAGCGATCTATAGGGAAGTTCAGGCGCATCCGTCAACGCACTGCGTCGTCCGCGTGATGACGGAGCGACGAGCGCGGGGGTTCGTCCCGCAGCCCCGTTTGCCTCAGCGCGGGAGCTTTGCGTCGAAGAACGCTCGAAGCTTGATCAAGTTCTTCACTTCTTTGCTGAACGAAGGCGAAGTGTAGTTCCTCGCGAAGCCCCGAACGTCTGCGATGAACTCTGAGCGCACCGCCGAGTTCGTGACGATGTCGTCGACCGAACGCCCTCGTGCGGCACCCTTTTTCAGTGCGACGACGTACGCCTCGAGCCGGACGTATTCCTTTCCGAGGAACTCCTTGATCGCGTCGGCGTCGTTCGCGAGCTTCGAAACGGTCTTGAGATCATCGGCGGACACCTTGCCGAGGTCCTCGCGCGTCGCGAGGTCGGCGGCGACGCGGAGCACGAACGCGTCGTCGAGGTAGCCAATGTCGTCGATCCCGTCGGGGATGAGATCCAGCGACTTGAACAGGTAGTTCAAGCCGCCCGCGAGTGCTCGCCGGGCGGGATCTGCGACGGTGTCGCTCGCAATCACGTTCACGAGCCCTTCGCCGTCTTCTCCCAGCGATCGCAACCAGCCCGGGAACAGATCGAGGTACTTGGCATCCGAATCGGTCGTCATGGCGGCCGGATCGTACCCAGTCCTGCGTGGGTGACACAAGCCTTCCTGCGCCGGGTCGCGACGATGGTCCCCGCCGGGAGGCACCGCGGCGTGCTATTCCTCTCAACGGGATGGCCCTGCAGCGCGGTCGCATCGTCGTCTCGGTCGTTCTGTGCGCCGGCCTTCTCGCCTCGTGCCGTGGCCCCGCATTGCGCGCAATGACCGAGCAGGTGGGAGGGCGGACCATTCGCCGTCCATTCGCGTCGGCCGTGGCGTACGAGGCGTATTTTCGCGCAGAGTTCGCCGCGTCGCGCGGTCGATGGGACGACGCGTTGCGACAGCTCTCGCTCGCCGCGACCGCAGATCCGTCGGACCCGTGGCTGCCGGCCCGCACGGTCGAGATCCAGCTGCGCGCGGGACGGCACGGGCCTGCACTCGACGCTGCGCGCGAGGCCGTTCGGGACTTCCCGGAGGCCGCAGTTGCGTGGCTGGCCCTCGGGGAAGCGCGGATCGCCGCTGGAGATCGGGAGGGTGCCACGGCGGCGTTTTCACGCGCGCTCGGGCTCGCGCCAGGCGATCCCGAAGTGCGAAGCTCCGTCGCGCGAGCGCAGGGTGCCGGCGCCGACGCCGTGGCGCGGGCGATGGAAACCGCCCCGGATGCGCGCGTGGGGGATCGCACGGTTGCGCAACGGCTCGCGCTCGATCCGATGCGAGACGACCGGCCGACGCTTCGAACCGTTCGATGGGACCGCGCGCAGCGTGCGTTCGAGCGAATGGCGTGGCCCGAGGTCGAGGCGCTGCTCGGGCCGATCGTGCGGAACGATCCACGCGCGACCCGAGAGCGGCTGCTCTTGATCGAGGCGCGGGTTCGGGACGGTCGACTGCGCGATGCGGCGCGCCTGGTAGCGACGGTGAGTACGAGCTCCGGCTCCGATGGCGTTCGTCCGGGCGACCGTGCGCGGTTGTGGCTGCGGGCCGGACGCGCCGAACTCGCCGTCGAAGAAGCGGAGCGCGCCGTGCGGCTTTCCCCGGACGACGGTGCTGCGCGCGGTGTGCTCGGTGCGGCGTTGCTCCAGGCCGGCGCGTTGGCGCGCGGATTGACCGTGCTCGCCGAGATCGGACCCACCGCGCCGCAGTTCGCCGAGGCTCGAATCGTTGCCGCGGACGGACTGCGGCGGATCGGGCATCCCGAGGCAGCCGACGCGCTCCTCGCGGCGACTCTCGTTGCAATCCCCGCCGAGGACGCGCCGGCGCGCGATCGCATTCGCGTCGCCCGCGCCGCTGCACTTGCGGCCCGCGGCCAGGTCGTCGAGGCGCGGGCCGTCGTCGCCGCGATCGAGACCCCCGCCGGCCGGCAGCAACGCGGCGCATGGATGCTCGCCGTTGACCCGACCGCGACGCCATTCGGTGATCTCCGAATCCGCACGCGCGACCCCCAAGCGGACGCGCGGGCGGATGCGTGGATCGCGCTACTGTGCCACGAGCGTCCCGGATCGTGCGCGCCGGGGGAGGGCGATCGTGCCCTCGCGAACGCCATCGCCCACGCCCTCCTGGCGCCCGAGACGTTGCGCGCGCGGGCGGCCGTGACCACCGACCGCAACGCGGGACGCGACTGGCTTCGCGAGGCGGCCGTGCGAGATCCCGAGAACCCGTGGAACCTCCGGCTTCGGAATCAAACCGCGACGTCGACCCGCCCCCGTTCGCCCTAGTTCGCCCAGGAAATTTCAACAGGGAGGCGGGGAGGGCGGAACATTTTTGTAGTTCGGAAAGAGGGAACGCGCAGTTGGTCGCCCGTTACGCCGGGCAGCCGCTCACGCACGACGTCCGAGCGAGCGTTCGAAGTCAATGACTTCCCCTCCCTTCCGCCCCGCCTCCCTGTTGATCTTCTCGCCGGGTGCGGCGCGGTCAGAACGATCAGAACGGAATGTCGTCGTCGGGCGGCGGAAGGTCATCGGTTGCCGGTGCGTCACGGTCGCCGCCGCCACTCGGAGGCGACGGTCGGCTCGATCCCTCGTCGGGTCCGCGTCCCCGGAATCCTCCGCCGGTGCCACCACTCCCGCCGCCTTCGGAGCCGCCGCCGCCCTGACCGCGACGGCCGCCGATCAGGATCAAGTTCTGGCAGTTGATGTCCGTGACGTTTCGCTTGATGCCATCCTTGTCGTCGTACGAGCGGTTCTCGATGCGACCCTCGACGTACACCTGCGAACCCTTGGACAAGATCTTCGCGAGCGCCTCGGCCCGTTTGCCCCACAGCACGATGTTGTGCCAGTGCGTGATCTCTTTTCGCTCGCCGGAATCCGCCAGGTACGTCTCCGTCGTGGCGATTCGAAACTTCAGAACCGCCCGGTTGTTCTGCGTGTGGCGCAGCTCTGGATCGGCACCGAGGTGTCCGATGAGGGTTGCGCGGTTGAGACCTTCGGCCATGGAAACGTCCTCCGATGAGATGAGAACGCTACCCTAGGAGGCGCGGATTGCGGGGTCAATCGCTCGACGCGCCCCTTGGACATAGTCTGTCACACGCTCGTGCGAGCGCAGAGCGTGGCGGGGCGCCATCCGCGAGGGCCTTGATTCCCTTGGCTTCTCGGTGGACAACGCGCGGCGCGCCATGGTCGTCGCCACGCAACCGAAGAACGAGTCCGCGGAGCCGGATCTGCGACTGCCCTCGAGCGCCGCTTCTCGGCGACGCGCGTGGGCGGGTCGTTGGGGCTTGCCGTCGCTCGGTCTCGTCGTGTCGCTCGTCGTCACGTTTCGCTCGCACTGGTACCTGATGAGTCCGTTCGCCGCGCCGGTGAACATGGACGAAGGGTACTGCTCGGCGCTCGCGCTCCGGATGTTCCGCGGGCACTGGTTGCCGTACGTCGATGGTGTCTCGCAGCGCGGACCGATTCTGTACTGGCTCTACGCGATCGCGCTGAAACTCGGCGGGACGTTCAACTGGATGGCCGTGCGCGCCATGGGGCTGCTCTGCTCGATTCTCACGCTCGTGTTCGTGTTTGCGCTCGCCGCCCGGTTGTTTTCTCCGATGGCGGGCGCCGTCGCGACGCTGGTGACCACGTATTTTCTCACGTACGAACTGCAACCGTGGGACGGCATCGGGTTCAACGGCGAGTCCACCGCCGTGGTTTTCGCACTCGCGGCCGCGGTCCTCGCAGCGCGTTTGCAGCAGGACGATCCACCGCGCCGCGGGCGACTGTTGTTCTGGATCGGCGTGCTCGTGGCGATGGCGGGGCTGTCGAAGCAGATGTTCCTGATTCACGGCGCGCCGATCGGTGCGTGGATCCTGCTTGGGCCAATCTCCAAGCGCGAAATCGGTTGGCGCGAACGCAGTCGCGAAGTGGGGACGCTCGTCGCGGGCTTCGCCGTTCCGTACGCCCTGATCGTCGGGCTCTACGGTGCCACGGGGCACCTGCGCGAGTTCTGGTACTACTACCAGCGATACGGTCGCGAGATCTTCATGGATCCGCTCACGCAGGACTTCATCCGGGACAAGGTCCGCGAGCAGATCGACAAGTACTACATGGGCATCGTCGCGGTGTCGGTCGCGTGGTTCTACGCGCTCGGGCTTGCGCTGCGTGAGACACTCGCGCCAAGTGGGAAGGACGCCGCGCCCGCCGCGGACGAGCTTCCCATGGCGCCCGAAGTGCACGTGCTCCTGTCGCTCGCGATCCCTGGACTGGGCCTGATGCGCACGAGGTCGCACCGGTGGTTGGGATGGGCCGCGATCCTCGTCGCGATCGGCGCGAGCGCGGGGGCGCTGATTCTCTCGCGCACGCAAAGCGCCGCGGGTGTGACGCTGCGTGTGGCGGCCGTATGGATCGCGTGGGGGCTCATGGCGGCCGTCGGAACCGCGGTGATCATCGTCCGCGGGGGCTACCGCGCGCAGTGGCAAGGGCTGGCGCGTGTGCGCGCGAAGCCGCTGCTGTGGTACGCCCTTGCGCAAATGACGGCCGCGTTCGCCGGCGCGTGTTTCACGTTTCGGTTCTTTCCGCACTACTTCGTGCAGTTCTTCCCGTTCGCAGGCGTGGTCATCGGTGCCCTGCTCACGCGGTCGTTCGAGAAGCTCGATGCCGACGATCGGCCGGGACTGATCAGCGCGTTCACGATGATCGCGGGCGCAACGCTCCTGCTGATCATCGCGAACTCGGCGCTGCATCGAAACGTGCGCATTCGCCGCGAAACCGATCGCTGGTACCAAGACCCCACCGCAGATCCCATCGTGCGCTACGTCGTCGAGCACACGACGCCCGAACAGACGATCTTCGTGTGGGGATTTCGCGCCGAGACGTACTTGTCCTCGCGGCGCTACCCGGCGTCGCGGTACGTCTACACCGTGTACCCCGCCGGCGTGGTGCCGTGGTTCCAGGGCACGCACGAGGACGAGGATCGCCGTGTCGTGCCGGGCTCGCGCGAACTGCTTCTCGAGGACCTCGAGCGCGCGCGACCGGAACTCGTCATCGACGCCGGTCGCTCGATGAATGGCCGCTACATGTACAACTACCCGATGCTGCGCGCGTACCTGGATCGTCACTACTGCTTCATGCGGTACGTCGACGGCGAGCCGGTGTATCGCCGACGCCACGGCGAGCGGTGTCCGCCTGCGGAGTACTGATGGCGCACGTCGTGCGACATAGGCGGTGATTCTTGTCGGGATGGATGTTCCCGAAAGAGCACGGAACGTACGGTCAACTGGGCTGCCCGGTCGTCACGGCGTTGGCCATCGGGCACGGACGCCCGGCCGGGTTCCTGGTTGCCGCGGGCGCGATCGCGGCGTTTCTCGCCTACGAGCCGCTGCAGATCGTCCTCGGTCGCCGGGGCGCTCGTGCGAAACGCGAGTTCGCCGATGTCGCACGCCGCCACGTGTGGGCGCGCGCACTCCTCGCGCTGTGTCTGGGCGGCTCGGGCATCACGCTCGGTCGCGGGGACGCGTTGCGCGCGGCGATCGTACCGGTCGTCCTGGCCGCGGCGTTCGTTTCGATGGTGTCGGCGCGGCGCGAGAAGAGCGCCGTCGGCGAGACGCTCGCGGCGCTCGTTTTGTCGTCCGCGGCGGTGCCGATCAGCGTCTGCGCGGGTGCGGAACTCCGTTCGGGCGCGTGGGTGGCGGCGAGTTGGGCGGCGGCGTCGATCATCGGCACGCTGAGCGTTCGTGGGGTCATTCAACGCTCACGGGACGGCGGCAACGCGCGGACCGCGTGGATCGCTGCGATCGTCGCAGTCACGGTCTCCGTTGCAGCGGTCGCGCTGTGGCAGCGGGGCGTGGCGTCGTGGGCGGTTGCAGCGTCGATGATGGGACCGGCGGCCGTGGCACTCGGTCTCGCGATCGTCGCACCGTCGCCCAAGCACTTGCGCACGGTCGGTTGGACGTTGTTGCTCGTGACGATCGTCGGCGTCGGCGTGCTGGTGGCCGGGCTGCGAAGCTGGTGACGGTCGAACACGCGCCCGGCCGCTCAAAGCGGCGGGCTGTCATTGACCGCCTCGCCGACGCGAGGCTTCCCGTGCGCGCATTGCGAGCCCGATTGAACTCCACCCTGCGAACCTGGGAAGGCCGCGCAGGCGGCCCGGTCAATGTCAGCCCGCCGATTCATCGGCCCGCGCGAACCTTCATCGGCCCGGGGACACATTCATCGGCCCAATGAACCCACGCCGCGGCGGACGCGAATTCGAGGTCCGGGAACGACACGACGTGGATGCGACGCGCGGTCACGTCGACGAGGAGAAGTTCCGACGCGCCGAATGCAAGGCTGTACTCCAGCAGTTGACGGCGCGTGCTCGGCCAGAGCGGGTCGGGAGCCGCCGCGCCGGACTTCACTTCGACGAGCCACTGTCGACCGTGTCGCTCGACGCGGAGATCGGCGCGGAGGTCGACTTCGCATCGCGTGCCGTCAACGGTCATCGTCCACCGCGCGCTGATCTGGCGGGCGATCACACGAAACCCGGCCGCGGCCAGGATGAACTCGGCTTCGCGCTCCGCCGCGCGGCCGGCGTCGAATCGTTCCAGCATCGTTCGACGCTTCCAGGCGATGGCGCACCAGGCACCGATCGCGACGAGCAGCACGGCGACGCAGACGGCGGCAATCGTTGCGATCAATGCAGCGCGGGGTTCGGCGGCGTCGACCAGCCATTGCGGCATGACGCCGAGCGTCCGCCCACGGGACCTCCGCTGGCAAGAAAGTGGCTCGTCGTTGGAGTTGCGCAGCGAACCGAACGCGAGCGGATGACGCCGATCGGCCGGCGCGGTAAGCAGGCGGCATGACCGACGTTCCCCCACCGCACGCGTACCGTGTCGTGACGCCGCGGCTCATGATCCGGTGTTGGGACCCGCGCGATGCGCCCGCGCTTCAACAATCGATCGATCGCAGCATCGAGCACCTGACACCGTGGATGCCCTGGGCCGCGCTCGAGCCGCAGACGCTCGACGCAAAGATCGACCTGCTGCGGCGGTTCCGCGGGGGGTTCGACTACGGACAAGATTTCGTGTTCGGGATCTTCTCGCGAGATGGCAGTGAGGTTCTCGGCGGGACGGGCCTGCATCCGCGCGTGGGTGGCGGCGGGTTCGAGATCGGATACTGGGTTGACGCGAAACACGCGGGTCGTGGGTACGCGACGGAGGCCGCCGCCGCGATGACCCGCGTCGGGTTCGAGATCTTGCGTCTTCCGTTCATCGAGATCCGCTGCAGGCCCGAGAACGTACGCAGCGCACACGTTGCGCGAAAGCTCGGCTTCACGCACGAAGCGACGTTGCGTCAGCGGCTGGCGTTCAACGGCACAAACGTCGATGTGATGGTGTTCGTGATGTTTCCCGGCGAGTACGCCAAGTCGCGTGCGGTGACGTTGCCATACGAAGCGTACGACGCCGCAGACCGCCGGCTGGAATGACGCTGCCCGTCAGTCGTCGTCGTCGTCGCGATCGCGTGGACGCGGATCGGGAACGCCGCGGCCGAACGTGAGCGCGCCGAGCAATCCTGCGGCGACACCGACGAGGACGAAGACCAGGCCCGGCCCGACCGAGTAGTTCAGTCGGTGGTGCTTCGCGATCTTCAAGACCGGCAGCACCGCGCCGATCAGTGGCAACAGCGCGACGACGAACACGAGCGGCCGCGTCGCGACCATCACGCTCCCGTGCCGGCGAGACAGCAGGAACGACGCGAGTCCCGCGGCGGTTGCCGGGATCACGAACACGACCATGCTCCGCAACTCGCGACCGTAGGGGCCCGCGGCGGAGATCATGTCCAGGGGGGAGGCCGACAGGCGCGGGAGCAAGCCGAGCCGGTGCTGAACGTAGATCAGCGGCAAGAACGTTCCGGTGAGGAAACACGCAGACGCGACCGCGATGGCAAGGCGGCCGCTGCGCCACCAGCGCCCAATGGCGCTCGCATCCTCGGGCTCGGCATGGCCGCCCGATTCGATGCTCGACCGCGCTGCGTCGGGATCGTGCGGCATCTCGCACACGGGACACACGCCACCGCGTGGCATCGGAGAACCGCAGCGGTCGCAGATCGTTTCGCCCATCGGGACCGGAGCATCGCGCGGCGAGCGCTCGGGTACAACGGTTGTGTCCCGCACGCTGGGCGGGACCCCCCGCTTGCCGCGACGTCCCGCGGCATGTTAGCCGAGTCGGCCCGACGGGACAGCGCGCGATGGGCCGCTCCACCTGCCGTCTCCAAGATCTCGATCAGTCCCCAGGATTTCGATGCTCGACCGCGAAACGCTGAAGCAGGAGTTGAAGGCCATCATCGTCGAAGCTGCGAATCTGCAGAACGTCGATCCCGCGACCATCGACGACCGAGGCGTGTTGTTCGGCGGCGGGCTCGGGCTCGATTCGCTCGACGCGTTGCAGCTCGCGATGTCTCTCGAAGAACGCTACGGCGTGCGGGTCCCCGAGGGCGACGGGGGACGAAGCGTCTTCGCGCACGTCGACGCGATGGCCGATTTCGTACTCGCGACGAAGGGAACGTGAGTCCGACCGCGTTGCCGCGAGCCCGAATCGTCGTGACGGGCGTTGGGGTCGCCTGCGCCGTCGGCTTCGGTCGCGAGACGTTTGCGCGCGCGATGCGCGACGGTCGTCGGGGCATCGGGCCGGTGACGCTCTTCGACGTTGCGGACCAGAAGACACAACTCGCGGCCGAAGTGCCCGGGTTCGATGTTGCGAGCGCGCTCCCCGCGTCACTTCGCGAGACGGGTTCGCGCTCGGACGCACTCGCGATCGTCGCGGCGGACGAAGCTCTCCGTGACGGCGGCGTGCCCGTCGCGCTTGCGAGGCGCGCCGCGGTAGTCGTCGGCGCGACGACCGGCGGCATGCTGGAGACCGAGCGCTTTCTCGCGGCACTTCACGCGCACCCCGACTCTCTCGCGCCGCTCGCCAACATGCTCGCGCATCCGTTGTCGGCACCGGCGCAGGTGCTCTCTCGCGCACTCGGACTCTGCGGGCCGCGTCGCACGGTTTGCACGGCGTGCAGTTCGAGTGCGAACGCGATTGCGATGGCGTCGGATCTTCTGCGGCGTGGTCGGTGCGACGTCGCCATCGCGGGAGGCACGGACGCGCTCTGCCGCTTGACCTTTTCGGGCTTCAACGCCCTGGGTGCCATCGACGCCGCACCGTGCCGGCCGTTCGATCGCGATCGCGCTGGGCTCACGTTGGGCGAAGGTGCAGCGTTCTTGGTGCTCGAGCGTGCGGACGACGCACGCGCGCGCGGCGCGAGGGCACGCGGCGTGATTCTCGGCGTCGGCTCCGTGTCCGAAGCGCATCACATCACAAACCCGCAGGCGACGGGCGAGGGCGCCGCGCGGGCGATGCGCGCCGCGCTCGAGGACGCGAGCGTTGCGTTCACGGACGTTGGCTACGTCAACGCGCATGGCACCGCGACCGTTCTGAACGACGCGATGGAGTCGCTCGCGATTCGGAACGTGTTCGGCGCTCAAGCAGACACCGTCTACGTCTCGAGCACCAAGGGCATGCTCGGTCACACACTCGGAACGGCGGGCGCGATCGAGGCCGTCGCGTCGATCCTCGCGATGGAGGGAGGGTTCGTGCCGCCGACGGCCGGCCTCGAGCATCCCGATCCTGCGTGCGAGCTGCGGCACGTGGTCGGTCGCGCGGTCGACGCCGACGTGCGGGTGTGTCTCTCCAACTCGTTCGGCTTCGGTGGCTGTGACACGGTGCTGTGCATTGCACGCCCGGACTTTCCCGAACCGGACGCACCGCGTTCGATGGCCGACCGAACGATCGTGGTCACCGGGACGTCTCGCTGGTCTCCATCGACAGATGGGCCGGAACCTTCGGCGCGCCTCGACCCGCCCAGAGCGCGACGACTCGACCGGATGTCACGAATCGCAGCGTCCGTCGCCGACGAAGCGCTCCGTCACGCCGCGGGCACGCCCGTGTCGCGAACGCGGATCGGCGTATCGGTGGGCTCGGCCTGGGGCACGATCGACGCGTCCGCGGCGTTCATGCGGCGTGTGACCGAGAAGGGCGCGCGACTCGCGCCGCCGGCGGACTTCCCGAATCTCGTGCTGTCGTCGACGGCCGGTCACGTGTCCATCTACCACCAGCTGCAGGGCCCTTCGTTGACGTCGGTGTCGGCCGCGACGTCCGGCGAAGCGTCGGTCGTCTGTGCGCTCGACGAGATTCTGTCGGGCCGCGCGGACGCCATGCTGGCAATCGGGATCGAGGAGCGCAACGCGCTGGTGATGCGCGTGACGGATGTGCTCACGCGCGGCAGTCGCAGCGGCGACGTTGGCGCGGAAGCGACGAAGCGATCCGAGGGCGCTGCGTGCATCGTGCTGGAAGCGCACGACGTCGCCGAGCGTCGCGGCGCACAGATCGTTGCGCGGGTCCGGGGCTGGAGTGAGAGCGCCGTCCAACAGGATGAGCGGCACTCCGTACGCGACGACTCGTGCGCCATTGGCGAGGCGGTCGCGGCGGCTCTGCGCGACGCGATGGGCCCGCGCGCGGACGTTGCCAGTGTGTACACGCCGGTCGATTTGGCGTGCGTGACGAAAGGCGTCGACGCGATCTTGCCGAACGCGCCGGTGCACGTCGCGGCGTCGGTCGTCGGGTATTACGAATCGCTCGGGGCGTGGTGCCTCGCTGCGGCGGTGGACGAAGTGCAATCCTCGCGCGCGTCCGTGTCCGCGGCAGTCGGCGCGCATGCCGGCATCGCGTGGGCGATCGTTGTCGAGCGCGGGTAGGCACGCGACGATGCATTGCGACGAAGTCGACGCTTCGCGTGCAGTGATCGTCACGACGGCCGTCGTCGCTCTGTTCGCGGTGGCGTGCGCATCCACGCCGAGTGCGTCGTGGTTTCCCCCGCCCCTCGTTCGCAGCTCGTCCGTTCCCATGACCGATGCCGCGCGCTCGAGTGCGCTCCGCGATCGGTGGGCGCGCTACGAACAGTCGACGGGTGATTTCTCCGCGACCGTGCGTGTGCGCTACGTCGATCCGCGCTCGGGGCAGTACTTCACCTCGAGCGGCGCACTTGCGGTTCGGCGCCCAGACCGCGCGCGCATGCAGTTGGCGGGTCCCGGCGGGATCACAGCGATCGACGTCCTCGTGCTTGGCTCGCGTTCGTACACCAACGTCGGCGGCCGCGGCTGGATCGTACGGGACGGACACCGGCCGACCGCGACGCGAGGATTCGACGGCACGAGCGTCGCGCGTGCGCTCGTGGAGACACCGGCGCCGGGCGAGGGGATCATGCTCGACGGGGCGCGACCGATCGTTCGAGTCACTCGCGGCGATGGCCGCACCGAGCACACGCTGGATTCGTCCGATGGCGCCGTGCAGGAGGTTCGCTGGTTCGACTCCGGGGATCGGGAGTCGCTGCGGGTGCGATTTGACTCGTTCGAACGATTGCCCACCGGCGAGCGTCGACCCGCACACGTGTCGCTATGGCAGCGCGAGCCCGCGGCGATCGTCACGATCACGATCGACGCTTGGACGGCGTCGCCGCAACTTCCCGCCGCGACGTTTGCGCCGCCCGACGTCGCGATGGACTCACCGCCGCATCGCTGAGCGGTCCGTCGCAAACGGCTGCGACGACTGCGCGGCCGAGTACACCCACTCGTTGCGCAGCATGCCGTATCGCCAATGATCGACGAAGCTGCCGCCGACGGGACGATCCTCGCGGAGCGTGCCTTCCAATCGAAATCCGATCTTCTGCAAGACCCGCGCGGACGACGCGTTGCCAACGGCGACGTCGGCGCGAATCTTGTGCAGTCCGACCATGTCGTAGCCGTAGTGAAGCATCCAGCGCGCGGCCTCCGTCGCGAGTCCACGGTGGGTGCGGTCCGAGCGAATCCAGTACCCGAGCTCGGCCTGGCTGCGTCGCAGGTCGATTCCGTCCAATTCGATGCTGCCGATGAGTGAGTCTCCGCTGCGCTCGAAGATTCCGAGCCGCACGGTGCGCTCCGTCTCCCAGCCCTCGCGACCGATGGCGATGAATCGCTTGGCCTGCTCGACCGTGAGCATCTCGCGCGGCCAGCTCATGTACCGCCCCAGCTCGCCGCGCGACGCGGACACCACGGACAAGAGATCTCGCGCGTCGCGGGCGTGGAGCAAGCGAAGCGTGAGTCGCGGCGTGAGGGCCGGCGGAAGTTCGGGAAGCACGATCTGCCTGGAAGATTGCGGGATCCCGGCGCTCCTGCCAAGTGCGGACCGATCGCGCCGCCGGGTTCGTCGTGGTACGGCTGCGCACCGTGCCGTCGTCCGACGAGTTGTTCCATCGATTCTTCTGGCCGCATTACCCGCCGGATGTCCGTGCGCAGCCGGACAAGTTCCGCGACCACGACGCAAATCCGGCTGGAAATCAGGCCCTTGTCGATCAGTGCCGCGACGCCGCCGAGAAGTTCGTACGCAACGCGCCCGTGCTGCTCGGATGCGAACTCGGCTGGACCGCCGAGGACGTGAGCCGGCTCTCGCACGAGATCGATCGGGCGAAGCGCGACGCGTGGATCGCCGCGAGCGAGGCGTCCGACCCGGGCAACGTGTTGTTCAACGCTGTGGTGCACGCGGCGCTCTACGTCGGCGAAGTCGCGACCCGTGCCCACGGGGGTCGCTGGACGTTGCGACGGCCGCTGTGGGAATCGGTGGTGGCATTGACGAGCGAGATTCGAGCCGCGCGGGCGTTCGCGCCGTTCCACTGGCTGCTGAAACATCTTTCCGACGACGAAATCGACCGCGGCACGCTTGCGGACCGATTTCAGATCCACGTCGCCTTCCCGAGCACGGATCCGAGCGCGCTGCCGGTGCTGACGACGCGGACATCGCTGCCGTCGTTGCGCGCGCCGACGTACGACACGTGGGTGAAATTTCTGCAGACGCACGTTCCATCGTTGCGCGATCTCGGGGTCGGGTTTCCGTCGCCGAGTGAGTTCACGCATCGCGCGTTTGCTCGCCTCGACGTGCACTCTCTTCATGGGGGCCGAGTGTTGGCCTTGCACGGGATGTCTCCGGCCACGAGCGAGCGACCGGCGTGGGTGGAGGTCTCGTGGCTCACCGCGCACGGGTTTCACCACGCCGACGCGTTTCCGTGTGATCCAACGCCGCCGTACTTTGCGCGCGTCCTCGGCGACGAAGCGCTCGAAGTGACGTTTGCATGGGAAGGCCGCCCGCGAACCCACCGCCTCACGCTTCGCGGGCACGCGTAGGCTCGACGCATCTGCTAGGCTCGCAACGTGTCGAGTCCCGAGACGACGTCGACGGCCCCACGGCACATCTTCCGCTGGGACCTCGACAAGACCTATCTGCGAACGGATTTCGACACCATCCGCGATCTGCTTCGCACGGCGTTCGAACGGCCCGAGCGAAAGCGTACCGTCCCCGGCGCTGCGGCCCTTCTGCGGGAATTGAAGGCCGTCGGGCCCGTGCAGATCACGATCCTGTCCGGTTCGCCGGAGCAGATGCGCGAAACGCTCGAGGCCAAGCTGCGACTCGACGGCGTCCAGTGGGACGAATTCGTACTCAAGCCCAACCTGCGCAACTTGCTCCGCCTGCGACTGCGCGCGCTGCGCGATCAGGTTGGCTACAAACTCCCGGCCCTGCTGAACGCTCGCACCCGCGCAGAGGGTGGCGCGTCCGAGACGCTTTTCGGCGACGATGCCGAGGCGGACGCGCTCGTGTATTCGCTCTACGCGGACATTCTTGGCGACCGCATCGGCGAGCAGACGCTCCTGGCCGTACTCGAGAAGTGCGGAGCCTACCGGGACGCGATCGACGAGACGCTTCGGCTCGCACGCGCACTCGAGAAAACCGATCCCGTTCGCCGGATCTTCATTCACCTCGACCGCAAGAGCGACCCGGCGTTCTTTCGTCGGTACGGTGCGCGGGTGGTGCCGATCTACAACTATTTTCAAGCTGCGATCGTCCTCGTTCACGACGGAGTTCTCTCGGCCGAGGCCGCGGTCCGCATCGGCGCGGTGCTCGCGATCGAGCACGATTTCGACGTGCGGGACTTGATCGTCTCGGCACACGACACGGCCTTTCGCGTGCCGATCGATCGTCGCGTGCTCGGCCAACTCGCCGACGCGGCCCGTGCGATCGTCGACCCGTTTCCGTTGCACGCGGCCGAGCGCACCGAACTCGCGAAGGGCCTCGACGGGGCTGCGGCGCGCACGAGCCTCGTCCCACCGGCGCCGTCGGGAGCGTCCCAACCGTTCGTGATCGACTACCTCGCGGCGCTCGCCGACGATCGCGCGCGCTGGGAAGCCGCGAAAGCCCGGGCACGGCGTGACGCGCGGGAGGCGTGAAGTGCTGACTCCGTGAGCCGACTCGACTCGGGCCGATGCGCCGACTACATTCTTCGGGTGGTCGGACGTGCAACTGCGATCTCCCTCGCCGCGCTCTTTGCGTTCGGCGCGCTTGCCTGTGGATCGAAGACCGGGCTGAACGTACCCGACATCGAATCGGTGCCCGATGCGGCCGTTGACGTGCAGCCCGACGCGCCCCGCGTGTGCCTCGAACCCGGCGACGCGAGTCATCCCGTGACGGTGGACCTGACGATCAACGCACAGATCGCCGTGGCCGACATCTTGTTCGTGATCGACCGGACCGGAAGCATGGACCAGGAGATCGACAACATTCGCCAGAATCTCCGATCGATCATCGTCCCAGGACTCGCGCGTTCGATTCCCGATTTGCAGCTGGGCGTCGTGACGTTCGCGGACTTCCCGATTGCGCCCTACGGAGCACCGGAGGACGTCACGTTCACACTTGTCCAAGGCATGACGCGCGAGATCACCGCCGTGCAGGGCGCACTCAACGGCGTTCGCGTCGGCTTCGGCGGCGACAACCCGGAGGCGTTGGTCGAAGCGATCTACCAGATCGCGACGGGCGAGGGCCTGCGCTCCCTCGGCTCATTGCCCGACTTGATCGAACGGTCCGCGGGCTGTCCGGGTCCAGGAACGGGCTATCCCTGTTTCCGCACCGTTGCGCAGCCGATTCTCGTCGTTTTCACGGACGCGCCGTCGCACAATGGACCGCTCCGCGCGGGCAACTGGCGTTGCGTTCCGCCGAGCGTCGAGGCCGGCGTGAGTTTCCCGTACAGCGCGGGCTTTGTTGGATACCAGGCCCCACACACCTATCGCGCGGCAGTCGACGCGTTGCGATCGCGTGTCCGTGGTCGGATCATCGGGATCAATTCGGGCGCATCTCCGACGTGGGGACGTGACGATCTCGAGCAACTGGCGTGTGACACCGGCGCCGTGGGCGGCGACGGCAATCCGCTGGTCTTCGACGTCGGCACCGACGGCTCGGGGCTCGGCGAACAGGTTGTGCACGCCATCGGGCGATTCCAGTCCGAAGTGCGCTTCGATGTGACCGCGCGCTCGGTCGATCTCGATCCTCCCGGCGGCACGGACTTGATCACGGCGATTCGAGCGCGGAGTGCGACGCCCGCGAGTCAGATCCGCAGCATGGACGGCACGACGTTCTTCGGCGTACGGCCGGGGACGCGGCTCGCGTTTGCAATCGAGATCGATCCGGCGCGCGCGATGCGGACCGAGGTCGAGCAAGTGTTCCGTGTTCGGATCGAGTTCCTCGCGGACGGTCGGCCGACGCTCGGCAGCCGCGAGATCGAAATCGTGATCCCGGGCCGCGGGATGATGTGTCCGATGTAGCGTCTCGAGGGCGTGCGGGATTCGGTTCGTCTCGACATCGCCGCGCGACCGTCGTGATAGAATCCCGCCAATGAGAAGCTCCGAACGAACGTCGTCCCGGGGACCGCGCGGGTTCGCACGTGCACTTGCCCCCGGCTTGCTCGTCCTGGCGTTCTTTTCGCACGCTCCGGTGTCGTCCGCGACCGCTCGCGGCCGCTGCCAGGCCGATTTCGAGTGCGCGCTGGTCCCACGAGCCTGTTGCTGGCCGTGCTCCGGCGCTCCCGCGGGCTGGTACCACGCGATCCGCCGGACGCCCGCGTTTTCGCTCGCGCAACAGCGTCGCTGCGGTCGAGTCACGTGCCCACGATGCTACAACCAGGAGTTGTCCGGATTCCGTGCGGTGTGCCAACAGGGAGCTTGCATCGTGCGAGCCCCGACGCCGGGCACGCAACAGCCGACTGCGGAGTGACTTCGAAGCTGACGCGCGTGGCCTGACGCTGAAGCGCAATTTGTCGGTAGGGCACCCATCACCCCTTGAACGTGCTCGGCCCCGCGTCGCCGAAGGGATCGTCGCGTTCGCGCACGGCCTGCTTGAACCCCGATGCGGCCGCGCGCTGTTGGAACGCGTACCCCTCGGGCGTGTGCCGCGCGATCCCGTCGAACACGGTGCCCAGGATCTGCGTCGTGTGCAGTCCTTGCGCCATGACGGATTGGTTCAGCATCAGTTTCATCATGACCAGCTGATTGACTGGCATCCGCGCGATGCGCTCGAGAAGTATTTCGAACCGCTCGTCGAGCGTCGCGCGGGGAGCGTGCTCGATGGCCAAGCCCCACTCGACCGCTTCGCGACCCGACAAACAATCGCCGGTGAACAGCAACCGTTTTGCGCGCTCGAGCCCGATACGATGGACCCACACCGCCGTCGTGGGAACGCCCCAAACTCGCGCAGGTGGATAGCCGATTTTCGCGTCGCTCTCGATCACGAGCAGATCGCTGCACAGCGCCATGTCTGTGCCACCGGCGACACAAAATCCGTGAACCTTGCACACCACGGGTTTGTCGGCGTGAAAGAGGCTCATGAATCCGCGGACGTTGCGGCTCATCATTTGCCAATCGATCACGGGATCCCAGACGGCGTTCGGATCGTGGTTCTGGGCCATCACGACGGGATCGAGCGGAGAACCCGCGAACGAGTCAGCGCTCAGCGTCGTGTCCTGCATCCGGTGCTCCGCGCTCGCGACCAGGTCATAGCCACCACAGAATCCCTTGCCGTTCCCCGCCAGTGCGATCACGTGAACGCTCGGGTCGAGACACGCGCGCTCCACCGCTTCTGCGATTTCGCGCGGCATGTCGAAGGTGATTCCGTTTCCGCGCTCGGGACGATTCAACGTGATGCGCGCGATGCGGCCCGTGGTCGTGTACGTCAGAGTGCGCGGCGTTGTCATCGTAGGTCCTCCTCGAGCGGGCGGAGCGTACACCACATGCGCGGCATGGTCCGTGCTACGTGACCGTTGTCGGATCGGCGACGATGTCGGTGCGATCGACTCGGAGGGTTACTCCCATGACGTCACACGACAAGGAAATCCTCCCGCGGCGCACGAAGATCCTGTACGGCAGCGGTGATCTCGGCTTCAGCCTGACGAACACGATTGTCGCGGTGCTTTTCGGGATCTACCTCACGGACGTCGTAGGTCTTCGCCCTGCGCTCGCGGCCGCTGCGGTGTTCATCGGCCGGACGACCGACTACCTCAACGACCCGCTCGTCGGCTATCTCTCGGATCGAACGAGAAGCCGCTGGGGTCGCCGGCGCCCGTACCTGCTCTTCGGTTTCATCCCGTTTGGTCTGACCTTTGCGCTTCTATGGTGGATCCCGCCGATCCGATCGCAGGTCGGACTGGCCGTGTACTACGCGCTCATCTACATCGTGTTCGACCTCGCGACGACGGTCGTGGGCATGCCGTACTACGCGCTCACCCCCGAGTTGACGTTGGACTACGACGAACGCACGTCGCTCACGAGCTACCGAATGGCGTTCTCGATCGTCGGGGGCCTGATCGCGTTTACGATGCCGCTGATGATCGTCGGGACCATGCGTCCGGATCACGCGGCCCGAGTACTTCTGATGGGCGCGGTGTTCGGTCTCGTCGCAGCCGTGCCGCTGCTGATTGTCTTCCTGAGTACCCGCGAGCGTCCGGAATTCGAATCGCAGGAGCAGTCCACACTGCGCGAGTCTCTCCGCGCAGCGCGGAAAAATCGTCCATTCGTGTTCGCTGCGGTGATCTTCCTGGTGACGTGGACGTCCGTCGACATCATTCTCACGATGCTGCTCTTCTTCATCAAGTACCGCATGCGCCTCGAGCAGCACGCGGACGTGATCACCGGCACGATCTTCGTCGTCGCGCTCATCTCGCTCCCCGCGTGGGAGTACGCGTCCAAGCGCTGGAACAAGGCTCGGGCGTACGTCGTCGGGATCTCATTTTGGGCCGTGGTCCAGATCGCACTCGTGGTGATTGCGCCGAGCTGGGGCCTGCCCGTGACGCTGGTGCTGGCGGCGATGGCGGGCGTGGGCGTGGGCGCCGCGCACGTCTTGCCGTGGTCGATGCTGCCGGACGCGGTCGAATGGGACGAACTCGCCACCGGCAAGCGGCATGAGGGGATGTTTTACAGTCTGGTGACGTTGATGCAGAAGGTTGCATCGTCGATCGCGGTACCGCTGTCGTTGCTGGTGCTCGACGTCACGGGCTACGTCGCAAACGCGCCGACGCAATCGGCGAGCGTCGTTGCCGGGGTGCGATGGATGGTCGGACCGGTGCCGGCGGTCCTGCTGCTCATCGGAATCGGCTTCGCGCTCTGGTATCCTCTCGGACGCGACGAGCACGCCGCGGTGCGCGCGGACCTCGCCGCGCGGCGAAAGGCCCCGTGAGATGAACGCACGTTGGATTCTGTCGTCTGCTGTCGCGTTCGCGGCAACGCACTGTTCGGCGCCCGTCGTAAGCGACTCGGGAGTCGGTGACGCTGCCGCACTCGACGGATCCACGGATGCTGTCGCGGACGACGCGGGCCCCGACGTCGTGCTTCCGCCGCCAGAGGCCGTGACGCGTTCTGGAATGGTGCGTGGAACTCGCGGCGCGGGCTATCAAGAGTTTCTCGGCATTCCGTACGCTGCTCCGCCGGTCGGACCGCTGCGCTGGCGTCCACCGCAACCTGTTGCGCCGTGGACCATGCCGCGAACGGCGACGACCGCTCCCGCGCGATGCCCCCAAACACTTCTCGGCTTGCCGCCCGGCGGCGACGAGGACTGTCTCTATGTCAACGTTCACACGCCCGATCCGCGTCCGGCGCGCGCTCCCGTGATGGTGTGGATTCACGGCGGAGGATTCGTCTTCGGCGAAGGGCTGCAGACGGACCGCAGCACGCGCGGTGACATCATCGCCCGCACGAGTGGCATTGTCGTCGTGAGTTTGAACTATCGCTTGGGCCAGCTGGGATTTCTCGCGCACGCAGCGCTGACGGCAGAGAATACCGATCATGTGTCGGGCAACTACGGTCTGCTCGATCAGGCCGCCGCACTCGAGTGGGTACGCGACAACATCGCGGCGTTCGGCGGCGATCCTTCGAACGTCACGGTCGCAGGGGAATCCGCCGGCGGAGCGAGCGTTTGCGAGCACTTGATCATGCCGCGCTCGACGGGGCTGTTCCACCGCGCAATTGTTCAAAGCGGTCCCTGCGGTCGCACGGGATGGACTCTCGCGCGCGCGGAGACCCAGGGAACCCGATTCGCGGCGGCGCTTGCCTGCGACACCGCGGCGGACGTACTGGCATGCATGCGTGGCGTGCCCGCCCTGCGGATTCTCGCGACACTGCCGGCCTCGTCAACGCTCATCGACGGCACGGCGATGAACGGGGCGTGGGGTCCGACGATCGACGGAAGGGTCCTTCCCGACCAACCGATGGCGATCTTCGCGGCGGGAACCTTTCGACGGGTGCCGACGATGTTCGGTTGGAACCGCGACGAGGGCTCGCTGTTCACGTTCATCTCGAATCGGCAGAACCTCACGGCGGCGCAGTATCCGGACGCCGTCGCGGCGGTCGTCGGCGGCCCCGGCGCGCTCGCCGATCGTGTACTCGCGCAGTATCCGCTCTCGGCGTTTCGCAACGCAGCGGCAGCGTACTCTGCGGTGATCGGCGATCTGAATCTCGCGTGCACGGCGCGTCGAGCGTGGCGCGCGATGGCGCCGCACGTTTCGAGCGGCTACGCGTACTACTTCACGTACCCCGACGGCGCATTTCAGCTTTCGCCCGAACCCCTGGGCGCGTATCACTCGGGCGAGATCCAGTACATCTTTGGGCACCCGTCTCGCATTGGACAGAGCCGGTTCGTCGGCGCGGATCTCGTGCTCCACCAGACGCTGCTCGGGTACTGGTCTCGCTTCGTTTCGACGGGCGATCCCAACGGCGCGGGAGCGGTCGCGTGGCCGCGCTACGACTCGGCGATGGACACTTCGCTCAGCCTCGACGTGATGCCCGTCGCCGCAGCCGGTGCGAGCGCTTCGGCGTGCGCGTTCTGGGAGACGACCGGCGTGTATTGATGGTACGAGTTCCGTGTGAGGCGGCGCGCGACGACGTCGAGTCTCGGTGTGCACGGTGCGTCTGCGCTGGCGCTGCTCGCGCTGGGGTGTCCATCGACTCCGACGACAGCGGACGCGGCGGTCGAAACCGATGCGCCGCCAGAGGCGTCGAGTGGCGATGCGGCCGACGCTCGCCGCGTACTCCCTCCCTTTTGTGATCCGCCGCCGCAGCCGTCCGGCGAGCCGATGGGTGGGACGCAAGTGCGGATTTAGTCGTGGCAACCCGCGCGCGCGTACGGGGCGCGGACAACCACGGATCCCCAATTCGCGCAAGTCGGAGTACCCTCGGGCGCATGAACCGCATCGGCCGTATCGGGCTGCTCGTCGCACTGTTCAGCCCCGCCTGTGCGTCGCCAACGACGAGCGATGTCGCGGACGTTCCCGTGGACGGTGCGAGCACCGAGGCGGGCGACGCGCAGAGTCCGCCCCACGACGCGCCAACGGTCGCGCGTTGCGGTCCCGATGCGGAACGGTACGTGACGAACGTCGGCCGCTGTTTCGTGGCGGCGCCGATGCCCGACGGCGGCGCTCCACCTCCGGGACGCTGTGCGGCGCGTGTCAGCGGGCCCGCGGCGACGGCCCCGGCGAACGCGACGGACGCCGACGGGTTGGTCCTTCCCAACGGACGGCGAATCGCACGAGCGTCGAACCGGCTCGGACTCTCGGGCTTCCCGATGTCGATGCTTCGCATTCCCGGTACATCATTCATCGTGGTGTCCGACGGCGGATTGCGTGTGGAGAATCTTCGCGTGATGGATGTCTCGGGGCCGACGCCCACCGTCGTTCCGGGCGGCGAGGTGGCGTTCCCGCGCAGTGGTGCTCGCGAACCGGCGCTCTTCTACGGGCTCGCGTACGACGCGGTCTCGCGGGTGCTGTACGCGTCGGGTGGTGGCTCGAATCGCATCTTCGCTTACGATCTCTCCGCGGCCGGGGCGCTCACCGCCAATCCTGGGCGCACGATCGACGTCGGGATCACGGAGTCATTCCGCGAGGGAACCGACGCGTCGGGCGCGTTGCTGAGTGCGTATCCCGCTGGGCTGGCGCTCAGCGAGGACGGATCGCGGTTGTTCGTCGCGCTCCAGCGCGGGCATGCCATCGGCGTCTACGACACGATGACCCGCGCGGTGGTGCGGGTCGTGCCGCTCGACGTGGGAACCGACGTTCGCGCGTATCCGTACGTCGTGCTCTCGCGGCCCGGCGACACGCGGCACATGTACGTTTCTCTCTGGGGCGCTCGCCGCGTGATCGAATTCGATACGATGACGCTGACCGTCTCCCGCAGCTTCGATGTCGGGAAGAACCCCGAAGAGATGCTGTTCTCGTCCGACGGAACGACACTCTATGTGGTCGCATCCGATTCTGACTCGATTTCCGTCATCGACATCACGCTGCCGATGCCCACCGTGCGGACGACGTATCTGACCGGCAGCGCGATGGCGTTGCGCGGGGCATCACCGGTGGCGCTCGCGTGGGGCCCGATGAACCGCCTGTACGTCGTCGAAGCGGACGAGAACGCGATTGACGTGCTCGAGACACCAAGTCTCCGCCGCGTCGGCCGGATCGCGACCGAGTGGTATCCGACCGATGTCGAGGTGCTCGCGGACGGTTCGGTGATCGTGACGACCGGCAAGGGCGTTGGCACCGGGCCGAACGCGACGCCTGATACGGTGGACATCACGGTATTGATCCAGGGCTCGATTGCTCGTTACCCGGCGCCCGACGACGCGACACTTGTGCGCGGTGAAATGGACGTCACGCGTCGGAATGCCGTGACCTCGACGTTCAACGACGTCGACTGTCCGATCGGGACAGCGTACGACTTTCCGGTCCCCCGCATCGGCGACACGATGCCGTCCACTCGGATACGCAATGTCGTGTTCATCATCCGGGAGAACAAGACGTACGACGCCGTCCTGGGGGACTACCCGGGGACGGCTGCGAACCCGGCCAACGGCGATCCCGCGCTCACGATCGTTCCGCGCAATCGAATGGCGGATACGTTTCCGAATCTGCAGTCACTCGTGCGCCGATTCGCCAACATGGACAATTACTATTCGAACGCCGAGCAGTCGATTCAGGGTCATGTGCGCACATCGCTCGGTCGCTCCACGGACTACACGGAGCGAAGTTGGTTGACCACCTGGGGCCGCGGCACGCGCGTGGTTCCGACGCAGGCCATCACGCCAATCGGCCTGCCCGAAGAGGGATCGATCTTTCACGCGCTCGATCGCGCGCGCGTCAATGCGCAGGTGTGGGGCGAAATCGTCGGTTCGCCGGCAGGCTCGCAAAACGTCGGCACGCGATATCCTGGGCTGTTCTACAACACGGCGATTCCCGACATCGACAAGGCGCGGGCGTTCGGCCGCAACGCGCAGGGGTCGTGTGATCTCGCGGCGTTCAGCTATCTGCTCCTCCCCAACGACCACACGTACGGAGGTTCTGCCGGGCGGCCCACGGTCGTGAGCATGTTTCAGGACAACGACGAAGCGACTGGCTACGTCGTCGACGCCTTGTCGCATTCGAGCTACTGGCCCCAGACCTTGATCATCGTCGTCGAGGACGATCCTCAGGACGGCGGCGATCACGTCGACAATCACCGCTCCCCGGCCGTACTGATCTCCCCGTGGGTTCGGCGTGGGTACACTTCCCACGTTCACTACGACGAGTCGTCGATTCACCGAACGATCGAGTTGATTCTCGGCGTCGCGCCGCACAACTCCGCCGTTGCGAACGCCGCGCCGATGTACGACGCATTCACGTCGACGCCCGACTTCGCACCGTACGACTACATTCCGCGGCGCGAATGTCAGCAGATCAATCCCGCAACCGGCGGCATCGGGGGTCCCGAGTCGGAAGGGATGGACTTCAGTCACCCGGACAACGCGCCCGGGCTCTCCCGGTTGATCTGGCGAATCACTCACTCGGGACACGAGCCGCCGTGGCGCGAGCGACCGATTGACACGGATGGCGATGGCGACTGACCCACACGACGGCGCGAGACTCGCGGCGGTGAGTCGCGGAGGTTCGGCGAGCGATTCCCGCGGCGCGTCCGTCGCACCGGCATCGGTGTCGCCGCCACGCCGTCGTTACGTGTTGATGGTACGACCGGCTACGGACCGTACCGGCACATACCGCTCGTGCACGTCTGACCCGGGGCGCACTGCGCGGCCGTGACGCACTGGCAATAGCGGATTGTGCCCATCGGGATCGGAATCGTCGTGCACGTTTGCATGAGTGGACAAACGCCGGAGACAGTGCACAGACACGGTCCGGGGCAAGTGTCGCCCGTGCCGCACGCGAGACCGCAACCGCCGCAGTTCGTCACGGTCGTGAGGGTGCCGCACGTGCCGGCGCAGCAACGACCCGACGTCGTGCCGCCACCGATCGTACAGACGGTGCCGTCGCCTCCCGGACGACACACACCATCTGTCGCGCCGCACGTGCGACATTGCGCGCACGTTCCGCACGAGCCACCGCATCCGTCGTTTCCGCACGTGCGACCCGCGCAATTGGGCGCGCACGCACACGTGCCGGTCGATCCGCATGTGGCACCCGCGGCGCACGCGCGACCGGCGCAACATGACTGCCCCACCGCGCCACATGCCGCACAGATCCCGGCCACGCACATGAGGCCGGTTGCGCACGTTGAGACGCCCGACGGTCCCGTGCAGCACGGCGTGCCTGCGATCGCGCCGCACGCGAGGCAGATACCCGTTGTGCACACCGCCCCCGCACCGCACGTCGTGCCGCCGCAACACGGGCCTCCAACCGCACCGCAGACGTCCGTGGGGCGAGTGTCCACGACGTCGGGAGCGTCTGTGTTCGGTGCGTCGATCGCTACGTCGATCGCTACGTCGATCGGGGCGGTGTCCCGCACGTCCAGCGTGACAGAATCTGGCGAAACCACATCGGTGGGGTCGAGCACATCGAGCGCGCTTGCATCGCCGGCCGCGCCATCGAGTGTGTCGGGTTGGGTCGCATCCGTACCAACGGCGTCCACGGCGGCTGCGTCGGTCGCGCTCGCATCGAGCCGCGCGAAGTACTCGGCGCGATCGTACGCGGTGCAGCCCGCGAGAATCGCGAGCGGGAGCACACTCCATGGACGACGACGGGAACGCGGTCTCAAGCGCACGAGGATACACCGTGCGGCGCGCGGCGTCGCGGGCGGCGGGAGCCACGAAGCGTCATGGCAGGTTCGCGAGAAACTTCGCTGCCGGCATTCGACGCACGGCGCAGCCGTGAATGTCCGGCGCGCGGACGTCCAGCGTACCGCGAAGGCTGACTTGAAAGGCGTGCGGGACTCGCACTCTCTCGAGGAGGTACCGCAAACCGTCGTCGACGGGGCGGTCGTCGCTCTTGATCTCCACTGCCAACCACGGGGCGCGTCCGCGCAGCACGATCGCGTCGACCTCGTGACCGACGACGTTGCGGAAGAACCGCAATTCCGCACGTTCGCCGTGCACGTCTTCGAGCCAGTGAACCAGCCGGAGCAGGTGCGAAATCACCAGGTTCTCGAACCGCGCGGGCTCCGGCTTCACGCGGGCCCAGTCCCAGAAATACAATTTCTGCTCTTTCTTCACGGCCTTGATGCGTGTCGGTCCGTATGGCGCAATTCGGTACACGGCGCACAGGCGCTCGAGCACCGAGATCCACTGACGCACCGTCTCGAACGCGACCTCGAGGTCCTCGCGGAGCGCGTTGATCGACAACACCGACCCGACCACGTCCTCGAGCCGCTCGACGAGCAATTCGAGTCGGTCGAGGTCACGGATCTCCGAGATGGTCCGCACTTCTTCGCGCACGAGTCGCGAGCCGTACGAAAGTCGCCAACGCGCCGAGTGCCGCTCCGACGCACGCAGCAGCGGTTCCGGGAATGGCCCGAATCGCAACATCGATGCGAGCGCATCCGCTGCAGCCGCACCAGGATCGCGCGCCATCTTCGGGATGTCGTCCGGCGACTTCGGAATTGACGGGGCGAGTAATTCACCGACGGTGAACGGGTGCATCCGGTACGCGAAGTGTCGTCCTTGCAACGAGTCGCCCCCCCGCCCCAGCAGGTCGAGCCGCCCACTGCCCGTGACGAGGATCGCGTGATCGTCCCCGCGCGTGTCGTACACGCCCTTGAGCCACGCACGCCAGCCACGGAATTTGTGGATCTCGTCGAACACCCAGAGCGCGTCCGATGCGGGCAGGTCGCCGGATCGGAGCGTGGCCCGGTGGCGCGCGTCGTCCCACGTGAAATAGCTGCCGCCGAGGGAGTCGAGCAGCCGTCGAGCCAGCGTTGTCTTCCCGCACTGCCGAGGCCCCGAGAGCAGAACCATCTTCTCCCGGAGATCTGCGGCCACGGACGGTTCGAGGGACCGGGCCAGCAGTCCGACGGTAGTAGATTTCATGACACTCGAAAATACTTCGAAGTATTTTCGATGTCACTCGAAATCGCTACGATCGCGGGAATCACCCTCGCACGCGAAGGCGTTCTGCTCATCGTCGCGGGCCGCGGCGCCATGTCAGCGCGCCGGAGCCGACGGGCCGCTTTCGGAGACCTTCGCGATCGCGGCGCGAACCTTCTGGAGAAACTCATCGAGCGGCACGCGATGCACGAGCGCCGCGCGCTCGACCGTGAGGAACCGCCCGAGCAAGCGGCGGATGGACAGCGGGCCGACACGCTTGACGCCGAAGACTTCCATCACATCGGCGATGTCTCCGTACCGCGCGAGGATGTCCGAGATGAGCGTGTCCTTCGTGACCGTGAGTCCCGGTGGTGCCCCGGAGTGTTCGTTCGTCCCTGGCTGAGCGTTGTGGTTCATCGAGCGGCTCCTTTCGAACTGTCGAACCTGAAGGTAGGTCGACGGCAGCGATCCAGCCAATGAATGATCGGCATAATCACTATCCATCTGCGGCATGACGGTCTAGGTTCGCGGCGAATGGACGTCCGGGACCTCGCGGGGCTCGACCTCAATCTACTGGTCTACCTGCAGGCCCTGCTCGAGGAGCGGCACGTCACGCGCGCGGCCGCTCGGCTGGGCACGAGCCAGCCCGCGGTCAGCCGAGCGCTTGCGCGCCTCCGGGAGCTGTTCGACGATCCGCTCCTCGTGCGGATCGGCGGCACGCTGCAGCTCACGGAGAGGGCACGTGAGGTATTTCCGAGGATCGAGGACACGCTTCGCTCCGTCCGCGAGCTGACGCGCGCGGTGCGTTTCGAGCCGGCGGCGGCGAGTGGCACGATTCGGATCGCAGCGCCAGACATCGTGGCGTTCATGCTCGTGCCTCCGTTGCTTCGGCAACTCGCCTCGCGCGCGCCGGGGCTGCAGCTCGAACTGGTGCAGTGGCAGCCGGACTGGCGGCAGCATCTCGAGCGCGGTGAGATCGACCTCACCGTGGGCTTTCCAAACGGCACCGAGCCAAACGTCTACGCGCGCCCGCTGCTCGAGATGGACTGGGCGGTGCTTCTCCGCAAGGGTCACCGAGCCCTGCGCAAGCGTTGGACGCCGGCACTCTACGCGTCGCTCGACCACGCGCTGGTTTCACTCACGGGTCGTGGCGGCGGTCCGCTCGACGACGTTCTGGCCGCACACCATTTGACCCGACGCGTCGCAGTGCGGGTCCCTTATCCCCTCATGGCACCGTTCCTCGTGGCCGGGAGCGACCTCGCGGTGACGACAGTGCGCTGGCTCGCCGTGCGCCTAAGTGCGAATGCGGGACTCGTCGTTCGTCGCCCGCCCTTCGTCGTTCCGCGCGTGCGCGTCCCGATGGTCTGGCACGAGCGCGCGCACAACGACTCGCGCCAGCGATGGATTCGGGAAAGATTCGTCGAAGCCGCGGCGTCGATCAACCCCGCGCTGCTGTGCTGGTGAAGCGGCGGCGCGCAACTCCCATCTCCGGCGGGGCGAGCGGACCGCCGCCCTGCGGTGCCGCGTGACGGCAGCGCCATCGGGGATGTCTCGTGTCGACGCTGCACCGGCACTCTCGATCGTAGAAGCGACAGTATGGTGCATCCGCTGGAGTACACGCCGAGCCCTCGTGCGGTCGGGCGCCCGGGCATCGGCGATCTTGGGGAGCCGGGCCGCCTGAGCGTCCGTCACCGGCACTGCCACTCTGCTGTGCATACGCGTTTGCTCCCGCAGACGCGACGGCACACAGTGCGATGGCACGGAGAAACGATCGTCGGTGCATTGTGGGTCTCCTGGGCCAGCGCCTCGCGGCGGCGGCAATTGTCGTCGTCAGTCGCCGCCCGGCGACGATGCGTACATGTCGTCGATCAACCCAGCGTGCTTGATCACGACTGCGCTGCGTTTGACCTTTAGACTCGCGGTGAGATCGCCGGATTCTACGGTGAGTGGGCCACTGAGCACGCGGAAGTACTTGATCGACTCGAACGACGCCAGAGTCGTATTCACTTCCGCGACGTGTTTCTTGAGAAACGCCGTCACGCGGTCGTGACGCGGATCCGCGGGGATTCCCTCGCGGTCAGCCCACTCGCCGAGCGTCTCGGAATCGAGTGCAAACAATGCGACGCAGAAGTTGCGATTGTCGCCGATGACGATGGCTTCTTGCACGATTGGACAGGCCTTCAGTCGCGCCTCGATCTTCACGGGAGCGATGTACTTTCCACCGCTCGTCTTGAGCAGTTCTTTCTTTCGCCCGGTGATCTTGATGAAACCGTCCGAATCGATCGACCCGAGATCGCCGGTGTGAAACCAACCGTCCGAGTCGAACGCCTCGCCCGTCGCTTCCGGGCGGTTCAGGTAGCCGGACGTGATGTTTCGTCCCTTGGCGAGAATCTCGCCGTCGTCGGCGATGCGAATCGTATCGCCCGGGAAGGCCTGACCGACCGTGCCGATGCGGATCGCGCCCGGCCGATTCGACGTGAGTCCAGGACACGTCTCTGTGAGGCCGTAGGCTTCAATGAGGTTGAGGCCCAAGGACAGAAAGAACTCGTGGACGTCCGAGCGCAACGGCGCAGAGCCCGACAGTAGAATCGAGGCGCGGTCGAATCCGAGACGGGCCCGGAGTTTCGAGAGCACCAGTCGATCCGCGAGGCCGTGTTGCAGTCGTAGACCGAAGGGCAGCGGACGGCCGGCGCATACGTACGGGATCGTCTCTTTGCCGATGCCCATCGCCCACGCGAACAGCTTCTGCCGAACCGGTGGCGCTCCGGCGACGGCGCTGATGATCTTCGCCATCATCTTCTCGAAGACCCGCGGCGCGCCGGGGAAGAATCCCGGCCGCGCGAGCGCGAGGTCGGCGGCGAGTGTCGGCACGGTACTGAGCACCAAGGGGCTCTTGAAGAACGGTCCCGCCAGTTCGATCAGGCGCCCGAACGAGTGCGCAAGCGGCAGGAACAGAAAGAGTCCGCCTTCGCGAACTTCATCGCCGAAGAGATGAACCTCGGTGACGTTCTCGAGCATCGAGAGCATGTTGTCGTGCGTCTGGATCACGGCCTTGGGCGGCCCCGTGGTTCCAGAGGTGTATGTGAACGTGGCGATGGTGTCGCGGCGGACGAGCCCGATTCGACGTTCGATCTCGGGCTTGACCTCTGCAAGACGCTCCGCGCCACGCGCTTCGAGCGCCGCGAGGCTCTCCCAATCGTCCGCGGGTTCGAGACCCGTCGGATCGACGATGACGACTTTCGCGCGAATCCGGAGACGATCGGGCGTGTAGTCGGTTTCGAAGAACCGGAACCCCTTGCGCATCGCGCGGACTTTTTCGAGTTGGCTCGCGTTTTCGGCAATCACCAACTCAACGCTCGTGTCGACGTGCATGTACCCGACTTCTTCGGGCAGCAAGCTTGCGTAGATCGGCACGGTCTGCAGGCCTGCGGACATCGCTGCGACGTCCAGCAGGACCCAGTCCATCGACGTGTTGCCAATGATGCTAATTCGCGCGCCATCGGTGAGCGTCCCCGCGGTGAGAATCCCAGCGGCGATCCGCTCGATTCGCGGCATCACGTCCCGCCAGGAAACATCGACGTATCGGTCGCCCTTGCGAACCCGAAATGCAGCCGCGTCCATCCGCGACCGCGTCCGATCGAACACCATCCCCGCAATGTGTACGTCTGCCATCCGTGATTGCTCCCGGCCGCTGAGAGTGCACCGCCGCGGCTTGGAAAGCCACGGCAACGAGAGCGGCGAAAGTCGACGGACGAGAAGCCCGAAGCGGGCTACCGATGCCAAGCGGATCGCGGCGAATCAGGTGCGACCGAGGAGTTCGACCGTCGGCGAGAGCATTGTACATGGGCTATGATTCGCAGCGGGAGCGCAGCACGCATGTCGCCACGAAGCGAACCGACCGACGACTACGAATCCAAGGCGATGCCCGTATCGGGAACGGTGCTCCACCGCGACAAGCACGTCGCGCGGAGTGCCGTGTTCGCGATGGTTCCGATGGCGCTGATCGCGCTTCTCGCCACGATCGGCGTTGCGTCGGGAGCGGACCCCGCGGCGCCGCGCGCCCTCGCGTTGCTGCCGTTTCTTTGGTTCGCATGGACGATGTGGATGGTTCTGACGAAAGTCTCGGTCCGCACGGTCGTGACCAGCGACGAAGTGCAGGTGCACTGGGGATTCTCCGCTGCCAAGATCCCGCTCGCTGCCATCACGCTCTGCGAAGCGCGGCCCGTGCAGACGGGTGGCCTCCCCGTGGCGGCGCTTGCGGCGTCGATGTGGGCGAAAAACGGGACCGTGTTGATTCGCTGGCGCGACGCCGGCGGCAAGGAGCGCACCGCGCAGTTTGGTGCGGACGATCCCACTACGCTCGCCGCGCAGATCAATTCGGCCCGAGGTCGGACCGTGGAGCGCAGCGCGATACGGGTCGAAGGCGCTGCGGATGCCCGTGCCGACGGGATCGCTGCCGGCGATGCCGGCGCGGGCGCGCAGAAGTCATCGAGCGTGCGGTAGACGTCGGGCCGCACGGGCCCGTCGCGCATAGAGGTTCCAGAGTCGGGGGAATGGTACTAGAATGGAATAAGCGCGATCGCTGGGAGGAGAATGACGTGTTCAAAGTGACGACGGACCGCACGCACTGCATCATCGGCTTCGTGCTGGAGGGTTACATCCACGTGCCGGAAATGCAGAGCTTCGTGGAGGAATTGAAGACTGCGACGGCGAGTCTCGCGGGGCAGGAGATCAAGATCAAGGCCGATGTCCGCGCGTTCAAACCGGCGTCGCAGGATGTGGCCGACATGATCCGAGCGGTCCAGGAGTTCGGTCTGCGATCGGGCGTAAAGCGGGTCGCCGAAATCGTCGAGAGCGAGATGGTCGCTCTTCAGCTCAACCGCGTGGCGAAGTCGAGCGGTACCGACAAGATTCTGCGCCGTTTTTGGGAAGACGAGTCGGCGCTCGACTGGCTGATCCACGACGATCGTCCCGCGCCCGCGGCGTGAGCGATGGTGCCGGCGTCATGCCGGCTTGGCGCGCAGGACGCTCAGCAGTGGCACGTCCGTGAAGCAAAGGCTCACGCCGAATTGGCGCGTGCGTACCTCGAAGCTGGGGGGGGCGGCCGACTGCGGGACGAGGTCACGCAATTCCTCGATCTCCCAGCCCGAACGCCGCAGCCGATCGGACCACGTCGCGATTTCCTCGTGCCGCTCGGTGCGGCGAGCGCCTTCGTGCACGATGATGTTGCGAACCTCCGGCGCGAAGAACTCGTTCCAGACCAGTTGACCGTCGGCGACCGACATGATCCCGCTCAGGCTGGCTGCGATCGACGCGTAGTGCCGGAACGCGTAGAGGAATCGGACGAGCAGGTCGTCCTCGAAGTGATGGCTGTCCGGTTCGACGAGTACCAAGCGTTGGACGCCTGCGTTTCGAAGCGTGCGCAACACCGCGTCGCGATTGGCCGGGGCTCCGTTGCCGTCCTCGGCAACGTGGTGAAGCGCAAACGCGGCGTTCGCCAGAAGCAAGCCGACGGGGCCGGCCGAACGGATGTCGTCGACGGTCAATTCCTCGGCGCGCTTCGCAATCGGATGAAACGACGCCGCGAGTCCAGCTTCTTCCGCCGCCTCGCGCACGTTCTGCTCTGCAAGTTCGAGCGCGCCCGAGCCCGTCGCCGACGACGAGTCCGGCTCGACACCGATGACACGGAGCGAACGGATCAATCGTCGCGCAGAGGGATTGCGGAGGAGCGCACGAGTTTGCTGCGCACGCCCGATGCCGATCTCGAGCAGCGTCACATCCGTGGGTGACGTCAGAGTGTCCAGGAGTGCTCGGTTGCCGGCGGCGTACGCGAACGGGATCAGCGGCGTTCGGAGTCGCAGCAGTTCAAACGCGCGAAGCTGTGCGCCCGGCGGCCGCGCATCGAGATAGAGGTTGCCACCGCGCTCGGATTCGCCACGCGCCCGGCTCAATACAGCTTCGGCGAATGTTCGAACGACGAGCGCGCCGTGGCCATCTTCGTCATCGGGCATGTCTCGGATCGACAATTCCGCCTCGGTGGCGGCCTGCAGCGCGTGTCCGAGCACGTAGGCTCGCACGGCGGTCCAGAGTCTGTGGAATCGATCGAACTCGCGCTCGGACAGGCCGTCGAAGAATCGCGCGGCCTCCGTGGCCGACGCGGGCGGCCCGCGATCCGTCAAGAACCGCCCGATTTCCTGTCGATTGCGGGCGATCTCGTCCGCAACGATCGGCCGCGGTGGCATGGTGGACGGCATGTGCGCCGAGCGTGTCACATCGCGGCACGCCCGGCCAAGAGCGATGTCGCGGCAACCACCGACGCGCCGTCGTGTGCTACGGTTGTCCCGGCGGCTCGCCCATCGCGAATCGGATTGCATCGATCTCGTCGCGCGTGGCGAATGACGAATGCGCGTCGTCGCGTCCGATGCGTGTGACCTGCAGTACGCCGACGGCACTCTCGAGCAGGAGCGCGACACGCGCGAACGCCTTGTTGACGCCCTCCCGCAGGCTGCGGGCTGCACTCTCCGATGCCGGATCGTTGCGCACCGGAGCGAGGCGCAGGTCCACGACGAGTCCGAATTGCGCGTGAAAGTGACGGATCTGCGCGATGACGGCGTCGGACTCCGACTGGAGCACTTCGAGTGACGGAAACGCCACGGCCGTCCGACGGAGGAAAACGATTCTCCGGGCGGAGTCTTCGTGCACCGCCCAGTATTGGCTCTCGCGAAGCAGTCTCATCGATGGCTGCACCGTCCGCCGGCCGAGCGTAGCGCGGAGGCGGCGCCCGCGATAGCGGCGAGGTGTGAGCGCAGGGGCTCCGCAAGCCGGCGGACGCGGACCGCGGCCCGATCGCGGGCGATTTGTCGCGACTGCGGCGGTCGTGGCTCCGGCCCGGGGGACCGGGTGGCTGCACCG